>Ga0256405_10001506_pt1 | contig 62807 bp, 95 predicted proteins | sample RumenRJG_02DNA_FD_189096 | JGI IMG/M metagenome (GOLD analysis project Ga0256405, IMG submission 189096) | Bovine rumen microbial communities from Lethbridge, Alberta, Canada - RJG_02 | ecosystem: Host-associated > Mammals > Digestive system > Stomach > Rumen | place: Canada: Alberta... | reverse complement strand
TAAACTGTGGCTCCCGTCCGAGGTGGAAATTGCGGGTGCGCCGATCTGGGGCAATGCCGGATATGGTGCGGGTGGATTCGTCCAGTATCCGCTGTTCGCCCAGAACATGAACCGGAATATTGGCCGCAGCAACTGGTGGAGTTTGTCGTGTTACGCAGGTTCATCCACGATTTTTGTGCTTGTCCTCGGCAACGGCAATGTCTCCAACGTCGGCGCGTCCAACGACCTTCGCGGCCCCGTCTGCTTCCGCGTCACCTGACGCAATCAAGACCCGCCGCCCCTTGTGGGCGGCATAATGAAAGGATCACGCTTACGCAATGAGTAGTGTGCTTGCCCGGTTTCGGAAAATATCTGAAATGGAATTTTACCGAACATCGTATGAATTACGATCCAAATTGACAACGGCTCTTATGAATGAAAATATTGTTCCTAAGAGATACCGGCCAATTTTCACTTTTCCAACTTTGGATATAGCACGGCAGTTGATTGATCATATTATCGTTGCTTTTAACGTTTATCCGAATAAACCGGAATACGTGGATACCCGGAAAGCGATGATTAAAGCGGCGATTGATGACCTTGATATGATTGACGATCAGTTATTGTATCTGATTGAAACACTATTCAAGGGCCGCATAGACGCGGATCACGCCTTGCCGAGTCAGATTGAAGAATGCGGAGAATTGATTGACCGGGCAAGACCTCTTCTCGTTGCGTGGCGTAAAAGCACCAAACTGATTCAATAATAGGTTATTCTCTGTACGTCTGTTCAATGGCCGCAACAACTGGTGGAGTTTGTCGAGTAACGCAGGTTCATCCACGAATTTTGTGAATGTCAACAACAACGGCAATGTCAACAACAACAACGCGTCCAACGACAATCGCGGCCCCGTCTGATTCCAACGAACTACCAATAAGGCCAGACCAAGTAAGTCTCCCGAAGCGCGAAAAGCTACACGCGGGGACGGAAAGCAGTGCCGGGACTTTGTTTGGAAGGAGAGGATAACCGTCCCCAAAAGGGTAAATACACATATTCCGTATAGGGAGTACGGAGTACCCTCGGTAACACGGGGGCCTTGATGCGGCTGGCCGGACGCTTCTTGCATGGCCGGGGATGGCGATAGGAGGTGAACGAAAGCTCTTCTGTTCGTTGGAAACGTTCACCGAGTACCCGGTTTCATGGCCATTGTCGCTATGGAGTTTACAACGCGCTCCTACAATAACGCTCTACGAGGTGTCTATCCCATTATGACAAGCGCTGAAAGACACGAAGCACGTTACCAAAGGCGCAAGGCCAAACGGGACGCGCAAAGAGCCGCCCGTATTGGAAAGTATGACAACTATGAACGTTGCACAAGCGTTTCCGCATTGATGGAAGCAAACTGGGCCGCGAGAAAAGGAGTCATGTGGAAAGGAAGCGTTGCGCGGTACAATATGCGCTCGTTTCGGAATGCGCGACAATCACACCGTTTACTTGCGGCAGGAAAGGATACCAGACAAGGTTATTACAACTTCAAAATCGTTGAACGCGGCAAATTGCGGGATGTTCACAGTTTGCATTACGCGGAACGTGTGATACGCCGTTCTGTATGTACTAACGCAATGGTTCCGATCCTGTCAAACGGCTTGATTTATGACAATGGCGCGTCCCTTGAAGGGAAAGGTATTTCATTCGCTATAGATCGGATGGCAACTATGTTACACCGATACTGGCGCAAATACCGGGACAATGAAGGGTATGCGCTTGTGATTGATTTTCGGAAATACTTTGATAATATTCAGCATGAACCTATGTTCGGGGTGTATGACCGGCATTTCTACGATCAACGGCTAAACCGGATGTGTCGGGCCTTTGTGACCGGAACCGGCGCAAAAGGCTTGTATATTGGCCCGGAAGACAGCCAGATATCAGCGGTTGCCTACCCGTCAAAGATAGACCATTTGATCAAGGATGTTTGGCGCGTTAAGGTATTTGAACGCTACATGGATGATTCTGTACTGATTATGCGCTCCAAAGAAGACCTGATCAAAGTCCGGGACGCATTGTTTGCAGAATACGCGAAACAGGGAATTATACTGAATCCGAAAAAGACACAGATTGTCAAGTTAAGCCGTGGTTTCACCTTCTTAAAGACACAATTTTTCCTGATGGCGGGTGGACGAGTACTCCAGAAACCCTGCCGTGAAGCAACAATCAGACAACGCCAGAAACTGAAAAGTTTCCGGCGCTTTGTTGCGGAAGGGAAAATGATTGTCAAAGAAGTTGGGTGTTCCTATATGTCGTGGCGCGGATACATGGAACGTAAAGATGCGCACCGGACTGTCCGCAACATGGATAACCTGTTTTTCAACCGGTTCCACACAAAACCGTGGGAAAAGGTGAAGAAAACCAAAACGAAAGGGGTTAGTAAAAGATGGCAGATTATTCTTACATGAATCGCGACCAGATGGAAGCGGAGATCCGTGCCTGTCAGGCCCTTCTGAATGAATCCGATCACAACATCATTCAGACGCTTGAAGGGATTTGCGACTGCACCTCCGCAACCGGGATTATCAATTTCCTCAAATCCATCACAGAGGAAGTGAAGGAAATCATTACGCATCGCCGCGCCTATCGGCAGACGATCCGTGATCTCCGGGAACTGCTGGATGGCGGCGGGGATGATGAACCGGCTACACAGGACGCGGGTGAGTAAGATCCCCGCGTAAAGATTTGATTTGGAGGTGATACCGTATGATCGCGGTATTAGAATTGATTGCACTCTTTCAGAAAGCCCTGTCTGAAAAGTGGGGATATATCTGGGGAGCATCCGGCCAGACATGGACAAAGGCCAAACAGGATGCGGCCACCCGTGAAATGACCGTCAAATACGGGAAAAAGTGGATCGGGCATCGGGTTGCGGATTGTTCCGGCCTTTTTGCATGGGCATTTAAGCAACTGGGCGGGTCAATCTATCATGGTTCCAACACGATTTACAACAAGTATTGCTCCAGTAAGGGCAAGCTGTCCAAAGGAAAACGCGCGGATGGTCAGCCCATCAAGCCGGGAACAGCGGTATTCCTCTATCGGGCCTCGGACAGTAACCGGCATCATATCGGACTGTATATCGGAAACGACACTGTGATTGAAGCTAAAGGAACACAGTACGGTGTGGTAACTTCCAAACTGTCCCACTGGGATGAGTGGGGTGAACTTAAAAATGTAAACTATTCCGGTGTGACCGGGGATGAAGGAGGTACACCTGCTGTGACGGTGCTGAAAAACGGATCAAGAGGGGAAGCTGTAAAGGCCCTTCAAACCCTCTTGAATAAGGCTGGCTTTGATTGTGGGAACGTTGACGGTATATTCGGATCTAAAACCGAAGCCGCCGTGCGTCTGTTCCAAGCATCAAAGGGACTCAAGGTTGACGGGATCGCCGGGGAAGCCACGCAGGATGCGCTGGCTATCGCCGGTGCAACCGTAACCGAGGTTCCTGCGAATGCGGAGGAAGCTACACAGACGGAGAATCAGGCGGCAACAATGATCGCCTTTACACCGAGTCAACTGAAAACTATCACGGAAGCGCACAGAATCCTCGGCGCACTGCTGGGGGTGTAACCGATGGAACAGTTTATGCAGTGGATGCACGATAATTGGTTGTGGCTTGTGTCTTTTGTGACCGTTGTAGGAGGGTTGGTGGTCTATGTGTACAGCCACATAAAAGCCCTTCAAATGGGCGTACAGGCGCTTTTAAGAGCGCAGATGATCGAATATTATAACCACTATCGAGCGAAAGGATACGCGCCACTGTACGCGCGGGAATCCTTTGAAAATTGTTGGGTACAGTATGAGAAGCTGGGCAAGAACGGCGTTATGGCAGATATCCGGGCTAAGTTCCTTGCCCTCCCGACACACGATGATGAACACGATTAAACAGAAAGGAGCTTCATTATGGATTGGAAGAAATGGTTCAAAGCGGCTGGTATTCGCGCCCTGCGTACCTTTGCGGAAGCTATGCTGGCGTACATCGGAACCGGGGCTCTTGTCCTCGGTGACGTGAATTGGATCGCCGCCCTGAGTGCGGGTGCATTCGGCGCGGTCACGGCGATCCTGTTGGCCCTTACCGGCTTGCCGGAAGTGGACACCGGAGTGGAAACCCACCCTCCTGAGGTTAGCAAATAATCAACCCATGCGCGGCTCTCGTTTCGGCGGGGGCCGCTTTTTTTTGTTGTTACGTGTACTTGTTGCAATACGTTACGACCCCAAAAACTTGTAATGTTACGATTTTTAGAATTAACAAAAAGTAACGAGAAAATGTAACGTTGCGAAAACCCTTATATTTTCTATATTCTCTCTTATTATTGTTACATTGTTACATTGTATATCTAATAGAGTATATATGGGTGTATAGGGCGCACATGAGGCGCACGTGTACGCCCACACACGCCTATACGCACACGTATATACGCGCACGCGCGAGTAACGTAACAGCACGGACAAAAAAAAGAAGCGCTCCTGCGCTTCCTTTCTTCCGGTCACAGCTTATCACCGTTTTCAAAGATGAAGTAGCATTCAAACTTAACGCCCATCTTTTCAGCGTACAGCCGGAGTTCGTCTTCCCCAAAATTATTTCGTTCAAGTTTCTGGGAAAGATTCTGGCGTGATTGCCCAGTCAATTCCGCAAGCTGTGTTACCGTCATTCCCTGCCTTTTCAAAATGATCCGTATCTTTTCAGCAGTGGACAGTTCCATAGGGGATCACCTCCTCGGATGGCATGATACCTTGTTTTTCTTTATTTGTCAATGTTGAAATTTACAACGGAAAAAATTTTTTGAAAAAAGATAGGAAAAAGTTGAAAAAGGGTATTGACAAAAGCAAGTTTATAGTTTACAATGCTCAGCGTAGACAACAAAAGCAAGTTGTCTAACAGAAATTTAAGGAGGTATCCCCAAATGAAGAATGTTGTGAAGGTTATCCGGTTCGGTAATGAAAAGCCCCGTCTGTATGCCCTGCCTGATGACGCGGCGGTTAAGGCCGGAACCATCGTTGCAATCGAGTATGTGAACGGCACGACTGCAACCGGCGTGACGGTTTCCGAGTCCTACAAGGTTGACGGTGAAACCGAGGCCATGCTGATTGACCTGATGCACTTCACCCCGCCCACCCTCGACAACCTCAAGCGCGTGGTGTCCGTCTATGAGGAACACAAGCTTGTGTGGGAAGAGGATGAAGATGACGCGGAGGCTGACGGTGACGAGCCGGAGGCTGACGGTGACGAGCCGGAGGATGAAACCGACAATGGTTAATCCGCAGTGAACCACGGGGACGGGGCGCAAGCCCCTCCCCCAGATTTAGGAGGTAGCGCAATGGATATTAAGCGGGAATTGGAAGTCATGAAGGAAGTCAAAGAAGCGAATGAGCGCCACTTGCAGGAATGGAAAGACAGCATGATGCTGGCCGTTTATGTGGACGTGTACGACACTGGCAGGGCAAAGACGATCCGCATTGCCCGTGACCTTGAAGAATACTACCGCCTGATTGGCTGTGATACCGTGACAATGCCCATGCGCTATATTGGTGGAAAACAGTTTATTATTATTGCCGATGACGAAGGTACATTCCGCAAAGACTGCCGGGTGTCCGCAATGAACGGTGACGAGCCTATGCTTGTGGGCAACCTGCTTGTGGTAGCCTTTGACGGGGTTGAAGATATCCGGGGCCTGACCAAAGAAGAAGCGGATCACGTTCTCCAGCACACCAAAGGCCGTGGACGGATGGACAAAAAAGGCAGGTTGGATATCTGGGAGATCCTTACCGATGTGACATATAGCGAGGAGGACTGATTATGATCATGGACGGATTGCAGTTGCCGAGTTTATGGGTATATGTGTGGTACGCGGACGGAACCCGCCAGAACGTGGCTAACACGGACACACTTGAACCCCGTGAAGCGGAAGAATTCGCAAAGCGCTGGGGACAGAAAAAGAAGGTTGTCCGAGTAACGTTGGAAGACACCAAAGGCAAGGTGTACAAGAAATACGGATTCTGATTCACCGGGTGGGCGAAACGTCCACCCGCTTTTTTTTGTCTCCCGGCACACGACACCCCGCACCTGTGTAGCCCTGTTGGCCCGTTCCCGGTTCTTCGGCTGTAAACTTCCAGCTTGACAACGGGAAAAATTATTTTCAAAAAGTTTGAAAAAAGTTTCAAAAAGGTATTGACAAAAGCAAGTTTATAGTTTACAATGCTCTCGTAAGGTTGATAAAGCAACCGACACCGAACGAGATTTAAGGAGGTACACCACGATGACAGCCGCGATGAACGGAAACCAGATTTACACCTTGAAGGATCTTGAGTTTTTCCTTGACCGGATCGCTTGCGCTACGGAGTGCCACATTTACCCCTACGGATACGAGGATAAGGAAACCTCGGAAGACCCGATTGAAGTTCTTCACGGTGTGAAAGAAACTATGGATTGGATCACTGAAAACCCCGCTTACCCCGTCTGGGGAGATATGACCGGATATCTGGTGGTTATCTTCAACCGGGCCGGATTCTACTGTGAAGTGATTTTCTAATCAGACAGGCCAGCCGGGGAGCCTTAATCCCCGGCCCATAAAGGAGGGTTTGAAAATGGCAAGTGTTGAATTCATCCAGAAACGGATCGCCGGGAAACAGGCTGAAATTGCAAAGCTTGAAAAGAAACTGGCCCGGATTATTAAGGCACAGGAAAGCGGATGGGAAGTCAACCCGTATTACTACGGCGAAAGCGATTTGAAGTACACGAACCGGGATCTGGAAGCGGCAAGAACGGCCCTTGCAAAGTATGAAGCAGATTTGCAGACCGAGCAGGAGAAGGATGCCAGCCGGAATGTGAAAGTGATCCTTGATTTCCTTGACGCGTGGGCGAAAAACGTTTACAGCTGGTACACCGCCCAGTTTGAAAAGTATGTGGAAGCCCGGAAGGAATACGGGAAGCGGGATACCGAGTATTGCAACTGGTGCAACAACGGCGGCTGGCGCGATCCTAACCGGGTACAGATTGAGAAGGATCACAAGGAATACCGGAAAGCCTTTGCGGCCCAGTGGCGGTTCATGGAGCCCTATGCAAAGCGGGTTCACGGTGGATGGGCGTTCGATGCTGACCGGCTGAATCGGGAATTGGAGCAGGAAAAGAAAGCTAAGTATGATGACATTATCAACCGGACAAACGCCATTTGCGGAACCATTACGGACGCGTCCGGGCTGTACTGTGGTGACAAGGGTGATCTGAACGGGATCATTATTGGTGAACGCGGACAGGCGCGTGTACAGACAATTGGAGCCGGTGGATGGAATATCCAGTGTTTTCACTTCCGCACATTGGTTCATGAAGTACGGTGAAAGGAGAACGGCATGAAACTGTTTGAAATTTTCCCCGGCGAGGAATTCACCCTCGCCGGGAACCGGTATCGGTATGTTGGGGTTGAAAAGGGTGAAGTGTGCTTGAAGCAGTTGCCAAAGGGGAACCGGATTCTTTATGGGGTAGATGCCTTGCAGAGGATCTTGAAGCAGTATGGAAAAGTTTTGATTGTGGGGGATCAGGATGCTTATACCTATTGACCGGGTGTCCGTTGAAACTGGGCTGTGGCGGATCCAAAGATGGGAGGATTAACAAAATGACTAAGGAAACGGCAGATTTACGTGTGGAACAATTCATCCGCAATGTTGATACAGTGATCCGGGAAAAACACCTTAAACGGGAATATGTGGAAAATTGTGCTGGAGTTTCATCCGGGTATCTTTCCCGCTTGCGTAAGGGCGAACGTGTGACAGGGTTGTCTTTTCAAAAGGCCCTGCTGATAGCGGATGCGGTGGATGAGGATTTGAAAGTTCTGCTTTACGGGGATTATGAAGAAAAACGTATTGACAAACAGATACAGGATCTTGAAAATCAGATTCGGATTCTGCAAGAGGAAAAGAAAAACCGGGCTCGGTGCTAACCGGCCCGGTTTTCTATGATGATCATGAACGTTGACCCGAATATCACGATTCCTCCGGGTTCGTACCTGATCGGTATGGTGGAACACTCCGTGCTGTGTACGAACCCTTCCCCGTCAAGCTCAGACGGAAGAATATCAAGGGTAACGGTATTGTTGCCTTCGGTGTAATTGTACACGATCTTGATTTTATCGTCAAACACGAACACGGCATTAACGAACGTCTGAATCAAGCGTTTCTGACAGGCGCGGTCTTCCATATCCGCGTCACGGAATTGCCGCAGGAAAAACGCAATATGATCCCGCGTCAACCGGAAACCGGAGGCAAGCTCCATTTCCGCGATAGACGCGGTTATTTGCGCTTTCTGGGCGTTCAAATCATCCAGACGGGATTTTATACGGTCATTAAATGCTCCAGCTTCTATGGCGTTTACAAGGCGGTCTATGGATGTGTCAACACCGGCAAGCTCTTTTTGCAGGATCGTTCTTTCCTCCTCCTTGCCATTAGTGGCCAGATAGTAGGCGTATGTCCTGTCCGTGATCCAGTCCAGCAGTTCCTCGTCTGCCAGTACTTCCCGTGTAGCTTTCAGCACCTCCCCCTCGATCCAGTCTTGCCGCACGGGCTTCTTATCACAGGTTTTCTTTTTCCGTTTCCCCACGCAACTGTAATAGCTGTGTTTGGCCCCGGTATGTGAAAACCCGGATTCGCCTACCATCGGAGATCCGCACTTCCCGCAGAACAGTTTATCCGTCAAGATGTACTCCGCATGAGTCCACGTGTGGGACGGTGCGCGGCGGTTGATCTTCATAAGTTCCTGTACCCTGTCAAACGTATCACGGTCAACAAGGGCTGGCATTCCGTCTTCAATCCTGATATCCCCGTAAATGTATACCCCGATGTACTTTTCATTGTGGAGCAAGGTGGCAAGGGAGGATTTGCTGAAAGGCTTTTTCTTTGTTGTGCGGATTCCCTGTTCATTGAGCCAGTCAATGATTTCTTTTTCTGTCTGCCCTTCCGCGTACCGGTCAAAGATCTGTTTGACAATGGGCGCGGTTTTTTCATCCTTGATATACCGTTTTGTTTCCCTGTCCACGTCATATCCGAGGGGCCGGGTTCCACCGACACACTGTAACTTTTTTGCGGATTCCAACTGTCCCCGGCGAATGTTTGTAGATAGCTGGAGGGAATAGTATTCAGCCATTCCCTCCAGAACGGATTCAAGGATCACAGATTCAGCGCTGTCCGGCAGGTTCTCCGCAACATACTCGATCCGCACACCGTTCTTTTTACAGCGGTGCTTGTTAAAGGCAATATCTTCCCGGTTTCGGCCTATCCGGTCAACCTTCCACGTTATGATCACGTCAAACTGGTGCCTATCCGTATCAGATAGCATTCTTTGAAATGCGTCCCGGTTATCATTCCGTCCGGTTTGCGCTCTGTCGCAATACTCCCGCACCACCGTGTAGCCGTGTCCCCTCGCATACGCGTGCGCCGCCGCAAGCTGACCCTCGATGGATTGCTCCGTCTGGCTGTGACTTGAATACCGGGCATAGATTACCGCAAGGATCGGTTCACCCTTTGCCTTTTTCAAGTCCGCGTTGTAACTGATACTGACCGCCATAGGAAACCTCCTTATTGCCGGAGATACTGTCCCACGTTATCTTTAAACTTTCCTCTGCTGATCTTCCAAAGGTCGAGGATGTTTCCGACAATAAAGAAGTTTCCGAAAGTCGGAATGCACATGAGGCCCCGGCCCACACGGCCCACATAGAAATAGTGCCAGCCAAAGATCCCGCCTATCAGGCAACGGAAAAAGGCTCCCTTCTTACTTTTGTCACTGGTAACAGATACGTAGTTAGGCTTTGCCATTGTGATCCTCCTTTTCTATATGAGAAGATTTGCCGCCCAGTTACCCAACGTGGGCGGCTTTTCTTATTCGTCAGTATCCACAAAATCTCCGCTTCCGCTCTGCACAAGAGCCTTTGTCATGGACAGGATCTGGGCTTTACCATTGTCATTCAGTTTCCGGTACGCATTCAGCAGTTCCGTTTCATCCACGGGAACGTCCTTGTCTTTGATGCCGTAGAACTCTGACATGGATTCCATACCGTAGAGATAGTACAGCTTGATAAACATTTCCGCGTCCGGCTGTCCCCGTCCTGCTTCCCATGCGCTGACTGTTTTCCCGCTTTTCCCTACCTTTTCACCAACTTCATAGATGGTAAGTCCGGCCTTTTGACGGTATTCCTTCAGCTTTGCGGCTAATATGGAACGGGCAGATTGATCTTGCGTCATTTTGTCTACACCTCCTTTCCGTTTGTGATTATATCATAGACTGGCAATAGTAGCAATAGGAAAATCTCAAATTTTCAGATTTTTCTCGAAAAAACCTATTGACAGTCTAAACAAAGGAGACTATAATACCCACGAGTCCAAGAAACGTAGACAAGATTTCAAGATTGTCCTCGTTTCTTAGAGAGGAGGTCAAGTGATGGATGCGATCATAACCGTGGTACGGAAAGCGATTGACGCAAGCGGTATGACAGACAAGGCGGTTGCAGAACGGGCTGGTATTAGTCCCCAGAACCTGTCCGCAAGCCTGTGTGGACGGAGGCGGCTCCTTGCTACTGATTTTATCGGCCTGTGTCGCGTACTGGGCATTTCCCCGGATGATGTGCTCAACGAGGCAAAGAAAGCCGGTTGAGCGTTGAAAGGAGGGTGAAAGATGGCGCACGTGAAAATCTGCCCAAATTTGATTCCAGCCGTTGATGCACGTGTGCTATGCGCCACGGTGCTGGATTCGGTGGAAAAATTCTATCAGAACCCGGAGAATCAACGGCGGTTTGAACAGTGGAAGCGTGAAAAGGAGGAAAAGACAAAGTGTTTGAAGTCAAAGTGACCGTTGATCTGCCCGGTATCCCGGAAGCAATCAATAACCTTGCGGATGCGTTGCGCGGATGCGGTAAGTTTACCCCCGGCGCAACTACCACATCCGCAGGTGCAATTACCACACCTGCGATTGTGAATACGGAAGAAAAGCCCGTTCTGACCCCCGTTGAACCGGTGGAAGAACAGCCCCCGCTGGCCGAGGTTCCCACAACGGAACCGGAACCTTCCTTCATCGGCGATGTTCCCCCGGATGAACCGGAACCGGCCCCGGTGAAAAAGTACACCTTTAAGCAGATTTCCAATGCAGGTGCAAAACTTTGCGCCGAGGTTGGCAAGATGGAGCAGTTGGTGACTCTGCTGAACACTAAGTACGGAGTACCAGCAATCACGATGATTCCCGAAGAAAAGTACGGTGAATTGGCGGCTGACCTGATCGCTCTCGGCGCGGTGATGGAGGAGGGTTGACGCGATGGCAAGCCCTAACCAACATTCCCTTTTAAGCCCGTCTGGGGCGCATAGGTGGATGGCTTGCACAGCGGCTCCTCGGTTTGAAGAGCAATTCCCTCTGTCCGGCGATACAAAGTACACAGCGGAAGGAACGTTGGCACACAGCGTTTGCGAGTTGTACGCACGGCAAGCCTTTGACGGGAAACTGACTAAGCGCCAGTTCAATGCGGCCCTAAAGAAGCTCCAGCAGAATGAGCTTTACGCGCCGGAAATGCTTGAAACCGCGCAAGCCTATGTGAATTACCTGACTGAAAAGGCGAACGGGTATGCGGACAGGCCGAACGTGTTCTTTGAACAGCGGGTTGACCTTTCCGATTGGATACCGGAGGGTTTCGGATCGTGTGACAGTATCATGATTGGCGGTGATACCCTCCATATCACGGATTACAAACACGGCACGGGTGTTCCGGTATCCGCAAAAGAAAATCCCCAGATGCGCCTTTATGCCCTCGGTGCTTTGAAATTGTTCCGGGCGATCTACGGTGATGCAATTCAGAATGTTTCAATGGGTATCTGTCAACCCCGGCTATCTGATACGGCAAGCGAGGATACCCTGACCGTACAGGAGTTGCTTGACTGGGGTGAAACGGTCAAAGAAAAGGCCCGTGAAGCGTTTGACGGTAAAGGGACGTTCTGTCCCGGTGATCACTGCCGGTTCTGCCGTGGGAAGTATCAATGCCCCGCACGGGCTGAAAACGCAACGGCCCTTGAAGATTTCAAGGATCTTGTGACACCGGATAAGGCAAACGGAGTTGAAGATCCGAAAGCTCGTGAAGTGTTGGGATTGCCACGGATGCTCACTAATGCGGAGATTGGTGATTTGCTTGTACGCGGCGCTCACCTCGTCACATGGTACAACGATCTGAAAGAATACGCGCAAAAGGCCCTGTTAGCCGGTGAAGAGGTTCCCGGTTGGAAACTGGTTGAAGGAAAGTCAAACCGTGTGATTGATGACGTTGACAAGCTGATTGAGGATATGCTGAAAGCTGGATACAAGCGTGAAGTGCTTTTCAAAACGGAGCCCTTGACCCTGACAGCGTATGAAAAGTTGGTCGGCAAGTCGGAATTCGGAAAGCAGTTTGGCGATCACATTTCCAAGCCATGCGGGAAACCTACACTCGCGGACGAGGACGATCCCCGCGATCCGTGGAGCTCGGCGGTTGATGATTTCAAGGGTGTGGTTCCAGATGGCTGACGTAATGTTGATTCAAGGCCGGGTGGAAAACATCTTTGACGAGGAAGATTTCGCCCGGATGCTCCGTGACAGGTTGGGTGACGATGCAGAACGGTATTTCCGGGAGCGCTGTGACATTGATTTCATTTTGCGGGATCTGACAGATGATCAGATTGAAGGCTACTGTAGCGGGGAATGTGACCACGTGCAAAGCGCAATAGAGCATTGGACAGCGATCCTCGAAGAAGTACAGGAAGAATTGGAAAACCTGTCCGAGGATATGATGAACCAGACGAAAGCTGAAACCCAGAAAATAATTAACCAGTTGATTCAGAAAATCAACGCGGAACTGTGAAAGGAGAAACAGATGTTCGATGGCATGATGGAATCTCTCCCCCCCCGTGCGGAAATTGAAGGTAAAAACCGGGTATTGGATGCACTGATTGACGTGTTGTGCGAAGTTACCAAGGATGAGGATAAACCGGTTATTGAGGCCCTGCGTAACGCGCACAAGGTTACGGATTTGACACAGAAAGTGCTGGATCATGTGAAAGTTACCCTTGAAGCCGAGGACAAGGCTGTTCCGCGTGAACGTGCTATCCGCGTAAATGCCGTGTTCCTTCCCATTATCGAAACGCTTGAACAGTTTATCAATGAAAATGTGTAAAGGAGAAAAAGAAAATGTATCAGAATGATCCCCAGAAATGCCTGACCGGTGAGATTCGGTGTTCCTATGTGTCCGTTCATACCCCCCGCCAGATTAACGGACAGGGCAAGCCCAAGTATACCATGACTGCCCTGATCCCCAAGTCCGACACGTCTACGATCAACGATATCCGCGCAACGATGGAAGCGGCTATTCAGAAGGGCATTGCGGAGCCTAAGATTGGCTGGGGCGGCAAACGTCCGGCGAACCTCCAGACCACCCTGTATGACGGGGATGGGGTAAAGCCCGAAAGTGGTGAGCCGTGGGGGCCGGAGTGCAAGGGACACTGGGTACTCCGTGCATCTGCTAACGAGGGACAGCGGCCACAGGTTGTCGGTATGGACAACATCAAGGTGGAGCTCGATCCGCGTGATGTTTACAGCGGAATGTATGCCCGTATCACGGTGCGGTTCTATCCGTACAAGTTTGCAGGGAAGTCCGGGATTGGATGTGGCCTCGGTAACATCCTTAAAACCCGTGACGGTGAGCCGCTTGCCGGTGGCGCGAGTGCCGAGTCCGATTTTGCCGGAATTGGCGCTGATCCCGGTAGCACGGCGGCTACACAGGCGGCGGGAGCGATTAACCCGCTGACCGGCCTTCCGATGTGATGACGAATGAAACGGGAGCCGGATATAAGATACCCGGCTCCCCTTATTTTTAGGAGGTGTGCTTATGAGCCTACGTTCTTTGAAACGCGGTATCGCCCGGAACCGGATGAAAAAGGCCGGAGTTGAACGGATCAATAAAAAGCGGATCTGGAAAGACAATGTTCGGAAGACCCGTAACGGCTGGATGGGCGGTTACGTGTCCTATTTCGCCGCGAATTGGCGCAAGTACCTTGACCCCACCACGGCTGAATACAAGATGGCTATGGGTGGGAGAACGCGCAAAAAAAAGCGCGTTGGGCCTATCCGCGTCTAAGTCTGTTTTTCTTGCGATTGCGGGATTCATTCTCGCAGTCGCAATGATTCTTCTACGGAGGTGATATCGTGGAAAATAAGTTGATTCAGAAAGCGGAACTGATCGTAAAGGAAACATATGATTTGATTGAATCCATAGCCGCTTATGATACAGCCCGTAGACAATCCGGTGGGTATAAACCCAGACAGGGTGACGGTTCTGAATGGAAAACGGACGGATACGGGATTAGCCATTTGGTTAAGGAAGGACTCCAGCAGGGTGCAACCGCAACGGCGATTCAGCGGAAGATTATCACGATCCGGGATCACTTGAACGAATTGAGGAAAATGGTGTGATGATTCATCAATTGAGTATTGACCTTGAAACATTTTCAAGCGTTTCTATTCGGGATTCCGGCGCATGGAAGTACATCCGTTCCCCTGATTTTGAGATTCTGTTATTCGCTTATTCCCTTGACGGTAGCCCGGTACAGGTGATTGACCTTGCGTGTGGTGAAGCTGTCCCGGAGTGGCTTGTGAATGCGCTGACAGACCCAACGTATATCAAGAGAGCTTATAACGCGCCTTTTGAATTCGGATGCTTGAGCAAGGTGTACGGGCCTATGATTCCTTCCCAGTGGCGCTGTACCATGTTTCACGGTCTTTATTGCGGGTATACAGCCGGTCTGGATGCCACGGGCAAGGTTCTGGGCTTACCGGAAGACAAGCAGAAGCTCAATACAGGCAAAGCCCTGATAAGGTATTTCTGTGTTCCCTGTAAACCATCAAAGTCCAACGGTGGCCGAACACGGAACCTCCCAAAGCATGACCCAGCAAAATGGGAGCTTTTCAAGGAATACAACGCGCAGGACGTTGTTACGGAAATGGAAATTGAAAAGCGCCTTTCCCTGACCCCGGTTCCTGACTGGGTACAGCATCAATGGGAAGTTGACTTGACTATTAACCAACGCGGGGTTGCGGTGGATCAGGATCTTGTGCAGGGTGCGCTTTACATGGGAGCCGTTACCCGCGAAGCGCTGATGGGAGAAGCTACACGGATAACGGAGCTCGATAATCCGAACAGCGGAAAGCAGATGCTGGAGTGGCTGAACAAAGCGATGGATGGCACGGTTGAAAATCTCCGAAAGGACACCGTGTCAAAGATGCTTGACGGGATGCCGGAGGGTGATGTGAAACGGGTGCTTGAGATTCGGCAAGAACTGTCAAAGACAAGCACTAAGAAATATGACGCAATCGAGGCTTGCGTCTGTGATGATGACCGTGTACGCGGCCTGTTGCAATTCTACGGCGCGAACCGGACAGGCAGATGGGCCGGAAGATTGGTGCAAGTCCAGAATCTTCCGAGAACGTACACCCAGAACATTGACCTTGCGCGTCAACTTGTCCGGGATAAGAACACAACTGTCCTGCGGATGATCTACGGTTCCGTCCCGGATACCCTTTCACAGCTGATCCGCACTGCTTTTGTGGCAAGCCCCGGAAACGTGTTGATTGACGCTGATTTTTCCGCGATTGAAGCACGTGTGATTTCGTGGTTAGCCGGGGAAGAATGGCGGCTTGAAGCGTTCCGGGCCGGGAAAGATATCTATTGTGAAAGCGCGTCCCAGATGTTCGGTGTTCCCGTTGTAAAGCACGGTGTGAACGGTGAATTACGGGCAAAGGGAAAGATAGCAGAACTGGCCCTCGGTTATCAAGGCGGCGTGGGTGCGCTGATCAACATGGGCGCTCTTGATATGGGTCTGACGGAAGAGGAATTGCCGGAAATTGTAACCCGATGGCGCGATGCGAACAGCAAGATTAAGAACCTGTGGTATGAAATGGATAATGCCGCAATTGAGGTGATTGGCCGGGGTGGAAAGGCAAAGGTACGCAACCTGATTCTTTCCCGCGAGTATGATATCGCGCAGGGCGTTTCAAAGTTTGTTATTACCCTTCCTTCCGGGCGGTGTCTGTACTACATTAACCCGTCCCTCGGAACAAACCAATTCGGCGGTTCATCCATCATTTATACCGGTGTTGACCAGACCACAAAGCAGTGGAAGCAGATTGAAACCTATGGTGGGAAGCTGACGGAAAATTGTGTTCAAGCCATTGCCCGTGATGCGCTTGCCGGGACAATTGACCGGCTTGAGGCGGCAGGATTCCCGATAGTGTTTCATGTGCATGACGAGGTTGTCATTGATAAGAAGCCCTACGACACGCCCAAGAGGATGCTGGAAGACGTAACACGGATCATGTCAGAACCTATTCCGTGGGCTCCGACACTTCCACTTAATGCGGACGGTTGGGTGGGCGATTTCTTCACAAAGGATTAACGGAGGTATGACTATGCAAGAGGTTCTCGCGGCTATCGGATTTTTATCTGTGATGCTCTCTACAACTGTGACACTTCTTTTACCGATTGCCCTCGCAATCTGGGTTCATCCTGTGTGGCTGTGGCTGTATGCGCTTTATGTTTTCTTAGTTGGTATGTTTGCCTGTATTATTGCTGGATCTAACGCGGATAGACAGTCCGAAAGAATGAGAAAGCCGGGTGACGAGCAGTGATGCACCGGGGAACGAAGGAAAGCTACACACGGGCCGGGTTCCGAATGATCCGTGAAGTCACAAAGAAGGATCACTGGTATGCCGTATGGCGCGGTATTTCACAGGTGATGTTGTTCCTGCTGATTCTGTTGGGTGGATACATCGCCTACGGTTATTACCGGGGACTGCCGGTGTGGGAATACGCGGTCGGGTACTGGATGATTATGACCATTCGCAATGTTGCGGAGTTTATGGCAAGGAGGTTACGGCTATGAGGATCATTGAACCGTCTGTGGAGCTTGTCGGTGGCAATGTGGGCCTGTTTGACCGCCCGAAGCACGTTGAACTGTGTGGACGCGTCTGTTATAAGTCTGAATCAAAGATCACGGAAGACAGCGCAGAAAAGTTTATTGCCGGGATTATCAAGCGCGGGCATGAAGCCGTACTTGAACACGCCCGGATTACGCTTAATCTGTCTAATAACCGTGATACGTGGCGTATGCTTAATCAGATGTGCGGTTATATGCAGAAACGCGGGGTAGAAAGTTATTTGCGGATCACGAACTGGGATTCCGTTTATATCGCTTCCGGTAACATGAGGGCATGGAGGGCGCTATGCAGATTCATGTTTTACAACGGACATTTCTTCCCGGATTCTATTAGACGGATGTGGGCCGAAAATGCTCCTTTCTTCCCGGAATACTTTAAAGAAGAACCGTATATCCCGGACACGATCACAGATATCAACCCGGACAAGGATACCCCAACTTTTGAAGATCCGGCCCAGCGCATGATGCACAGCTGGTACACGTTGCGGTTTATCTGTGACCGGGGTGTGTCGCATGAGATTGTCCGGCACAGACCTGTTTCCTACTGTCAGGAGTCCACCCGGTACTGCAATTACAGCAAAGCCGATTTTGGCGGGGAAATTACGGTCATAGAGCCGTTCTATCTCCGGGATGATATAAAGTCCTATAACGCGTGGACAAGGGCCTGTCAGGCCGCAGAACAGGCTTATTTTGACCTTCTTAACAGTGACCGTACAGCGCAGGAAGCGCGGTGTGTTCTTCCCACCTCGCTGAAAACAGAGCTTGTAATGACCGCAACGGCTGATGAGTGGTGTCATTTCTTGAACCTCCGCACAGCAGAAGCGGCCCACCCGCAGATGCGGGAAGTTGCCAAGATGGCGAAAGTAATACTCCAGAAAGAAGACCCGGAGGTGTTTGGTGATGAGTCGATACGGGATGCCCAGTAAAATTCCCGGTGACGAGTATGTTCTGCACATGGATGCGGAGACGGCGCAGATTGTCGCGCGGGCCTGTGAATTGTATGCGCGTGTCCGGTGTGGGCAGTTTGAAGAAATTCAGCACCTGACCGTATGGCCGCAGGGCGAGAAAGATCCTACGTTCTGTGAACGGATTCAGAAATGCCGGGAAAGTCTGGAGTTTGCTAAAAAGGCGGCGTTCCCGGAGCTTAACGGCCCCGGTCACAGTTATGGGGTTGGTAAATTCCGGGATTCAGATACGGCGTGGAATGTGTATCAGGCTGTCCGATATATCATGGCATGGCATGAACACCCGGAAGGTGGATATACGGTCAACTTCCGTGAACCGCTTAAATATTCGGATGCTCCCATGCCCCGGTGTGAAGTCCGTGACGGAAATTTGGAATGGCGCGAGTGCTTCATTGATCCGAAAACCGGGGAACTGGTAAACACGGATGCGGCGGTTGAAAAGTTTGAAAAGAAGTATGGTGGTAAATGATGCAATGTCCTGTTTGCGGTGGTAACGGCGTTTTGTGGGTGGATAACAACGGGGATCTGGGACACCACTTTAAACACGCGGATTTCTGCCCGGTAACTGACCAGACCCCCCCCTCCTCGCGGATTTTCTTGATGGATTGTGTGGAAGGGATGAAGGAGCTCCCGGACGGATGCGTGGATCTGATTGTGTCCGATCCTCCGTATCTTATCAACTACAAGACGAACCACCGCAAGGACAAAGAGCATGAATTCTGTACCCCGATTCAGAACGACAATAACCCAGATTTGATTCGGGAATACATGAAGGAGTGTTACCGGATACTGAAACCGGATACCGCGTTTTACTGCTTTACCTCGGAAAGAACAGCCGGATTTTTCAAAGAAACGGCGCAAAAAGCCGGGTTTCGCTGTAAGAATTCGATCATTTGGGTAAAGAATGAATGGACAGCCGGTGACTTACAAGCCGCGTTCGGATTCCAGTATGAGGTGATTCTGCTATTTAACAAAGGCCGCGCGTTTCTGCAAGGGAAGCGAACCGGGGACGTGTGGAACGTTCCCCGCGTGGCCGGGAAACAACAGGTACATCAGAATCAGAAGCCCGTTGAACTGATTCAGAAATGTATTGAATATCACAGTAAACCCGGTGACGTGGTATTTGATGGATTCATGGGAAGCGGGACAACGGCGGTGGCGGCTACACTGTGCGGGAGAAGGTTCCTCGGATACGAGATTGAGCCAAAGTATTTCGACATTATCACGGACAGATTGAAGGAGGGTGCGGATGATCATAGATAAAAGCAAGTTGAAAGTAGGATTGTGGTTCACAGATGAAGACGGAAACTATATCCCATATACCAACGAGGTTCACCCGAAGGGAGCCGTGTACGCGCATTCCTGCTTTCCGCTCGAAGTGCGGGAAGAAATTTACCGTATCCGTGAGGATGGTGGCTATGGCGAAAAGAACAAGGTTCTCACAAGCACCGCCCACATTTCACGCGACAGCGGCCAGCTTTTAGTGGCTATGGTAAACAGCGGTGATTATGATCTGTATGAAGCGATGGCCGTTCTCGCGCGATGCTGTGAACGATGCCTCAATGTCATTTGGAACAAGTATCTCCCGGATGTGGACGGGTATGAAGAGTTTTCGGAAGAATGGTACAAGGCTAATACGGTGTGCGAGTTTTGTGAACATCTGAACCGTAAGGAGGACGCGAATGAAAATCCCGAATAAAGTACGCTTAAACGGTGTGGATTTTACTGTTGAGTGGGTTGAAAATCTGCATGATGCCGGGGTTATCTGTGATGGGTTGATTAACTATCAACATTCAATGATAGCCTTGAACACCGAAACACAGGGATACCAAAAACAGTGTATTACGTTCCTGCATGAAATCTGTCACGGGATTCTGGATGCCTATGATTGTTCCCCGGAAGGGCGCGTGAAAAGCAAGATTCCCGATGACGAGGAAACACTGGTAGAGTTGTTTGCCCGTGGCTTTTATCAGTTTTTACAGGACAACGGCGCGGCTTTATTTGACTTGAAGGAGGATAAAAACGGAAATGATCAAGCCGATTGAAACAATCTATGCCGGTTCCCGGTTTCGTTCCCGGTTAGAAGCGCGGTGGGCCGTGTTCTTTAATTGGCTCAAGATAAGGTATGTCTATGAGCCGCAAGGATACGAATTGTCCGATGGTACAAAGTATCTCCCGGATTTCTATCTCCCTGATTCGGATACATTCTTTGAAGTCAAGGGTGTAATGCGGGAAGTTGACAATCACAAGATCCAGTTGTTCCGGGAAGATTCCCACAAGCCGGTTGTGATTGGATACGATGATATGCGGTTTGACGCAACGGATTATTGGAAGAAAACGGACGATCAACACGCGGCAGAATACGAATTTGCCGGACAGGATTCCTCGGTACTTGCCCGGTGCAATGTGTGCGGGAAACCCTATTTCATGGGTATCAACGGCTCCTTCGCTTGCCGGTGCTGTGGCGCGTATGACGGGGACGGTCATTTCACTATTCTCGGATGGGGAAACGGTGTTTCTGATGACTGGGATTTTGTAAACGCAAGTAGCAAAGCGAAAAAGGCCCGGTTTGAACACGGGGAATGCGGAGGTGCTGACTCGTGTCCAATATGATCCAGTGCGATTGTTGCGGAAAGAATATGTACGCGGATTCCCGGAGTGAAAAGGGCGCTTATCATGAGATTTGGATTGACCGTAGTAATTTCTACCATTTGTGTAAAACCTGCTATGACCGGTTTTTAAAACTGTTTTTCCCGGAAACACTGAAATTCATGGTGGAGGAGGAAGGTTATGAAACAAGTATCTTGTGACATTTGCCGTGATGTGATTTTCGATAAATGCCAGTGGCATTGGACGCTCCAGAAAAGAACGTTGATGGGTGATAAACAACGGATGCACATTTGCGCCCGGTGCGGCACGGCCATGATTGACTTGATTATGGACAAGCGGCGCGAATATGATCAGCCGCCAGTGGACGGAGGTGAAAGCTACACATGATGAACGAGGCGATGTTCTCGAGTCAGAGAACAGACTGGGAAACCCCCAAAGAACTGTTTGACGAATTAGACAGGGAATTCCATTTCACGTTAGACCCGGCAAGCACGGATGAAAACGCGGTGTGCAAGAAACACTTTACCCCGCGTGAAGACGGATTAACGCAAAGCTGGCACGGTGAAACAGTGTTTTGCAATCCTCCCTATGGGCGTGACCTTCCTGTGTGGATTGAAAAGGCCGCAACGGAAGCCCGGAAAGGCGCAACCGTGGTTATGCTGATTCCGGCCCGGACAGACACTAAAGCATTCCATGATTTCATTTATGGGAAAGCGGAGATCCGATTCCTTAAAGGCAGATTAAAGTTTGGTCTGGGGGGGGTATCTTCGGACGCGGCTCCTTTCCCTTCAATGGTAGTGGTATTCAGACCGGAGGTAGACAATGAACGGAACGATTGAAAAATTTTATCAGGGTTGTGGATGGATCATGGGAGAAAACGGGGAACGGTTTTTCCTCCACTACAACAATATTCTGGGCAAGGAAAAGCACTATAAGAAGGGGCGCAATGTGACATTTGATCCGCTGGATGAAGGGAAAACGCACAGGAGCGCCGTGAACGTAGTTGTAGAGACTTTCCCGGTTCCCCCGCCCCACCCCCGGACAGGTTACGGGGATTGGGTAGGAACAAAGGAAAAAGGCCGTATCCGCTGTACGGATTGCGGATGTACAACGGAACTGGGCGTAACACCGTTCTGTCCCCACTGTGGCGCTGTGATGCGTCCTGATATGCCCCCGAACGATGAAGAACGGCTCCGGGAAACCCCGGAGTGGCGGTGGCATGAAACTGAATACGGGTACAGGTGCGGTTACTGCAAACTGATTTACGCGTATCCGGCTAAGCACTGTCCCTATTGCGGGAAACGGATGAATAAATCGGAAAATTTACCGAAACCCTTCTAAAAATGCCTGACTTTTGGGCGTAAGAGGTTGCCAAAGGGACAAAAACTGTCCTGTGGATAATAGAAAGGAGATTGGAAACCATGATGACGGTAAAAGAACATGAAGCGTTTAGGAAAGACCTGATCCACCTGCTGGGCTATTATGGGTGCGGAAAGGACACGAACACCCCGTGTGATATTCTCGCGGATATGATGCTGGCATTCTATGACGCGTATGAGTTGCACGTGAACCGGCGTGATCAGAGAATGCGGAAACCCTACCATGCCGAGCCGAAAGAAGATCCCTGCTCCGCGTGTGTAGCTTGTGACCCTGACCCGGACGCGGATGAAGATGAGGAAGAAGACGAATGCAACGAGCGCGGGTACATTGTTATCCGGCACTTGCGCGGCAAAAAGCACCTCGCCTTTGTAGAATGGCGCAATAGGAAGCCGGTTCTCAGCAACGGCGCGGCTTACGCTATGAACTTCAAGTACCGGGGAATGGCTGAAAACGTGGCCGAGAAGCTGGGTGAAATGGTCGGCGGCAAATGGGAAGTCGTTGATCTGGATGAATTGGAAGAAAACAACGAAGCAAATGAGCGCTTGCTGAAAGCGATTTTCGGAGAAGACGATGATGAAAGCAATGGTTGACCGGTATCAACTGACAAAGTTGATGAAGATTGAACTGGCCTGTGTGAAGCGTGGAAGCACTTGTGACCGGAAATGTGCTGACTGTGATTTGGTACAGGAAGACAAAGCCCTGATAGCGGCCTATGAAGCTGTTATCAGGGCCTTAGAAGACCCCCAGATAAGGCGCGTAACATTCTGTAGTATATGTGACTACTGGGACAAGGAAAGCGGTTTAACGGCGCGAAAATGCCACAAGCACGGACGCATTACAACGCAGTCTATGTACTGTTCAGAAGGTAAGGAGATCGAACCATGACAAGGAAAGATATTTTGCAGATTGCGGAAAAGATGGTGAACGGGGATCGGCAGGATGATTATGGAAAACCGGAACGGAATTTTGAGCGGATCGCTATGCTGTGGACGCATTATCTGGGCCCGGATCGGTTGCAAGTCGGGATTAGCCCGGTTGATGTTGCGGCGATGCTTGCCCTTTTGAAAATTGCCCGGATTGCCAGCGGCCACGGGAAAAGTGATAACTGGGTAGACCTTGCCGGATATGCCGCTTGCGGAGGTGAGATCCAAGCGATGCTGTGCGAGGAGGACAGGGCTACACAGGAAAGACGCGGAAGCGAGGTGGCAGAGTATGATCCTCGGAGATAAGGATATATGGAAACTGATAGACGCGGGGAAGATCTTCTTTTATTCCGATGAGGAACCCCTTGTCAATCCTGCCAGCTTGAATGTCCGGCTCGGTAACACGTTCCTGATTCCTAAACGGCGGTTCTGGCATGGTGTCCGGTTGGGTGATGAAATGCAGTACAAGCGGTACGAGATTAAAGATTATGAGGAATTCTGCCTTTTGCCGGGACAGTTTGCCCTTGCTACTACTAAAGAAAGGTTCTTTGTCCCGCCTACAATGGCCGCGTATGTACAGGGGCGCTCCAGTATTGGCCGCGCGGGTTTGACCGTCCAGAATGCCGGATATGTTGATCCCGGATTCAACGGTGCGATTACCCTTGAGCTAAAGAATGAAACCCGGAATTCAATCTATCTCCGTCCCGGATATCCAGTTGCCCAGATGATCTTTGAAGAATGTACCCCGGTGGAACATCCATATAAAGGAAAGTACAACGGACAGATCGAAGCAACAGGAAGCCGGATGCAACAGGATAAAGAAGCCCGGATATAACCTATGGGTTATATGCTTTCCCGTTGTCAACTTAAAACTTGACAACGGGAAAAATTATTTTCAAAAAGTTTGGAAAAAGTTTCAAAAATGTATTGACAAAAGCAAGTTTATTGTTTACAATGTCCTCGTAAAGTTGATAGAGCAACTTGAAGGAGGTACAGAAAGATGGCAGTCAACAGAGCTTTGAAGGACGTTTACCAGAACATCCAGATGTTCAAAGAACTTTGCGCGGAGGTTGGAGATCCCAAAGGCGGGAAAGACCGGATTGCGGAATTCATGAAGGAACAGCGGTGCAAGATTCGCAGACTCAACAAGTACAGCACTGATCCGCTGAAAATGCCTATGCGTGAAGATTGGCGGCACGTTTATTCCGAGGATGGTGAAGACGGTTACGATTATCGCATTCTCCCGGATAATGGGGAAACCGAAGAAGAGATTGAAGCGATGATTGAGGAAACAATCGGATACGGCCACGTTCGCGGCCCGTATGATTGTACCGGAAAGCGGTTTACCCGGTGGATTTCTGTGAAGCGTGTTCCGGCAGGATTCGCCGTGATTCATAGCTGGGGCCTTGATGTGTAAGAAGGAGGTAAAACCAATGTCTGCCCGTATTGCTGATTCGTTTGATGGTTTTGTGGAGAAGACCAGCGCGGCTATCCGTGTCGCGCTGAATTCCCCGGTGGGACAGGAAATGACCCAGAAGCTCCTTGAAATGAAGCTGGCCCAGAATCCGAACATGAGCCCGGAAGAATGGAAGCAGGTTAAGTCCGAATTCATGACCTTCATTTTCTGTCAGTTTGTGCAGGACTGTCCCGGCGCGATGCAGGAACTCGCCGGTCACGTTTGGGAAGAATTGCGGAAGGAGGGTTGAAACCGTGTTTAAGAAACTCTTTGATGAACTGATGAGCGCGGAAACGGTTGAACAGGTTTACCATATCCTGTATCGGAATAAAAGCAATTCGGAGGATTATGGCGTTGACCTTGCATACCAGCACGAAAAGATTACATATCAAGACCTTGAACGGCTTTTCAAGCTTGCGGGAGTTATTGAGAGGTGTCTGAAATGAAAGAAATGTCGGTGTGCGGTGTCCGTGATTACCGGGAGCGTTTCCGCATGAAAGCGGATGATGATTTTACGGACTGGGACGTTACCCATTACGGAACGATTGTCGAGGATCATGAAATATCCGTTGGCGGCAGGTATCCGGTGCGGCTGAAAGTCTATCATTACCGGGATCGGTATTTCATGGAACTGTGGTGCTGTGGGATTCGGAATTATTACGGGGAGGTTGTCGGTTATGAGTAAACAAGAGCACTGGGACAAATACTGGCCCTGTGTGATGATTCAGAACGCCGGTGATGAACGGGCGTGGATGTGCGCTAACAATGAATGTTTCTTCACCCTTGATGAAGCATTGGCGGTGATTGAAAAGCACAAGGAACATAATACGGTGCTGTGCGCGTGGGTACAGAAACAGCGGAAAAATATGTTCAAGGCTCCCGTGTGGTTTGAGAACTATACCAATATGCTGGGCATGGTCAATGACCGATTTGTGACAAGGAAAGGAGGGTAACAGATGATCGTGATTCAGAACTTCCCTACGATGGCCTCCCTTGTGGGATTCCTGCATAACGCACGGTTGCGGTACGGGAAACACAATTTTGCGGAGTGGCTTGCCCGGTACACGGTGAACCGGGAACTGGTTGTCAATAACAGGGTGTTCCGGTATCGGGACTGTATCAATCTTATGAAGGAGGAAGCACTGAATGTTTGACAAGAAGGAAGAAGCGCAGAAACGATATGACCGGATCAAAGGAGCCCTCTGGGGTGTAGCCGTAGGCGATTGCCTTGGAGCCCCGGTCGAGTTTATGGATGCCCAGTCAATCTATCACCAGTACGGACTCGTGACCGAGATTCTCGGCGGCGGGTGGTTAGGTGCGCTTGCGGGACGCGGGACGGATGATACCGCGATGACGTTAGCCGTTGCGGAAGGGTTGATGAAAACCGGCCCACTTGATGACGCGGTGGAGAAGATCGGCGCGGAGTTTATCAAGTGGTTTTATGATGCCCCCATTGGCGCTGGCGCGGCCTGTGCGCGGTCTATCGGGATCGCCTCGAAGAATGGCAGGGTGAAAGCTCCAAAGCGTTCTACGTGGCTTAAAGCGGCTGAAATGGCGCATTATGATTTGGGCGGCAGATCGGGCGGCAATGGCTCCCTGATGCGGACAGCCCCGGTTGCGCTTTTTCTGAAAGCAGATAACAAAGGTTTGGCATTTGATATTAGCCGGATGACCCATTTTGATAATGATGCCGGGATCGCCTGTATAATCTACTGTGATATTCTCCGGGCCTTGATTCGTGGATACGGCTTGCAAGCGGCCCTTGACAAAGGAACGGCCAGAACAGAGTATAAGACCGTAACCCGGACGGAGAACCGGTTTACGCCCCATCCGGGCGGTTATGTGAAGGACACATTCAATACAGTCCTGTGGGGTATTACGCGGACAGATAATTTCCGGGATGCCCTGATCCGGGTTGTCAATCTGGGCGGGGACGCGGACACAACCGGAGCGATTGTCGGCGGTCTGGCCGGTGCGGCATACGGATATTCAGCTATTCCGCAATTATGGATAGACGCAATTGATCCGGTGCTTGCTCTCCGTCTGAATAAGTGTGCAGATGCGGCGGCGCGTATATGGCACTGTGTACCGGATTGACGGTACAATGTATAAGTCGGGGATCTGTCCCCGGCTTTTTTTTGTCTCCCGGCGCACGACACTCCCGCGTCCTGTGTAGCCAGGTCATGCGGCAGTCATGCGATGGTCAATCTTGTAAACTGTCAACTTGACAACGGAAAAAGAAATTTTCAAAAAGTTTGAAAAAAGTTTCAAAAAGGTATTGACAAAAGCAAGTTTATAGTTTACAATGCTCTCGTAAGGTTGATAAAGCAACTGACCGAAAGGAGATTGAACCATGAAAGTCGAGAAAAAGATGCTGAACCAGCTAAACGAGATTGACCGCCTTGATAAACTGTCTGACACGCTTGATGACGAGGGCCGGGAAGATGAATCTATGGAAGCCTACCACAAGATGTGGAAGTTGGCCGAGGATGTGGCAGACCTGATCAGCAAGTCCACTTTCGGACAGATTACCCGGAAAACCGCCCTGTACATGGTTTTCCACCAGAGGGAAAAGCTGATTGCTCTGTGTAAGAGATTCGCCTGATAGGAGGTAAAGAAAGATGACCCTGCATGATAAGATTCGGAGTTTGCGCCGGGAAAGCCGCAACGGCTATGAAACAACCTTTTCCATGCACTATCTGACCACCACCCATTATCGGTGGGAGTTGATCCGGTATCCGCTTGATGTGCGGAACACGGAGCCCACGGAAACCCTGCTGACCTTTGAAGGCCGCTTTGATTGGAACGATGCAATTAACGCGGCGGCTGAATATCTCCGGGATCACCCGGACGATGGATTCTATGATGATTGACAAGAGGTAAGAACAATGACCATGAAACTTGAAGCAACCCAGACCCGCAAGGCGGTGTACAGCGCTTGCAAGGCGCACGATGACCGGTGTACCGGATGCCCTTTCCGGTACAGCTGTGAAGAGCATTTCCCGGAGATTGATCACAAGGTTGCCGTGAATGATTTGATTCCTGCTGATTATATCCTGACCGAAGACGGAACGATGTTTATTGCGGAGGTGCGGTGAAATGTATCTTGTAACTTATATCTGCGATGACCAGTTTATGGCCGAGTTTATGCGGATGTGGCAAATTGCTGATCTGTGGGGAATGTCGGATTGCAACATGACGCAGGATCACAAGGTTTACCGTTTAGCCCCGGACGCGGAGCCGGAACGGCTGGAGATCCGGGAAGGGAGACACTGCATAGCACTTTACACGAAAGCCGGAGAACAAGTTACCGAGTATTATGATTGGCCGGAACACTGAAAAGGTTCCGGTTCTTTTTTTTATGCCCGTTCGGTCACACGGATCTGACCCGCCTCCTCCGTGCGTGTAGCTTCTCGCCGCGTTCCCGGATCTGGCCTTGCGCGGAAAAACAATTTTTAAATCTGCAAAACATAGATTTTAATAGGGAAAACCTATTGACAGTCTCAAGAAACGAGACTATAATAAGCCCGTGTCTAAAGAACGTGGACATATCAAGGAGGTACGAACGATGCCCGATGAAAAGAAAGCCCGTGCTCCAACGGAACGGGTACGCCTGTACGCGGCTGAAACGGATTCCGTGTTCGCCCTGATCGCCAGCCAGATGGAATTGGAAAAGGCAAAGCGCGTGATGGAAAGACGGTTGCGGACGATTCCGGGCGCATGGCGTGACGTTTCTATGCTGTGTTCGGTGCTGTCAAAGCTGATTGACAGGATTCTGGAGACAGTCCCCATTGACAAGTTGCAACAACTGCAACGGAACATGAAGTACATGAGTTACCGGGTGTACATGGCAAAGCCGGTAACGATTCCCAAAGACGAGATTGTGGTATCCGGCGAGGATATGGAGGTGCTGACCCGGTACGCGCACGAGTATTCCTGTATAGCCTGCGACAAGGATTGCAACAAGTGCGAATTGGGCAAGGCCCTTGACCATACCATGATTCAATCCCGGAAACGCAATGAAAGCTGGTCATGGATCAATGGTACGGAAGATTACACGGATTCGGATGCAATGCAGGTAGATTTTGAGGAGGATTCCCCGTGAGAAGAAAGACACTGCCCAAATGCCCCTATTGCGGAGCTCGGATGTTTCCGCAAGCCACAATGGACGGGTGGATAAGCTATATCTGTAGCAACGCGGATTGCAAAGCCGTTTCACCCCGTGAAAAGACGTTCGGAAAGGCCCTTGATAAAGCCGAGAAACGCGCCGAGGTTACACTGAAATGGATTAACCGGGACAAGTATGAACCGGCCCAGAACGGCGAATATCTGTGCGAATACGCATATGTTAAAAGCTCGGATGAAGAGCCGGTGTTGCGGTATTACGGTGTGCGCGGGTTCAATGTCGCAGAACGCCGGTTCAAGTATGAAGGTGAGTCTTTTCTGAATCAGATGGTGAAGGTTCTCCGCTGGGCTGACTTCACCAAGGACAACGCGGAAACAGTGAGGGTGGCTACACAGAAGACGGACGCGGAGGTGCAAGCGGTATGAAGATCGGATTCAGTGTGTATGACTGGAAAGATATCATGAAGGTATGCGGATCTGTTGCAGAAGTCTACGAGGAACGTATCATGCTCACGTTCATCAAAATTGACTGCGAAAACGGACGGTTCACGGCCTACGGAAGCAACGGATTCCAGTTGTCCCGGCTGTGCGGACGGTGCGAGATGGATGACAATTGCCCGGTGTCGTTCCTTCTCCCAGTGATGAAAACCCCGCCTAAAACGGCAAAGGTGGAGATTATGCCGAAAGTGGAGGTTCTCGGCGGTAAGACGGTGTTGTACTTCTATGATAAGAACGGCAACGTGACAACAACAACGGACGTTGAGATTCCCGATGGCGAGTACATTGATGCGGCTAATTTCTTTAAACGCGCCGAGGATGGCATTAACTTGTACAATCACGGGCAAGGTTCCTATATGATAGCGGTAAACCCCAGATATCTGATGAATGCCCTTGAAGGGATGAAAGGGTGCGAGTCTGTGATTCTGAATTTCGCCTCCCCGGTGGAAGCGTTTATGATTCGCCCCTACAAGGAAGATTTGGAAGCAACCGCGCTGGTCTATCCGGTGCGGATTATGTAAGGAGGTAACAACATGGATTCTAAGATTATTCAAGGCCCGTTTGGCGGTGAAAACAGGATTGAGAAGCTCCTGCAAAAGAAGCTGGGCAAAATGCCGGATGTACAGGTGACGCAGGACGGAAAACACGCTGACTTGATGGTTTCCCGGTCTACGATTGAGGAAAGCGGCAAGGCGGTTTTGTGGCTTGATTCCGTGATTACCGGTTTGGAACAGGAAGAACGTTTCAAAGGTTCCGATCTGGTGGAGTCTTTGAAAGGAATGTACGTGGTGTTCCGGGATTGTGCCTTGATGGCCCGTCATTATCTGGGATACCGGGATCTAAATACCCCTCCGCAGTTCCGGCAGTATGACCTTATTTTCCGTTTCACGGAAGATCCCAAAGAAGCCGGACGGTTGAACATGGAGATTGGCACGGCAGTTCCTAAAAACGCTGTAAAGAAGGAGCCGGAAGACGATGATTGATGAATTATTCAAGCCTGATTGCAAATACAAGCGCGTGTTCATTTGCGGGAAGATTACCGGTGATATCGGATACCGGGCAAAGTTCCGCAGAGCGGCGGCGGTTTTAACGGATGCCGGGTTTCATGTGATGAACCCGGCAACCCTCCCCTCTGAAGGGTTTACCCATGAAGAATACATGACGGTTACACTTGCTATGCTGTCCGTATGTGACGCGGTGTTTTTCCTCTATGACTGGATGGACAGCCCCGGCGCGATTGAAGAGATCGACAAAGCTACACGGGATGGGAAGCCGGGATTCAGTTTCGAGATGTGGCTGACAGAATATCAGAAACGCGAGAACAAAGTTCCTTCTCCGGTAGTGCTTGACGGAGGTGTACAGGGATGAGTAAGAAGGTAGATGATTTTGTTGACGAATTGGGCAAGATTATAGCGGAGTGCGAGGAGAAGGTTGGCCCGGACGCGATAATAACACGTGATGATTATGAGCTTGCCGCCATTGAAGCGTATACGGCGATGTGTAACGGCTATAAAAATGGAGCCATAGACGCAACTCAGGTTGTCGCGTTCGGATTCATTTTTGATATGGTTCACAACGTGCTTGATATCAAGTACGGCATAAAGAAGGAGGTAAACCGGGAATGATGACCGCACGGGATGAAACCCAGAAAAAGGCAATGCACAAGATCCTCGCTAACCTGTACGCGGTGAATTCCTATTATGCCTATCAGGATTTCAAAGCGGCTAATCCCAAAGGCAGACAGTACACGAAAAATGGTGCTGAAAAGCCCTACAACCCTTATACGCTGTCCCCGCTGACCAATGAAGCACGTGAACATTACCGCCTTGCACAGAGCCTTATATGGCCCACAGAAAAGGAAGAAAAGATCAAAGGGTATTTGATGAAGCTCCGGCGTTTGGGCGAATTGGACAAGATTCTGGAATGGGAGAAGTCCACTCCCGGACGGTATCAGAAAAACCCGTGGAGGTGTGAAGAATGATTGAAAGCATGATGAATACCGGATATGGCCGCGAGTGTGCCGCCCTTGAAGGTAAAAACCTTATGACTGCCCGTCTGCTACAGATGATCCGGGAAAACCCTGATCTGCCCGTTGTGCCGATGGTTAGTCAGGATGTTGTACCGGATAACGATTATTCGTGGTATGTCGGTGAATTCGGTATGTGTTCCATTGATTCCTATTGTTGTGATGACGAGCGGATGTGGCTGAAAGTGGATGACGAGGACGAGATGCTGGATAAGTGGGCCGATGACCATGAAGAAGAGCTTGAAGGAATGACCACAAAGGAAGCCGAGGTTTATATCAATAAACACGGCACGGAGTGGATTGAAAGTCTCCCGTGGATACGGGCGATCATAGTCTGGATTGAAGCGTAAGGAGGATACAAAGGTGAGCTATGAAGCATTGTGTATCATTCTGATTGCCCTATGCGTATCCAATATCGCCGCGCTGGGGCTGATTATCTGCTTGAACCGGAGGATCAATCGTTTGGAAGCGGATTCCGAAAATGTATCCCACAGTCTCCGGTTTACCAATAGAGCCCTTGCCCGGTTGGAAGGTGCGGTGTATGCAACAAGGCCCGGACGCTGGGTGCAGGGATATCCTCCGGTGAGGACGGACGGAGGCCAAACGGCGGCTACACGGGACGCGGGATCGGGATCTGCGGAACGCGGCGTGATGGAGGATGATCTGAAATGAAGTATGACCGCAAGGTTACGATTTCGGTTGGCAACTCTCGCCGGGATCTGAATTGGAAACGGCAGGAGTTGACCGTTTCGGAATTGTACAACCGTTTAGGATTCCTGACCCGTGGCACGGAAACCCTCGCGGAATATATGCGGATGAGCAAGGGTAAACAGGATGATTTGAAGGATGTGGGCGGTTTTGTCGGCGGTGTCTTAAACGGCCCACAGCGCAAGGCGAACGCGGTTATAAGCCGCGATTTGATCACCCTTGACCTTGATTCCATCCCCGCGAACGCAACGCAATTGATCATTGATAACCTTGATCAGATGGGTATCAGTTACGCGGTGTACAGTACCCGTAAACACGCCCCAAACGCCCCCAGATTGCGGATTGTCATTCCTACTGACCGGACGATGACCCCGGATGAATACGAGCCCTGTGCGCGGCGTATAGCGGCTAATATCGGGATCGCAATGGCAGACCCGACAACGTTTGATGTGAACCGTCTGTTTTTCTGGTTCAGCGCTTGCGCGGATACGGAAACAGTGTTCAAAACAGCGGATGCCCCGTTTGTATCCGTAGACAGCCTGTTACGGACGTATACGGACTGGCATGATATCACACAGTGGCCGCAAGTCCCCGGTTCTTTCAGCTATGCTAAGTTAGCCGTGAAACAGGGTGATCCCCTGACTAAAAACGGTATCGTGGGCGCATTTTGCCGGAAGTATGATATTTTCCGCGCGATTGAAGAGCTTTTACCCGGTATCTATGCTCCGACAGACACAGACCCTAACCGGTTTACATATACCCTCGGAAGCACGACAGGCGGCGCGGTGGTTTATGATGACGGTAAGTTTCTTTTCTCCCACCATGCAACTGACCCCTGCTCCAATAAGCTTGTCAACGCGTTTGACCTTGTAAGACTGCACAAGTTCGGTGATCGTGATGACGCGGCGGCAGACGGAACGCCTAACAACCGGCTCCCCTCCTATAAGGCGATGTGCGAATACGCGAACGGCCTTGACGAGGTAGCGCTTGAAATGCTGGCGGTGCGACAGGCTCAAGCGGAAGCGGATTTCGGAAACCTCGTGGGCGGTGTGTCCTCCGGCGAGGTGGTGATCGACACAGGATTAGCCGGACTGGTAAGCGGCGCGGACGGGACAACGGGGAGCGCTGGCGGGGTGAGCCCAGAAGCTACACCCACGGGTGCAAGTGCCGGTGACGCGGCGAACGGCAACTGGCAACTGCTCCTTGAACGGAACCGGCAGACAGGTGAAGTCAAGAATACAATGGATAACGTGATTCTGATTTTACGGAACGATCCCCGGATACGCGGAAAGTTTGCTATGAACTGGTTCTCTGACCGGCTTGAAGTGTCTGACAGTTTACCGTGGATGCCCCTGCAAGGCACAAAAGCAAGAAGCTGGACAGATTCAGACTCCAACGGCTTGTACTGGTGGCTTGAAAAGGTGTGGCACGTGACCGGGCGCGGGAATATTGATTCAGCACTTGATATCGTGGCCAGTGCTCAAGGGATCAACCCCGTTGTGGATTATTTGAAAGGTTTGAAGTGGGACAGACAGCCCCGGCTTGATACCCTTTTCATTGATTATCTCGGCGCGGAAGACAACGAATACACTCGCGCGGTGACGCGGAAAATGTTTGTCGCGGCGGTGGTCAGAGCCCTTGACCCCGGACACAAGTTTGACAATATGCTGATTCTTTGCGGCCCACAGGGAGTGGGTAAAAGTACAATCCTTGACCGCATGAGCCGTGGATGGTTCAACGATTCTATCAGAACGTTTGAAGGTAAGGAAGCGTCTGAATTATTGCAGGGTGTATGGCTCGTGGAAGTGGCAGAATTGGACGCGTTTAGGCATTCCGATGTGTCCTCCATTAAGCAGTTTTTATCTTTGCGCGTGGACAGGTACAGACCTGCATACGGGCGCAATATGAAGGAATACAGGCGGCATTGCGTCTTTTTCGGAACCTGCAATAATACGGATTTCTTGCAGGATACCACAGGAAACCGGCGTTTCTGGCCCGTGGACGTTCGGATCAATCCTCCCAAAAAGAATGTGTTTGACGATTTGACCGGCGCGGAAATTGACCAGATTTGGGCAGAAGCATATGTGCGGTGTATCGCCGGTGAAAGCCTGATCGTGGAGGATGAAGTGGCAGAAATGGCCCTGTCAAGGCAGGAGGAACACAGGGAAAGAGGATTGCAGGAAGGTTCTATATTGGAGTTTATCAACAGACAAGTACCGGCAGATTGGAAAGATTGGCCCGTGGAGCGGCGGCGGGATTTCTGGGCTGGCGGTATCAAAGCGGATGAATCAATCCAATTGGTAGAACGGAGTACAGTGTGCGCGGCAGAAGTTTGGTGCGAATTGTACGGACACGCCATAGACGAAAAAGCCAAGTGGGCAGATTCGCGGACGATTAACACGATCATTGCGAGCGCCCCCGGATGGAGAAACGCGGGTGTTTTCCGTGTTCCGCAATACGGTGTTCAACGCGGATACCGGAGGGTTTGATGCGGTGTAACAGGTGGTAGTTACGATGCGTTACGAGCTAAAAAACTTGTAATGTTACAATGTTTAGCGGTAACGGAAAGTAACGAGGAGATTGTAAAACCGTGAAAACCCTTATTTTTCAATGGTTCTCTATATATAATGTTACAATGTTACATTATATATGTAATAGACTAATAGTGGTATATATGGGAGCGCGTATACGCCCAAGCGCACGCCTAACACGCCTATATGCACACGTATATACGCGCACGCGCGAGTAACGTAACACGGGCGCGGAACCGTGAAGGAGGGAAATTTGGATGGATGAACGGAATGTAGAACGATTGCTGAAACAGCGGGTGGAAGATGCGATCCCCGGTGCGAGGTGTTTGAAGTTTGTTTCCCCCGGATACACAGGTGTGCCGGACAGGATCATTTTGTTGCCCGGTGGAGCGGTGGTATTCGCGGAACTGAAACGGCCCGGTGAACAGCCCCGGCAACGGCAGGTATTCGTACAATCCCAGTTTCGGAAGCTGGGATTCAAAGTGGCCGGATGCGTGGATTCCCCGGAGGCGGTGAATCAGGTGGTTTGTATGTGTCTGATGATCAGTGGACAGGCACAGTTGAGGACGAAGCAGAAACCGAGGCGCGGAAGTGCGGCTACACAAGAGGCGGCTGGCTCGTTCGCTGATGAGCCGGTGCTGATGCCGGGAACGTGAGGAGGTGGGATCGGGTGGCAAAAGAATTTGTTCCGCACGATTATCAGAAACGGTGTATAGATTTTGCGATTGACCATCCGTTTTGTGGGCTTTTTTGTGATATGGGACTCGGAAAAACGGTGATTACGCTGACAGCGGTGCAGAAATTGAAGTTTGAAAGGTGGGCATTGAGCCGGTGTTTAGTGATAGCCCCGAAGAAGGTTGCGGAAGCGACTTGGTGCAAAGAGCGAGCAAAGTGGTTACATTTGCAAGATTTACGTGTACAAACGGTACTGGGGACGGAAAAAGAAAGGCTGGCCGCGCTTGCCCGTGAAGCGGATGTGTATGTGATCAACCGGGACAATGTGCAGTGGCTCGTGAAGCAGGTTGGTTTACAGTGGCCGTTTGATTGTGTGGTGCTTGACGAGAGTAGCAGTTTCAAGAATCCCAAAGCGCAACGGTTCAAAGCCTTGAAAGCGGTGCGGCCTAAAATCCGGCGCTTGATAGAACTGACCGGAACCCCGGCCCCTCACGGATTGACGGATTTATGGAGCCAGATATTCCTGCTTGACGGTGGGAAGCGGCTCGGACGGACGATAAGCATTTACCGTGATATGTATTTCCTGCCGGATAAGCGGAACGGTTATCAAGTGTGGAGCTACAAGCTGAAACCCGGCGCGGATAAGGTGATATTCGGGGAGATAGAGGATATCTGTATCAGCATGAAAGCGGAGGATTATCTGACCTTGCCCGATTGCATCACAGAAGAGATCCCTGTGAAGCTGGATGCCAAAGCACAGAAGGTGTATGACACGTTAGAACGGGAACAGTTGCTAAAGGTGTCGGATGATGACTGGGTAACGGCGGGAACAGCCGGTGTTCTGACCGGGAAGCTCCTGCAATTGTGTGACGGTGCGGTGTACGATGAAAACGGCGCGGTGCATGAGCTCCATGATTGCAAGATTGAAGCATTCCTTGAAACGGTGGAACAGATTAACGAGCCGGTGTTGGTGTTCTATCAGTTTCAGCATGACCGGGATCGGCTGGTGCGAGCCCTCGCGAGTGTAGCTTCGCGGCCTCGTGTGCGCGTGTACGCGGGGGCGCAGGATGAGGAAGACTGGAACGCGGGACAGATTGACGTGTTATTGGCACACCCAGCCAGTTGCGGTTATGGGCTGAACCTCCAGCAGGGTGGACACCACATCATTTGGTTTGGCTTGACGTGGAACCTTGAACATTTTCAGCAAGCGAATAAGCGCTTGCACAGGCAGGGACAGGAAAAGCCCGTATTCGTCCATATTTTGACCGTTGAGGGCGGCGTGGACGAGGACGTGATAAAATCCTTGACCGGAAAAGAACGGGTGCAGGAAGCCCTTTTAACAGCCCTAAAAGCTAAGTGGACGAAAGCGAAAGGAGCTTGACGGTATGAAGCGGTTATATGTAATTAAGGCATATAGTCCATATGTTGCTGGCGTGATTGGGCAAGATATCAAGTTATCCCTCCGGGAACGGATAGCAATTCTGTTTAGTGGCGGGATCGCAATACATCTTGTCAGTTACGCATTGCGGTATAGTCACGTGAAGGAGGGATCAAAATGACAGTGAAAGAACTTTCAAAGCTGTATTGGCTGAACCGGGAAGTGGAATTGAACAAAAGGCAGTTGGCAGACCTTGAAAAAGAATTGGAACAGGATCGGGAACGTTTGGCAGGATTGCGGAGGAGCCTTGACGGTTTGGCCAGCCCTAAGTTGGACGGGATGCCGCATGGATCGGACGTTTCAAGCCCCGTTGAAAACACGGTGGAACAAATTATGATGCTTGAAGCGGCCTTGACACGGAAGCATGATGCGCTTGTCAACTTGACCGCGCGGATAAGCGCCAGACAGACCTTGATTATCCTTGAACGGGATAAGCTGGAACAGTTTATCAATACGGTAACGGATTCCAATTTGCGCCAGATGTTCACATTACGGTTTGTGAATGGTTTACCGTGGGAGCAGGTGGCCGCTGGCATAGGTGAAGGGTACAGCGTGGAAGCGGTGCGGAAAGCGGTGTACAGGTACATAAAGAAGAACTGAAACAGTGGTAAGGGAGCCGGTGAAAATGCGAAACAGTGAAAAAGTGTCCCTGTTTGTCCCATTGTTTTTCTGTCAATACAGAGTACAATGGAAAATGCGAAAACCAGACAGGATACCCAACAGGCTGGGCGCGGATTCCTTGATCACCTCCTTGCCGCGTCAGGGTATAATGTTTGATTCGTAGCGCTTGAACCGTTATGGGCAGGACGGTTTGAGCGCTTTATTTATGCCTATTTTGCAGAAAGGACGCGCGGCGCATGGCAACGAGTAGCGAGATGTATAAACGGACACGGAACTGGGAAAATCTCCAGTTGGCAACGTTTATCAACCGGGCCGGAAAATATGATATTCCGAAAATGCTCCCCGTGACTAAATGCGCGGTGAAGAACTGGATCAGTTTCAATTTTGCCCGTGGTACGGACAAAGAGGAACGCGCGGAAACCGGATTGCATTTCTATTTGGACGATTACCAGTTTCAAAGGTTATGGGCAGACCCGGAAAGATACATTCCCCTCCTGCAAAGCTATGCGGCGGTTATGTCCCCGGATTTCAGCGTTTATAGTGACTTTCCGAAAGCGGCGAAAATCTGGAACGTTTACCGCAATATGTGGCTGGCCTGTTATTGGCAGTGTTACGGGATGACCGTGATTCCAACGATCATGTGGGGAGCCCCGGACACGTTTGATTATTGTTTTGACGGATTCCCCACAGACAGCATTGTCTCGGTGTCTACAGACGGGAGCGCAATGTCGGAAGAACGGAACACAAGTTTCATGACCGGATACAATGAAATGCTGGATAGGTTACACCCCTCCGGGATCATTGTACACGGGCGCGTGTTTGATGGCATGAAGGGAAATATCATATGCCAGATTGACACGATGACAAGCCAGATCAAAAGGAGGATCAGGAACAATGGCCTCGAATAAATCACGTGGAAGCGGTGTAACTTCCCAAAGAAACACGAGCTCAACGATTCCGGTAAACCCTGCCGCCCCTCCACCCATGACCAATATTCCGGTTCAACCGGTGGAACCACAGCAGGTACAGCCCACAGCGCAACAGGCGCAACAGGCGAATAACAGTCAGTTTTCCGATACGGATTCGCAGGGATATCATGACCTGTACAACGGGCGCGGATATTTCCAAAGACAGCAATTCGGCATTGACAGTGAACTGGCACGGCAGAATTACCTCGCAAGTAACCCGGAAGGAGTGCAGTACGGTGGTGACGGTGTTCACAGCCTGTCACAGAACATGAACTGGGAATTGATGAACGATTTACCATTGACCCCCACACATCAGGCCACAGCGGACGGGCTGGACGATGCGATGCACAACCTCGGTTATAATTTGAACCTGCAAAGGTACGATCACGGCAGTTTTGTTGACCGTCTGTTATCGCGATTCGGATTCCGTGGAATGCGGACAACGAACATGACGGAAGCACAGTTGCAACGGGCGCTGGTGGGTAAGACGTTCTCGGAAAATAAGTTTCTGTCAACGTCCTACAACAATTTCAAGAACGCGGTTGACCCCTCGACCTTTACAACCCGTGAAGTGAAGATTGAATACCGGGCAAAGGCAAGCTCACAGGCGTTTATGCCCGGTGATGGCCCCGGTGGCCGTTTGGGTGAAATGATTCTGGGCAGACAGCAGACACAGAAAGTTGTGGGTGTAACGGTGTCTCCCGTGAATAATGCACGTTCGGAAGGTTCGCCCCGTGGAACACAGAACCGGAAACAGATCACGATTGTCATTGAAGTAGGATAAGGAGGAGCAAACATGGCAACGAAAAAGAAAGACCGTTTGGATGGTACAGACCGCTTTACTTCCAAAGGATACGGGATTAAACCCGGCCCGATGACAGCCGCACAGAAAGCCGATGTGGAAAAGATGAACCGGGAATTTGCGGCCCAGAAGAAAGCAAAGAAGCCAGCCCCGAAAAAGAGGTGATGACAGATGGCCTCCAACAAGAGTCGCGCCTCCGGTGTGACGCGTCAGGCAACGCCAGCGCCTCCGCAACAGCAAGCTACACAGCCGCTGGGTAGAAGCGCGATGCCTCCGCAACAGCCGCAGATCCCCGTGAATACGATGAATCCGGCGAACGCTAACCAGACACCGAACAACCAGAACACTCCGGTTCAACCGGGCGGTGTTACGGCCCTTACCCAGATGACGGATGATGAACTGGCAAAGCTCGTCAATGATTCCAAACACGCGATTATGCCGAATTTCCTTGCGGACGCGAACGATGTTACACAGGCGTTTGTGTATCAAGCCGGTATGAACGGCTTGCCACAGGTGCTTGATTCGGCGGCATTCCAGCAGTTTCTACAGACCAACAATATCTCGCAAAGCGATGTGTACGCCCGTAGCGTGGACGATATCAAGTATCAGGCAGGTGGGCATACCATGAGCCTGACCGGACAGCAACAGGCAGATATGTTGATGTACAGCCGATTCAACTATATTGGTGGTAAGCACGGTGGACAGGCCCTCGGCGCGGGTGCGTATTTTGCCCGGAACGGTGGTGTGAATACTGGTTACGGCAATTATACGATGGTAGCGGCCTTGAATCCGGCGCTTGCAAGACCGATTACGGTATCACGGCTAAGATCAGAAGCGGCACGGTTTGCCCAGACCCACCCAAAGTTTAACGCGGCGGTGGGCGGGTATAACAGCAGTTTCTATAACAACAACATGAGCATATGGGCGCTTGCGATGGGATATAACGTTGTCACAGGTGATACCAGAGGCGATACCCGGACGAACATCATTGACCGCTCTGTATTGGTTTATAGAAAGTAAACTAAAAACTTGACAATGCAATATACGAGTGATATGATGGTACAGGCACAAGAGGAGGTGCTGAACGATGGCAGATGCTAAGACTTACAAGGAAGTTAAGCTCCCTAAAGGCGCGGCGAAAGCGTTTTTTGACGCGATGACAGCGGCGAATGACGGAAACGCCCCCGCAAAGAAGAAAGCCCCGGCGAAAAAGAAACCGGCCCCTAAGAAGACGAAGTAAACACCACACAGCAACAACGGGACAGAGCCACACAAGGCTCTGCCCCGTTTGAATTTTTGGATGATTGGAGGTGAGGTTGGTGGAAGGTGAAAAGAAAAAGGAACGGCCACAGAATAAAAACCTAAAGCCCCTCGGCTCCGGCAGTTTGACCCCGGAGGAGGAACGGGAGATCCGACAGAAAGGCGCGATAAGCGCTCACAAGGCGAGAAGCAGAAACGCGGATATCCGCGCGGCGGTTCGCGCGGTGCTGAACCTCAACAGCAAGGGACGCGCTAAGTCAATGGACGTTCTCAAGATGCAAAGCACGGCACAGCTACAGGAAGACGGTGCGCCCCTGATTGCACAGCTTGTTTACACCCAGATGCTATTAGCCTTGAACGGTGACAAAGAAGCCCGTGACTGGCTATGCAGAATGGCCGGTGTGGAAGATGCGATCAAGGAAGCCTTGCAGGGATTGACTGTCACAGCGGACGCGGAAGCGCTGGAACATTCCGGTGGGGTGCGGATACACCTGATCCGGGGAGAGAAGCCCCGCGAGGACGAGAACGAGGAAGACGCGGCTACACGGGCGGCAAACAGGCTTGCGGTTGTGGAAGCGATGAAAGCGGCAGGTGAAGCGGCTGACCAGATCGGTGAAGCAGTGGCGCGGCACGTATCCGAAACCCTTGAAGCCGAGGACGTGAACCCGGATGGATGAAGTTTACATTGAAGACCTCATAGCGCCGAATTATGATGCGCTATTGGAAGACGTGATCAATCACGAACACTCCAATTACATCTTGAAGGGTGGCCGTGGTTCCCTAAAATCCTCGTTTATCGGTTTTGCAATCCCCTTGATCATGCTTGAACACCCGGACGTAAACGCCTTGATTGTGCGTAAAACGGCTAAGACCTTGCGTGACAGCGTTTACGGACAGATGCAGTTTGCGATTGACAAGCTGGGCTTGAATGACGAATTTACTTGCCGTGTTTCCCCGATGCAGATAAAGCGAATTGAAACCGGGCAAGTGATTCTCTTTCGCGGCCTTGATGACCCTATGAAAATTAAGTCCATCAAGGCCCCGAAAGGTTATTTCGGTATTACGTGGTTTGAAGAAGCGGATCAGTTTTCCGGTATGAAAGAAATTCGTTCTGTTTTGCAGTCCGCGCGGCGCGGTGGTTCCCTGTATTGGAATTTCATGTCATTCAACCCCCCGGAAACGCAAGCTAACTTTATGAACGAGGAAGTGTTGCGGCCTAACCGTGACACGTTGGTTCATTCCTCCGATTATCGGACAGTGCCGGACGAGTGGTTAGGACAGCAGTTTTTCAATGATGCCCTTGAGCTTGCGCTTGTAAACCCGAAAGCATACCGGCATGAATATCTGGGAGAAGTGACCGGAACAGGCGGTGAAGTGTTTGACAATCTGAAAATTGAGCCGATATCGGATCAGCAGATTTCAACCTTTGACCATATTTTCATGGGCATTGACTGGGGCTGGTATCCAGACCCCTTTCATTGGACAAAGTGCCATTATGACGCGGCACGGTTGACCCTGTACATCTTTGACGAGTACAGAGCAAATAAGCAAAGCAACCGGGAAACGTGGGAAGCTTTGCAGTCACAAAAAGGCGTTACCGGTTCCGATTTAATCACAGCGGACAGCGCCGAGCCTAAGTCGGTATCGGACTACAGGGATTATGGCGCGATGTGCAGACCCGCCGTAAAAGGCCCGGACAGTGTGCGGTATGGTATCAAGTGGTTACAATCCTTAAAGGCGATTGTGATAGACCCGGAAAGATGCCCGGACACAACCCGTGAATTCACTCATTACGAATATGACCGGACAGCGGATGGCGATGTGATAAGCGGATACCCGGACGCAAACAACCACAGCATTGACGCGGTACGTTACGCGCTGGAGCGCGTGTGGAAGCGGCGCGGACAGTAAGCGGAGGTGCAAAGATGTTTTCTAAAATTATGGCAATGATAAGGCAGGTGATAAGAAAGATGTTACCGCTCAAGACCATTGAACAGGTGGAGAAGATTGAAACCCCCCTGTCCGTGGATATGATCAACGCCCTTGACGAGTGGTATAAGGCGTATTGCAATCAAGCCTCGTGGGTGAATGATGATACGGTAAAATCCATGAACCTCCCTGCTATGATTGCCTCAGAGATTGCGCGGCAAGTTACCCTTGAAATGCAGTGGAACATTACCGGCAAGACCCCGGAAAAAGGCCCGGACGATGAAGAAACCCCGGAAGCCGTTGACAACCCCCGTTCCGAATATCTCCACACAGAATTTGAAAAGCTCATGGCCGAATTGCGGAAAAAGCTTGAACAGGGATGCGCGGCTGGCGGCATGGCGGTACGCCCCTATCCGAACACGGAAGACGGGCATATCTATTTTGGATGGACAATGGACTGGAGCCTTTACCCGGTTGCATTCGATGAAAACGGGGATCTGAAAGACGTTATTTTCCGGGACGTTTATCAGGACGGAGATATCACGTACACCCGGCTGGAACGTCATACAGTTGTCTGGGACGAAAAGGCCAAGGAAACCGGCGTGAAAGTGACACAGCGTGTATTCAAATCCAAATTCAAGGAGCAGATTGGACAGGAAGTCCCCCTTTCGGCGGTGGATCAGTGGAAGAACCTGCAACCGGAAGCTACACTCCACGGGACGGACGGACAGATGTTCGGGTGGTTCAAAGTCGCGGCGGCTAATAACGTGGATGTTGATTCCCCGATGGGCATTTCTGTATTCCACAAAGCCTTGAAAGTGATCAAACAGGCAGATATGCAGTATTCCCGCCTGTTATGGGAATTTGAAGGTTCCGAGCTTGCGATTGACGTTGACCCGCTGGCCCTCCGGCCCCAGAAACCGGATGCTCGTTCCGGTTACGGTGAAGTCAAGTACGAATTACCGAAGCTGAATGACCGGCTTTTCCGTGGCGTGAATCTGGATGAAGATCATTATTCCGTATTCAGTCCGGCAATCCGTGATTCGGCCCTTTTGAACGGTCTGAACCGGCTCCTCATGATGATTGAGGATTTGTCCGGCCTGTCACGCGGAACCCTGTCAGATGCCCCGCTGGAGGCCCGTACAGCTACAGAATTGCGTATCTTGCGCCAGCGCACGTATGCAACGATAGCGGACAATCAAACGGCCCTTGAACGGTGCTTGCGGGATGTGGTACGGGCAATGGACAAGTACGCAACGATTTACGGCCTTGCCCCGGAGGGTGAATATGAAGTGTCCTTTGAATGGGACGATTCCATATTGACAGACCGGGCGCAGGAAATGTCTGAACGGCTTGAGCTCATGTCACAGGGCATTATCAGCAAGGCAGAAATGCGCCAGTGGTACACGGGTGAAACCGAACCGCAAGCCAAAGCGGCTATCAAGGCCATTCAAGACGGTGTTCTAGAGCAGAACATGGAAGCGATGATGCAACGGATGCAGGTACAATCCGCTCAGATGGCCCAGATGGATCTTGACAATCAGGCAACCAACCCCGTTCCCGGCAACGATAACACCCCTCCGAAAAATCCGAAGGGTGATGCCGAATGACGGAGAAGGAACTGAATCAGGCGCTTGAAACAATTCAAAAGCGCTTTGACGATGTGAACCGGCTGTACATCCGCAAAGTTGCGGCCCAGATAGCCCGGATCGGGGAAATGAATCAAACCAGTATCAACCGTTTGTTGGTGATGGCCGAGGTTACATCCGATGTGGACGAGATCACGCTTGAACTGATGAACGCGGCGAACATGACCAAACCGGAAGTGTTAGCCATTTACAATCAGGCGATGCAGGACACGTACACAGATCCCCGGTTTACAAGGGCTTTTCAAGCTGGTTTAACCGTTCCCCCGGTTCAGCGTATGCGGATGGTAAACCTCACGCGCGGGATAGCGGCCCAGACCCTATTAGCCCTTGACAACCTGTCCAATACAACGGCCATTTCACAGCCCTACAGGGCGGCAGTTGATACGGCTGTACTTGCGGTCAGTAGTGGCTTGACAAGCTATACAGCGGCCACAAGGGACGCAATCAGGCAGATAGGATACAACGGATTGCAAGTCAACTATGCGTCCGGGTATCACAGGCGGCTTGATACGGCTGTCCGGCAGAACATCATTGACGCAACCCGGCAGATCACACAGCATTGCGCGGATGCCGTGGGAGAATCCCTCGGATATGACGCAATCGAATTATCAGCGCATATGCACTCGGCCCCGGATCATGAACCGGTACAGGGCCGAGTATTTTTGCGGGCTGAATTTGACAAGATGCAAGCCGGATTGTCATTCGTAGATGTGGACGGGAACAGCTATGCCGGATTCAAACGGCGTATTGGCGAGTGGAACTGTATGCATTTTGCGTCCCCCTTCTCCACCCGGTTCTCAAAGCGCCTGTACAGCAATGAACAGCTTGCAGACTGGGCGCAGAAGAACAACGAAGGGTGCGAGATTGACGGAAAGCACGTGACAACCTATCAGGCCCAACAGATGATGCGGAAGATTGAAACGGAAGTCCGGCGATGGAAGGATACAGCGGTTGCGGCCCAGATAGCCGGTGATGATCAGTTGCGGCGGCAGTGCCAGTCACATATCAACGCATTGGCGGCTAAATACGGCCAGATTTCGTCTGTAAGCGGCCTCACGGAACACCGTAACAGAATGGTTGTCGAAGGATTCAAACCCGTTAAACTGGCCCAGAAAGGGCCTTAAAACAAGGAGGAAAAGACAATGGTAAAGCGCACGAACGTATCCGGTCTGAACGACACGATGCCCCTTATGGTCAGTAATGACTATAAGGATCGGTTTGTTGCCGAGTACATGCAGGCCAAAATCCGGTACAACAAGCTCCACCGTATGATTGTACGGTATGAAGCCGGTACACTGGATTTCAAGCCCACATGCCCTCTGGCCCTGCTGAAAGAACAGGCGGCGGCTATGGGCGCATACCTGTTTGCCCTTGAAAAGCGGGCAGAACTGGAAGGGATTCACTTCCATATTTCCGTTGAGGAGGCTGGCAACGATGAATGAACAGGATTTCTACCGGCTTGTAAAAGAAGCCGTGGCGGACTATGCCAACGCCCATCTTGACAAGGCGGACGGGAAGCAGATCACCCCGGACGATGTTTACATTGTCTGGATGTGCAAGACCCTCCAGAACAGCAAAGCACTCGCAAGTACAACCCTGTTTGACGGGATGTATTATGAAGTGACGTACAACGGTAACAAGCATGAGATGTATTTCGATGCTTACAAGAAATTTGAAAACCGTTGTATTCCGGTTTCCGTGTAAACGGGATCCACCTAATCCGGCGCATAGCAAGTAGCCACCTCACAATCCGAGGCGCGGCGAACCTATGCGCCTTTTTTTTTCGGTATCACGCGGGAAACCGCTTGATATATCACTACCCTACCATGCCGGGATATAAATGCATGGGCTTCACAACCGTTGAGCGGCAACGGATATACAAATTAAAGCAGTTTCATGAAGCAGAAACGGAGGCAGAGCATGGATTTTCTGAAAAAGTTGTTTGGTGACGGTCAGTTGACGTTTGAGCAGTTTGCGGAAGCTGTCAAAGCGGCCAAGATGAACCTCGTCAACCTTGCCGATGGCGGATACGTCAGTCAGGCAAAGTTTGATGACAAGGTGAACGGGCTGACTCAACAGGTTACCCAGCTGAACGAACAGATCACGCAGAGGGACGCGGACATGGCTACACTGCGGACGAGCCTTGAAGCGGCACAGGCCGATGCGAGCAAGCTCCCCGGTGTCCAGCAGTCTTTGTCCGACTTGCAGACCAAGTACGCACAGGACAAGACCAAGTACGAAGCAGACATGGCGAAACAGCGCTATGAGTTTGCGGTTCGTGAAAAGGCAAACGGGCTGAAATTCTCCAGCACGGCGGCAAAAAAGGCGTTTGTGCAGGAAGCGATCAGCAAGGATTTCAAGATGGATGGAGACACTCTGCTGGGCTACGAGGATTTCGTGACCAAGTATAAGGCAGATGACCCCGGCGCGTTCGTACAGGAAACCCCGCCCGCAGATCCCAACAAGACCACCCCTCCCACCATCACACTTCCCGGAAAGCATGACAAGCCCTCCGGCGCAAAGCGCAGTTTGGCTGAGCTTATGCAGATGAAGAACGAAAACCCCGACATGGAGATTAACTTTGACATGTAATTCCCATGTTCATACGACACAAGAAAAGAAAGGATGTTTGAAAGATGGCTGGCATTTTTGATGCGAAGCATTTTAACGCGGAAGTGTTCCAGAAGTATGTGGAGCGCATTCCTAACCCCCGGCTTACGGAACTTCTGAAGTCCCGTGCTATTCGTCCCCGTCCCGAACTGGCCGCTTCCATGCGTGATCAGGTGGGCGGCAACTATCTGTCTACCCCCCTCAAGGGCCTGATTTCCGGTACTACCCCCATCAACTATGACGGTGTGAACAACATCACTGCCGGGAGCACGGAGACTTATCTGCATTCCCGTATTGTTGTTGGCCGCGCCGCCGCGTGGAGTGAACTGGATTTCTCCTATGATATGACCGGTGAAAACTTCATGGAGAACATTGCCGAACAGGTCAATGATTACTGGAATGAAATTGATCAGGATACTATTGTGTCCATCCTCAAGGGCATTTTCAGTATGACCGGCGCGGCGAACCTCAAGTTTGTCAACGGACATACCCATGATATCACCGCGATCACCAACAAAGAGGGTGAACTGGGCCTGATGGACGCTACTTCTCTGAATACCGCTATCCAGAAGGCCAGCGGTGATCAGAAAGGCAAGTTTAGCCTCGTTGTCATGCACAGCGCGGTTGCTACCCATCTTGAAAACCTCCAGATTCTGACCTACCGGAAGTACAATGATGCGGATGGTATGCAGAGGGAGGTTTCCATTGCCGATCTGAATGGGCGGCTCGTTCTGGTGGATGACTCCATGCCCGTTGACACCTCCGGCTCCGCGCCCACGTACACCACGTATGTTCTGGGTGATGGCGCTATCGAGTACACCGATTGCGGCGCGAAGGTTCCCTATGAAATGGATCGCAATCCGGCTACCAACGGCGGTCAGGATCTCCTGTACAGCCGCCAGCGCAAGTGCTGGGCTCCCTTTGGTATTTCCTTCACCAAGGCGAGCATGGCTTCCAATTCTCCCACCAATGCGGAACTGGAAACGGGCGCGAACTGGGAACTGGTCAAGTCTGCGGGTTCTACCACGAAGTACATTGACCACAAGACGATCCCGATTGCCCGGATCATTTCTCTGGGCTGATGACGGTATAAGAAAGGCGGTCTGACCTATGGCACACACGTCCTATCTAACATATGAAGAATATGTGAACTACGGCGGTTCTGCCAGTCAGACCGCCTTTCCAACGTTGGAATTCAAAGCGCGGAAACAGATTGACTATTTGACCGCGAACCGGGTTCAGAATATGGAAACCGTGTCGGAAGCTGTCAAGCTCTGTATGGTCTGTATTATGAACATGGAACAGGCTACGGGCGCGGAGGCGCAAGCCACCAACCCGCAAATGACCTCGTTCAATACGGACGGATACAGCGAGTCCTATGGTCACGCGTTGAGCGCGGATGATACCGCGAAGCAAATCAAAAAACAGATTGAGGCGATGCTTTACGGTGAAACGGATGACAACGGGGTTCCGTTGCTTTACAGGGGGGCTCGTGGATGAAGCTATGCGGAGACACGTTGACCCTTTTTAATGCACGGCTTGACAAAGCACAGGATACCACGGTCTATGAAAAAACCGTGATCAGCGGGATATCATGGTACAGCACGGTAAAAACGGTTGTAGGTGACACCGGTTTAAAGTCCGCAAACCAGTTTACCATACGCATACCCCTCGATGCAGATTTCAGCGGAAAGGCATATTGTGATCCAGTAAGCTACACGGGCGCGGATGATGTGAGCGGGTTGTTCACCTTCAAACAGGGGGACGTGATTGTGAAAGGTGCGGTTCCTGATACAATTACAACCCCGGCGCAAGCACACAAAGCCTACCCGGATACAGCGTTTACTATTCAAGGTGTGACCGATAACCGAAGAGCACCGAACGCTAAACACTGGAGGGTGGTGGGTGCTTAATGGCAACCGTTATCAAAGCGGGTTTTCATTGGAACTTTGACCCTTTAACCGCACGGGGGCTTGAACCGGGTGGAAGGGTGCAACAGGCGATTGATAATGCGGTGATCCGCTATTCAATGCCTTATGTGCCGTTTGAAACCGGAACACTTGCAACGAGCCCTTACAGGGCTTCCCCTCCGGGAAGTGGACAGGTTATTTATGAAACTCCTTATGCACGGTATCTGTACTATGGTCAGGTGATGGGGCCGAACATCCCCGTATTCGAGGATGATTCCGGGATACCTACAAGGTTCTTTTCCCCTCCCGGTCAGAAGAAACACCTTACAGGCAAAGCCCTCACGTACAATCAAGACACGAATCCAGAAGCGGGTGCATTTTGGTTCGTTAGAATGAAAGCCGCACACGCGCAGGATATTGTGGAGGAGGCGAACCGCGTTGCCAACAGTTAATAATGTTGAACACCTCCGCAAGTGGCTCCGAGGGTGTCCGGCGTTATCGCCGGAAAATCATTTTCGCGTGGATTATCTGGCAGAGGAACCGATTGAGTATAGTTTGATTTCGGTTCCGTCCACGATTGCATACCGCAAAAATGTTCTGGGTGAAGAAATTCCCCGAAAACAGCAGTCTATGAATTTCATCTTTGCAACCCGTCAGGAATGGGGCGCGGATGAAGCTCAGAATATTGCCAACTTCGGGTTTTATCAGGACGTTATTTTGTGGATGGTAGAGCAGAATGCGGTACGCAACCTCCCCCGAATCAATGAAGGACGCGTAACTGCAATCAAGCCTACGTTGTCACAATACGTATCAGCGCCGGGTACGGACAGCGCACGGTATCAGATTCAGATTGAAGTGTCCTATGAAATGAACCTTTAGTGGGGGGGGAGGAATTGGATGAATGCAGTATGCTAAACTCTACAAAGGTACTTTGTACCTGTCCTCCGATTTCGGCGCTATAGAGGACGGTACATGGTTTATGACAAGAGGATACATAGACCCCGACAACGGAGAAGTCTATGTGAACCCCGGATTAACGATTGGAGGAATTAAAATGGCTAAGTATAACCGCGAACGGGTTATGTTCTTTGGCTCGTGGACTGGTTCCCCGATTGCCGAAAGCGCTTCCGTTGCTATCGGTGATTCTACCGGCATTACTAAAGTTGTCGTTACCGCCGCCACTTTCGGCGCGGCTGTCAACAGTCTTTCCGGTGAATACACGTTCCTGTATGACGGTGAAGGTTGGACTCTGAATGGAGCCCCCGTTGCGAATATCGCCACTACCTACGGTCTGACCCTCACGGGCGATGCCGCCGATGGTGATATTATCGTTGTCACGTACACCGCTGAATCCGGTGCGTGGGAGGCTCTGGGCAAGGACAACGATGATCTGTCCAAGGAGCTCAACCCGGATGTTGAAACGTCCAAGAACGTGCTCGGTGAAACTACCGTGACGCATTCCGGTTATGAACCGGAGATCGGTGTCGATCCCTACTACATTGATCCTTCCCGGAAGATGTACAAGCATCTGGCCGAGGTTGCGATTGAAGAGAAGTACGGCGAAGCCGATGTGCTGGGCTATTTCGGTGAGGCCCACTTCACCACGGCGAACCCGAACACCAAGAAGATGACCGGATACGTGTTCATTCGTCAGGCGTATTATGTCCCGCAGTCCGTGGGCGGCGATACGTCCGGCTGGGCGATCCCCGTAAACATCTATCCCATTGGTGCTGTCACCAAGAAGAACATTGTTTACGATATGACCACCAACGAGGCCACCATCACCGATATCACTTAACGCCAGATGGCGCAACCAAGGGACGCGGCTACACATGAAGGGGCCGCGTCCCTATTTCTTCATAACCGTGAAATAAGGAGGAGATATCATGGCTACTAACACTGTACCTTTTCCCCGCCCTACTAAGAAGGTTGAACCCCAGATCGTAAAGCCCGATGGAAAGTCCGTATTCGCCATTGATGACGGTACACGGGAGGTTACGCTTGTGAATACCTACGGAAAAGTGATTTGCAGAATCCATTTCCGCACGGGTGAACTTGCTATCATGGACAGATTCAATGAACTGACCGCAGACCTTCCGAAAATCGTTGAGCCGCTGGAGCGCGTGGATATGAACGCGGATGGAAGCGCGGTTGACAACAATGAAGGCTGGGCCGTTCTGAAACAGGTTGAAGGGACGATCAAACAGCGGATTAACACCCTGCTTGATACGGATGAAGCGGATAAAATCTTTGCCACCCGGAACCCCTTCTCTTCTATCGGCGGCGTGTTCTTTGTTGAACACGTGCTGAACGCCCTCGGTGAAGCGATTACAGCCCAGATCAAAGAAGAAGCCGCCTTGTCACAGGCACGTATTGCAAAATACGTTGACGATGTGGCCGAGGACGAGGTGAACGGCGATGCTGGGACAGTTACCGACAACGCTACGGATTAACGGCAAAGAATACAAGATTCGTACAGATTTCCGCAACGTTTTACGCATTTTTGAAGCGTTTGCGGATAAAGAACTATCCGATAAAGAAAAAATGGTTGTTTGCTTACAGCGTATGTTCGTCAATTTCAAAGATATTCCCTTTGACGATTACAAAGAAGCATACGAACAGGTGTATTGGTTTATCGGATGTGGAAGACCGGAAGAAAATAGACCCCCGGTTAGAACGTTCAACTGGATAAAGGACGAGCCCCTCATCTTTCCCGCCGTAAATAAAGCGGCGGGAATGGAGGTTCGGTCAGTCAAGTATATGCACTGGTGGACGTTCATGGGGCATTTTGAATCAATAGACGCGGAATCCCTGCTCGGAACCGTGCTTTCCATCCGGCAAAAGAAAGCCCGTGGAAAGAAACTGGAGAAGTATGAACGGGAATTCTGGAATAACAACAAAGCATTGATGGCGCTTGACGTTGCCGATTCTAAACCGAAAACAGCAGAAGAAAAGTTGCTTGATATGTTTAATGACCTCATTTCTGATAATTCGGAGGGTGGTGAGTAAAGATGGCAAACGGCGCGGACGGTTCGATTATCATTGATACCCAACTTGATAATACCGGTTTTCAGCGCGGATCTCAGCAGATGCAGAACGCGGTGAACAGTCTGAATAATTCAGTCAATCAAACCGGTAAGAACATGGCCGGGGCCGTGCAAACCATGAATACTGCCCTTCAAAACATGGGAAATGCGGCGCAAACAGCGGGATCAAAAGTCACTGATGCGATGGGTTCAAGTCAGTTTGACAAGGCTTTGAGCACGGTGCAACGGTCTGTCAACTCACTTGCGGGACAGCTTACCCGGCTAAGTGACACAGAACGGATCGGTGTTACATCCAGCGCGGGAATGACACGATTTACAATCAACGTGGAAAAGGCCCGTGATACCCTTACAAGCTTGAGTCAGAAGCTTATGGAGCTCGGCGGTCAGCAGGTGAATACAACCCAGTATGAACAGCTACAAGCCGAGTTTGAACGCCTTGACAGTCAGATGGAACGCCTGTATCAGAAACAGGAAATGTTTGAAGCATTGGGTGTTTCCGTTGACAGTGCTCAGTATGATCGCCTTGCCTATCAGATTGATACGATAGGTGAAAAGTATGACGCAGTTCTGGAGAAGATCCGCGAGATGCACCAAGGCGGTGGAGAAGCTACACCGGGAGCGGATTCGAGCGCGTATCAGGCACTCGCCCAGCAACTCGCGGATATGGCTGAACAGCTTAATCATTTTGAGTCGGTGTCTGCCGGATTCGGTCAGCAGTTGCAGGAAGGTTCACAGGAATCCACGCAGGATCTTACCGCACTTGACCGAGAGCTCAAACAGAAACCGCAGGATTCGTCTTCCGCGTCAAGCGCATTGAGCACTTTCGGAAACGTGCTGAAAGGGATTGGAAGCACCGCCCTTCACGCGGTCAGTGGTTTAGCACGGCTTTCCTTTAAAGGTATTATGTCCGGCGCTAAAGGCGCGGCATCCGGGATTGGGCGGTTCGTGTCAAGCTTAAAGAATCTCCGCAAGCAGAGTGGACAGTCCGCATTGACCTCTAATGGGCTTGTAAAGGCTTTATTCAGCGTCAAGCGGATGCTCCTTTCCCGTATCAAGAGAACCTTTATCTCGTCCATTTTCAACAGTCTGAAAGCCGGTATGCAGTCCTTTGCGCGGTACTCTTCCAGCTTCAATTCTGCTATGTCTTCCATGAAGAACAGCATGACCGGTATGTCCGGGAACATGGCAGTATTTGCGGGGAACCTGATTAGCGCGATTGCCCCGGCAATCAGTACAATCATTGATTGGATCAGCAAGGCGATTTCCTATCTGAACGCATTCTTTGCTTTGCTGTCCGGCAAGGGTACGTACACCGTTGCCAAAAAGGGAACGGATGATTACGCAAAGTCCCTTAAAGGCGCTGGCGGTGCGGCAAAGGATCTTAAAGATCAGGTTTACGGATTCGATGAACTGAACCGGGCCGATGACAACAGCGGCGGTGGAGGCGGCGGCGCGAGTGGTGCTGAATTCACCGAGGAAAGCCTTGACAACCTCCCGGATTCTTTGAAAAACTTCATGGAATCACTAAAAACGGCTTTTGCGGCTGGAGAATTTGAGGAAGTCGGCGCAATTGTGGCCCGTGGGCTGAATAAGATCGTCACCACGATTGATGACTGGGTGAATAACAAATTCCGTCCTTTCGCGGTAACGTGGTCGAGAAACATTGCCAGAATCCTAAACGGTTTTGTGTCGGCCTTTGATTGGACAAACCTCGGTAAACTGTTTGCAGATGGATTCAACGCGATTACGGATACCATAAACACATTCTTTACAACGTTCGATTTTGACGCGTTGGCAAAGGCATTCGGTGACGGTATCAACGGCCTTACAAAGAACATTGACTGGGCGTTATTGGGTCAGACAGTGGGCAACGGGATCTCCAACTTGAAGAATCTGATTTGGGGAACCCTCGCAAGCATCAATTGGACACAACTCGGAAGCGGCCTTGCAACCGGCGTGAACAATATGTTTTCAGCCATTGACTGGGCTAAATGGGGAAAGAACGTCAGTGATTCGTTGAAGGGCATCATTAACGGCATCAATCAATTCCTGATTGATACAGACTGGCAAGCTATCGGAAACGATATCGCAACCTTTGTCGGCGCGATAGATTGGAACGGCCTTTGTGATGCACTTATGACCGGGATTGGCCTTGCGCTTGCAAGCATTGGCGAATTGATCTGGGGCCTGATTAAACCGGCATGGGACAGCGTTGTAACATGGTGGAATGAAACCATGTCTAAGAACGGCGGGGATGTGATAGCAACCCTGCTGGAGGGTATCGTTACCGCGCTTAAAAATATCGGTCAGTGGTGTTTGGATCACATTATCAAACCTATCTTGTCCGGTATCGAGACTGCGCTCGGTCTGGAACAGGGAACGATAGCGAGTACGGCTACACAGCTGTGGACGGATTTCAAGACCGCGATAGAAACCGCTTGGAACACGATCAGTACAGCGGTGGGAACGTTCTTCAAAGGTGTCTGGGATAGTATTGTTGGATTCTTTGGAACCCTCGGTGATACTGCAACTAACATCTGGAACGGATTCACCACAGGCATTTCTAACGGGTGGAGTGCTATCAAGGAAACCGTAAGCACAACCGTAAAGGGCGCGTGGGACGCAATCAAGGGATTCTTTGGAACCCTCGGTGATACGGCTAAAAACATCTGGAACGGATTCACCACAGGCATTTCTAACGGGTGGACTTCCATCAAGGAAACCGTAAGCACAACCGTAAAGGGCGCATGGGATGCGATTAAGGGATTCTTTGGAACCCTCGGTGACACGGCTAAAGGCATCTGGTCGGACTTCTCCACGGGCATTTCTTCCGGGTGGACTTCCGTTAAGACAGCAGTTACCAAAACGGTAACGGGCGCATGGGATGCTATTAAAGGCGTGTTTACAGGTATCGGAGATGTGGCAACCCAGATATGGAATGGTCTGAAAACCGGCCTTTCTGATGGCTGGACAAAGCTGAAAGAATCCATTCTCAAGCCCTTCAAGGATATGTGGCAAGCGGTCAAAGATTTCTTTGGCATTGCTTCCCCGTCCACGGAGGCGGCATCTATCGGTGACTTTATCCTGCAAGGATTGGTCAGCGGTTTCTCCTCTGCTATTGAAGGTGTCATTGAAACGGTAAAAGGTATCTTTGGACGGATCTGGAATGCTATCAAATCTATCTTCGGTTTCGGTTCTGAAAGCGAGGAAAGCAAAGAAGCAAAACAGGCCGGTAAAGATATTATGACCGGTATGAAGGACGGTATCAAGGGTGACGAGGAAACCGTAAAGAAGGAGATTGCCAACGCGGGCAAAGTGGCCCTGCAAGCCCTCCGCTCGGAGATCGGCATCCCGGACAACGGCGGCGCTTCCACCAAAACTAAGACCTATGGCGAGGGCCTGATGACCGGTCTGTCTGATGGGATCATCGGTAAGGCAACAGAAGAAACCTTCAAAAATGCTGGAAACAAGGCGTGGCAAGCAGTACAGAAAGCCCTTAACACAGCCTTTGGCACAAAGGAAGGTGGCTCCGCATCTAAGTCTAAGTACGTTGGTGAAACCACGATACAGGGTATCAATGACGGTATCAGCGGCAAGGCAAAGGACAGCACGTTTACAACCGTTGCAACCTCAACCTTGAATGCCATTAAGAGCGCCTTGAGAAAGGCGTTTGGTATGGCATCGGATACCGCAAGTGCTACAAAGTCAAAGGGCTCCGGTGAAGGTATCGTAAAGGGGATTTCCGATGGCATCAAGGAAAAAGCCGTTGAAAGCACCTTTACATCCGTTGCTAACGCGGTACGGGATGCAGTCGGCAAAGCCTTTAACACGTCCCTCGGTATCAGCGGCGGCGGGTGGTTTAGCAGTTCCTCCGCAAGCAAATTCAAAGACGTTGGCAAGGCTATTTGTCAGGGCGTTGCGGACGGTATTAACGCGAATACATCCACTATCAAGAGCGCGGCAGAAAGCGCGGCGCAAGCGGCATTAAACGCGGCTAAAGCTAAACTGGGCATTCATTCCCCCTCTAAGGCGTTTGCTGAATTGGGCGGGTATATGATGCAGGGTATGTCAAACGGCTTGCGTGATGGACAGGGAGAAGTTGCTAAGACAATCTCCAGTATTGCGGATTCTATTACAGATGGCATGGGTGGAACTACACTTGATGTTGGCGCGGATGCTATGGTGTCCGGTCTGGATCAGGTGGCAGATAAATTCATGACCTTTGTTGACAGGCTTAACGCGGCGGCAGACGCGCTTGTGGGCGGGATGCTCCAGCAACCCGCTATTGCAACCGGTGCATACGCGCCCCCGCGTGTGCGCGTGGATGAAACCGGAAGTGCAACGGATAACATCATGACCGAGCTCCGTAAACTGGCATCGGATCGTGATGAGGATGAAAGCAACCTGCGTGACCTTATACGGGAACTGATTGAAGTTGTCCGCAACAAGAACATGAGCGTGGACGGTTCCAGTTTGGAACGGACACTTGATTCTATGCGGCGTGATCGCGTTCGGGCGTTTGGAGGTGCTTATTGATGGCTATTCAAGGCGTATTCATGATTAACGGGCGCGATTATTCCCACTATGTGAAGCAGAAAACCGGGCTGGAATGGTCACGGGAAAACACAAACGAAAAGGACGCTGGCCGGGATACATCCCAGACGATGCACCCCGGCGTAACGTCCCATCAAAGGAAGCTGGGTGTAAAGCTCGGCCCTATGCCGTTTAGTGTGGCGCAACAGCTTGAAGCCGATTTGCAGTCACACGACAACGGAATACGGGTGACATATCCTGACCTCAAGGAAGGGATATGCACCCGCCTTTTCTACAACACGTCAATCAAAAGCGCTATAGAACGGTTCACGGAAGACGGGATCATGATTGACGATATCCAATTCACACTGATTTCTGTGAAGGAGGCAACGGTGTAAAATGCAGACACGTCCTGCTAACTGGGAAACGCTCCTATATGATATAAACCATAAAACTGAATATCGGTACATCATAAACGGCGTTGAGTACACCGGTGATTATGTGCAGGGCGTTCCCGTGATTGATAAACCGATGATGCTCCAGCCGGTGATTGGCCGGTGCTGTACAGGCACATTTACTATCACTGTCCGGCAGATCCCGAACGTCCCGATCCCGAAAGCGGCCCCGGTAAGTGTTTACTGTAGGTTGATTTCCGATGACGGACAGACCGTCACGGATTGGATACCGCAAGGGCAATTCTGGATTACTAAGCGCTCCGGATATGGTGAACTGATCACCCTCACGTGCCGGGATGGGATGATACTGGCGGGGAGAAGCTACACAGATAAGACGCAGATCACAGAATGGCCAGCCCCGATGAGCGATGTGTTCGAGGAAATAGTAACTCTGATGAATGTGGATGTTGACCCCCGAACCGTCATTTATTCCGGTGACACTTATAAGGTGGATTATCCGAACGAGGATTTCCTTATGTCGGAGATCCTGTGCATGATCGCGGCGGCGCATGGCGGGAATTTCATCATGACGGAAAGTGGGAAAATCCGTTTGGTTCCGCTTCCTAACACAGAAACGCCCCTGTTCGTGTTAAACGGCGCGTTCATGGATTACACCCCGTATTCCACGGGAAACAAGACAATCTCCCGCGTAACGATTACGGATGACGCGGAAAATACCTTTACAAACGGCGATGATACCGGCGTGGAACTGACAGGGATGTGCAACTATTGCACACAGTTACTCGTTGATAATATCGCCGGAGGCGCGTATATCCGCAACGGTACGGTATACGCAAACGGAACGATTGAAGATGGAAGCGCGGATATTCTGGACAGCAACGGAACTCTTGAAAAAGGAACCATTTCCCTGTATGCAACCGGCGCGATAGGAAAAACGTACAGACCTTACCAGATGATCGGCGCATACTTTGACCCGTGCATGGAGCTCGGTGATACCTTCTCAGCCGTATACCTCGGTGAATCCCTGACCCTGATTGCAAATTCTATCACAGTGGAATGTACACAGGGTTATTATTGCACCCTTGAAAACGGTGTACAGGATGATGACGAGGAAGAGATACCCTATGTCAGTCCTGCCGAGCTACAGGCTAAACGGTATCTTTCAACCGGGAAAACCTATTTCGGGAACAGAATCAACCGGACGGAGGGTTTTGTATCCGAGTACATGGTGGAAGATGTTGCGGTTGCCCGGATGATTGCAAACAGCAACCTTTTTACCATGCAACGGTTAAGGAACGGAAGCTGGGAAAACGTTCTGTACTTTAACCCGGTTGACGGTCAGTATCACTTTGAGGGTGAGGTTACGATTGACACAAGCCGTTTTGCGGCGGCTAACGCAATCGTGGACAATCCGAGCATAGTGCTTACAGCGAACGAAAACGGCGCTGTGGGCGCGAGTACGCATACCGTGAATGTTATTGCCTATCGCGGCGCGGACGCGGCTGTACCCGTTGTTTCGGGCGTTTCTGGCCTACCTACGGGCATGACCGCGACAATTGGAACAGCAGGACAGAATAAACGCTTACCGATTACGATTACCGTTGCGGCGGGATCTACATTCGGTTCCGTGGATTCCTGCAACGGTTCTTTCAAGATTACGGTAACGAGCCCCGTTGCGATGGATATTACCGTGAACTGGGCTAAAGTGAATACCGGTGCGGAGGGTATTGACGGTACGAACGGGTACAACACCGCAACGGTGTATCTGTACCAGAGGGCCGCTACACAGCCGGGAGTACCGGCCAACAATATCACATACACGTTTGCCACGGGTGCGGTAACAGGGACGTTGGGAAATTGGACAACGCAAGTCCCCGCTGGAAATGATCCATGCTATGTGACGCTTGCCCTTGCAAAGTCAACAAACGCAAGTGTGGTATTGACAACTTCCGATTGGTCTACTCCGTCAATTCTTGTGAAAGACGGTTCAGACGGGCAATCCGGTACGGATGGGTACAACGTTGCAAACATCATGTTGTATCAACGCGCGTCTTCCGTTCCTGCGGTTCCGAGCGGTACGTTGGTGTACACGTTCTCAACGGGCATCCTGTCCGGGGAGCTTGGAGACTGGTCACGCGGAATACCGGACGGAGATGAACCCTGTTATGCTACATACGTACAGGTAACATCCCGGAACGCGTCTGCAAGCATCGCGTCTTCCGCGTGGTCTACTCCGTCAAAGGTTGTGCAGGATGGCGCGGATGGCACGGATGGCGCGGATGGAACGAACGGATATAATACCGCAACCGTTTACCTGTATATCCGCGCGGCATCGGTTCCCACGGCTCCGTCCGAGAATATCGTTTATACATTTGCAACGGCGGCTATCTCCGGGAACACAGGAAACTGGACACGGAACATTCCCGCCACAAACGGAGATCCCTGCTGGGTGATCGGCGCACAGGCAGTCGGAAGAACATCAACCGTTACCCTGACACAATCGGATTGGTCGAATCCTATCAAGATGGTGGAAGATGGTGCGGATGGAGAAGGTTCTACAACATATTGCCAGAACACGGCCCCGAATCCGGCATATCTTACCCTCCATGAAGGGGATTTGTGGATTGATACCTCGGATGGAACCGGAGAAACAAACGGCAATCAATCCCTGTACAGGTGGGATGGTTCACAGTGGGTATCCGTACAGGATTTGAACATTCCTGCTATTGTTACGGCTCTTACCGAGGCACAGGCCCGGTTAAACGTGCTTGATACGGAGATTGAATCTGCCGTTGATGCAACCTACGTTACGAATCAGCTTGATTCAATGCTCCAGCAGTTTAACAGCACGTTGCAACAGACCGCGCAGGATTTGACCGCAACATTCAATGTCAACATTGAAAGCGCAACAGGGGCCGTGGACACCAAATATTCCGCGTACATCCGCGCGAACGGTGACGGTGTGGAAATTGGCCGGTCTGACAGCGCGTTAAAGTGCGTCCTTAACAATGAACGATTGTCGTTCGTGTACAACAGTGGAAGCTCCACAAAAGAAGTTGCCTATTTCGCAAATGATAAACTTTTCATCACGTATGCACAGATCACAGATGAATTGATTATCGGTTCTGAAAATGACGAATACGGGCTTTTCAAGTGGACACGGACTCGAACCGGTCTGGGCTTGAAATATGTGAATGCGCTGTAAAGGAGGGAGAAAACATTGGCATCTGTTACTTATACACACTCGGCAGATGGTAACAACTGGACAATGAATGTTGGAACCTCCAAAAGTTTCGGCTTTTCATATTCTTCCGGTACGGTTCCCCCGTCAAGCGCAACGGTAACAAAAGTCGCTGTATCATTTTCCAACATCGTTGTTTATACATCACAGAATCCCAGAATCAGTATCGGAACTATCGGAACCCTTAGTCTTTCGGCATCGGACGGTGGATCACAGTCCGGTAACATTTCGTTTGATTCATCGGCGGCGCTATCTTTTGCGCGAACCGGTGGAAACCTTACCCTGACAACGAACGCGGATCGTGAATCCGGTAAAACGTGCGCGTCTATACGTTCTAACTGTGCTATCACAATTACAATAACGTACAGCGTAACAAGTAAGTCAACCGGCACACTGAATAAGTCAAGCGTTATACAGGGACAAACCATAGGCATGACCCTCACCGTTGCGGACTCCGCGTTTAACCATAAGGTAACGTGGTCTGACAGCGGAGGCCACACAACAACGCAATCATTAAGCGCCGGTACGGCAAGCACAACATTCACTGTTCCCACAACATGGTCTGTGGGCAGTGCTTCCGCGATCCTGTACACGTACAACGGTTCAACCCTTGTCGGCAGTAACACATATTCATTCACTATTACAGTGGATGGATCAACGATCTATCCGACAACCGGAAACCTGACCGTTGCACTTGTACAAAGTGAGTATGTTCCGTCAGGCTGGGGCGTGTATGTGAAGGGACTTAGCAGAGCTACACTGGCGATGAACAGCGCCAGCGCCGGAACCTCGGCCACGATTACCAATATAACGTTGGCTTGTGGTTCACAGTCCCAGAGCACTACGAACACCAAACAATTTACAACCGGTGTGCTTGCGGAAACAGGATCAATTCAATGTACGGGCCGTGTTACGAATAGTTTCGGCAATTCAGCAACGGCGGCGGCACAGACGATCATTGTTTATGATTACTTTGATCCGCAGATTACCAAACTGCAAGCGTACAGGTGTAAATCCGCTACAGACTCCACCCCGGATGATACCGGAGCATATATCGCCGTGTCCGTGCAGGTGAACATTGCGGACGTGAACAGCCTTAACAGCCTGATATCATTGACCGCACAGTACAAGAAAGCAACGGCCACAACATGGAGTACCGGCGTTGCTATCACGAACGGCGGCACAACGATCATTGCCGGGGATATCCTCACCACGGATGAAGATACCTACGAGGTGCGGATTATCGCCATTGATACGATCCAAAATCTGAAAGGCACGTATTCACAGAAAGACGGTACAGCCCTGATTGCTGACTCCATCATTCATATTCTGAACGGCGGCTTGAACGTGTCTTTCGGTAAGGAAGGTTCGCGGCAGAATGCCATTGAGATCAATGAAGAATGGGATATCTACCACGGCGATACAAAGCTCAACGGAACCGTACCCGTTGATCGCGGTGGCACAGGCGCAACAGACGCGGCAGGAGCCAGAACGAACCTCGGCATTACCCCGGCGAACATCGGCGCGGCGGCTTCTGATCACAATCATGCCCTTGCAAACTGCACCGGAACACTTGCTGTGAATAAAGGCGGTACTGGTGCAACAGACGCGGCAACGGCACTTTCAAACTTAGGAGCGGCGGCGGCAAGTCACAATCACTCGGCAAACAACATCACATCCGGTACGCTCAACGCGGCGCGGCTTCCGTTCAAGGTGAAATACGGAACTGCCACTATTGCGGCATCATGGACAAGCGTCAGCCTTTCCGGGTTCTCCAGTACGCCCATGATTCTATGCACATACACGGATGACGCAACATCCTCCGGTATCAACGTGATTAAGACACGGAACCGGAGCGCGTCTTCCTTTGAAGTGTGTACAGCGGGTTCAAGTGCCACATACAGAACAATCTGCTGGCTGGCAATCGGAACCTAAACACCGGCGCAAACAGGAAGGGAAAGAACACGGCTACACGGAGGGGTGGAGCCGTGTTGTTATTCCATCCTGTTTTCCATAATAGCGCAATCCCGGAGAAAGGAGGGAAACAACATGAGAGCAGTTAGCGCGGAACGTATGGGTGTCAGGACAGACGGAACGGAAATTGTACAGGCGATGATCCTTTCTGATACCGTCCCGTCCCCGCTTCCCACGAACGGCGCAAACGTGACGGGCATGAACGCAAATCAGGTTTTTGCGCCTTTCTCCTTGCTATACGTGGTTGGAGAAGCAGACGCGAAAGTGTACATTGCTAACGAATCCGGCACGTTCATTCCTCAGTAAAGGAGGTGCAGTGGCGTGAAAATGACTTTCAACAAAGTTATGCAGTTGGTTCTGATGTTCTATAACCTTGCTAACCGGTACGCGGACGGTATCGCGGATGGATCAGCCGGGAAGGGGTGCTTGATCTATACCCGTGATGGTACTCTGTGTATCCGTACAGGCACATCACAGGATAAGACACTGGATGGAAGTTTGGAATACGGAACCCTGACGCTCAACCTCACGCTAATCCCTGACGGTTAATCAAGAAAGGAGATTCCTTATCATGGCGAATTATGTTGACCAGATCAACCTCAACGGCAATGTCGGTGACATTATGGGCTGTGGTTCTGACCGGTATTATCCCGGTGTTGACCTGACAACCCAGTTTGCGTCCGAGATTGCCAGCTATTCTGACCCGTGGGCATGGATTCACGCGCGGATTTCTGCCGGGAATTTCAGTAAGCTCCACGTGGGCGATTACATCCCGGTCACGTGTACCAACAATCAGAAATTCAACGCTCGGATTGCTGGTATCAACACGTACAAGGGATACGGTGATTCTGCCGTTCCTAACCACATTGACTTCATTTCCGCGTCTGTGTGGCCCACTACCTTCAAGATGAACTTGAAGAATTTCAACAACGGTCTGCCGAGCACGGAAAACCTGACCGGCGATGGAACTACCACCGCGTTTGTCCTTACCAGACCGTTCTCGGCTGTCACCGAGGTAAAGATCGGCGGTACGGCTACCACCGCGTACACCTACGATGCGGACACCCACACGATCACGTTCACTACCGCCCCGGAAAGCGGCGCGGCTATTGTCGTGACGTGCGAAACGCGGGAATATCCGTGGCTCGTTTCCAACGGCTACCATTTCCTCAACAGTCTGGCCGGAAGTGTCCCGAACGGAACCGGAAACGATCCCGAACTGGAAGCCGTGGATTACACCTCTGGCGGTGTATACTATTTCCTTCCCGATGCGCTTAAAAACGTTATCGTGGAAAAGCGGCTCCTGCTTCCCAAGCGTTTCTCCGCGTCCGGTATTCAGTCCAACGATACTGGGTGGGGCTGGGTCAACGCCGGTAAACTGTGGCTCCCGTCCGAGGTGGAAATTGCGGGTGCGCCGATCTGGGGCAATGCCGGATATGGTGCGGGTGGATTCGTCCAGTATCCGCTGTTCGCCCAGAACATGAACCGGAATATTGGCCGC
>Ga0256405_10001505_pt1 | contig 62822 bp, 65 predicted proteins | sample RumenRJG_02DNA_FD_189096 | JGI IMG/M metagenome (GOLD analysis project Ga0256405, IMG submission 189096) | Bovine rumen microbial communities from Lethbridge, Alberta, Canada - RJG_02 | ecosystem: Host-associated > Mammals > Digestive system > Stomach > Rumen | place: Canada: Alberta... | reverse complement strand
TGTCGACAAGCAGATTCGCGAAGAGGGCATCGACAAGGTGCTTGAGGATGCCGGCTTCGAAATCCGTCAACCTGGATGCTCGGCATGTCTGGCTATGAATGATGATAAGATTCCTGCTGGTAAGCTTAGCGTTAGCACCTCGAACCGCAATTTCGAAGGTCGCCAGGGCCCTGGTGCACGCACCATTCTGGCATCGCCACTAACCGCTGCTGCCGCCGCAATAACAGGTGTAATAACTGATCCAAGAGAACTATTATGAAACAGAAATTCAACATCATAACATCTACTTGTGTGCCACTTCCATTGGAGAATGTTGACACCGACCAGATTATTCCAGCCCGATTCCTCAAGGCTACAACCCGCGAGGAGAAGTTCTTCGGCGATAACCTGTTCCGTGACTGGCGATACAACGCCGACGGCACGCCAAATAAGGACTTTGTACTGAACAATCCCAACTACTCGGGCTGCATACTCGTGGCAGGAAAGAACTTCGGTTCGGGCTCGTCGAGAGAGCACGCTGCCTGGGCTATCGCAGGTTACGGATTCCGCGTGGTAATCAGCTCGTTCTTTGCCGATATTCACAAGAACAATGAGCTTAACAACTTTGTGCTGCCCGTAGTGGTGAGTGAGGCATTCCTGGCTGAACTCTTCGATAGCATCGCGGCCAACCCGAAGATGGAGGTTGAGGTTGATCTGCCGAATCAGACCGTAACCAACAAGGCTACCGGACGAAGCGAGCACTTCGACATCAACGGATACAAGAAACACTGTCTGATGCATGGACTCGACGACATCGACTTCCTTGTACAGAACAAAGAAAAAACAGAGGTATGGGAACAAGCGAACAAGTAAACAAATACAAGCGCATACAGCCCTTTGTTGAGATAATGGACTCTACGCTGCGCGATGGCGAACAGACCAGCGGCGTGTCGTTCCTGCCTCACGAAAAGCTGATAATAGCGCGCATGCTGCTGAGCGATCTGAATGTGGATCGTATCGAGGTGGCATCGGCACGAGTGAGCGAGGGCGAGAAGGATGCGGTGAAGATGATTTGCCGTTACGCCGCCCGTATCGACAAACTGGAAAGGGTAGAGGTGCTGGGCTTTATCGATGGCGGAAAGAGCGTTGACTGGGCTGCTGAGTGTGGCTGTAAGACGTTGAATCTGCTGGCTAAGGGCTCGCTGAAACACTGCACTCATCAGCTGAAGAAGTCGCCCGAGGAGCATATTGAGGATATCATCCGTGAGGTGAAATACGCCCACTCAAAGGGCATCACTGTAAATCTGTATCTCGAAGACTGGAGCAACGGCATGAAGGAGTCGCCATCTTATGTCTATACGCTGATGGATGCTCTCTGCGACATCGGTATTCGCCGCTTTATGTTGCCCGACACGCTGGGTATCATGAATCCGCTGCAGTGCATCGAGTACTTCCGTAAGATGCTTAAGCGCTATGCCGATACACACTTCGACTTCCACGCTCATAACGACTACGATCTGGCAGTGTCGAACTCGCTGGCTGCAGTGCTGAGCGGAGCCAAAGGTCTGCATGTAACAGTGAACGGACTTGGCGAGCGATGTGGTAATGCACCGTTGTCGAGTGTTCAGGTGATTCTGAAGGACCAGTTCAATGCCCGCACCAACATCCGCGAGGATAAGTTGAACGATATTTCTCGCCTTGTAGAGAGTTACAGCGGCATAGTTGTTGCGCCAAATCAGCCCATCATCGGCGACAATGTGTTTACCCAGGTGGCTGGCGTGCATGCCGATGGCGACAAGAAGGATAATCTGTACTGCAATGCCCTTGTGCCCGAGCGATTCGGTCGCCGCCGCGAGTACGCGCTTGGAAAGAACAGTGGTAAGGCCAACATTGCCAAGAACCTTGAAGAACTTGGTTTGGAGCTCACTCCAGAGCAGACACGCCGCGTGACTCAGCGTATTACCGAGCTGGGCGACAAGAAGGAAATAGTGACGCAGGAAGACCTGCCGTTCATCGTGAGCGACGTGCTGAAACACGATGCGCCCGAGGATAAGGTGAAACTGGTAAGTTACGTGGTGTCAACGGCTTACGGACTGAAACCCGGTGCCAACGTCAAGGTGGAGATTAACGGTAAGGAGTATCAGGCCTCGGCTACGGGTGATGGACAGTACGACGCCTTTGTGAAGTCGCTGCGATACATCTACAAAAAATATCTTGATCGCACGTTCCCCATTCTGCAGAACTACGCTGTTACTATTCCGCCGGGCGGACGCACTGATGCACTTGTGCAGACCGTCATAACCTGGAACGACAATGGCAAAATCCTACGCACTCGCGGACTGGATGCCGACCAGACTGAAGCTGCCATCAAGGCAACTTTCAAGATGCTGAACATTATTGAAAACGAAAAAATAAACGAAATATGAAATTAAAGATTGCTGTATTAGAGGGCGACGGAATAGGCCCGGAAATAATGAAACAAGGTGTGGCTGTGCTTGATGCTATAGCAGAAAAATTCGGCCACGAGTTTATTTACCATCCCGCCATCTGTGGCGCTCATGCCATCGAAGAGGTGGGCGATCCTTACCCCGACGCTACGCACGATGTTTGTATGCAGGCTGATGCCGTGCTGTTTGCAGCTGTTGGCTCGCTGAAGTTCGACAACGATCCAACCGCTAAGATTCGCCCGGAAACAGGTCTGCTGGCCATGCGAAAAAAGTTGGGCCTCTTTGCAAATGTTCGCCCTGTGGCTACTTTCGATTGTCTGCTGCACAAGTCGCCACTGAAGGAGGAACTGCTGCGCGGAGCCGACTTTGTAGTCATCCGCGAACTCACCGGAGGTATGTATTTTGGTGCGAAATATCAGGATAATGATAAGGCTTATGACACCAATATCTATACCCGTCCGGAAATTGAAAGAATTCTTAAGGTTGGATTCGAGATGGCGATGAATCGCAAAAAGCATCTTACGGTTGTTGACAAGGCCAACGTGCTGGCTTCAAGTCGCCTGTGGCGCCAGATTGCAAAGGAGATGGAGTCGCAGTATCCCGAGGTTACTACCGATTATATGTTTATCGACAATGCTTCGATGCGTGTGCTCACCGAGCCTACATACTTCGACGTAATTGTTACCGAGAATACCTTCGGCGATATCCTTACCGATGAGACAAGCTGTATCACCGGTTCTATGGGGTTGCAGCCATCATCGTCGCTGGGCGAGCATACGCCGCTTTTCGAGCCAGTACACGGCTCTTGGCCGCAGGCTGCCGGAAAAAACCTTGCAAATCCTATTGCACAGGTCCTGTCGGCCGCTATGCTGCTTGAGCACTTCGGTCTGGAGGCTGAGGGCGCCCTTGTTCGCAAAGCCGTAACAGCATCGCTCGATGCCAACGTCCGCACCCCAGAGATTCAGGTCGAGGGTGGCGATAAGTATGGTACACGCGAGGTAGGGCAGTGGATTGTAAACTACATCAAGAATGCGTAAACCTGTATTAATAATAGTGTTGTTTTGGACTGTTTGTACTTCGGCGCAAACGCCAAAGCAATGGCGTGATTCGATTTCGGTGCTGATCGAGCAGATAAACCTGCACCCGAAGAATGTCGACCTCCGATTGAAGAAGGCCGAGGCAAATATCAACCTGTCGCAGTACGACTATGCTGCTGAGGAATATAGTAAGGTACTGAAACAGGACGAGCGCAATCTGGCAGCTCTTTATTTCCGTGCCTACTGTTACACCCAGCTTCGGCAGTACAGCATGGCACGCGCCGATTATGATGCCTTTCTGGCCATTCAGCCCGAGCATCTTGAGGCACATCTTGGCTTGGCGCGCGTTCTGCAGCTGTTGAACCGTCGTGCTGATGCTGTTGATGAGCTGAATCGCTGCGTGCAGATGTTTCCCGATAGCGCTGATGCCTATGCAGCCCGCGCAGCCTACGAAACACAGTTGAAACAGTATGATGCTGCGCTTTATGACTGGGATGAGGCACTGAGATTGAGGCCAAATGATGCATCGCTTACGGTGTCGAAAGTGGATGTTTTGCTTAATTTAGGTCGTATTCGTGAGGCTCGAGAGGCTCTCGACAAGGCTGTTAAGCAAGGCACAACCCGCGCAGCACTCCGCGAGTGGTATGATAAATGTAAATAAAATAATAAAGCCCACCGAATTGGTGGGCTTTGTTATTTGTAGTGCAAAATATTAGCGGGCTGCAACGTACTTGTGCAGAGTGCTACGAACGGCTCCTGGGCCTGCAAACAGCTCCTTGACCATTCCTTCAATCTGCTCACCAAGTCCAGCCTCGTACAAATCGAGTCCGAATACGTCCTTGCGGCTGTACAGAGCCTTCAGAGGACTCCAATCCTGATCGGCCTTACCAATCTCCAGCGGAGCTACAATAGCCTGCAGTTCTTCGAGCATTGGGTCGGGCGAACAGTCGAATGATGTTCCATCGTCCTTGATACCCTTCAGGTAGCGAGCGTAGCCAGCCAATGTGAGAGGAATCAACTCGAGGTTGCTCATGTCGAGCCCGCGCGCAATGTACTTCTTAATAGTCTCGCCGAAACGGATAGGCAGCTTCTGGCTGGTATCCATTGCGATGCGCTGTGGAGCGTCGGGCATGAATGGGTTTGGCAGACGGCGCTTGATAACTGCGCCGATGAATTCGTAAGGATTTAATACGCCTGGATCTACCACTACAGGCATAGATTCAATATAGCCAATTTTCTTTACAAAGTTGCAGAGGTCTTCGTCGGCCATCTCGGCAGAGATGAGTGTGAAGCCCAGCATGCAACCATAGATACTCATGGCTGTGTGGAGCGGGTTGAGACAGGTGGTTACCTTCATGGTCTCAACCTTATCAACGGTTTCGCGAGTGGTGTAGAGGGCGCCACCCAGATCCAATGGTGGGCGACCGTTGGTGTAGTTATCCTCGATAACCAGATACTGTACCTCTTCGGCGTTCACGAATGGAGCTGTGAAGGTGTGCTTCTCGGTCTCGATGTAGTCGTTATCATCGAATCCGTCGGCAGCCAGCATCTCCTTAACTTTCTCGTGTGGACGAGGGGTAATCTTATCTATCATCGACCAAGGGAAGGTAATCTTTTTCTCATCCTTCAGGTAGTTGAGGAATGCGGCAGGAACCAGTCCGTCCTTTACCCAGCGCTCGGCGTAGGCAAATACGCCAGCCTTAACCTTGTCGCCATTGTGCGAGCAGTTGTCCATACTCTGCACGGTGAGTGGCAGCTGTCCGGCGTTGAAACGCTCAAGCAACAGGGCGCAAACCTTACCCATTGCAAATATTGGCTTCAGTCCGCGAGCCAAATCGGCTTCGTTGTATGTGTAACCCTTCTCGGTGATGGTGAACGAAATCATCTGCAGACTTGGGTTCTTGAAGATTTCAACCAGACGGTTCCAGTCCTCAAACTGAGGGTCGGCCTTCAGAGCCTCGGTTACACTGGCGATTACCTTCTTCTCAATAGAACCATCTGAGCAGAGGTTTACACAGAGTGAAAGGTTGTTGTAAGGTGCGTAAGCCTTGTCGATAACCTCGAAGTCGAATGTCTCGGCTACGATTACACCGCGGTCGTACTTACCTGTGTTCAGTGCATCGTTCAGGATGGCAGCAGGGAAAGCGCGGAAGATGTTTCCACCACCGAAGTGTACCCATGTAGGCTCCTTGGCTGTCTTTTCGCGTACTGCCTTAATATCAAACTTAGGAAGCTGGTAGCCCTTAGCTTCCCACTCTGCGGCATTATAATTACCGCTAAAAATATCATTCAGTTTCATATCTCTTAATCAAAGAATCCAGGTTGTTTGTATTCAATTCCAAGTTCGCGATCAACGGTAGCGAGGATACCCTGTACCTGGCCCATTGCGAACATACGGCCGAGCAGGGTGTAGCCGGCATTGTGGCCGTGGCTGCTCTCGTCCATGATGCCACCAGGCTCATCGGTAAATGTCATACCGTGGTCTACACGCATTGGCAGCTCTGGGTTCTCCTTCTCGAAGATGCGGCACAGCTCGATTAGGTCGGCACGACCGCCCAGGTGACTTGCCTCGGTGAAGTCGCCGTTAGGGAAGATGTGGCAAGAACGCAGGTGAACGAAGTGTGTGCGCGAAGCAAACTTCTTGGCCAGCTCAACCACATTATTATATGCACCAGCTGAGAGTGAACCAGCGCAGAACGTGAGTCCGTTATGCTTGTTAGGCACAGCATCGAGGAACCACTGGATATCCTCCTCGGTACGTACGATGCGTGGCAGGCCGAGAATCTCGATAGGGGGATCGTCGGGGTGAACACACATATTCATGTTGCACTCCTCGCAAACAGGCATGATAGCCTCGAGGAAGTACTTCATGTTGGCACGAAGCTTTGCCTTGTCGATGCCTTTGTACAAATCGAGGAACTCGCGGAACTTCTGTATAGGAGCCTCGTCGTTCTCGCTGAAGTTACCTGATACAAAGCCCTGAGTCTTGATAACAATGTTCTCAACCAGCTTGTGGTCCTTCTCTGGAGTCATTGTCTTAGCCAGCTCGTCGCACTCAGCGATAACACTGCGGCCTTCGCCCCAACCCTCGGGGAACTGGAACTTCTCCCATTCCTCGCGAGCGCCTGGACGCTTAAGGATATATATGTCGAAATAAGCAAACTCGGCATAATTGAAGTACAGGTTTGTTGCACCGTTTGGATTGTCGTGGAACAAATCGGTACGAGCCCAGTCGAGCACAGGCATAAAGTTGTAGCAGATGCAGTGAATGCCCTCGGCAGCCAGGTTGCGCAGGCTCTCCTTGTATACTTCAATCTGGTGGTCGCGATCAGGACCGCCGTATTTGATTGTCTCAACAACCGGCAGGCTCTCAACCACGCTCCATCGCATGCCGTAGCTCTCGATGTACTCGCGCAGGTCGCGAATCTTCTCACGAGTCCAAACCTCGCCCAGAGGTACGTCGTGCAGGGCGGTTACAATACCCTCAACTCCGATTTGTCTCAGTTGTGCAAGAGTAATCTTATCCTTCTTGCCAAACCATCTCCATGTTCTTTCCATATTACTAAAAATTAAATTTATTACTTTTTCGCTGCAAAATTACGCAATTATTGTTAAAGCTGGTTGCACATTTGGCTCATTTCTTTTTCGATTTGTACTTTTTTAGCTTATTTCCTATTATCATCTGCTGGAAATTAAGCGGTTTGCTGCTGGCCAGTGTTCCTGCGGCAGGTGTTTCAACGGGCTTACTTTCCATCCCGTAGCGGTTCATAGCCGTAACGGCATAATGAAGTGTTCGGCCCTTGTGAGGCACTGTTATCGACAGCTCGCGCTGGCGAACGGCAATCAGATTTTCAGGGTTGTTGATGTCAACAGGCAGCGATTCTGATGCGTAAACATTATATAATAGGTAGTCGCCATCGGAATAGTCGACGGCTTTCTGCCACGAAATATTATCTGCGGTCATACTGCGCTTGATTTTCAGCTGAGCTACAGCCGATGGTGCCTGCTTGCCAGCCCAAGTCATTGGCGGAATCAAGGCGGGAACGATATTGAAATCGCGAGTAAAATCGTAGATTCCTTTGGTGTTGTCGGTAAAGAACTTGCTGCGGAAGAATGTGCATCCCAGACCTATCTGGCGCAACACACTCATCTCGCGGGTGATAACATCCAAATCCCAGTTCTTCTCACGTGGATGCATCATGTATACAGCCAGTCCAGGAGCAACAATGCGTCCGTAGCTGTGCTCATGCCAGTCTATAGCGAATGGATAGAAGTTGTTGCCTTGGAAATACATCATGGGGAAGAGGGCGTCCATCAGTCCGTCGCGCAGCCATCCCTGAGCGTCCTGACACACTGTGGTGTTGGCGTTCCACCCCGAACTTCTGTAGCGTGACAAATCGTCGTATTTACCTATGGGAGAGCAAGATAGCTTGATCCATGGCTTCAAAGATTTAACTGCGCGGTTAATCTTCGTTACGATATCTGTGATATACTGCCGGCCTTGCTGTCGGGTAACCTTAATCTTCCAAGTTTCAGGATATCGGATATAATCCAGATGGATTCCATCCACATCGTATTTTCGTGTAACCTCTGTGCAGAATTTGGCAAGATAATCGCCTGTTTGTGGCATTTCGGGGTTCATATATCCCTCATCGCCAATCTTCTTTATCAGAGTAGGGTATTTCTGTCGCAACAGCTTGCAACCTGTTCCGTTCCACTTTCCAACGGGGATTGTAACAATCCAAGCATGGCACTCCATGCCGCGGCGATGGCACTCGTCGATACACATCTGCAGCGGGTCATAGCCTGGTGATGTTCCTGGACGCCCAGTAAGGCATCCGTCCCAAGGTTCGGTAGTTGTGGGGAAGATGGTGGTAGCTCTTACTCGAGTCTGTATAAGCACGGTGTTTATGCCAGCCTGTTGCAGCTGGTCGAGGATGGAAATCAATTCTGCTTTCTGTGTAGCTGAAGAGTAGGAGTGAGGCCAGTCGATACCACCTATGGTGGTAAGCCATACTGCTCTTACTTCATGTTTGGGCGTCTGTGCTTTTGCACTTAGCACAAGTGCTAAAAGCATTAAAATGTGTATAAATTGTTTCAAAATGATGCTTTTTTTAGAAATTTGGTGCAAAGTTAGCTCTTTTTTTTCCATTTCTCAAATAAAAACACTACTTTTGCACAAAAATAATTCAAAATTAAACAAAGAAAAGATGATTTCGTTTGTATTGAGTCTTGTGGCTCTTGTGTTGGGATACTTGTTTTACGGTCGACTCGTGGAGCGAGTATTTGGTCCTGATGACCGTGTGACACCCGCCGTTGCTAAGGCCGACGGGCTGGACTACATTGTGTTGCCCTCGTGGAAGATCTTTATGATCCAATTCCTGAATATCGCAGGAACAGGACCTATTTTCGGTGCTATCATGGGTGCCAAGTTCGGCCCTGTGGCTTATCTGTGGATTGTGTTCGGATGTATCTTTGCAGGTGCTACTCACGATTATCTGTCAGGTATGCTTTCAATGCGTCATGATGGTGCCGGCCTGCCTGAGCTAATCGGTATATATCTGGGTAAGACCACCAAGGGCATCATGCTGGTTTTCACCGTACTGCTGCTGATAATGGTGGGAACGGTGTTTGTTTACAGTCCAGCCGAAATTCTGCACTCAATAGCAGGCGATACGATTATGTGGGTTGCCATCATCTTCTGTTACTACATCATTGCCACCATGTTGCCAATCGATAAGATTATAGGTAAGGTATATCCTTTGTTTGCCTTCTCGCTGTTGTTTATGGCAGGTGCTCTGATGATTTGGCTCTTAATACACTGGCCCACAGTGCCCGAGCTCTGGAATTCATTCTACAATCTTGGAGCTGCAACAGCGCCTGATACTTGGAAGGACAATATCTTCCCAGCCCTGTTTATCACAGTGGCTTGTGGTGCTATCTCAGGTTTCCACGCTACCCAGAGTCCTCTGATGGCCCGCTGCGTGAAGAGCGAGAAAATGGGACGTCCCATTTTCTATGGAGCAATGATTACCGAGGGTGTTGTAGCACTTATCTGGGCAACAGTATCTGCTTGGTTCTTCTATGGCAATCCAGCTCCAGGTTACGAACTCATCGATCAGGCTACAAAAGGATTCAGTACATCGGCGCCAGCAGTAGTTAATCTGGTTTGCAATGATTGGCTTGGTGTAGTAGGAGCCATTCTCGCTATGCTGGGTGTTGTGGCTGCTCCTATCACTTCGGGTGATACAGCTTTCCGTTCAGGTCGACTGATTGTGGCCGAGTGGCTGAAACTCGACCAGCGTCCGATTCCAAAGCGCTTGCTCATCTGTATCCCGATGTTTGCGGTGTCTATCGCTATGCTTATCTGGCAGATAGAGAATCCTGATGGATTCAATACTATTTGGCAGTACTTCGGCTGGAGTAATCAGGCTTTGAGCGTGTTCACCCTGTGGACAATAACCGTATATCTGGTGCGCAACCACAAGTGCTTCTGGCTTACCCTCATTCCAGCCTTGTTTATGACTACAGTTTGCTCAACATACTTCTTTGTATCGAAACAGATGCTTGGTTTGGGCAACGATGGTTACATCTATGGTATAGTATGTTTGGTTGTGGCCATTGCTTGGTTTATATTGTGGTATATAAAAAATAATAACGAAAATAAAGAGTAATTATGAAAAAGATTATGATGACTTTGGTTGCCCTCGTAATGGCAATCAGTGCAAACGCACAGTATCTGAACGATTCAGAGAAAGTGTTCAGTCAAGGTAAGTTCTATGTAGGAGCTTCTACCTCAGGTGCTGCTCTTAGCTATCACAAGGCTAGCGACTGGAATCTTAACCTTCAGGCCAAGGCTGGTTATCTGCTGGCCGACGATGTGATGTTTGTGGGCCAACTGGGTTATGAGGCTCAGACAGATTTCGACGACATTATCCAGGTTGGTGCTGGTTTGCGCTATTATTTCGAGAGCTGCGGAGTGTATGCAGGTGCTATGGCCAAGTATGTTAAGTGCGGCGATTTCAGCGATTTCCGTCCAGAGCTTAATTTGGGTTATGCCTACTTCCTCACTGGTAAGTTAACCATCGAGCCCGAGGTGTTCTATGAGCACAGCACAAAGAGCTCTGACTATTCTGGCTTTGGCTTGCGTATAGGTTTCGGTCTATATTTCTAATGCCTGAAATAGTATAATTATATAATAGTTAAATAGTAAAATATAACAATGTTAAGTGTAGATGAATTAGTAGACAGACTTATCGATCTGTCGTTTGCTGAAGATATTGGCGATGGCGACCATACCACATTGTGCTGTATCCCTGAGGATGCTATGGGTAAGAGCCATTTGCTGATTAAGGAAGATGGAATACTGGCTGGCGTTGAGGTTGCCAAGGAAGTGTTCCACCGTTTTGACCCAACAATGCAGGTTGAGGTGTTGATGCAGGATGGAGCCCGTGTGAAGAAGGGCGACATCGCAATGATTGTTACAGGAAAAACTCGTTCGTTGTTGCAGACAGAGCGCCTTATGCTGAACATCATGCAGCGTATGAGCGGTATCGCCACAATGACCGACAAATACGTTGAGCGTCTGAAAGGCACCAACACCCGTGTGCTTGATACCCGTAAGACAACTCCAGGTATGCGTATGCTGGAGAAGCAGGCAGTAAAGATCGGAGGTGGATGCAATCACCGCATCGGACTCTTCGATATGATTCTGCTTAAGGACAATCACGTAGATTTTGCAGGAGGTATAACCAACGCAATTGACCGTTGTCATAAATATCTAGACGAAAAAGGACTTAAACTAAAGATAGAGATTGAGGTACGCTCGTTCGACGAGTTGCAGCAGGTTTTGGATCACGGAGGCGTTGATCGTATTATGCTCGACAACTTCAGTGTGCCCGATACCAAGAAAGCTGTAGATATTATAAATCATCGCTATGAGACAGAGTCTAGCGGTGGTATCACCTTCGATACTATCCGCGACTATGCCGAGCAGGGCGTTGATTTTATTAGTGTCGGCGCGCTGACCCATTCTGTTAAAGGTCTCGACATGTCGTTTAAGGCATGCTAACCCCTATATATATAATAAGGTATATGAAAAGAAAATTAATTTTGTCAAGCATGCTGCTGGCAGCAACCTACGCGGCAGCATGTACTAATTTTATTGTAGGTAAGAAAGCTAGCGCCGATGGTTCGGTATTTGTAACTTATAATGCCGACTCGTATGGCGCATTTATGCCCCTTTATCACTATCCAGCAGCCAAGCATCAGCCTGGCGATATGAGAAAGGTGTATGAGTGGGATACAAACAAGTATCTTGGCGAGATTGCCGAGGCTGCCGAAACTTATAACGTAATAGGTAACTCTAACGAGTGGCAGGTAACCATTGGCGAGACAACCTTTGGTGGTCGTGAGGAAATGGCCGACTCAACAGGTGTAATCGACTATGGTTCATTGATTTATATCGCCCTGCAGCGTTCTAAGACAGCCCGTGAGGCTCTGCAGATTATGACTTCGCTGGTAGAGCAGTATGGTTACTACTCTGAGGGTGAGACATTCTCTGTAGCTGATAAGGACGAGGCTTGGATTCTGGAGATGATGGGTTGCGGTCCTGATCGCACAAAGTCTAAGGAGCGTACCGTTTGGGTAGCTATCCGTATTCCTGATAACGCTGTTGCTGCTCACGCAAACCAGAGCCGCATCACTAAGTTCTTGGATGGTCGCTACACACGTGTTAAGATGAAGGATCTGATGAGCAAGAAGTATGCTCTCAACGCCAAGAAGCCCATCACAAACCTGATGCTGTGTTCAGACAATGTAGTGAGCTATGCACGCGCTATGGGTTGGTTCGACGGTAAGGATGCCGACTTCAGCTATAACGCAGCCTATGCTGCTCCTGATTTCTCTGGTCGTCGTTATTGTGAGGCTCGTGTATGGAGCTTCTTCAACCGTTTTGCCGACGATTTCTCAGAGTATGTCCCATACGCAGCTGGTAAGGAGAAGAACGCCAAGGAGATGCCTCTTTGGATTATCCCTAATAAGAAGGTAACTATGCAGGACCTTCGCGATGCTATGCGCGATCACTATGAGGGAACACCATTCGCCCTCGATACCAATATCGGTGGCGGCATCTACTATATGCCTTACCGTCCATCACCACTCTCATTCAAGGTTGGCGAGCAGGAGGTATTCAATGAGCGTCCTATCTCAACCCAGCAGACTGCATGGAGTTTTATCTCGCAGATGCGCAGCTGGATGCCTCGTGAGGTTGGTGCCTGCTTCTGGTTTGGTAACGACGATGGCAATATGGTGGCTTATACTCCAATGTACTCTTGTATCACACGTCGTCCAAAGTGCTTCAGTGGTGAGGGTGCAGATGATGTAACCTTCTCGATGGAAAATGCCTTTTGGGTTTGCAACTGGGTTAGCAATATGGTATATCCACGCTACTCGCAGATGTTCCCAACACTTAAGGCCGTTCGTGATTCACTCGATGCCTCATACTCACAGCTTCAGCCAGAGGTCGAGGCTCGTGCTCTTGCATTGGCTACTCCTCAGGAGCGTGTGTCATACCTCACAAAGTACAGTTGTCAGAAGGGCGACGAGATGATAGCTCGCTGGCAGAAACTTGCATTCTACCTCATTGTTAAGTTTAATGATATGGTAGAGAAGCCTACTGATGCTAATGGTAACTTCGAGCGTACTCATTATGGTAATGGTGCCCGTGTGGTTCGCGCAGGATTCCCTGAGAAATATGCCCGCGAGTTGCTCAAGGCTACAGGCGATAAATATCTTGTACCTGCGGAGGATAAGAAATGAGTGAACTGAAAGCAGCACTTTTCGACCTCGATGGTGTAGTATTCGACACCGAGCCCCAGTACACAATTTTCTGGGGTTCGCAGTGTCGACTCTATCACCCTGAGCATCCAGGACTGGAACATGAAATAAAAGGTCAGACGCTTACCCAAATTTACGACCAGTGGTTCAGTGGACCACTTTTACCCGAGCAACCAAAAATAACCGAGCGCCTGAATGACTACGAGAGCAAGATGCACTATGACTATATCGAAGGTTTTGAGCGCATGATAGCCGATCTTCGCAGTCATGGAGTAAAGACTGCCGTAGTAACAAGTTCCAATCTTCCAAAGATGGAAGCTGTTTACCGTTTTCAACCAGAATTCAAAAACCTATTCGATGCGATCTTGACTTCAGAGGATTTCGATCGCAGTAAACCTGATCCAGACTGCTATCTGAAAGCAGCAGAACGTTTGGGAGCAAAGACAGATGAGTGTATCGTGTTTGAAGATAGCTTCAACGGCCTGCGTTCGGGTAGGGCAGCAGATATGAAAGTTGTAGGATTAGCAACAACAAATTCTGTAGAATCTATTCGGCCATTGTCTGATATACAGATTTCAGACTATCGCGAAATGGACTACGACCAACTTTCCTCTCTACTTTAGGGAATTCCCCATCACTAATTATAGATTTTCCTTTGTGATGGTGATGGGGAATACCTATCTTTGCAACATAAAAAATAAACAATAATGTCAAACTTAAAAAATTAAAGAAAGGGTAAAGTTATGAAGAAGCTATACACAATGATGATGATGGCAATGATGGGAATGATGGCAATGTCGTTTACCTCTTGCGAAACCGATGAGGAAATAGCCAATACTCTCGAGGGAACTTGGCGTGGTGATATGACCATCGAGGATTATAAAGGAGTGAGTTATGTAGAATCAGAAATCACTTTCCTGAAGGATCCATACACATACTCTGAAGGAACAGGTCTGTGGGTAGACTACTATGCTGATGGTTATTACAACCCAACTCATATAGAGTGGTATGTAAAATATGGTACAATCTATATCCACTTTGTTGAAGATGACTGGGATGTTGAGATCCGTCATTATTCGCTTTCTGATAATCGCTTCCGTGGTGAGTTCTATGATGGTTACAGCACAGTAAACTTCGATTTGCGCTACGCATCACGCCGTTACGAGACCGATTACAACTGGCGCAGCTATCGCACACGTGCAGCTGAAGATGGAGGCGACAGCCTGACAATCGACCGTCCTCGTCACCGCATTCGTTAGAAAAATCGACTTAAATTTGGTGATTTGCTCACTTATTAGTACCTTTGCAGCGGATTTCAAAAAAGATCCGCTGCAATTTTTTATTTTTGGATGATAAGATGAGTGCGTTTAACAAAAAAAGAAGATGGCATTGCCTGCCAGGTCAGGAGCCCACAGAGATGGATAAAACCATCATGTTTTGGGAGAACAAAGGCAAACTGGTGCCAACACGTGAATTAATTAAAACCCCTGAACAGATAGAAGGCATCCGCAAGGCGGGTGTAGTAAATACCGCTGTGCTCGACGCAGTGGCCAAAGAGATTCATGCCGGAATGAACACACTGGAGATTGACCAGATATGCCGTAAGGTTTGCGAAGAAAACGGCGCCATACCAGCATGTCTTAATTATGAAGGTTTCCCAATGTCAGTCTGCACTTCAATCAACGAGGTTGTATGTCATGGTATCCCCAAAGAGGAAGATGTTCTTGAAGAGGGCGATATCATCAATGTCGATTTCACTACAATCCTTGATGGATATTATGCTGATGCAAGTCGTATGTTCATCATCGGTAAGACATCACCTGAGAAAGAGCAGTTGGTTCGTGTAGCTAAGGAGTGTCTTGAGATTGGTATGGAGGCTGCTAAGCCTTACAGCTTTGTTGGCGATATAGGTCATGCCATCGAGAAGCACTGTAAGAAGTACGGCTATGGCATCGTTCGCGATCTGGCTGGACATGGCGTAGGACTGAAATTCCACGAGGAGCCAGATGTTGAGCATTATGGACATCGTGGTACAGGTATGCTTTTGGTTCCTGGTATGGTATTCACCATCGAGCCAATGATTAACATGGGTACATGGAAGGTGTTTATCGATGCCGATGATCCATACGGATGGGAGGTTATAACAGAAGATGAACTGCCAAGCGCCCAGTGGGAGCATACACTCGTAATGACAGAACATGGTGTAGAAGTGTTGACTTATTGATTATTGAACATTGAAAATGGGTGATATATATATATTAGGTATAGAGAGCTCGTGCGACGATACTTCGGCTGCAGTACTTAAGAATGGTATTCTGTTGTCGAATGTAACAGCATCGCAGGCTGTTCATGAGGCTTATGGTGGAGTAGTGCCTGAGTTGGCATCAAGAGCCCACCAGCAGAATGTAGTGCCTGTTGTTGATCAGGCAATCAAGAAGGCCGGAATCACTAAGGAATATCTTACGGCTATAGCTTTTACACGGGGACCTGGTTTGATGGGTTCGCTCCTTGTTGGTGTAAGCTTCGCAAAAGGATTTGCACGCTCACTTGGTATCCCTATGATTGATGTAAACCATCTGCAGGGACACGTTATGGCTCACTTCATTAAGGAGTCGGAAGACGATCAGCATCAGCCACCATTGCCATTCCTTTGCTTGTTGGTTTCTGGTGGTAACTCTCAGATTGTTAAGGTTAATGCCTATAATGATATGGAGGTTCTTGGTCAGACTATCGATGATGCAGCTGGCGAGGCTATCGACAAGTGTTCGAAGGTTATGGGATTAGGTTATCCAGGTGGTCCTATTATCGACCGACTTGCTCGTCAGGGAAATCCAAAGGCATTCCAGTTTGCTGAACCAAATATTCCTGGACTCGATTATAGTTTCTCTGGCTTGAAGACTTCGTTCCTCTATTCTATGCAGAAATGGGTAGCCGAGGATCCTGATTTTATCGAGAATCACAAGGAAGATATAGCTGCATCGCTTGAGTGGACTATCGTAGATATTCTTATGAAGAAACTCAAGAAAGCCGTTAAGCAGACTGGCATCAAGCACGTTGCTGTTGCTGGTGGTGTTAGTGCTAACAACGGACTGCGTAATGCATTCTATGATGCAGAGAAACGCTACGGATGGACTATTTATATCCCTAAGTTCAGTTATACCACCGATAATGCTGCTATGATTGGCATCGTGGGTTATTATAAGTATCAGGATCAGGAGTTCTGTTCTATCGATGCTCCTGCATTCTCAAAAGTGACATTCAAGTAAGATAAACATAAAAAATTAAATAGATGGATTTTGAAAGTAAGATTACAAGTAGAGAGGTGAGTGAGATCCTCTGGGAGACAGAAAAGACAGTTAGTACCGCTGAAAGTTGTACTGGTGGACGCATAGCTGAGGCTATTATTGCTGTACCTGGTGCATCAAAGTATTTCAAAGGTGGAATCATCTCATATATCAATGAGGTTAAGGAGAATCTGCTTGGTGTAGATCATCAGGTGCTCGAGGAGAAAACCGCTGTGTGTGAGGAAGTTGCGATTGCAATGGTTAAGGGCGCATGCAAGGCTCTTAACACAGATTATGCTATCGCTGCTACAGGTTTAGCTGGTCCTACTGGAGGTACAAAAGATATCCCCGTTGGAACCATTTGGCTGGCTTGTGGAACACCCGAAAGAGTTGTTACTTTGAAGGTTGATGAAGACCATGGTCGTGACATCAATTTGGCCATCGCAACAAATCGTGCTATGGAGCTGTTTTTGGGCTTCTTGAAGGAGGAAGATGCCCCCAGACCCACCCGAGAAGGTTAAAAATTATTAATTATTATATTTTCCGGTCGTGTAATTATCTGAATCTCAATAAAATTGTGTAATTTTGCACGCTGTTTGGAATAAGTAAGTGTAAATCACAAGTAAAAAGTAGATAGAAATGTCTAAGATTTGTCAAATTACAGGAAAGAAGGCACAGATAGGTTGCAATGTGTCTCACTCAAAGCACCGTACAAAGAGAAGCTTTGACGTTAACCTTTTCAGCAAGAAGTTCTACTATGTAGAGGAGGGTTGCTGGATTCAGTTGAAGATTAGCGCTGCTGGTCTTCGTATGATCAACAAAGTAGGTCTGGATGCTGCCTTGAAGCAGGCTGTTGCCAAAGGATTTGTAGACTGGAAGGACATTAAAGTGATAGGAGATTAAGATCATGGCAAGTAAGAAAGCAAAAGGTAATCGCGTTCAGGTAATCCTGGAGTGCACCGAGCACAAGAATAGTGGTATGCCAGGCATTAGCCGCTATGTGACTACAAAGAATCGTAAGAATACGCCAGAGCGTATGGAACTGATGAAGTATAACCCAATCCTGAAGAAGATGACTCTTCACAAGGAGATTAAATAATACGACTGAAGTATGGCAAAGAAAACCGTCGCTACCCTCCACGAAGGCTCAAAGGATGGTCGCGCTTACACAAAGGTAATCAAGATGGTTAAGAGCCCAAAGACTGGCGCTTACATCTTCGATGAGCAGATGGTTCCCAACGAGGCTGTTAAGGACTTCTTTAAGAACTAATCCCCATTTATAATATAAAATGAGAGGTCGCAAAGAAATTTGCGGCCTCTTTTTTTGGCTGTATCGTAAATTATTCCTATCTTTGCAATCGAAAATATTGCAATATGGGATTATTTGGATTTTTTAGTAAGGATAAGAAGGAAACTCTCGACAAAGGTCTGGAGAAAACCAAGACTAGTGTATTCGATAAACTGGCTCGTGCTGTAGCAGGTAAATCGAAGGTTGATGATGATGTCTTGGATAACCTTGAAGAAGTGCTCATCACAAGTGATGTTGGCGTAGATACTACATTGAAGATTATAGAGCGAATTGAAGAGCGTGTGGCTCGCGATAAATATGTCAGCACTTCTGAACTGAATACCATCCTTCGTGACGAAATAGCAAATTTGTTAGCTGAGAATAATTCTGAAGATAATGATAACTGGGATTTGCCCTCTGACCATAAGCCATATGTAATTCTAGTGGTTGGTGTTAATGGTGTGGGTAAGACTACTACCATTGGCAAGCTTGCCTGGCAGTTCAAGCAGGCAGGTAAGAAGGTTTACCTTGGTGCAGCTGATACCTTCCGTGCTGCTGCTGTTGAACAGCTTTGTATCTGGGGCGAGAGAGTAGGTGTGCCTGTTATCAAACAGCAGATGGGTAGCGATCCTGCCAGCGTGGCATTCGATACTCTTTCAAGTGCAAAGGCAAATGGTGCTGACGTAGTGCTCATCGATACAGCTGGACGTCTTCACAATAAGGTTGGCCTTATGAACGAGCTTAAGAAGATTAAGGACGTTATGAAGAAGGTGCTCCCCGAGGCTCCTGATGAGGTTATGCTTGTGCTTGATGGCTCTACTGGTCAGAATGCTTTCGAGCAGGCTAAGCAGTTTGCTGCAGTTACACAGATAACATCACTTGCCATTACCAAACTTGATGGTACTGCTAAGGGTGGAGTGGTAATCGGAATTTCAGACCAGCTCAAGGTGCCCGTTAAGTATATCGGACTGGGAGAGGGTATGACCGACTTGCAGCTTTTTAATAAGCGTCAGTTTGTTGATTCGCTGTTTGACATTAAAGATTAAGCATTAAATGGCGAAGACAATAGATTTTATATCACTCGGATGCTCAAAGAATCTTGTTGATAGCGAGACTCTGATGGGACTGATGGAGGCTAATGGCTTTAAGTGTACCCACGATAGCGATGACCCTCAGGGTGAGATAGTTGTAGTTAATACTTGTGGATTCATCAACGACGCCAAAGAGGAAAGCATCAATACCATTCTTGAGTTTGCTCAGGCAAAGACTGAAGGACGAATAGAGAAGCTCTATGTTATGGGATGCCTCTCTGAAAGATATCTTGCTGATTTGGAGCAGGAGATTCCTGAGGTTGACGGATGGTATGGAAAGTTTAATTATAAGAAACTCCTGAAAGACCTAAAGGGCGAGGATTTCAATGTTTGCGAAGGTAAGCGTCACATCACAACCCCACGTCATTATGCTTATGTCAAGATTAGTGAGGGCTGCGATCGCCATTGTGCTTATTGCGCTATTCCTTTGATTACTGGTAAGCACCAGAGTCGCCCAATGCAGGATATCCTTGATGAGGTTAAGTATCTTGTTAGCCAAGGCACAAAGGAGTTTAATGTTATAGCTCAGGAACTTACATATTACGGTGTCGACATCGATGGCAAGCAGCATATTGCTGAGCTCATCGAGAAGATGGCCGATATTCCAGGAGTAGAGTGGATCAGATTGCATTATGCATATCCCACACACTTCCCATGGGATCTGCTGCGTGTAATCCGTGAGAAGCAGAATGTTTGTAAGTATCTGGATATCGCCTTGCAGCATGTTTCTGATAATATGCTTACCCGCATGCGCCGCCACGTTACTAAGGAGGAGACTTTCGAACTTGTTAGACGCATGCGCGAGGAAGTTCCAGGAATCCATATCCGCACTACCTTGATGGTAGGTTTCCCAGGCGAGACCGATCAGGATTTCGAGGAGCTCAAGGAGTTTGTAAAGTGGGCTCGTTTTGAGCGAATGGGAGCCTTTGCCTATTCTGAGGAAGAAGGAACCTATTCGGCTGATAACTTCGAGGATGATGTTCCAGAAGAAGTAAAGCAGTCGCGACTTGACAAGATTATGCGTATCCAGCAGAATATCAGTACAGAACTTGAAGCCGAAAAGGTGGGAAAGGTTCTCCGAGTGATTATCGACCGTCTTGAGGGCGATTATTATATCGGACGTACAGAGTTCTGTTCGCCTGAGGTTGATCCAGAGGTGTTGATTCCAGCCTCTGAAGCTAATCTTAAGATTGGCGATTTCTATGATGTTCTGATAACTGATTCAGAAGAGTTTGATATATACGGAACCACAATCATTAAAACATATGAACAATAAAGACTTTATCACAGAATTGGCGCAACGCACGGGTTATTCGGCTGATGAAACCCAGCAGTTTGTGAATTGTGTTGTTGAGGCAATGGGCGATCATTTTCAGGATGATGACTCAGTGCTGATCCCTACTTTCGGAACATTCGAAGTGAAAAAGAAGATGGAACGAATCATGGTTAATCCTTCTACTGGACAGCGTATGCTGGTGCCACCAAAGTTGGTGCTCACCTTTAAGCCCAATGTTAGCTGGAAAGAACGTGTAAAGAATGGAGGAGCTGAGTAATGGGAAAGATTTCAATACAAGAGTTGGCCAATGTGCTGATAGAGCGTAAGAAGATGAACAGACGCGACGCAAGCTTGTTTGTTAGCGCCATGTTCGATATCGTTCAGCAACATCTTGAAACAGATAAACTCGTAAAGGTTAAAGGTCTTGGAACATTCAAGATTATCGATGTTGAAGACCGTGAGAGTGTAAATGTGAATACTGGCGAGCGTGTACTTATTGAGGGGCACGGAAAGATTACATATGCTCCTGACGCGTTGCTTAAGGAACTGGTTAATAAACCTTTCTCTCAGTTCGAGACTGTGGTTCTCAACGATGGTGTCGACTTTGAAGATGTTGATACTACAACAACAGATGCTCCAGAGCCTGAGGTCGATACAGAACCTGTGGTTGAACCAGAGCCGGTTGTTGAGCCCGAACCAGTAGTTGAGCCAGAGCCTATCGTAGAGCCAGAGCCTGTGGTAATGCCTGAACCAGAACCTGTTGTTGAGGATGATCACTCTTCATTACCACTTGTTGATTTTGGTGGCGTAGAAGAAGAGCCTGTGGTTGAGCCCGAGCCAGAAGAGCCCGAGGAGGAAGATGAACCAGAGGATGAGCTAGAGGATGAGTTCGAAGATGATGATATCAATGACGAGCTCGAGGACTTGGAGCCTGAAACAACTTTCCGCCCAGAGACAACTTTCCGCCCAGAGACAACTTTCCGTCCTGAGACTACTGTTCGCCCAGAGACCACTGTTCGTCCTGAAGTAGAAGAAGTTCCGGAGCCTGTGGTAGAGCCCGAACCTGAGCCAGTTGTGGCTCCAGAGCCCGAACCAGCTCCTGTAGTTAAACCAGAGCCAAAGGTTTTGGAAGATATAGCTGATGAGGATATTCCAGAATGGGTAATCGAGCCATATGTTGCACCAAAGGCAGAAGAGCCAGTGGTAGCTCCAGAACCAGTGGTAGAGCCAGAGCCTGTTGCTGCTCCAGAGCCAAAGGTTGAGGCACCTAAGCCTGTATTTGAGACACCTAAGCCTGCTTCATCAAATCTGCAATCTATTCTCAGCTCGTTCCAGACTATCAAGTCTAAGAAACCTGAGCCAATTGCAGAGCCCGAGCCAATTGCAGAGCCTGAGCCAGTAGTAGCTCCCGAGCCTGCTCCAGAGCCTGTTATCCCAGAGCCAATAGTTGCTCCTGAACCAGAACCTGTATATGTTCCTGGACCTGAGCCAATTGTTGAGCCCGAATCAGTGTATACTCCTGAGCCCGAACCTGCGTATATCCCTGAGCCAGAGCCTATTGTAGCTCCTGAACCTGAGCCTGTATATACTCCTGAGCCCGAGCCTGTGGTTGAACAGCCAAAGATGAGTGCTGATGATGAGCTTAATGCATTCTTTGGTGCGCATAAGGATGATGCAGAAGAGGTTATCGAACCTGTTGATACATACGAACCTGCTGAACCCAAGGCTATTGTAGAACCAGAGGTTACTGCAGAACCCGAGGTTGAAGACGAACCAGAGGAGACTGTTGACGAATTGTTCGAACCAGATGATAACAAGAAGTCTGGTGGCGTTAAATGGTTGTTCGCCCTGATTGCATGCTTGATAGGATTGGGTAGCGGTTACCTGCTTGGTAGCTATTATCCATATACAAAACTTGTGGCTCCAGCTGAAGAGACTACTGTAGTAAATGTGCAGAAAGTTGATGTTTCAAAAGTCGAGGCACCAGAGCCTGTTGAAGCAGTGAATCCAGAAGATTTAGCACCTGTAGAAGAGCCTGCAGCAGAACCTCAGAATAATGAAGCTGATGCAAAGGCTAAAGCCGAAGAAGAGACTAAGGTAAAAGCAGATGCTGCTGCCAAAGCAAAAGCTGAGGCTGATGCAAAGGCAAAGGCCGCTGCTGATAAAGCTGCTGCAGAAGCTAAGGCCAAGGCAGATGCTGCACAGAATAAGTATGATGCGATGGATGTAAGAGTCCGACTCGGAGCCTATCGAATCGTTGGACTTGACAAGACGGTTAAGGTTAAGGAAGGTGATGATCTTGTAAAGATTTCACGCCGTATTCTGGGTCCTGATATGGAGTGCTATCTCGAGGTATATAACAACATCAAGGCCTCGACTCCATTGAAAGTAGGTCAGGAAATCAAGATTCCAAAATTGGAGTGGAAGAAGAAAAAGAAGGTGGCAACAGCCAACTAAATCCGCAAATAATGAAAAAGTTTCTTAAAACTTAGGTTTTGGGAAACTTTTTTAATATTATTTAGACAGATAAATAGTGGCAAAGTCTTTTAAAACAACTATTTTTGCATTCAAATTTAGAAAACTTATAAAGAGAAAATATTATGGCAGAAGCTATTGACATCCGTGAGTTGAATATCCGGATTGAACAACAAAGCGCATTTGTAACAAATCTTGTTAGTGGAATGGACCGCGTTATCGTTGGTCAGAAGCATTTGGTTGATTCACTTTTGATTGGTTTGTTGAGTGATGGACATATTCTGTTGGAAGGTGTTCCTGGTCTGGCCAAGACTTTGGCAATCAAGACTCTTTCACAGTTAATCGACTCAAAATATAGTCGTATCCAGTTTACCCCCGACCTTCTCCCTGCTGATGTGATTGGTACAATGATCTACTCGCAGAAGGAAGAGAAGTTCCAGGTAAAGATGGGCCCTGTATTCGCCAACTTCGTTCTGGCCGATGAAATTAACCGTGCCCCAGCAAAGGTGCAGAGTGCACTCCTTGAGGCAATGCAGGAAAAGCAGGTAACTATTGGCAGCCAGACTTTCAGCTTGCCAAATCCATTCCTCGTAATGGCAACCCAGAACCCAATCGAGCAGGAGGGTACATATCCTCTGCCAGAGGCTCAGGTAGACCGTTTCATGCTTAAGGTTATTATCGATTATCCTTCGCTCGATGAAGAGAAGAAAATTATCCGCGAGAATATTACTGGTGAGATGCCAAAGGTTACTCCTGTAACTACAGCTGATGAGATCCTGAAGGCTCGCAGTGTGGTTCGCGAGGTTTATATCGACGAGAAGATCGAGCAGTATATTGCTGACATCGTGTTTGCTACACGTTATCCAGAGCGTTATGGTTTGAAGGACCTCAAGGATATGATTTCGTTCGGAGGTTCTCCTCGTGCCAGCATCAATCTGGCTAAGGCAGCCCGCGCTTATGCGTTTATCAAGCGTCGCGGATACGTTGTTCCTGAGGATGTACGTGCAGTGGCTCATGATGTTCTGCGCCATCGTATCGGACTCACCTATGAGGCTGAGGCAAGCAATATCACCAGCGAGGAGATTGTTTCAAAGATTATCAATAAGGTTGAAGTACCCTGATGGAAACCTCTGAGATCATAAAGAAAGTCCGAAAGATCGAAATCAAGACCCGTGGCTTGAGCTCGAACATCTTTGCTGGCCAGTATCATTCTGCCTTTAAGGGTAGGGGTATGGCCTTCAGTGAGGTGCGCGAGTATCAGTACGGCGATGATGTTCGTGATATCGACTGGAATGTGACTGCTCGTTTCCATCGTCCTTATGTAAAGGTGTTCGAAGAAGAGCGCGAGATGACGGTGATGCTTCTCATCGACGTCAGTGGTTCGCTCGATTTCGGAACCCAGAAGCAGATGAAGCGCGATATGGTGACAGAGATTGCTGCCACCCTTGCCTTCAGTGCTATTCAGAATAACGATAAGATTGGTGTTGTTTTCTTCTCTGATAAGATTGAGAAGTACATCCCGCCAAAGAAGGGCCGCAAGCATATCCTTTATATCATCCGCGAGATGCTCGACTTCAAGCCAGAGTCAACCCGCACTGATGTAAAGCAGGCCATCGAGTTCCTGTCTAGCGTCCAGAAGCGTCGCACCACAGCCTTTATTCTAAGCGACTTCTATGTTCGTGGCGATTTTCTGCAGTCGTTGCAGATAGCTAATCGCAAGCACGATGTTGTTGCCATTCAGGTTTACGACCAGCGTGCACGCGAGTTGCCCGATGTAGGACTGATGAAGGTTGTAGATGCCGAGACGGGCTACGAGCAGTATGTTGATACAAGTTCCAAGAAACTGCGTCAGGCTTATAATAAGTATTGGCTTACTCGTCAGGCACAGTTGCAGGATACTTTTAATAAGAGCAATGTAGACAGTGTTAGCATAGCCACCAACGAGGACTTTGTTAAATCGCTGCTGCTGCTATTTAAAAAGCGTAATTAATGAAAAGATTTATTCTTCTTATATCGCTCATAACCAGTACTTTGTTGATGTCGGCACAAGTATCTATCGAGGCTGAGATTGACTCGATTCAGATCTTTGTCGGCCAGCAGACTCATCTCAAGTTGACTACTACTGTTCAGCCTTCAGCTAAGGTTGAGTTCCCTCAGTTCCAGCCCACTCAGATGATTACTCCTGGTGTTGAGGTTTTAACTTGTAAGGAAGAGAAGAAGGATGCTGGCGATGGATTCGAAGCACGTTCGATGGTATACACTCTTACCTCGTTCGACGACACTCTTTACTATCTCCCCCCAATGACTGTTAAGGTTGATGGCAAGCAGTATAAGAGTAAGAGTCTGGCGCTGAAGGTGCTTACTATCGATGTAGATACTACTAAGGTCGACCAGTTCTTTGGTCCTAAGGATGTTCAGGACAATCCGTTCCTTTGGAGCGAGTGGAGCTTTCCTTTCTGGCTCAGCGTTCTGATGCTGGTATTGCTGGCTTTGTGCTATTACCTGTATCTTCGTCTGCGCGACAACAAGCCCATCATCACTCATATCCGTATTGTCAAGCGCCTGTTGCCTCACCAGAAGGCTATGCAGGAGATTGAACAGATCAAGGCCGACAAGATGGTGGCATCCGAGAATTCTAAGGAGTATTACACCAAGCTTACTGATACCTTGCGTAAGTATATCGAGGAGCGATATGGATTCAACGCTATGGAGATGACAAGTAGCGAGATTATCGAGCGACTCACGGCATCTCAGGATCAGAAGGCACTTGATGAACTTCGTGAGCTGTTTATGACAGCCGATCTGGTTAAGTTTGCCAAGTATTCTACGCTCATCAACGAGAACGATAAGAATCTGGTTAGCGCTATCGACTTCATCAATCAGACCAAGTTGGAGAACCAGCCTGTTGAAGAAACGGTTAAACCACAGCTTTCTGCCGAGGATCAGCGCACACAGAAGTCACGCCGAGTTCTCAAGACCGTCATCACCATTATCTCAGTGGTATGTGCAGGCCTGTTCGGCTATGTGGCTTACACCCTTTATCAGTTATTGAATTAAATAAGAACAAATGGAATTTGCCAATAAAGAATATCTGCTGTTACTTCTGCTCATCATACCTTATTTAATATGGTATGTGATGTACAGAAAGAAAACCGAGCCCACGCTGCGGATGAGCGACACTTTCGCCTTCCGTTATGCGCCCAGAAGCTGGAAGGTTACGCTTATGCCGCTTTCCATGCTGCTCAGACTGCTGGTATTTGTAATGATAGTGTTGGTGATGGCTCGTCCTCAGACTCAGAACTCCTGGGACAGCAAGACCGTAGAGGGAATCGACATCATGCTCTCGATGGACGTTTCCACCAGTATGCTTGCCGAGGACCTTCGCCCTAATCGTATCGAGGCTGCCAAGCAGGTAGCAAGCGAGTTTATCATTGGTCGCCCCAACGATAATATCGGATTGGTAATCTTCGCTGGCGAATCATTTACCCAGTGCCCGATGACCACCGATCATGCCTCGCTTCTGAATCTCTTGCAGAATGTGCGTACTGATATTGCTGCACGCGGACTCATTGAGGATGGTACTGCTATAGGTATGGGACTTGCTAATGCCGTAAGCCGACTGAAGGATTCAAAGGCCAAGAGTAAGGTTGTAATCCTGCTTACCGATGGTAGTAACAACCGTGGCGACATCTCACCATCAACAGCTGCCGAGATCGCTAAGAGCCTTGGCATACGTGTATATACCATTGGTGTTGGTACCAATAAGATTGCACCTTACCCAATGCCTGTTGCTGGCGGAGTGCAGTATGTAAACATCCCTGTTGAGATTGATACCAAGACACTCAGCGAGATCGCTGCAGCTACCGAGGGCGACTTCTATCGCGCCACAAACACCAAGGAACTTCGTAACATCTATAAGGAAATCGACCAGCTCGAGAAGTCGAAGCTCAACGTCAAGACCTTCTCTAAGCGCTACGAGGCCTATCAGCCTTTTGCGCTTGTAGCCGTTCTGGCTCTGCTGCTCGAAATCCTGCTGCGTATAACTATATTTAGGAGGATACCATAATATGTTCAGATTTGCAGACCCTATATATCTCTATCTTTTGGCGGTGATACCAGTGCTGGCTGTCATCCGCTTCCTTACGTATCGCAATCAGAAGAAACGTCTTCGCAAGTTTGGCGACCCCAAGCTTCTGCGTGAGCTCATGCCTGATGTGTCGCGATTCCGCCCTGCAGTAAAATTCTGGATTCTTCAAGGGGCGTTGGCTCTGCTTATTGTTATGTTGGCCCGCCCTCAGTTTGGCACCAAGATTAATAACGAGCAGCGTGTGGGCATCGAGACTATCATCGCTATGGATATCAGTAACTCGATGATGGCCGAGGATATCACGCCCAGCCGACTCGACCGCAGTAAGATGATGGTAGAGAATCTGGTTGATCACTTTACTAATGATAAGATTGGTCTCATCGTGTTTGCAGGCGATGCATTCGTGCAGCTGCCTATAACCAGCGACTACGTTTCGGCCAAGATGTTCCTTTCAAGCATCGACCCATCTATGATGGCAACACAGGGCACAGATATAGCCCGTGCCATCGATATGGCCACCCATAGCTTCACTCAGGAGGAAGGAATTGGTAAGGCCATCATCGTTATCACCGATGGTGAAGACCACGAGGGTGGGGCACTCGAGGCTGCCAAAGCCGCTAAGGATGCAGGCATGCGTGTTTACGTGCTTGGTGTTGGCTCAACCAAAGGTTCACCAATCCCCATCCCAGGAACAGGCGATTATATGAAGGACAATACTGGCAACACAGTTATGTCAGCACTTAATGAGGAGATGTGTCGCCAGGTGGCTCAGGCTGGTGGCGGAGCATATATCCATGTCGAGAATAACAGCGCAGCTCAGGATCAGCTTGACAACGAGCTCGACAAGCTGGCAAAGAAGGAGACAACAAGCACCGTATACAGTGAGTTCGACGAGCAGTTCCAGGCAGTAGCCATTCTGGCTCTGTTGCTGCTGATACTCGAGATTTGCATCTTCGACCGTCGCAACCCGTTGATTCGTCGCCTCTCATTGTTTGGCTCTAAGAAGAAGGCTGCAGCTACAGCAGCTCTGCTCCTTGTAGCTCTTACAGCCAGCGCCCAGACCGATCGCCAGTATATCCGAGAGGGTAACAAACAGTTCCGCTTGGGACAGTATGATAAGGCCGAGGTATCATATCGTAAGGCAGTAGAGAAGAATCCCAAGAATCCTCAGGCAGCATATAATCTGGGCAATGCCCTTATGGCTCAGAAGAAGGATTCTGCTGCAGTACAGCAGTTCGAGCAGTCAGCCCGTATGGAGGCTAATCCTCTGCGCAAGTCGGCCGCTTATCATAACATGGGAGTTATTTGTCAGACCCATAAGATGTACGACGATGCCATCGAGGCGTATAAGAATTCACTCCGATTGAATCCTAACGACGACGAGACACGTTATAACCTGGTTCTCTGCAAGCATCTCAAGAAGAAGCAGGACGACAAGCAGAAGCAGAACCAGCAGAACAAGGATGATCAGAAGAATAAGGACGACAAGAAAGACGATCAGAAAGATCAGAAACAAGATAAGAAAGACGACAAGCAGCAGGAGCAGCAGAAGCCTCAGATGAGTAAGGACAATGCCGAACAGCTCTTGAACGCTGCCATCCAGAATGAGAAGATGACTCAGGACAAGATGAAGAAACAGCAGCAACAGCCGCAGCGTCGTAATGTATTAAAGAATTGGTAATGAAACGAATTGCGATATTATTGATGATGGTCATGACCACTGCTTTCGCTGTGGCTCAAACCCTCACTGCTTCTGCTCCCTCACGCGTGTCTGTGGGCGAGCAGTTCCGACTATCCTATACCGTGAACACTCAGAACGTGTCTGATTTCCGTGCTGGCAATATCCCTGCTGAGTTTGAGGTGCTTATAGGTCCTAACCGCTCTATGCAGTCAAGCTATCAGATGATTAACGGCCACACCAGTCAGTCGTCGTCCATCACTTATACTTATATAGTAGCAGCCACCAAGGGCGGTTCTTATACCATTCCTGCTGCACATGTTGTAGTTGATGGAAAGAAAATCGCATCTAATGCTCTCACCATCAAGGTAATAGGCTCTACAGGTTCAAACTCTCGTCCATATAACGACGATGAGGGCGAGGAGGTTCGCGAGATGGGTAGCCGTATCTCTGGCAGCGACCTGTTCATTAAGGTAAGCGCCAATAAGAAGCGCGTTTACGAACAGGAGCCTATTCTCCTCACATATAAGGTTTACACCCTTGTGCAGCTCTCTCAGCTTCGTGGCGATATGCCCGACCTTAAGAGTTTCTACACTCAGGAGGTTGACCTTCCACAGCAGAAGTCGTTCTCGCTCGAAACGGTTAACGGACGCCCATACCGCACCTGTACTTGGAGCCAGTATGTAATGTTCCCACAGACTACAGGTAAGCTGCATATTCCTGCCATCACCTTCGAGGGAGTTGTTATCCAGCAGAACCGCAATGTCGACCCGTTCGAGGCGTTCTTCAACGGTGGCTCAGGCTATGTAGAGGTTAAGAAGAAGATTGAGGCTCCAGGCATCGAGATTCAGGTTGATCCTCTGCCACAGCGCCCTGCCACATTCTCAGGTGGAGTAGGTAAGTTCAATATCTCAGCCCAGCTCGACAAGACCGAGACTAAGGCTAACGACCCCATCACACTGCGCATTATCGTAAGCGGTACAGGTAACCTCAAGCTCATCAAGCAGCCTGTAATCAATCTTCCAAAAGACTTTGATAAGTACGAGCCAAAGGTTACTGAGCAAACCAAACTTACCACTGCAGGCATCGAGGGTTCTAAGATTTACGATGTGCTTATTGTTCCTCGCCATCAGGGCAAGTACGATATTCCTCCAGTAGAGTTTACCTATTTCGATACCAGTACCAAGCGTTATGAGACGGTAAAGACAGAGGCCTTCCATCTCGATGTTGCCAAGGGCTCTGGCGCATCTGCGGTAAGCGATTTCTCTGGTCAGGACGAGCTGCAGGAACTTAATAAGGACATCCGCTTTATCAAGACAGGCGATGCCGACCAGCATCTCACAGGCGATTACTTCTTTGGCTCAACAGCATATTGGATCACCATCGCCGCCCTTGTTCTGGTGTTCATCACTCTGTTTGTCATCTTCCGCCAGCGTGCCATCGACAATGCCAATGTCACAGCTATGCGTGGCAAGAAGGCTAACAAGGTTGCCACCAAGCGACTCAAGCAGGCCGCACGCCTGATGACTGATAACAAGCCAGGCGAGTTCTACGATGAGGTGCTTCGCGCTTTGTGGGGATATGTGGGCGATAAGCTTAACATCCCTGTTGCCCAGCTCTCGCACGATAACATCAGCTCTAAGCTTGCTGAGCGTGGTGTTCATCAGTCTATCATCGATAAGTTCATCGGAGCCCTCGACGAGTGCGAGTTCGAGCGTTATGCTCCAGGCGATCCAAAGGGAAATATGAGTAAGGTTTACGATAAGGCAATGCTTGCCATCGAGAAGATTGAAGAAGTGATGAAGAAGGCTGGCCGCAAGTCAGCAGCAATAATAGCCGTGCTGTTGATGCTGCTGCCAATGGCAGCTAACGCAGCCACAAAGGCTGATGCCGACAGCGCTTATGTAAATGGCAACTACCAGGAGGCCATCAAGGTCTACGAGTCGTTGCTCAAGCATGGCGAATCGGCCGAGCTCTATTATAATCTTGGCAATGCCTACTATCGCACAGAGAATATCACACGTGCCGTACTCAACTACGAGCGTGCGCTGCTTCTTTCTCCAGGCGATGGCGACATCCGTTTCAACCTGCAGATAGCCCGGAGTAAGACCATCGATAAGATTGTGCCAGAGTCAGAGATGTTCTTTGTCACATGGTATCGCTCGCTTGTCAATATTATGAGTGTCGATGGCTGGGGCCGCATGGCTCTTGTCTCTCTGGCGCTTGTCATTGTGCTGTTCCTTGTCTATCTTTTCTCAGCCCGCGTATGGGTTCAGAAGGTGGGATTCTTTGGTGGCGGCATTTTGCTGGTAGTCTTTGTTTTCAGCAATTTCTTTGCTTGGCAGCAGCGCCAGCAGTTACTTAATCGCGAGGGTGCCATCGTTGTGGCTCCATCAGTAACCGTAAAGAGCACACCTGCCCAGAACGGCACCGATTTGTTTATCCTCCACGAGGGCACAAAGGTAGTCATCACCGATGGCTCGATGAAGAGCTGGCGTGAGATTCGCCTTGCAGATGGTAAGAAAGGTTGGATTGAGAGTAAGAAGATTGAGTTGATATGATATTAGAGGTATTACAGGATATCGATCGCGAGCTGCTGTTGGCTGTCAACGGCAGCGATTCGCTGTATCTCGACCGTGTTGTGCGCACGCTTACCAATGGTCTTGCGTGGATACCTCTTTACCTGTCGATGTTCTATCTGGTAGTTAAGAATAACGATAACTTCCGCAGATTGCTTTTTCTGTTGGGTGGGGTAGCGGTATGCTATCTTCTGGCAGGAGCCGTTGACGATGGTATCGTAAAACCCCTTGTGGCCCGTTGGCGCCCAACGCACGATCCTCAGATTGGTACACTTGTCGACGTTGTCGATGGCTATCGTGGTGGCAACTACGGTTTCTTCTCTGCTCATGCCTGCAACACAATGAGCATAGCCACTTATTTCTGCTGGATAGCTCGCAGTCGCAGGTTCTCAATCATGCTTGTAATTTGGTCGCTTGTAAACTGCTGGACCCGTCTTTACCTTGGTGTCCACTTCCCAGGTGATATCCTTGTTGGTCTTATCTGGGGCGTAACAGTAGGCACAGGCGTATATTTCCTTTATCGTCGAATAACCCGCGGCATGTATATGCCTCGTAATCTAAACCCTGCACAATACACCAGTACATGCTACCGCCGTTTGGATTGCAACTGGCCCGTAGCTGTTTTTATTTACACATTAGCATTTATATATATTAAAGCTTGTATAATATGATATCTAATCCACGACACATCCGTATCAGCGATTATAACTATCCGCTGCCCGATGAGCGTATCGCAAAGTTCCCTATAGCCCAGCGCGACCATTCAAAGCTTCTTGTTTATCGCAAGGGTCAGGTAAGTCACGATGTATTCTATAATCTGCCAGAGTATCTGCCCAAGGGCGCACTCATGGTGTTTAATAACACAAAGGTAATCCAGGCGCGCATGCATTTCCGCAAGGATACAGGAGCCCTTATTGAAGTGTTTCTGCTTGAGCCGGCTTGTCCTTCGGATTATGAATTGATGTTCCAAACGTCCGAGAAGTGCTCGTGGTATTGCCTTGTTGGCAACCTTAAGAAGTGGAAGGAAGGAACCCTACGCCGCACTATCGATGTGAAGGGTCAGCAAGTTGAGGTCTGTGCTACACGTGGTTCTATACACGGAACCTCGCACCGTATCGATTTTGAGTGGACAGGCGGCGTGAGCTTCGCAGAGATCATCGACGCAATGGGCGAGCTGCCTATTCCTCCATATCTCAATCGCGAGACTCAGGAGAGCGACAAGACCACCTACCAGACTGTATATAGCAAGATTAAGGGAAGTGTGGCTGCTCCAACAGCCGGTCTGCATTTCACGCCAGAAGTTCTGGCTGCTGTTGATGCTCATGGTGTCGAGCGTGAGGAACTCACACTTCATGTAGGTGCTGGAACATTCAAGCCCGTAAAGAGCGAAGAGATAGAGGGGCACGAGATGCATACTGAGTATGTTTCTGTTCGTCGTGATACCATCCGCAAGCTTATTGCTCACGATGGCTGTGCTATAGCCGTTGGTACCACTAGTGTTCGAACGCTTGAGAGCCTTTATTATATGGGCCTGAAAGTGATTAAGAATCCTGATGCCTCTGAGGATGAATTGCATGTAAACCAGTGGGAGCCCTACGATACCGAGACTACTGTAAGCACCGTTGAATCGCTTACTGCTCTTGGTGATTGGATGGATTCTCATAAGCTCGAAGTACTGCATAGCAGCACGCAGATCATTATAGCCCCAGGCTACCAGTATCATATAGTAAAGATGTTGGTAACAAACTTCCATCAGCCTCAGTCTACACTGCTGCTCTTGGTTAGTGCCTTTGTTAAGGGCGACTGGCATAAGATCTACGATTATGCTCTTGAAAATGATTTCCGTTTCCTGAGCTATGGCGACTCATCGTTATTGATTCCTTAGGGATTCAATAATGATGATACAAAAAAAGCTTCCGAAAAATCGGAAGCTCTTTTATTGTAGTCGATAGGGGAATCGAACCCCTATGCCAAGATTGAGAATCTTGTATCCTAACCATTAGATGAATCGACCGAGCAGCGAGTACAATCAAGCTTACTTGGATTGTCGAGTCGCGAGGGAGATCGGCTATATGCCAATCGACCAAGATATTTTGTCATTTTGTAGTCGATAGGGGAATCGAACCCCTATGCCAAGATTGAGAATCTTGTATCCTAACCATTAGATGAATCGACCGAGCAGCGAGTACAATCAAGCTTGCTTGGATTGTCGAGTCGCGAGGGAGAAAGACCAAAGGTCAATCGACCAACATTTCAAAAAACGCTTCTCAGAGATCCCCTTGGTGCGGAAGGAGGGGGATTCGAACCCCCGGTACGGGAACCCGTACGGCAGTTTAGCAAACTGCTGGTTTCAGCCACTCACCCATCCTTCCAAAAAGGACCCTAGAGCTGTAAACCTTGGGGCATCTCCTCGATTGCGGGTGCAAAGGTACTACTTATTTTTGAATCCTCCAAATTTTTATGCTACTTTTTTTCGAAAAAGTTATTTGAATGCAATAACCTCCTTGAGCTCTGAGTCGAGATAGAAGGTGTTTTGCAGCGTGTCTCCTTCGTGTAAGTATTTCATTCTCAGATAGTAAACCTCGCCAGTATGCACCTTGCCGTATGCAATGTCGTTTTTAAACAGCTCAGCACCGTTTTTTCGCATTTTTGCAACGAGTGAATCATTGATGTGGCGTGTAGTGCCCAAGTCACCAAAATCCAGACGTTTGGTCTCTACGCCTTCTTTCATGTTTTCAGCCACGAAGTTCTTCACTGTCTGCTCGGCAGTGTGCTGCTTGCCGCACGAAGCAACAAACAGCACACCCAAGCATAACGCTATATTTATTATGTACGCGCGCGTATGTATCATTTCTGTGGAATGTTTTTAAGAACATCAAGCAGATGATCCCATACCATCTGTACTGTAGGAATCAGCAGGCGCTCGTCAGGAGTATGTACATATCGCAGTGTAGGGCCGAAGCTCACCATGTCAAGCTGTGGGTAACGCTCTGAGAACAGTCCGCACTCCAGACCAGCGTGGATACCACGAACCACTGGCTCCTTGCCAAACAGCTTAACGTAGCTCTCGCGAACAATCTTCTGCAGCTCGCTGTTAGCCTTCATCTTCCATGCTGGATAACCGTCGCCCGACTCAGCCTCTGCTCCAGCCAGCTCGAATGTTGCACGTATGGTGGCGCACATATTGTCGAGGTTCGACATGACGTTCGAACGCTGACTGCTCAGAATCTCGATGGCATCCTCGCTGCTGTGTATGCTTGCAATGTTGCTCGATGTCTCAACCATTCCGCCCAGTTCCTCGTCCTGACAGATGGCGTAGATTCCGTTGTCAACAGCCTGTATGGCCCAAACAAACTTCTTAGCCACAACAGGGTCGATAATCTTCTGAGCCTCTGTGCTCTCCATTGCCCATACCATCTGTGTATCGGTTACGTGGAACTCGTCCTCAACCTCAGCGGCAAACACGTTCCAGTCGGCCTTTACGTTCTCCTTCACATCGTGTGGCACAGCAATAACAAACTGTCCGTCGCGTGGAATAGCATTGTGCAGCTTTCCGCTGTGGAACTCAGCCAGCTGTATTCCCTCGTAGCGGTTCATCTCCTGATACAGGAAACGGCCTAAGATCTTGATGGCGTTAGCACGCTTCTTGTTGATGTCGTCGCCCGAGTGTCCGCCAACCAGACCCTTCAGCTGTGCACTCATAAAGAAGCTACCGGCAGCAGCTTCCTGACGCTGGAATGTGAACTTGGCAGTAGTGTTACGTCCGCCTGCGCACGATACAAATATCTCGCCCTCATCCTCCGAGTCGAGGTTAATCAGGTAGTCGCCAGTCATGAATCCGGCCTTCATACCCTCAGCACCGCTCAGACCAGTCTCCTCGTCGCGTGTGAATACGCACTCGATAGGTCCGTGCTCGATGTCGTCGCTTGCCAGGATAGCCAGCTCGATAGCACATCCGATACCATCGTCGGCACCCAGAGTTGTACCCTCGGCAGTAAGCCACTCGCCGTCAACGTAGGTCTTGATGGCGTCCTTGTCGAAGTCGAACTCCACATCCACCAGCTTATCGCATACCATATCCATGTGGCTCTGCAGGATAACCGTCTTGCGGTTCTCCATGCCCTTAGTGGCAGGCTTGCGTATAATTACATTTCCTGTTTCGTCAACTTTTGTGTCCAGATTGTGGCTCTCGCCCCAATTCTTCAGGTACTCAATCATCTTCTCTTCGCGCTTCGAAGGACGCGGAATTTCGTTAATCTTCGCAAATTCTGCGAACACAACTGCAGGTTTTAAATCGTTTTTATTCATTATTAATGCTTTTTTTGTTTGATTTCGATATAAAATGCTTAACTTTGCAGCCGCAAAGATATAAAAAATGATTGAGACTCTACTCATAACCACGTTAATAATTGCTATATGCATGGCATTTTTGCTCGTAAAGGTGCTTTTTAAGCGCAACGGCGAGTTCTCATCGCAGCATATTCACGATTCGCAGGCGATGAAAGACCGAGGTATACACTGTGTGATGGATCAGGATCGCGAGCTTCGCACCAAGAGTCCTTTTGCAGTCTCGGAGAAGTAAGGAATTTAAAATTTAAAATATTACAATAATTAAAAATGAAAAAGTACATTTTCTCTGCACTGGCCATCGCAGCTATGATGGTATCGTGCAACAACCAGAGTCCTAAGATGGACGATCAGCCAGCAGCTGCAGCAAGCGGCGACGGCCTTAAAATCGCTTATGTTGAGGTAGATTCACTGATGACTCAGTACACCTTTGCAAAGGATTACAGCGTAACACTTCAGAAGAAGAGCAACAACGCCCGCAACACCCTCAACCAGAAGGGTAACGCTCTGCAGGCTGCCGCTGCTAACTTCCAGCAAAAGTTGAACAATAACGGTTTCCAGAGCCGCGAGCAGGCTGCCTCTCAGCAGGCTGCCATCGAGCGCCAGCAGCGCGATCTGCAGGAGCTTCAGGCACGTCTTGAGAACGAGCTGGCCAGCGAGACCTCTAAGTTCAACGAGGCTCTTCGTGATTCGCTGCAGAACTTCCTGAAGGTTTACAACAAGGATAAGAAGTTCGACCTGATTCTTGCTAAGTCTGGCGACAACATCCTGATTGCCGACAAGAAGCTCGACATTACTCAGGACGTTATCAACGGTCTGAACAAGCGTTACAAGCCATCAGCTAAGCCTGCTGCCGACACTAAGAAGGACGAGGCTAAGGCTGAAGAGAAGAAATAAATTCAATAATTTGTTTTTTAAGTAATTTTGCGGGCCCTTCGACCTTATCCATAGGCCGGGGGCCCATTTACCTTTAACAAACCGCTGCTAACGTGAAAAAACTCATATTTCTATTAACCGTATTCTGCTGTGTCGACGCAGTAGCTCAGCCTGAGTTTGTTAAGAAAATTGGACGCTTTATTGATTCAATGAGCGTAAGGGGTGTCGATCGCCGTTATATCGATGCTCCCGAGAAGCCCTGGCAGGTAATGGTTCAGGGCAACATCAACCAGAGCGACGTTCATATCAAGTCGCAGTTCGACGGCAGTCTCTTGTTCGAGGACGTCAAAGGAATGTTTACATGGGAACCCTGCGTAAAGACCGATGTGTCAAGTTACGTAGGTTTCTGGGCAGGCTATCGCGGCTACGGTCTCGGCTATAGCGTTAATGTGGGTGGCAATAAGGGTAGTCTCTTCAAACTTGGTGCCACTGGCGGTTCTTATGGAGTGAACCTTCGCATACACCGTTTCGAAACCGATGAGCCTACTGTGCATTTTGAATACGATGATATTTCTGGTGCCCATGAGTCGGGCGACGGTCATTACTATCTTATCGACCCTATGTATGTAAAGGTAGTCTCGCTCGATGGCTATTATCTATTCAATGGCAAGCGTTTCTCCTATTGCGCAGCCTACGATCAGAGCGTGTTTCAGAAGCGTTCTGCGGGCTCGTTCATGGTGGGCGCCATGTACTACAAGTCAACCATCATCTACGACAATAATCCTGATGCCGACTTTATTATGATGATGAATGATATCGGTAAGATCAAACAGTATCAGTTTGCCATTGGTCCAGGCTATGCATATAACTTTGTTCCCTGTAAGGGCCTGCTCATCAGCGCCATGGCCATGCCTATGATCACCGTCTCAAATAAGATTGACGTGTGGCATTATAACTCCAACTTACGCAAGGCGGCTTTAAGTGACGACGATGCTGATATCGATATCGAAGACTATGTAATCTATCCCTCCGAGGGAGCCAATAAGATTTACTATCCATATGAAAAGGAGTTTAAGACCTCCCACCGAAGCGACGCAACCGTGATACTCGACGCCCGCTTGTCGGTAACCTATAACACAGGCAACTGGTTCTTCAATACCTATGCCCTGTTAAACAGGTTCCGCTTTGAATTCGATACCACCAAAGGGCATCTCACCGACTGGAGTATTAACGCCTGCGTGGGTATTCGTTTGTAAACCTTATGGCGGTGGGGTAGGCCTTGTTAACTCTAAAACCCAATCTTCTGCTTTTTCTTGGCAACCTCGATTGGTACGATGTCGTCGGCAGTTAGTTGGCGCCATTCCTGCTTGTCCTCAGGCTTCTGCATCACACATCTTGTGGCGTGCTGCATGTAGATGCGCTCAAGCTGGTTGGCTACGAATCGGGCGTTACCCCATGTCTGCGGGTCACGAACCTGATATGCCTGATTCAGCATGCCGCGATACTTCTCCCAAGCCTGATCCGTGAAACTGTACTCAAAGTCTCTGATACGAGTCTGAGTAATCTCCAGCAGCTCATCCACACTAAAGTCCACAAACTCAAACTTGTTGGGGAATCGCGACTGCAGTCCAGGATTCATCTCCAGCAGCTTCTCCATCTGGTCCTTGTAACCGCAAAGCACCACAGCTATGTCGCGCTGACTCTCGTCGGCCAGAATGTTCATCAGCAGTTGCAATACCAGCTTTCCTGGGTCGTTTTCGTTCTTGCCGTTCAGCAGATATGCCTCGTCTATCATCAGCACTCCGCCCTTGGCCTTTTCAAGCACCTGACGTACAGAACGCTCTTCATCGCCCCAGAGGGTTCCGATAAACGTACCGCGGTCGCAAAGCACCACATGCCCCTTGGATAGTGCGCCAGCCTGATGCAGCAGCGAGCCGAATATCTTGCAGACGGTGGTCTTGCCTGTACCAGGACGACCTAAGAACACGCTATGCAGCGATACCTCATGCTGTTTGCTATTGGGGAACAGCTCTTGCATGGTCTTGTTGTATGTGGTAAGAGCCACAAGCTCATCCATACGTCGCTTGATGTCGTCGCAACCTATCATCTTGTCGAGTTCCTCGCGAGGGTTCTCGATTGGGTCCAGTATCTCTATGTCAACACTCAGACCAAGGTTCTGGTCTATAGTCTCGCTCTTGGTCGTTGGAGTCTCAGGCACCTCTGGCTCCTGAGGTTCAGGCTCTTCAGCAGGAGATTCCTCTGTATCCTCGGCTGCACAGTCTCTGGCCATCAGTCCAAACACGCCATCATTATCCTCTAGCTTGTCGTTCACAAAGTCGTAGAGCATCTGCTCGAACTCATTGAACTCCTCACTCTCGCTCTCGTCCTTTGGCTCAGGCTTGGCATCAATACTCTCGTCAGTCACAATGTCGAAGTACACCTTTCCGGCAAGATCATCATCAGTGTTCACGCCAGCCCTTCGCAGTTTCAGATGGCTGCAGTTGCTTATCACCTTGATGCTGTTCTTTTCCCAATCATCCTCCAGCTCGTAAGCATTGTTGATGGCATCCTCTGTAAGCAGAATGCCGTAAACTTTTAGGCTGGCTTGGGATTTGCGAAGTCGACTCTTCATGATTTCCATCGTCTGCTTCAGCTTCCACACAGTGCTTTCGCGAGGTTCGCATCCTGGTTCGTATATCATCATGTCGATGTTCTGCGTCTCGTTGTAACACTGCTTTTGTTTGTGATTGCTGCAGTCTACGCATACCACCACCATGTTTCTTGAGTCGGCATAAATATAAATGTCGCAGTTGTATAAGTACGGGGCAAAGCCCTTTATCCGATTAGAGTAGACGGCATAGTTCACCGCCATAGCGTTCATGTGCTTCCAGATAGTAAGATAAGTCTGGTTCCTGAAATCGTTGATAAGTCTATTCAAATTACAATTCATAACAATAATAATGGTTCTAAAAATATAAATGGTAACTAAGGTGTAAGCCCCTAAGGTATGGGGCGCAAGAGGTTATAGGCTAGTGCTATTGCACTTGCCTTAATTCTATAGAGTGTTAATCTCAGATTAATCTATCACATCACCCTAACAATTGTAGCAAAATGTCAAAGATCGCATAAGCGAGAGAACAGCGAAAGCTTGCTTTCAGCTATTCCGAGCGTTAAGATCTTCGAGGCGAAGCCTCAAGGACGTGCAAGCCACGCTCAAAGAGCGCAACCTCAGCGCACGACAAGGCACAAAATTGAACCGCTCGGCAGCTGTTTGCAACCATTGTCATTCTCTTCATTTTTGCTTCAATTTATTCGTTTTGTGATAGAATTATGTTTTTTCTGGCGGCAAATGTAGATAATTTCCTCGAATCCACCAAATTTTATCTAAGAAATCGGCCGAAAAATAATAATTATTGTATCTTTGCATTCCAAAGAATAATAACAAGGTGATGAATATAATCATAATGTTGATAGCTTCGCTTCTTCCGGCACTTCTGTTGCTGCTGTATATATGTAAGAAGGATACGCAGAAAGAACCTACATATATGTTGGTGAAGGCCGTGGCGTGGGGGATTGGAATTATTATTCCTGTGGTTGTGGTGGAAAGTTTGCTAAAGCTGATGCTGTTTGGCGAGAATGGCTCACCAACTACACTTGTAGATACTACGGCATTGGCTTTTCTTGTTGCAGCTATACCAGAGGAGGGATTTAAGTTGCTTGCGCTTTAGATGGTGTTGAAGAAGAATCCTTTCTTCGACGAACACTTTGACGGGATAGTCTATGCCGTCTGCGTAGGATTGGGTTTTGCTGCGGTTGAGAATATCTCGTATGTGTTCAGTCATGAAGATTGGGCAACTGTAGCTATTTCTCGTGCGTTGCTAGCAGTGCCAGGGCATTATGCTTTTGCTGTACTGATGGGATATTATTATTCTGTTTACCACTTTGTTAATCGCTCACCTAAGGTTGCAATATGTGTGCTGCTAACTCCTGTCCTTGCTCATGGCATCTATGATGCCCTCGCCATGGCTAGCATGGTCAATCCTTACGCAGGAGGTATTGGTTTTGCCATCCTCATCTACTTCTGTATTAAGATGCACAAGCGAGCCCAAGCTAAGGTGTTGGCACTTGTCGAGAAAGACAAAAGGTGAATACATAAAATAGTAAAAACGTTAGAAATAATAAAAGAATCGCTGAGCGTCACTGCCCAGCGATTATCGTTTAGAGAGGGATTGAATCCCGTAATCATGCCACTTTTTTAGCAACCCAACATTGCTGCAGGTGTTATGCCAAGTGTCGCACAAAGCAAACGTGCGATTTTAAGCGTAGGCTCTGCACGACCAGAAATATAGTCGCTAATTCGCGATGGGCTTACACCAATCTCATCTGCCAATTGCTTCTGACTCATATTCTTTTCATCGAGCGACAACTGGATAAGCTGTGCTACGGTAGGTTTGGCGATGGGGTAGTGCTCTTTCTCATACTCTATCACAACATCCGACATCATTGTTAGTTCCACCGCATTGCGATCATTTGCAGGGGTGTTGTCATCTACCATCGGCAGCAGTTCCTCAATGCGTGCCAATGCAAACTCGTATTTTTCCTTTGTAATCTTACTCATATTCTTTCCTCCTTATTTATATTGTTGCTGCATCTATCTTGTCATATTCGCTGGGAGTTCCCACAAAGCGGATGAAAATATGTCCTATTGTGAATTTAACCACTACTATCAAACGATATTTATTTCCTTTGATGTTGAATACGTAATGCTGGTTGCCAACGTAGTCTGTAGCAGGGAAATCAACCTTGATATCTGATAGGTTCTTCCACTCCGCTTTTTCGGCCATATCGTACCAGCGTTCGAGAGCTGCCTGTGAGTCTCCATGTCCTTCCGAACTATAGAACTCAACTAATCTTCTATGTGATACTATTCTCATTTCGGGGGCAAAGATAAATTATTATTTTGAAATACGCAAGTATTTTGTGGTTTATTTTTGTTTTTCAAAATTATTATTCTTTTAATACTCTCAAAAGATCGCTTTTTTTGTTGATTGCTTGGTAAAATCAATAATAATACTTATATTTGCGGCAAATATGATTGAGTATGCAAGATAATGGTTTTAAGAGCAAAATAAAAGATAATAATAAACATCCTTTCCAAATATGGAATAATGATCGTACTTTTGCAATATGATGAAATTATTTAGTTTGTTTAAAAGGCGGTATGAGCCAGTAGAGTCTGTTGAAAATGAGGAGAGGGTTATAGATCTCTCTGATAACATCATGTACCCGGCAAGTGTACTGACAAATTTCAATTATTCATTTTCTTTGGGGGATGATGATCGCTCAAGTATGCTGCACTTTATTGTATACGAATTCTCAAAACCCTCATTCAGATGGGGGTGGGACACGATAACAAAGGAACACGCGGAGGAAAGCAAATTCCTTTTCCGAGCCCTGTGCAGTATGTATAATCAGCATAAAGAACTGCGAGATGCCATGATTGCTGCCGAGGGATGTAAGTTCGTCTGGAAAAACAAGAATAAAATGTTTATTCCTGGCTTGTTGTCGGGAGAACAGCTCTGTGAACTCCTTAAAGAGGTGCTCGATGAGGATTTAAGTACCATCAAATATGTGAAAAACTATGTGGAAAGCGATGAACGGCGTAAACATCTCAATCCCACATACGAAGACCTGATGGCTGACATGAAGAAAGACGATGAGACAGCAGATTATTATCACAGCGATTTGGGCTGTGGCATGCTGTGCTTCACCAACAAATCGTATGAAAGCAAACAGAGAATTATTGTTAATACGGCTTTGCAGAAAGCCTATACTATAGTTGATAATGATGGCAACCTTGTGAGTTTTACAAAGGATGATATAGACTGGGAGAGTGTTGGTAAACTGGAGAATAACCATGATGCATACCTACTTCAAGCCTGCTATTACTTTGGGATAGATGACTATAAGGATGGTAAGGCGAGCATACATTGGATGCTATATCCCGATGGGCGATACTTCGCCGATGAAGATGGATTCGGAATGAAAGACAACGATGAAGTGAATGTATGTGGGGTTATTGATACAGAGTGTCGTGTGGTGGTCAAGTTTCATGCCACAGACTAAATAAAACATCCCCCAGCGCACTTTGATGTGAGGCTGGGGGATAACTTTGTTTTTATTTCGCAAGATTGCTTAGTGCATATAGTGGGATGATATCTACATGACGCTGTTCGAATTCATCTTCTGGGTCGTAGTGGTCGAACTGACCGAAATTCTCCAGCGAGGTTCTTATTGCCTCATGTAGCTTGCGCTTTCTCATGAAGATCCATAGGCTCTGCATGCTACCCTGTGTGTTGGCTTTCACTTCTACTGGCAGCACCTTGCCGTTTCTTACTCTAAGATAGTCCACTTCGGCGTTGCTGCCCTTGGCTGTGTTCTGCCAATAATGCATTTCTGGCTCCAGAAAACAGTCACGATACTTTTTCATCTCCAGCCCGGCAAACATCTCTGATGTTCCGCCTTTGTTCACCAAATCTACATCCGATGCAGTCAGGATGTCGGCAGCTGGTATGTCGAGCATCGTCAGCATCACTCCCAAGTCAAAGAATAGGTACTTTACATAGTTGTTGCTCTCCTCGGCTCCAAGAGGTACGCCTGTACCATCTGTATGCTTTACTGGAGTAATCAGTCCCGCAAGCGCCAGCAAGTGTAGTGCCTCTCTTATAACAGATGAGTGAACATCTCTTGAGGCTTCTGCATATACAAATTTATTGCCAACCTGTAGAGCCACCGACCGTAGAACCTGACGGAGTAATACAGGAGAGACACGTTTTTTATATTTGTTGAAATCATCCTCATAGGTTTGTAATATATCCGTGTGAACATGCGAAACTTCGATGTAGCTGTGTGTCTCTATCCACTCTGTCACAGCTGCGGGCATACCGCCAACCAGGTAGAAAGAACGTATTTGGTCTGTCAAATCTTTATGAGCCTTTACAGGTAGTGGTTCTTCGCTGGTGGCTTTCTTCTTATAGTCTACTATTAGGTCCATGCCTTGAGCCATCAGGAATTCGTCGAACGAGAAGGGGTACATATAGAGCGATCGTATTCTGCCCACACCAAAGGATGGCAGTTCTTCGAGTGCGAACTCAAGCAGAGAGCCTGCTGCTATGACATGCAACTCCGGGTAGTCCTCCTTAAAATATCTAAGCGACATGATTGCTTCTTTCGAAATCTGTATTTCATCGATAAACAGTAGTGTCTCCCCCGGAACGATAGGAATGCCCAGCGTACCACTAAGCTTTTCACAAGTTTTTTTTACGTCAATGTTTTCTGGAAACATCTGAATCAAGTCAGGCTGCTTTTCCAGATTTATCTCCACAAAGTATCTGAACTGTTTGCCGAGTTCTCTTACAGCTGTCGATTTGCCCACCTGTCGTGCACCGCGAATCAGAAGCGGTTTACGACGTGGAGCATCTTTCCACTTGAGCAACTGCTCATCGATAAGTCTCTTGTAGTATGCCATACTCTTCTCAATTTTTTCGCTGTTTACAGCGGCAAAGATACAAAAAAATCCAAAAGTAGGGACAAAAAATCACAAAAATTATCCAAAATACTACCCAAAACCAAAAGTAGGGGCAAAAAATGGCCGTTTTTTACCAAAAGTAGGGGCAAAAATTCAAAAAGACAGGATGTAAACCTATAATATAAAGCCCCCAGCGCACTTTGATGTGAGGCTGGGGGATAAATCTGTTTTTTAATTCGCTAACTTGTCGAAGTAGTCGCGGTACTCTTGACAGGGGAATGAGGGGCAGGCTTTGTGGACGCCTTCCAGTTCGCAGTGGCCTAGTATTTCGGCATTGGTTTCGTTGTGCTGATATTCTTCTGAATTAAGATGCACAAGCTAAGGTCTTGGCACTTGTCGAAAAACACAGAAAGTAAAGAAGAAATGTCACAGGTGTATTAAAAAAAGAAAAAATGATTGTTTTTCGAAAATATTGGTGTAATAATGGTTACTATACCTATGTTTTATCCATATAAGGATAAAGAAACTCTGAAGCAAGAGTGAACATGACAATAACTTAGAGCCGCTTTTCCGACGGTTATAATATAGGGAGCCACTAAAATGAAAAACAAGATTGCTACACTCATGATAGCATTGATGACAGTATGTGCTACTTATGCCCAATATTATTCGGGGAAGGTTGGTGAGACCATATCCTTGCCGAATCCATCAACTCCAGCGGGATATAATGGAATCTTGGAGTCAACTTATTCAACTGACAGTAAGTATTTGTCTGTTTACTCTGGTACTAGCTCCGTAAAGATACTTTCATACTTTACGGGGGTAGAAACAGTAAGGTGTGACTATACTTGCTACAGAGAGGTGAATTCTGCAGGAAGGTTATACTATTACTATGCATCTTTATCTTCAAACTATTATATCAAATGTAGTTCTTCTGCCCCAGCACTTCTGCTTTCGGCTTCTCCTGATGGTGGTCAGATTGGAATAGGGCAGACTGTAAAGTTGAGTGTTACCTATAATGGAAGCGACATTTCGGGATGCGATATATACTATACCCTTAACGGAAGCAAACCTAGTAAGAGTAGCACACTCTACAATTCGGGTATCACTATTGATGGCGATTGTACGCTGAAAGCTATTGCGTATAAGGAGGGGTATGAAACGAGTGATGTTCTTACAGTGAAGTACACCGTTGTAGATATTACCCTTACTGCAGATCCTCCTGAAGGTGATGTGCCAAAGGGAACTGTTGTGCACTTATATTCCAACAAACCCAATGCCTCCATAAGGTACACCTTAAATGGTTCGACCCCTTCCTTAGGCGACCCTATCTATAAACCTTCAGAAGGAATTGTGATAAATCAGTCATGTACGTTAAAGGCTACTGCCAAGATAAACGGCAAGAATAATAGTATTATTAGTACTCCAGTGATGGAATGGAAGTATAAAGTTATCTCTGGAAAACTTGTCCTGACAGCTACTCCTTCTGGCGGACAGGTAAGCAAAGGTTGTATAGTGAAGTTGTCGACGAAGGCAGAAGGTACAACCGTTAGCGCCGATATCTATTATACTCTGAATGGAACAACTCCCTCTAAGAGTAGCACAAAGTACAGTTCCTCTGGTATAAGTATCGATTCAGACTGTACTCTGAAAGCTATCGCATACAAAAGCGGGTATGAAACGAGTAACATTCTTACTTCCAGCTATACCATAAAGGATGAGGTTATATTGACTGCAAATAGTTATACACGTGTTTATGGCGATGATAATCCAGCTTTTGAATATACCGTCAGTGGTGGTACTATCACATCGGGCGAGCCAACTATAACCTGCTCGGCAACAAAGGAATCACCAGTTGGTACTTATGACATTATCATCTCTCAGGGTAACATAAGCAATCCCAATGTGCGGTATGTAAATGGAAAACTTACTGTTACAGCGGCACCACTTACTATATCTGCAGTTAGTTACACTATGAGGCAAGGAGATCCGATGCCTTCGTTTACAGCCACCTATAGCGGATTTAAAAACTATGAGGGAGAAGATGTTCTTAGCAGCAAACCAAAATTTGCTTGTGAAGCTAGTGAGAACTCTGCATCTGGAACATATAAGATTAGTGTGAGTGGTGCAAAAGCGAAGAACTACGCCATTGAGTATGTTTATGGAACCCTGACTATCCTCTCAGCCGTTACTTCGGATGAAATGGCGGTGTCTACGACCACAGCAGGTTCTCTTTCAACAGAAATCGGTAACTCTATATGGAAAACCATAAGGAGTCTCACTATTTCTGGTCAGGTTAATGGTACTGATATCCGTCTTATTCGCAAGATGTTGAAAGAGGGAAAACTCGAACAATTGAACCTTCGTGATGCTAAGATCGTCAGTGGTGGCGATTCTTATGACATCTATGGCTTGTCCAAGACATCAGAGAATGCTATCGGTGAAAGTATGTTCTACGATTGTCGGAATTTGAAAAAAAATATATTACCTTCTTCCACACAACGAATTGAAAGTTACGCCTTCTTTGGCTGTAGTGGTTTGAAGCAAATAAAACTACCGGCGACTTGTGTAACTGTTGGTGATTATGCGATAGCTTTCTGCGACTCACTTACCAGTGTAACCATTCCTGCAGGTATTATGAGAATTGGAGAATCTGCATTTACCTATTGCACCTCACTTTCCACAATCTATAGCGAGATAGATAACATGAATGATATTGTGTGCTCGGATTACTTTTTTTCTCCATTCGATGGTATTGCAGATGATTGTTTGTGGCATGTTCCAGCAGGAACAAAGAATGCGTACACATCCCTCTCGTGGTGGGGTAGAAGTTGGGGCATCATAGATGATTTAAACTCATCTGCTAGTGCTATTGAGAAAGTGACAGCTAATCGGTCAGAAAAGGATGTATGGTATACATTACGTGGAATGAAGATCAATGGTGTTCCGACTATTCCTGGCATCTATATCCATAACGGGAAGAAAGTTGTGATACGAAAGTAATAAAAGAAAGAAATATGAGTACAGTAGAAGAAAACATGAAATCATGGGAGGCCTATGCCGCTGAAAAAGAGCGGCTGGCCAACCTAAAGAATGTAGTTGGAGGCAAAGTGTATATGCCACAGTATGGGCAGTGTGAGTACAAAATAGAACTATCGGCTAGTGACAAGCATCGTTAGGATGAAAGTCGTGTCTATCCTCGTAAAGAATTTAAGATGAATCCACAAGGTTTGCATGTTGGTGAACTTTGGGAGAGTTATCCAATATTTGACTCCTATGATGCATCAGATGGGAGGAGCTATGATAACTTCATTATCAGGGCGCATCCCATTACAGTCGCAGATTTGAGGCAATTGAGCGAAATCAAGCGTGAAATGAATGCTTGTCGTGTACATGAGAACATTCCGGAGAACTTGCTTCCTGTTGTTTATCATGATGGAGATATTGAATACATGCTTGTTGCAACTAATAGAAATCTGAATATAAATGTTAAATGATTGCATTCTTTGATGTAGAGTATGGGGTTCCTTTGTGATACATTTTATCGGGATTTTGATATAAAATAAGGCAAATTGAGCAAGAAATCGACAGATTTGAGTTAAAAAGAGTAATTTTTTTATATTTTTCTTTTCTAAATGAAAGGAATTTTGTAACTTTGTTGGCGTAATGTCTATAAATAAGCTTACATATTTGCTCATAATCTTTTATCGAATTAATAACTCGTCAAGAGATTTATAGAGAACTAACCACTAAGCAAAGAGTAAAATGGATGTTCCACTTGCGCTCAACTATATAGAAATCCGTCTCGGATTCAGAGAATACAGAAAGTCCACAGCGTTCAGTCAACAGACAGACGTTGTTGGACTTTCTGCGTTGTATAAGATTTCTATTCCTGGCAGATATTGTTAAAAAGAATTAATGCCGATTACTTTTCACTTATCTTTTTCATAAATCAGCAGAAACAAATAAAAAAAAGAATATGAAACGAGTATTTAAAACGATAATCGAACAGTTGAAGTCATTACCCTTTATAAGTGGAAAAAGGGTTTTAGTTTTAATGGCAATTGTGTGTATCTCGGTTGGTTTGAACGCGGGTACAATTCACTGGATTACTTTTATCAATACTGATGATCCTAATGTTGGTGAATCAGATAAAAATGCAAAGGCTATTATTTATGATCGTTTAATTCGCACTGTTAATTTGGAACTTGGTCAATATGGATATGACCATAAAATTTATGATTATTATAGCGGAAACTTTACTAAACAGGATTGCATGAATGTTGTTAATAATATTAAATGTGATAATAATGATATTATCGTGTTTTATTATATTGGGCATGGCATGCGTTTATCTAAAGACACGACGTACAAATATCCGACGGTATTTTTTGATAACGATATTAAAAATGGCATTCCTTTGTCATGGATTCACCAGTCGTTAAAAGATAAAGAGGCAAGGTTAACATTGACGATTGCTGTTTCAAGTAATACATATCTTGAGGGGGGTCAAATGAGCGAAATTACAGACGTTTTATTGCCATCTGTACAGAATTGTAGTGAGATTTCCCAAAATGCTTCTCAATATAAATCTTCGATAGCAAGCGGATTCTTAGGGTATAAAGGTGATATTATAATATGTTCAGCTTCACCTGGTCAATGTTCATGGGCTGCTCAGACACCTTTTGGCAGTATGGATGTATTTACTTATGTATTTGTATCCTCTTATGAAAGTAAAACGTTTGTTAAGGATTTCTTGTGGCCAGATTTTCTAAAGGAAGTTTCTGGGTCAACTGAAGAAGCAACAAAAGATATGCCATTATCTGGTGTACAGACTCCGGTTTTTGATTTTAATTTGGAGCGGATATACATGTTGAACCAATAACTTTTATAAGAGATGGGTTTACTATAAGTTAAAATATGTTATAAGCGATTACCTTTAATAAGATTACTTCATAAACAAATAAAACGTAGTATCAATAATAAATTAAAATTTAAGCTTATGAAGACAGTAAAATTGATTCGTGCAGGTGGCTTTAGATTGGCCATTATGTCAATGTTCGTATTGTTCGCATTTACCGGATGTTCTGCTCATCCCAACAATGCTAGTAACTCTGGATCTCCTCTGCAAACCGAGACAGATAGTGTAATGCGGAGTGCTATCGGGGAAAGTCTATACAAAATTATCATTGGAGCAAAATCTGTTAAAGCTGAGGAAATAATACTCAAAAGTGATCCTGTTGATTCAGTTGCCACAACAACAGTGAATGTGAAAAGCAGATTTTTACCATTGGTTCAGTTCATTGTCGCAGACCCCAATAATTATTGCGGTAACAAAACTGTGTTTGGGAAATTTATGCCATGCTTTAAACTAACCTTCGTTAAAAAGAAGGAGGTATGTGTGCTCAATTTCGACTTTGGATTGAAAAAATGGAATATTTGTGATGGAAACGGAAAGGTTATACGTTCTTACGACCTGTCATCAGATGATATGTTAAGATTGGCTAACATGCTATTCCCAGATAATGAGTTATTTAAAAATTTAATAAATTCTAACAAATGAAAAAGTATTCCTTTATATTCCTGATGTTTGCCTTATTGGCTTCACAGGTGCAAGCCAAAACAATTCATTGGCTGACTTTCATTGATACGACAGATCCTAGTGTTGGTGACATTGACAAGAACACTCATAAAATTCTGTATAGTCACTGGATTGATCTCGTTAACGCAACATTGAAGGATAATGGCTATAGCGTGAATGTTATTGATGTCTATGGTAATGAGACTTCTCAAAAGAAATGTACTAATACAGTTCAAAATCTTCGTTGCGATAAGGATGATATTGTTATGTTCTATTATGTAGGACATGGTACTGAGAACACAGGTACAAGTAAGTTCCCTTTACTGTGTATGGCCGAGAATGACATTAGAAAATTTGTTCCTTTTTCATGGGTTCATGAAACATTGAAAGCTCAGGGAGCAAGATTAACAATTTCTATTGCTATGTGTTGCAATGCAAGACAAGGAGTACCAGGAATGGCTTCACCAGAATTCAGCGCAAATTATGGTGCTACCTATGTTGATGATAATATGGCAAAGGCTATTAAGGCTATGTTCCTTAACTACGCTGGGGATTTAATCGTAGCATCGGCATCACCTGCTGAGAGTTCTTATCCATGCAATTCTGGGTTAGGATTGACGGATTTCTTTACATTAAGTCTTTTGAAACAGTTTAATGTCGTGTTACCTGGAAATAGTTCTTCTGACTGGCAAAGTATGTTGACTGAAATTCGAACTGAAGTAAAAAATAATGTTATGCAAAGTCGAGGTGAATCACAAACAGCAATGTGGACAAATAACCTAAGTAGTGTGAGCGCCCCTCCAAAAACAAAGCCTGAAAAGCCTGTGGGGAAAGTTGAAAAGAAAGGTGATAATTCAGATATAAAATCAAAACTCAATGAAATCCTCACCTTTATTTCGTCAGAAAACGCAAATGATGACGATAGGGAGAAAATGGCAAATAGCTTTGAGGGTGTATGCGCTAAAAAACTTATTGTTCGCATGATGTCACAAGATGGAGATGTTGTTGTTGATAAAGAACCTATCTCCGATTTTCTTGGAAGGATTTCCACAAGCAGTTTGCTAAAGAACGTATCTGTTGTTGATTTCGAGATGAACCAAGATGGTGTAATAAGTTCATTGAAGGTTAGAGAGGTGTATAAAAAGAAAAAAACAAATTTTAAATTTTAGACAAAATGAAGACCGTGATAAAATTAATTATTGCTTTAGTGGCAATTTTTGGACTTACTACTTCTGTGCGGGCACAGGTAGAAGGACAAGAAGAGAGAATACTATTGCGCGCAGCAGAGAAAGTAGCACAAATGAATGACTACATCTCAAAGATGGCTGACAAGAAAAACTCTTTGAATTTTCGATTGAGGAGAAAAGAAAAAGCTCTGAATCTTTTTGTCGGGAAAGGATACGAATATATAGAAAATGGGGTTGAAAAAGAGGGTGTACAAATGCAGGTTACATCTAAGAACCGTGCCAAGGTTGGCCAACCGCTGATGAGGGACTATTTCGATAATCTTGTCGGAAAGAAATTGGACAAGATGTACGACGATGTTCATATTGAGGCAACAGAAGTCGCCAAAATTAAGGTCAGTGAGTTACAAAAGCTAGATGAGAACTTGTGGGAATGTACTTGTGAATATGATCAAGCTTTTGTGGGATACCGTGATGGCCGTCCAGTGTATCGTGATATAACAACGAAAAGAATTAAATGTTATGTAATTGCAGAAGATACAGAGGACGGATGGGAGTTTATTATTCTGTTAGGTGATGTTTATGCTATAAAAACAAGATGAATGTTGCGGCCCAGCTGCTAATTTGGCTGGGCCGTACAACAACAAAAAAATCAACAATCGCTCCAATGAACATCAAATATTTATTTATCCTGCTCTTGTTTCCAATGAATTCGTCAATTTTTGCGCAGAATATTGATGAAGATAAGATAATAATGCGTGCAGTAGAAAAGGTTGCCCAATTGAACGACTACATTTCTTTTATGGCTGACAAAAGTAGGCCTTTGAATTACAGATTAATGCGAAAAGAAAAGGCTCTGAATCTATTTATTGGAAAAGGGTATGGATATGTAGAAAATGGTGTTGATAAGGAGGGGGTTATGATGGAAGTCTCGACAAGAAATAAACGTGTTAGTCACACGCTCTTGAGACATTCTTTCGATAACCTTTGTAGAATACCTGGGAATGATACAGGCTTCCAAATAACGGCAGTAGAGATAATAGGCATAAAAGTAAGTGAATTACTCAAAATAGATGATAATTTATGGGAATGTACATGTGAGTATGATCAGGCTTTTGAGGGAATTCGCGATGGACAGCCTATCTTTCGGAAAATAAATACGAAAAAAGTTAAATGCTTCGTTAAGACAATTGAAACAGAGGATGGCATTATTGAGCATATAATTCAGCTTGGTGATGTGTATGCTTTAGAGACAAGATATTAAGAATCCCCAGATTCACTTTGGTTTTTAAAAGATAAAATAGAAATGAGAAAAAAAATGAAACAAACTTCTTTTGTCGTAATAGCATTCCTGCTCACATCTTTAAATGTGTGTGCCCAGTCTTTAAGTCTGCTAAATAGAGATTTGCAATATGTTCGTGTTGGATTAGTTGATGAGTTCTTTAGCAGATTTAACGGAAAAACAGCTCATCCAGATATCCCTATAACAGACACTAATAGTCGGAGGGATAATTTGATGTTTTTGTTTGATTTGGCTCAGTTTACATCAAAGAACGACTCTAAATTCCAAGAGGCAACCCAAATGATGGATCTTGTAATTAACGATTCTATAAAGATTAATTTTTCTGATACAACGTGGGTAGCCATAGCACATTGTAAGGGATTACTTGAAGGCAAAAGTGTAAATTTTGACCTCTTTTTAACCGTCCAACATAGGAAAGAAAACATGTATAAGTGGGTTATTTCAAGGGCTGATGGTAACATTTTTAATATTACGCCAAGGAATGAAAACGAGAAAATCATGCTATACCCGGGAGATCATGAAACTAATTTTATGTCTTTAGGGAGGATGACTAAAGAACAGCCGTTTAATGTAAAAAACTTCATGGCTAGAGGGTTTGATTACGATATGACTTCTGTGTTTGCATATCTTATTTATAATCGCAAATTAAAAATCGATTATGTTAATGATTTAGAATTCATTTTTACACAAGTTCCAGGATACATTTTTCATATCAAGTATTTTGAGAGGGAGAACAAAAATTCGGGCTGGCTCATCTCAGATTTTTATAGATCTTCAGAAGAAGACAAAGCATCTTTCATTGGTAGCCTGTTTCCTCGAAATGTTGAAATATCTTCAGTTAGTGACGATATTAGAAACAATGAAAGTTTGTCAACGATGGTTGATACAATTGTTAGTAAAGATGTAGTTGACCACAAAACAATGTTCACCAAGAGACGCACTGAAAAGATCGCTCAGTTACAATACTATATTAACTTACTTCAAGGAAAAGATACTTTACGCTCAATTTCTGTGTATCAGTCTAAAACTAAATCTTTGTTTATAGACAATGCGAAAGTATATCTCCAATACAAAAAGAAATCAAAAAATCTTGTTGTTGATGTTCCTTCATTCTGCGATATGCTAATAAAAGGTGAGGTTAAGTTCGAGAGGATAGACTCTGTATGTATACCTGTATGGAATGATAAGATAAACACATTACCAGTAGAGGTTAATAAAATAGAATTAGAATCATCAGTTTTGCCTTTTGAGGCCGCATTGGGAGAAATACATGAAGAAATAGCTAACTCTTCTCAAAAATTGTTAGCTTATAAGGAAGAAACTGAAGATGGAATAGAATGGATTCCTATTATAGGTGATATAATTGTAAAAGTGAAATAGTTAGATATAATAAAGTAAACATTTTGATAAAACAAAAAGTATAAAATGAGAAAGTTATATTGCTTCTTGTTGATGGTTTTTATTACAGTGAATCTTCAAGCTCAGGGATTAAATATTGCAAAGGAGTTTGGTGATAATCTGCGGATGTACGTTCTTACCGATAGCATAGATTATCGTGAAAAGATAGAAAATTTGTTCAATTTGAGAAGTTCACGAATAGCTGATGATTTTATGATGGCTTTAGCAGATCACTATGGTTATCCAAAGCAAAAATCATATATGCTTCATACATATCTTAATCTTATTGAAAAAACAATAGAAAAGGATAAACTGAGCATCGAATTTTCAGATTTCAATAATGAAAATGAGTCAATAGTTAGTAATAGGCATAAATCTCAGGTGGAAGTAGTGTCATGTCGTCTTAAAATTATCGGTTCCCTTTCACTTGACACAAAGTATTAATTATTATTCGAGATGGGAAAATTACAAAAACCATGAGATTTGTGAATTAATGAACGATTTCAGAAATTACTATTTTAAAACTTAAAAATATGAGAAAAATTGTTTTTGTTTTATTGATGATACCTTTGTTAGCAATAAAGGTGTCTGCACAAAAGGGACTGTCAACAGCCCGTTCTTATGGTGAAACCATGAAACAATGGACTGCTACAAGAAATGACGACCTTCGTGAGGTTATCGAAGAGTTATGTAATGGCGTTAAGAAAACAAGAATAGCTGATGAAATTGCACTAGATCTTGTTCCAAAGAGTGGGATTCCACGTAATGTTTCTTATCAACTTGATACCTACCTCAACAGTATAGAAAACGTATGGTCTCGTGGCTTTAGTATGGAATTCTCCGACTATCAAACGGTGGATAGAAATCTCATAGAGGGAACTACTGTTCATGAGACGCGATATGCTAGAGAGGCAGATAAAGAGTATGTATCGTGTAGAGTAAAGGTAAAGGGTGCTTATTCTTATGATATTTATGATTTGATTTGTATGCGCGGAGGAAAAATAACAAAGGTTTCAGCGTTCGAAAAGAGAGGAAATAAAGTAAAGGTTGATTTTAGTGATTTGGTGGATGAACATTCTTTGGAGGTCTCATATGGATATTCGAGCAATTTCCCATTGAATATAGGCATTTCAACTAATTTCTCTTACTTCAATATTGGTGTGGAATATGGTATGAATTTTTCTGAAGATCAATTAGACTTCAGGAAGCACACGAACTTTGCGACTTCCACTCTTGAAAGGGGTAAGTACTGGTATCTGATGGCAACACCTGGTGTGTATCTTCGTTATGCTTCTGTAGATTGTGGTTTGGGAAATGTATTTGCAAAATACAACTACAACTATGAGTCGGTTTACACTTCATCTACGACTAGTGAGAAGAAGAATTACTTTATTATGAAGCCCAAAGTTACATTCCATATACCTATACCTTTTGGCGTTTCTCCGAGAGAAGAAGTGTTATATATTAGTCCACATGTTGGATATCAGTATGTGCCAAAATGCCCGACGCTCAATTGCTGGGAAGTTGGTATTGGTGTTAGATTTAGATTCGAAACTTATTAAACAGAAAGTATATGAAAACTACAAGAAAGTATTATTGGTATAGCCTTTTGTTAATGGCTTTAGTAACGTTGGCTTCTTGCGATGAGTCTGACATTCCAGAAATTCCTGACCACAAACTTGACGTTGAGTTCAGTTATGAGCTGGTTTGCTCAGATGCGCTTCTGAAATATGTAACGCCAGAAGTGACCTTTACCGATGCTAAAGGGACACAGCATAAAGTTACTGTTGAGAGTGGCATGTGGGAAGGGAACGAACACAAAACCTGGAAACAAACAGTTCGCTATGATAGTTTGAATGTTTCCAATACTGCGACTGTTAGGTATGTTCCAAGAACTGATGTAACTTATCAAGACGAGTCTGATTTTGAGAGCGTTCACGATCTTAGTTGTCTCATTACAATAAAAGAGGATGGAGATGGTAGAAGGAACAATCATACTATCATTCCGGAAACTCCGTCACAAAAGATGACGGTAAAAGCAGATGCACTTAGAGATTTCATTAATAGACTTAGTAACTCGTCTATCACCAGAGGTGGCTCTGTTGATATGAGGGGAGAAATAACCAAGATAGAAAAAGAGTAAAATACAAATGAAGATGAAAAAAATATTTATATTTGGAATTGCTGCTATTATTAGCAGCGTTCTTGTAAGTTGTGGAGAAGATGTAGATGTTAAAACAGAGTCAAGTATTACTTACACATTAACAATGTCACCTGACTTGTTGAAATTCGTTACTCCACAAGTTAGTTATGTTGATGAAAACGGAAATCTCATAACACTTACGGGTGTTGAAGAATTGGATGGAAAAGTGATTGAAAATCAAGCAGAAATTTCTCAGAAAAGCGGCGGTACTGAAGTTTATGCTAGTGGATGGACAAAGATTGTAGTTACAGGAACTGGATATAAATGTTGGACTTTTCAAATGAAGTTTAACCGCCTAAATTTCCATTCTTATATGGGTGTTAAATATCTAAGAAATGATTTTGTCGAGGACACAAATGGAAAGACGTATGATTTTCATCATTCAATCAATACAAGTATTACTGCCCTTAAGACGACAATTACAGAGAAGCACTCCTTATTTGGTTCTACTCAATCTGTAGATTCTAAACCGTACTCAGATGCTCATTTATCAATAAATCTCAGAGAGTATCGTAAGGGAGATGATGTTGAGGAGTATCTTAAAAATCTAGTTGCTAATCCAGATAAGGCAGGCTATTATGTTGATGACAATGGTGATGTTGTAAGGAAAGATGATTTCAGTTTGTAATATAATAAAAGTTGCGCCCGACACGTATACAGGGATTTTTAAATGAAAAAAGTACTAATGTTGTCATTATTGTTTGTATTTGTTCTCTTTGGATGTAGTACAGATGAAGATATTTCGATTTCTATATCTCAGTCCGCTTTGCTTACAAGCAAGAATACTGTAAAGAATGGAGAAACAATAAGCTTAACAGCTGATATAAAGGGAGAAGCAAATGGTAAACCCATGTCGTTTTTTGTTACATATTTTTGTGATCAAATCGAAATAGGGCATTCCGACGATAGTTCCTCTAATTACCGCTATGACTATACAGTTCAATATCTATCAGTAGGAACACATACGTTATCATATAAGGCAGAATATAAGGATGGAGATTCATATTCTTCTTCAACTGCCTCTTATCCTTTGATTGTTACGGAATAACAACTATGTTAATTACTCGACTTCTCGATATTATACACTCATTGAGAAGTCGAGTTTCGTGAAAGTCATGCTTAAAACAAATAGACCATGCTTTGTAGATTTATATGTATCATTATGTTGGCTTTTATTTTCCAAAATCTATCAGCTCAAACAAAAAGAGCTCTAATTATTGGTGTTGGCAAACAAAAAGATATTAATTGGGGGAAAATTAACGGAGATCAGGATATCCCCTATGTAAAAGAAATGCTTATAAGCGCAGGTTATTACAAGAAAAATGTTATCTCGCTTGTAAACGAGCAGGCCACAAAATCTAGGATTATGGATGCTTTCAGTTTACTTATTAAGTCATGTCGATTAAATGATATCGTTTATATCCATTTTTCTGGTCATGGACAGAGAGTTACCGATGTGGATGGAGATGAGAAAGATTGCTGGGACGAATCATGGATACCTTATGATGCCTATAGATATTATGGAGATAAGGACAAAGGGGAAAAGCATCTAATTGATGATGAGATATACAATTTGCTTAAAAGAATAAAAGGTAAGATAGGTGATAAGGGAAAGATATTGGTGGTTGTTGACGCATGTCATTCAGAGGGAACGACTTTTGGGAGCAGAGTCTACGCATATAGATATATAAAACCTATTACTGCTACTACAAGAGGGGTGTCGGATTGCTTCATAATGCCTCATCGGACTAAATCTAGAGTTTTAAAGAAACCAGAGCAATGGCTAACCCTTAGTGCCTGCAAGAGTTTCCAGGTAAATCAAGAATTTATAAATCCGAAAGTAGGTATTTTGTCTTATGCACTCTATACAATTTCTAAGAAAGGCAGTGTAGAAATGTGGAAAATAGAAGAATTCATAAAACAGCATAAAGGACCATATCCACAAACTCCTATATTAACAGGCGAAACAGATAAATATAACCTATCAGATGTATTAAAATAATGGCTAAAGAATATCAAATATCAAAAGAAGAGGCTGCCACCATAGTTGATGGCGTCTTTCGGTATGACAAAAAAATGGGTACTGCTTTGTATGAAGTATGTCTTGGCTATTTTAAAGAGCACTTTCACCCGATTAAACCAGTAAACGAATATGATAAAGACGATATCTTCCAGAATTCTCTGGAAACGCTTTTGGAAAAGATTGAAAATCGAAAAATATATTCAGAAAATGGAGAACTAAAAGGAAAAGATGGGAAACCATTTACAGGTAGCTTGACCACCTATTTTATGGGTATTGCGTTCCTTAAATACAAAGAATTTTTTAGAGTACCTCCTGCGGGGATGGCTGTTGATATAGATATGTGCCAAACTCACAAACTATTGAGTGATGCAGACTTATATAAGGACATACTATATGATGATGAAGAAAATGTGACATTGACTATCATTGCCGACTGTATTAGTAAAATGTCAAAACGCTGTAATCAGATATTGACTCTATTTTATTATGAAGAAAAGAGCCTTGATGAGATTTTGAATATTATCCCTAATTTCACTAGCTATGATGCATTGAAGACTGGGAAAAACAGATGTATGAAAACTTTGCGCGATTCGGTACAGACCATATATAATAGTTTTTTTATTTAATATATTTAGAATATGAACAACGATTATCAAGATAAAATCGATCGATATCTTTTAGGTAAGATGTCTGAAGCGGAGTTATTAGATTTCGAAAAGGATATAATAAATGACAAAGACTTAAAGGAACAGTTTGAGTTCACAAAGAATGTCAAAGAAGTTATTGCTGGCAGGAATAGAAGACTTACTCTGATTAATGAATGGAAAGAGGCTTATGAAGCAAAGAATAATACCGAAGAAGATAATCGTCCATCGGAGAGCGGGGATGAATATAGTATTAAGCCCAATAAGGAGATTAAACTGGAGCCTCGAAATAAAACGAGACGTTATTTGTATTGGGTTTCTGGAATCGCGGCCATTTTTATTGTTGGCTTCTTTATGATTTCGCCAATTGTTTTTGGGAATGGAGAAAGCTCTGACTATCCTATTTATGTAAATGTAAGTAGTTTAAGAAGCACAGAGGATAATAGTGGTATTGCTAAGATGATTAATGAGGGGAAATATGATTCTGCATTGGAACAGATAAAAGAGAAGGATAACAAATTAGAATTCGATATATTGCAAACGGAAAAGGATAAAGATAAAATGGATGGCGAAGAGTATATTTATTTGAAGGAGGTTCATGAAATACAAAAGGATGAGTTAAACTTGCTGAAGGTGAATGCTTTATTGGGTCTTAAGCGTACTGAAGAAGCAATGAGTCTTCTTGACGAAATGCGTCAACGTGAAAGTAAATTTAAGGCACAAGCAGATTCATTATATTATTTGTATAAGTAGATTTTTCTATTTTAATGGTTACTTCATAATACATTTTTGCATAAATGAATAGAAGTAATCAATTAGAAGTTGCACCCGACACGAATTAAGGGTATTAAATTATGAAAATGATATACTCAATTTTTGCAGTTATTGCTCTATTGTGTTTGTGTTCATGTGAATCGGAACCTCAAGTTACAGCTTGTCAAGAACAAACAGCAGATGAACCTGAATATGGAATAGACTATTGGGGGAATGTCGTATTTCGGGGTACGAAGAAAGTTAGCAAGGGATGGTTGCATTGGGATGATAACAAAGAATGTCCTTATCAAAATGGTTATACATTCAGAATCCTAAAGAATACTCCTACTAAGATCTTGAAATCGGATAAATGTGATCATTGCCATTATTCATGGGATCTTCACGATGATATATAGTTGATTTACTGTAATCACAATTTGGCCGTCCTTTCTGGGCGGCTTTTTTTGCTCTTAATGGTTACTTCATAATGCATTTCTGCATAAAAGAATAGAAGTAATCAATTAGAAGTTGCGCCCGACACGAACAAGGGAAATGAAAAGTGAATAACGCGGATATTGTAGAACAGCTTGAACGAATGTGTGGAAAAGTTGTATCACTAAAAAATGGATGGAGTAGTTTTGTTTACCATCATTTAAAGTTTGTATATATACCAGACCCTAAAAGCGATTCTGTAAGGATGACTATTCCCCATTTAACAAAAATAGGAGAATATAAAAAAGATAGACTGGAAAGGATCATAAACGAAACCAATAGAGAGGTAAAATTCATAAAGCTTATGTTTTTGAATAATGGTAGTGTTTCCATGAAATATGACTATAAAATTATTGGTGGAGTAACCGCAGCAGCTATAGTAAAACATATGGTGGGAACATTGTATTTGGCATCAGAATATTTTATGTTTAAACTACAGGCCCTATGAAACGTATTTTGCTATTTATCTCATTTTTGACGAGTTTTGTGTCACTGAATGCACAAAGTGACTACTATATGCGTCAGGCAAGGTCATACCAGCGCGAGGCGGAGTATTATACAAAGCAAGCACAAGGGTACGACAAAGAGGTTGCATATTATAATCGCCAGGCGCAAGGCTATTTGCGTGAAGCAGAGTATTATTCTAAGCGAGAGAAGTATGATCAGGTAAGGAGTTATCAGCGTAAAGCTGAAATCGCATCAGATAAGGCTGAGTCGTATAAGAGAAAAGCCGATAGTGCTAGAGATAAGGCGAAGTCCTATATGCGTAAAGCGGAAAATGCACTCCAGAATGCAAAAAAATGAAATCCTTTGGTTACATCTTTCAGAATTGTGACATAAAAAGACAGAAACAACAATAATAATTAGAGGTTGCGCCCGGCACGGATTAAGGGAATATTGCTTATGAAGGATTTAACAAGAAAAATGATTGTTTTGCTGGTGTTGGCATTATTTGTGACGCCTTGTTCGATAATGGCTCAGAATAATACTGAACGTGTTGACAGTACCACTTGCGAGCCAGAGGAAGGTTGGATTGTTGAAGTTTACGAAGATGAGAACGGAAATGAAGTAGTGAGTGATACAATCTGGTTGGGAAAATCGAGTGATACTCCACAGGTCACTCAGTACGATCTAAAGGAATGTGATCATGTGATCATTTGTGCAGATAATACAAAGTATGCGATAGTGATGAAGAATGGTAAATGTGGATTATACGATAATAATCTTCATGTGAATGTCACGGAAATTACGTTTGACAAATTGAACTTCTTGCAACAAACGATGTTAGAGAATGGTCATGTTACAAGCATGTTCTATGTGGTGGAGGGCTCAAAATGTGGTAAGTTGAGTGTAGATGAGACTACGAATAATACCGTGTATGTGTGGAATGAGAATGAATAAATAAAGCGTGTGTTATGAAAAAGGTTTCTACTAAAATGTTCTTCACTGTATTGTGGAAGGGTGTGTGTCAGGTATTGGGATGGTTCTTGGGGCTGTTCGGATATAAAACAGATGGTAAATTTGCCAAGTTGGTCTGGGGCGTGTTTGCTACGAGTGCAGCAGTTGTGGCAGCCATCTTTGCAATAGTGCTTGTAACGTCGTTGGGCAAGAATATTTACGAGAAACATTTCAAAGAGGCCTATTGCTTTGATCCTGATTGTAATCATGCGGAGTTTCTTGCCAAGAATATCTATTATCATGACATAAAAGATGGAAAAGGCTATGTGTTCAACAGTGAAACAGGTGAGAAAACGTTGCGCCATGTGTCATGGATTGCTAAACCAGAGGGAGAAGATAGTTTGATATGTTTCTGCGACGGTAAGAAACGTGGCTATTTTAGTAAGAACACTGGCAGCGTGGTGATTCCAGCAAAATACGACCATGCATGGGTGTTCTCAGAAGGATTTGCCAGTGTTGTGAATCATGGCAGTGTGTCATTTATTGACGGAAATGGTCAGGTGGTCATCGACAATGTTACGATATATAGACCAGGAATGGATGGATTGTTTTTCCATGATGGATATTGTATTGTAGATGATGTGCATGAGATTTCAAGTCTGGTAGATAAAAAAGGTAATATAGTACTCCAAGAGTATGGTAGTATTACTAGAGCTGATTATGGATTGTGGAAGATTGAACGAGATGGGAAAGTTGCTATTTATGATAAGGATCTACGTATGATAATTCCTCTTACAGACTGCTCTATATGGATAGGAGAGGGTGCGATTAACATGACTATGAACGATGACCATACCATGCGCAAATATGATTTGCAAGGAGGGCTGATAAACGATTTCTATATTGCCAATGTTCGCTCCCTGGAGTACGATAAAGATGAAATCCTGTATCGCAAGGTAGATAATGAAGAATACGCTGATGAAAGTATTACAAATGTAGAAGCTTATCATCCCAAAGCAACGGCTCGACTGAGAGCATACGTGGCAGGCGACTTGTATGAGGGGTTGATGACGGCTGATGGACATGCTGTGACAAAACCGTTGTACCAAGACATAGAGGCTATCGGTTCAGATTTATATATGTGTAAAACCACTAATTGTGATTGGTTGATTCTGAACGGAAAAGGTGAAGTTGTAAAATAGTCGATATGGATTAAAAAAGCCCCTCAAGCAGCGTTCCTTGCTAACTTGAGGGGATGTTCTACATGCCCATGCAGCTTGTTGCGCCCAGGGCTGTAACAATCGCCGTTGCGATACTTGCTATCATCTGTACGATGAACTTGAATGTTTCTTTTTTAGTCATGTTAGTTTAATTTTTGGTTAATAACTTGGAGGGGTAGGGGTACTACCCCTCCGTTTGTTTAATCTCCCTCGCCTGGGACGTCGCCAGATGGCTGGGTGTTTCCGCCACCATTGCCACCACCGTTCTGATTTCCGCTCTCGGGGTCCTCGATGTCACCGCTGTCGCCGCTGGTAACGCGCTTCACCTCCTTACCGTTGCGGTCGATACAGGTAATCTGGATGGCGGTATTCTTCAGCTCGTCCTTCAGTGCCACCGATGGGGTGAAGATGATGCGGCGGGTGCTGATGAGACCAGCCTTCACGTCCTCAACCTTATCTACCGCCTTCGAGCGCAATCCGAATCGCATGGTGCCCAGTCCAGGGATGGCTACCGAGTGGCCCTCAGTGGCCCACGCCTTGATCACCTGTCCAGCTGCGTCCCAGCAAGCCTTCATTACGCCTTCCATCACGCCGCTGCGCTGTGCAGCTTCCTTGATCACCTTTTCCTGATTCAGCGCGGTGTACAGGTCGGGGCTCAACACGTAGCGATACTCACCTTTGTCGTTAGGATCGTTTGAAAACTTCAGTAGCTTCTCTACTGCCTTTACTTTAAGTGCCATAATTTTGTTTTAATTAAAAGGGTTGTAAAATTTATTCCTCTTCCTTAAAACCTCTTCCTTAGTCGTAGTTTTGC
>Ga0256405_10001504_pt1 | contig 62832 bp, 51 predicted proteins | sample RumenRJG_02DNA_FD_189096 | JGI IMG/M metagenome (GOLD analysis project Ga0256405, IMG submission 189096) | Bovine rumen microbial communities from Lethbridge, Alberta, Canada - RJG_02 | ecosystem: Host-associated > Mammals > Digestive system > Stomach > Rumen | place: Canada: Alberta... | reverse complement strand
CATCCGTCGCGGCCCTTCGAGGGGCTCTACTCCGGGCGCTACCAGGTGGCCGTGGGCGGCCTCGGGCCCGCGCCCGACACCTCCAACATCCTCACCTTCGCCGACACCACGGCGACCGTCACGGGACTGGACAGCGGCGTGTGGTACTCGCTGTGGGTGCGCGGCGAGTGCGACCACGGCGGATGCCCCATGCACGGCGACACGCTGATATGGAGCTCCTGGCGCGGCCCCCTGCAGTTCTACCTCGGCTCGCGCCAGCCGGGCTCGCAGGGCATCGCCGGGGCCGACGGCCCCATGCTGACGCTTGCACCCAATCCCGCAACGGAGAGCATCGTCATAGAGAGCCCCGGGGGCATGCTGCAGCTGCTGGACTCCGAAGGCCGCGAGGTGATGGCCCGACGCCTGCACGGCGGACGCGCGACGGTCGACATATCGATGCTGCCGCGGGGTGTCTACACCGTACGCCTCACCACGGCGGAGGGGGTGGCGTCGCGGCAGGCGATTTTCCGTTGAAATGTTAAATTTTCATAGCAACACAATTTTATTTTGAAAGCGGAGTTATTATGGGTGAAAAATAACTGATTGTTCAACATATAAAGGCGCGTATGATGCAGGAATACGAATTCACCCATGCGGACACATTTCCGACCTCTGCAAGCACAAGCATACAACCCTCGGAGCAGATACTCCAGAACATACTGAGTTTTGCCCGCTGCTGCCAGAACGTAGAGGCAGGAGGTGTAAAGATGAAGCTCTTCCTGAACTAAAGAAAAGGGAAGGCGGCAGAGAAGAACAGAAAGCATCGAGCCCCCGACCGCTGTGCGGTGGGGGCTCGATGCTTCTATTGGATTCCTGCCGGCTAATCGGCGAGGGTGTGGGTCTTGAGGACGAAGTCGCGGCCGAGGTATTTCTCGCGCACGTCGGGGTCGTTGGCGAGTTCCTGCGGGCTGCCCTGCTGGAGGATGGCGCCCTCGTAGAGGAGGTAGGCGTGCTTGGTGATGCTGAGGGTTTCGCGGACGTTGTGGTCGGTGATGAGGACGCCGATGTTGCGCTTGACGAGTTTGCGGATGATGATGTCCTGGATGTCCTGCACGGCAATGGGGTCGACGCCGGCGAAGGGCTCGTCGAGGAGGAGGAACTTGGGGTCGTTGGCCAAGGCCCGGGCAATCTCGGTACGGCGGCGCTCGCCGCCGGAGAGCTGTATGCCCTTGCTGTTGCGTATGTGCTGCAGGCTGAAGTCGTTGAGGAGGGTTTCGAGTTTCTCTTCGCGCTGGGGCTTGTCGAGGTCCTTGCGGAATTCGAGGATGGACATGATATTGTCGGCCACAGACATCTGGCGGAAGACCGAGGCCTCCTGGGCCAGGTAGCCGACGCCCATCTGGGAGCGGCGGTACATGGGAAGGCTGGTGAGCTCGATGGTCTCGCCGGTCTCGCCCTTGTCGGTCTCGGGGGCGAGGTAGACTTTGCCGCTGAAAGGCTTGATGATGCCTACAACCATGTAGAAGGTGGTGGTTTTGCCGGCGCCGTTGGGGCCGAGGAGGCCGACGACCTCGCCCTGGCGCACCTCGATGGAGGCACCCTTGACGACGGTGCGCTTGCCGTATGTTTTCACTACGTTGTCGGTGTAGAGTCTCATTGTTTATATCTTTTTAGCAGTGATCAAATTATTCCTTCGCGGAGGATGTCGTGGATGTGGACGATGCCGAGGTAGTGGTGGTCGGTGTCGGTGACGATGAGCTGTGTGATGGAGTTCTGGCGCATCATCTGGAGGGCGTTGACGGCGTACTCGGTGTCGAGGATGGTGCGAGGGTTGGGGTGCATGATGTCGGCGGCGGTGGAGGGGGAGTGGTAGGTCTGCATCATGCGGCGGAGGTCGCCGTCGGTGATGATGCCGCGGATGGCGCCGTTCTCGGTGACCACGGCGCAACCGAGACGCTTGGAGGTCATCTCGAGGATGGTGTCGTCGACAGAGGTGGAGGGAGACACTTCGGGGCGCTCATTCTGGATGTAGAGGTCGGAGACACGGAGGTAGAGCTGCTTGCCGAGGGCGCCGCCGGGGTGGAAGCGCGCGAAATCGCGGGCGGAGAAGTTGCGGCACTCGATGAGGGCCACGGCCAGGGCGTCGCCCATGACGAGCTGGGCGGTGGTGCTGGAGGTGGGTGCGAGGTTGTTGGGGCAGGCTTCGTGTTCCACGGTGGTGTTGAGGACGATGTCGGCTTCGTGGGCGAGGAAGGAGTCGGTGTTGCCGACGATGGCTATGAGGGTGTTGCCGAAGTTCTTGATGAGGGGCACAAGGACCTTGATCTCCGGGGTGTTGCCGCTCTTGGAAATGCAGATGACAACGTCGCCGGGGCGCACCATGCCGAGGTCGCCATGTATGGCGTCGGCGGCATGAAGGAAGAGTGCCGGGGTGCCGGTGGAATTGAGGGTGGAAACAATCTTGACGGCAATGTTGGCGCTCTTGCCGATGCCGGTGACAACCACACGTCCAGAGGCCGAAAAAAGCGTTTCGACGGCCTTTGAAAAGCTTTCTCCGATGTGGTTTTGGAGATTTTCTATAGCTTTTTTTTCATCATTAATTACCTGAACGGCAATTTGTTGTATCTCTTCGTGGCTCTTCACTGTGAATTTTTTTTTGTTGATTCAATTTTTTTGACTATCTTTGTAAAACTGAAACCTATAACGCTTTTTTGCGTCAATTATTGTGAATTTATGAAGGATTTGCATACATATTTGAAAGAAATCTTTGGATTCGACCAGTTTAAGGGCGACCAAGAGGCCATCATACAAAGCCTGCTGGACGGCAACGATACCTTTGTCATCATGCCCACCGGCGGTGGCAAGAGCTTGTGCTACCAGCTGCCGGCCATGATCAGCAAGGGCATAGCCATCGTGGTGTCGCCCCTGATAGCGCTGATGAAGAACCAGGTGGACGCTGTGCGCTACACCTCGGGGAGCCAGTGCGTGGCACACTTCCTGAACTCCTCGCTCAACCGTGCACAGGTGACAGAGGTGAAAGAGGACCTGCTGAAGGGCGACACGAAGTTGCTCTATGTGGCCCCGGAGACCCTCTCGAAGGAGGAGACGGTGGAATTCCTGCGACAGATCACCATCTCGTTTTTCGCCATCGACGAGGCGCACTGCATTTCGGAGTGGGGCCACGACTTCCGCCCTGAATACCGCCGGCTGCGCGATGCCATCAAGGCCATCAACCCCCATGTGCCCATCCTGACGCTGACTGCCTCGGCTACGCCGAAGGTGCAGCAGGACATCATCAAGAACCTGGGCATGGAAAATGCCAAAACCTTCATATCGAGCTTCAACCGTCCCAACCTCTACTATGAGGTGCGTCCCAAGCCGAGCGACCCGATGCTGCTGCACAAGGAGATTATACGCTTCATCAAAGACAATCCGGGCAAGAGCGGCATCATCTACTGTCTGACACGCAAGCGCGTGGAGGAGCTGGCGGAGCTGCTGGTCATCAACGGCATCAAAGCCCTGCCCTACCATGCCGGCCTGGACAACAAGGTAAGAACGGAGAATCAGGACAAATTCCTGATGGAGGACGTGGATGTCATTGTGGCCACTATAGCCTTCGGCATGGGCATCGACAAGCCGGATGTGCGCTTCGTCATCCATTATGACATACCGAAGAGCATCGAAGGCTACTACCAAGAGACCGGCCGCGCCGGCCGCGACGGCGGCGAGGGGCGCTGCATAGCCTTCTACAGCGAGCAGGACGTGGAGAAACTTTACAAATTCTTTACCGACAAAAACGTCACCGAGCAGGAGATGGCCAAACAGCTGGTGCAGGAGATGGTCTCCTATGCCGAAAGCTCGGCCTGCCGCCGGCTGAACATATTGAAATACTTCGGCGAAGACTACAACGAACCCTACTGTGGCAACTGCGACAACTGCACACACCCCAAACCCCAGGTGGAGGCTAAGGAAGAGATGCAGTTTGCACTGGAAACCGTGGTGGCCATGAAACAGGCTTTCAAGCCCAAGGACATTGTGGATGTCATGCTGGGGCGCAAGAATGCAAACACCAAGACCTACCATCTGGACAAGCTGGAGCAGTTCGGCGGCGGATCAGACCACGACGATCTCTTCTGGAAAGCCGTGTTGCGACAGGCGCAATTTGAAGGTCTGCTGCAAAAGGAAATTGAGCAATACGGTGTGTTGAAACTCACCCCGGCGGGCAATAAATATATCAAGAACCCCTACAGCCTATACGTCACCTGCGACCACGACTACTCGGCCGCAGCCAACGAGGACGACGAGGAGCTGATGGCTGCAAGCGGCGGTGCATCGGCGGCCGGAGACGAGGCACTCTATGTGCAGCTGAAGAGCCTGCGCAAGAGCATCGCTGCGCGCGAGAAACTGCCGGCCTACGTCATCTTCGAGGAGTCATCGCTGAAGGACATGACGCTGCAATACCCCTGCACGGTGGAGGAGCTGAGCCACTGTGCCGGCGTAGGCATCGCCAAAGCTCAGAAATACGGAGAACCATTCATCGACCTCATCAAGCGATACGTCGAAGACAACGACATCGAGCGTCCGCAGGACATCGTGGTGCGTTCGGCGGTGAACAAGTCGGGCCTGAAGGTGTATATCATCATGTCCATCGACCGCCGCAAGAGCCTGGAGGATATCGCCGCCGGCAAAGGCATCACTATGGAAGAACTGCTGACCGAAATGGAACACATCATCTCAAGCGGCACCAAATTAAATATTGATTATTATATTAATGAAGAAATAGAACCTGACCACCAGGAAGAGCTGCTCGACTACTGGCGCAACTCCGAGAGTGCATCGCTCGAGGAAGCCTACGAAGAATTTGAAGACGACCCTGACTACACCGAGGAGGAGATACGCTTAATGCGTATCAAATTCATGGCCGACTACGGACACTAAGACAAAAGAGACACATATTCCTGTGGCCATAGGCCAAACAACCACCTGGCCACCATGCGGGATAATGTTCATAGGATACTGCTGCTGATGTTGTTGCTGACGGCAATGACATCGGGAAGGGTATGTGCCCAAATGCCAACATATTGGTGGAATACCGATCTGCACAAAGACGACACTTCCTACATCTGTACATCTGGGTATGGGTACATTAAATGTGACTATTGGAGGCCGGAGACTTACGACTCGTGGGCCATTATCAACAGCACAGAAGACACCTTTTATATCAAGCCCTCCTATATGATGGCCATTCGAGGGCAAAGTGTCTCCAATGAACTCAACGGTTATATAGATATCTGGACAGACTCCTCCTCCAGCACATACCGTCGCATCACCCTCATTACCGAAAACGACTCCATCATGGTCACCGGACACCATGCGACCATGCACGTCCACTTCAACGCCTCGCCCACCATCAGGTATCAACGGACCTGCATCTTTACTATTGGCCGAAACTCAACACCATCACAAATACCCTGCAGTATTATCCTGTCCATAGCGGTCAACCGTATCACAACCACAGCTGCCACCCTGCACTTCTCCGATTCGACACACACCAAGTATGTCACCGTCAACGGCCAGCCCCACACCGTCACCGGCGACAGCCTACGACTTACAGGACTTACACCCAATACTGAATATATCGTAAAAGCCATTACACAGAATGACCAAGAATACCCCTGCTGCACCGCAAGAGCATCCTTCTGGACCGACCCCGAATCCCATACCGGCTGCCCCGACGTGCTCAACCTCCACTCCAACTATGTGCGAGGAGCAACCTACCAAAATATAAATTTAGACAATCCCAATGCAGATATCGGTATCGTCAACTTTGGTTCCTCGAGTTTCTTCTCACGACACTCCGTACACACAGACCCCAACGAAACCGACCCTAATACAGGCAACCTGCTCCACACCGTCGGCCCCGGGCTGCCAGGAACTGTCAAGCTGGGCAATAATCTCACTGGTGGAGAGGCGGAATCCATCACCTATTACCTCCACGTCGACACCCTCCTCTACTCGCTCATCATGCTCCACTATGCCGCCGTGCTGCAGAACCCCGACCATACCCAGATCAATCAGCCCCGCTTCAGGATGGAAATCCTCGACCAAAACGATTCCATCATCGACCCCACCTGTGGCGCCGCCGACTTCATAGCCTCAACCTCCCTCGGTTGGAACGCCTATGAACCATATGAGGTATTGTGGAAAGACTGGACCACCATCGGGGTGAATCTTGCTCCCTACCATGGGCAGGATGTGCGCCTGCGCCTCACATCATACGACTGCAAGGCAGGTGGCCACTTTGGCTATGCCTACTTCTATGCCGAATGCCAGCAGCCCTCCATACGGGCCGACCACTGCGGCGTTGTCGACACCATCACCCTCACCGCCCCCAACGGCTTCAACTACCAATGGTACAACGCCCAATCCAGCGCCCCATTCTCCACCGACCAGACCATCGTCTACCCCACCTCCAGAGGCAACGTCCGTTGCAAGCTCTCCTTCATCGAGAATCCCACCTGCTATCTCAACATCAACGCCTACGTCACCAACTACTGGCCACAGGCCATCGTAGACACCCTCTACACCATCGACCACGGATGCGACGGCTACGAGGTGCAATTCATCAACCGCAGCACCATCGTCGACGACAATGGCACTCCCCTGCCGGGAAACACCACTTGCGAATCCGCACAATGGTTCTTCGGCGACAGGAACATGAGCGCACGGTATTCGCCATCCCACACCTATCAACATTCCGGCACCTATACCGTCACCCTCATCGTCGGGCTTTCCAACCAGGAATGCACCGACACCGTCACCTATACCATCACCACCCCCGACGCATGGGCCCCAGCCGACCAGGTCCTCTCCTGCTGCGACTCGCTCCTGTGGATCGACAGCCTGTGGTACTCGCACGACACCGTCGGCCCCACCTGCCGGGTACCCTTCCCCGAGACCTGCGACACCATCTATACCCTCCACCTCACCACTCTGCCCACGTCACACTTCACCCTACCTGTCGACACCATCTGCTATACCCCCAACCATTTCTGGCGAGGGCATATGGTAGCCTCCGACTACACCCTCGCCGATACCGCCTATCCCATCCTTACCGACACCCTCCTGGCTGCCAACGGCTGCGACTCCCTTGTCCACCAACCCCTTGTACAACTACCTCCCGACCAAGCTGTCATCATGGTGGAGCCCGATTGCGTCACCGGACAATACTCCCTCTCTGCCGTCACCGACAAACACTTCTGGCTCTGGTCCTCCTCACCCCTCGACAGCGCCCTCCTCGGCCATGAGCACGACACCACCCTGATGGTCAACCCCGACAGTGCCGTCGTCTACACCCTCACCACCTACTACAACGACACCCTCTTCTGCCCCACTTCGAAATCGCAACCCCTTGCCAAACCCAACTTCCCACACGTAGAGCTGGAAGTGAACCCCAACGTCCTCACATTCGAACGACAAGTGCTCTATGCCTACGACCGCAGCGAAGGGCTCTCCTCGCGCCAGTGGACCCTCGTCAACCACGGCATCTCCTCCGACACCGTCCGCCTCCCCGATACCGAACGACGCATAGTCTTCCCCGTCGACATCGACAACGACAGCGTCTCTGTCATCCTCAACGTAGGCAACAACTTCTGCCAGGACACCCTCCGCCGCACCATTCCCATCATCCTCACCCACACCTTCGCCCCCAACGTCTTCACCCCCGATGCCGACAACAACAATCGCTTCGTCATCGTTGGCCAAGGCATCCTCGAATCCGAACTCACCATCTACAACCGCCAGGGCCTGCTGGTCTTCACCACCAACGACATCCAGCAAGGCTGGGACGGCACCCACAACGGCACCCCCTGCCCGCAGGGAGCCTACGTCTGGCACCTCCGCGTGCGCACCGCCGACCGCCCCGACGACTGGCGCACTTCGGTGGGCACCGTCACACTCCTCCGGTAATTTTTTTTCTTCATATTGGAAAATAGTTGTATCTTTGCACCAGATTCAACGAGCATAGGGGTGCTCTTATGTAGCTCACAATGAGCGCAAAGAAGCTGAGAACATACCCTTCAAACTTGATCGGGATAATGCCCGCGTAAGGAAATGAATTATGGAACACACAAAGAATAGCTGTGGCCGCTATCGCTTTTTCGAGGCCACCAGGATCAGCCGCCGGCAGATGATAGCCTGCTGCGCATTGGCAGTTTCTTTCTTTTTCGGCAACAACGCCTTTGCCCAGACCAAAGACACGGTGAAAAACCTCGAGGAGGTGATGATTTCGGCCTCGCGCGCCGACAACAAAACGCCGCTCACCACCACCACCATCGACCGCCAGACCCTCGACGACAACAAGATCGCCGTCTCGATGCCCTACATGCTCGAGCTGCAACCCTCGGTGGTCGTCACCGGCGAAAACGGCCCCACCGGCGAAACCAAAATCAGCATCCGCGGCGTCAGCGCCTCTCGTATCAACGTCAACATCAACGGCATCACCCTCAATGACCCGGAGAGCCAGGAAGTCTTTTGGTACAATATCCCCAACCTGGGCGGCATGGCGCAGAGCCTGCAGCTCCAGCGCGGTGTCGGAGCCTCCACAGGCGGTTCGCCCTCCTTCGGCGGCGCCATGAACCTCCAGACCTTCAACGCCAGCCAGTCGCCCTACGGCAACGTCGACTTCGGCTTCGGCTCTTGGAACACCATGACCCAGGGATTCACCGTCGGCACGGGACTGCTCAAACACGGATTCTCCTTCGATGCCGCCTACAACGGCACCACCTCCGACGGCTTTATCCGCGGCAGCGGCGCCGACCAACGAAGCCTCTTCCTTACCGCCGGCTACTATGGCGAACGCTCCATCCTCAAAGCCGTCTTCATCATGGGACACCAAACCACCGGCATCACGTGGAATGGCGCCTATGCCGCCGACCTCGACAACGACCGCCTCTATAACCCCGCAGGCGAATACTACGACGCTGCCGGCAACCGCCACTACTACCAAGACGAGAACGACAACTACAACCAACGCCACTACCAGCTCTACTACACCTACCTCGCCTCCGAACGGCTCACCCTCAACGCAGCCTTCGACTTCACCCACGGCGACGGCTACTACGAGAACTACCGCTACAACAAGAAAGTCAAACAATACGGACTCACCCTCCTCAACGGCAACGCCAAAAGCGACTTTATCCACCGCAAGGAGATGCTCAATTCCGCCTATACCGGCACCCTCTCGGCCCACTACACCCCCACCGGGAAGACAACCTTCGACTTCGGCGAGACCTTCGTCTACTACACCGGCAACCACTTCGGCAACCTCCTTTGGGCCATGGACAGCGTAGCCCTCAACGGCCAATACCTCGAAGTCGACAAAGCCAACCCCTTCGAGTGGTATCGCAACCAAGGCGTCAAGAAAGACAACACCTTCTTCGCCAAAATGAACACCGAATTCGCCGACGACCTCAACATCTATGCCGAAGCCCAGCTGCGCAATGTCGACTACGCCCTCTACGGCCTCGAGGCCGATCGCGAGAACCTCGACTTCCATCAGAAATACCTCTTCTTCAACCCCAAACTCGGCGTCAACTACCTCCTCTTCGACCGCCACCGGTTCTATGCCGTGGCCGGCCTCGTCAGCCGCGAACCCACACGCTCCGACATCAAGGAGACCTATCTCGAAGGCGACACCATCAAGGCCGAAACCATGCTCGATTTCGAACTGGGATACAGCCTCGGCAACGAGCACTTCGCCTTCAACGCCAACCTCTACGCCATGCTCTACAAAGACCAGCTCACCCCCTCGGGCAACTACTCCCCCAGCGGCTACGCCCTGATGGAGAATGTCGACAAGAGCTACCGCATCGGTATCGAGCTCACCGGCGGCTACCGCATCAACAGCCTCCTGGCCCTCGACGCCAACCTCACCCTCAGCACCAACCGCATCCTCGACTACACCTGCATGGTCACCACCGACGACTGGAGCGACAAACAGCTTGTCAACTTCGGCAACACCGACCTCTCCCTCTCGCCCTCCCTCATCGGCGCCGCCATCGTCACCATCACCCCCCTCAAGGACGCCAAACTGCAACTCATCGGCAAATATGTAGGCAGCCAGTACGCCGACAACTCCGGCCGCGAGGAAATGAAGGTCGACCCCTACTTCCTGCTCAACGCCCGCGCCAGCTATATCTTCCACCTCGGAAAGGGATGGCAGAACGAGCGCCAGCTTGAACTCCAGTTCGCCGTCAACAACATCCTCGACCACGACTACCGCCTCTCGGCCTACGCCTCCTCCACCGTCGACCCCCTCACCGGTGCCTTCACCTACGACCGCACCTTCTTCCAACAGCCCGGCATCAACTTCATGGGCCGCGTAATCTACCGGTTCTAAATGAATATTCTGGACATCATCGGCGCCGCCATCGGTTTGGTCTATGTCTTCAGCGAGTATAGGGCAAACCGATGGTTCTGGCCGTCGAGCCTGCTGATGGCGGCCTTCTACGCCGTCATCAACTTCCGCATCGGCTGGTACGCCAACACCGGCATCTGCATCTACAATTTTCTCATCTCCATCTACGGCCTCCTGGCGTGGCGCGGCATAGTGGAGCGCCGGCAGAAGATGGAGCGCCGGCATCCTGCCGGCAAGGACAATGCCGAACCGCTGGGTGATGCCGGCAAGATGCCGGCGCTCTATGACGATGCCGGCAAGATGCCAGCGCTCTATGACGATGCCGGCAAGGTGCTGGCGGTCCAAGAGATGCCGGCGGTCCAGGAAGAGCGCCCCGTCACCTCCTGCCCCCTGCGCTACTGGCCGTGGCTCCTCCTGGCCACCGCCGCGCTCACCCTCCTCTTCCGCTGGCTGCTGGCCCTGATGGGCGAGGCCACCATGCCCCTCCTCGACGGCCTCAGCGCCGCCCTCGGCATCGTCGGCATGTGGATGCTGGCGCAGAAATACTGGCAGCAGTGGCTCTTCTGGCTCGTCAGCGAGCCCATCCTCGCCTACATCTATTTCTCCACAGGCTACACCGCCTCCGCCGTCATGTATGTCATTTACGAAGTGTTTGTCATAATGGGTATCATCCGATGGAAAAAACTCAGCATATCGTAATCCTCGCCGCCGGCGACTTCCCCACCCACCCCATGCCCCTGCGCGCACTGCGCGAGGCCGACTTCGTCGTCTGCTGCGACAGCGCCTACGGCAAGTGGAAAACGGAAAACGGAAAGCGGAAAATGGAAATGCCGTTCGCCGTCATCGGCGACGGCGACTCCCTGCCCGAGGCCGACAAACATGCCCTGGGCAACCGCTGGATCCAGGTCGACGAGCAGGACTACAACGACCTCCACAAGGCCATGGCCTACGCGATGAGCGGAACATGGAACACGGAACATGGAACACTGCCGGATGCGCCAGCCCACTTTCCGCTCCACATCACCATCCTCGGCGCCACAGGCCGCCGCGAGGACCACACGCTGGGCAACATCTCCTACCTCGTCACCTTCGCCGAAGAGTACCCGGGCGTCGACATCGAGATGCTCACCGACCACGGCCACTTCTGCACCTTCAGCGGCACACGCACCTTCAGCGCCTTCCCCCACCAGCAGGTGTCCGTCTTCACCCTCGACGCCGCCACCGCCGTCAGCTCCGAAGGCCTCCGCTGGCCCCTCGACCGCTTCCGCCCCACGCGCTGGTGGCAGGCCACACTCAACGACGTGCTGGCCGACAGTTTCACCCTCGCGTCCAACGGCCCCGTCATCGTCTTCCGCACCTACGACCCCAAGCGCTGACCCTCCGCCCCTCCCCCCCTCTCCACCATCCCAACAGGGGTCAAAACCCTACCCGAGACGGCCCCGATACGGCCGTTCTTATATTGTTCTTATATTGTTTACATATTGTTCTTATATTGTTCCTATATTGTAGATATAAGAACAATATGTAAACAATATGCGAACTATATAAAAACAATATAAGAACGGCCGTATCGGACACGTCTCGGGTATCCCCCGGGTGGGGATGGGAAAAGTTTTTTTGGCCATGTCAGATGGATTGTGTATTTTTGCATTTTATTTGGAAAACAAAAATTGAGGCAAAAATATGAATATTTTACTCCTTGGATCGGGCGGACGCGAACACGCAATTGCCTATAAAATAGCCCAAAGCCCGCAGTGCGGGCAACTCTTCATAGCCCCCGGCAACGCGGGCACGGAGAGCGTGGGAGAGAATGTGAAACTGGACATCATGGACTTCGACGCCGTGGCACAGTTTGCGCTGAGCCACCGTGTGGAGATGCTGGTGGTGGGCCCCGAGGCGCCGCTGGTGGGCGGCATCGCCGACTACTTCGCCAGCCATCCCACGCTGAAGAACATCATGGTCATCGGGCCCTCCAAGCAGGGCGCCATGCTCGAAGGCAGCAAGGACTACGCCAAGGCCTTCATGCTGCGCCACAACATACCGACGGCGCGCTACCGCACCTTCACCGCCGACACTCTGGCCCAGGGCGAGAAATTCCTCGAGACGCTGAAGGCCCCCTATGTGCTCAAGGCCGACGGCCTGGCTGCCGGCAAGGGTGTGCTCATCGAGGACGACCTGGCCACCGCCAAGGCCCACCTGCGCGAGATGCTGCAGGACCGCAAGTTCGGCGACGCATCGGCAAGCGTGGTCATCGAGGAGTATCTCGACGGCATCGAGATGAGCGTCTTTGTGCTCACCGACGGCAGCCACTACCTGCTCCTGCCCTCGGCCAAGGACTACAAGCGCATCGGCGAGGGCGACACCGGCCTCAACACCGGCGGCATGGGCTCCGTGAGCCCCGTGTCCTTTGCCGACAAGGCTTTCATGAAGAAGGTGGAGGACCGCATCGTCAAGCCCACGGTGCGCGGCCTGCGCGACGAGAAGATACCCTACTGCGGATTCATCTTCATCGGCCTGATGTGCTGCGGCATAGGCACCGACAATGCGGAGCCCTACGTCATCGAATACAACGTCCGCATGGGCGACCCGGAGACCGAGAGCGTCTTCCCCCGCATCAAGAGCGACATGGTGAACCTCTTCGAGAACGCCGCCCACGGCGACCTCGACGGCTGCAAACTCGAGGTGGACCCCCGCACGGCGGCCTGCGTCATGATGGTGGCCAAGGGCTATCCGGAAAGCTACCCCAAGGGCGACATCATCAGCCTCGGCCAGGAGGCCGACGGGGTGACAGTGTTCCACTGCGGCACCAAGCGCGACAACGAGGGGCACCTCGTCACCGCCGGCGGCCGTGTCATCTGCGCCACCGCCCTGTCCAACAGCCTGCCCGAAGCGCTCCTCAAGAGCTACAACCGTTGCCAGGACATCAACTGGGAAGGCAAATACCAGCGCCGCGACATCGGCCAGGACCTGCTGAAGTTGATGCAGGAAGGGTGATTTCTGTTAAGAGTTAAAGAGTCAGGAGTTAAGCGTCAGGAGTCACAGGGTGAGGGTAGACAGGAATATCGCCATAGGGCATTTGGCATGCGCAGCGGCGTATGTCATCTTCGGAATCAATGTGGTGGTGTGTCGCGACATAGCCACCGATGGGGGTATTGCGCCCATCGTGCTGTTCGCCATGCGGGCCTTGGTGGCCGGAGGGCTGTTTTGGATTGTGTCGCTCTTCATGCCGAAGGAGCGGGTGCCGTGGCAGGACCTGCTGCGGCTGGCGGGCGCCGGCATATTGGGCCTTTTCATGCCCCAACTCACATTCCTCCACGCCATTGCGCACACCACGCCGGTGGACCTCTCGGTGATGAGCACCACGACGCCCATCTTCACCATGTTTGTGGCGGCCATCTTCCTCAAGGAGCCCATCACGTGGAAGAAGGCCCTGGGCGTGGCGCTGAGCTTCGGGGGCATCCTGTGGCTCATCCTGCAGTCCACCTTCGGCGGAAACGGGGCCTCGGCGACAGAGCCCGTGGGCATTGCCTACTGCTTTGCCAACTACATTGTCTTTGCGCTCTATCTGGGCACCTGCCGCAACCTGATAGCACGCTACTCGGTGGTGACGTCGATGAAATGGATGTTCCTGGTGTCGTTCGCCATCTCGCTGCCCTTTGCCCTGCCGCACCTGCCGGCGACGGACTTCGGGGCCGTGCCGGGCTATGTGTGGTGGGAGATAGGGTTCATGATTATATTCTCCACCTTCATAGCCTACTACCTGGTGCCCGTGGGGCAGAAAAGGATCCGCCCGACGCTGGTGAGCATGTACGGCTACCTGCAGCCCATCATAGCCATTGCGGTGGCCATCTGGACGGGCATGGACCGGCTGACCTTCACCAAGGTGCTGGCGGCAGTGCTGGTTTTCACGGGGGTATGGGTGGTGAACCGCAGCCGCGCCGCCACCCCGGCGACGACGCAGAAATAAAAATCGCGCGGGGAATACGATAAAAAGAATTATGACGTTATAGAAAGTATGAACCCGGAAAAGAAGGCCGCCACAAGTGGCAATATAATATTGATACTCATAGCGATGGTGCTTGGAACGCTCATCGGGTTGATGTTCAATTCGCATCAGCCTGCGAGGGCTGTCGGCGAGCACCAAGGGCTGCAGAGCAAGATGAGCGAAGTGCTCGACATGGTGGAGCGCCACTATGTCGACTCGCTGGAGGCCGACTCGCTGAGCGAGCACCTGGTGAGTGTGATGCTCGGCGAACTGGACCCTCACAGCGCCTACCTTACTGCCCGCGAAGCCGAGAAGGCGGAGGAGATGATGCGAGGCAACTTTGAGGGAGTGGGTCTCATGCTGCGCCGCGAGGGCGACACAACCTATATCGGCGAGGTGATGGCCGACGGGCCGTCGGACGGCTCAGGCTTGCTGCCGGGCGACCTGGTGTGGAGCGTGGACGGCGAACAGGTGAGCGGCGTGGGCATGCCCGCCGACTCGGTGGTGAAGCGCCTGCGTGGCCCGCGGCGGTCGACCGTGGACATCGCCGTGCGTCGCGGAGTGGGGGCCACCAACCTTGTCCACTACAAGATACGCCGCGGAGTCGTCGACCGCAAGACAATCCTCTACAGCGACATGCTGGACGACACCACGGGATATATACTCCTCGCCTCCTTCTCGTCGACAAGCCACATGGAATTCCACTATGCACTGGCCGACTTGCTGAAGCGGGGCATGCGGAGTTTGATATTCGACCTGCGCGGCAATACGGGCGGCTCGCTGGAGTCGGCTGTGGGCATTGCCAACGAGATGCTGCCTGCCAACAGTCTCATTGTCTACACACAAGGGGCACACCAGCGACGCGACAACGTCTACGCCCGTCGCGGAGGCCTCTTCACCCAGGGCAAGGTGGTGGTGATGGTGGACGAAGGGTCGGCATCGGCCAGCGAGGTGGTGAGCGGCGCCCTGCAAGACAACGACCGCGCCACCATCGTAGGACGCCGCACCTTCGGCAAAGGACTGGTGCAACGCGAGTACGAGCTGAGCGACGGCTCGTCGGTGATGCTCACCGTGGCTCGCTACTACACCCCTTCGGGACGTTCCATCCAACGCCCCTATAGCGCCGGAACTGACGAATACTACCAAGACTATCTGCAGCAGCTGATGGAAGAATCGTATGCCGACAACCCGACGTTGCACGTCACCGACTCGACGCCCTACTACACCACGGGCGGCCGCGTGGTCTACGGCGGAGGAGGCATCTTCCCTGACAGGCTAATCCCCTACCGCCACGACGCCACCTTCGTCTACTACAACCGCTTGTCGGCCAAGCAGATCATCAGCCGCACAGCTTTTAACGAGGTCAAACTCCATGCCGCCGAATGGTTGCAGCGCTACCCCAATCTGGACGCTTTCTGCCGCGGATTCGAGGTGAGCGAAGCCATGGTGCAACGCATGACAGCCATGGGCGAGGCCGAAGGAGTGCCGCTGGACAGCAAAGGACTCAATGCCCAGCGCCATCTGATGCGCACAATGCTCAAAGCCTTTATCGGCGAATCGCTCTACGGGCAGCATGCCTTCTACCGCATATACATGCCCGAAGACGAGGACCTGAGACAGGCACGAAAGATGATGAAAGAGAAACAGGATAAATAGTATCACGATGAAAAGACTGCTTATCATACTCGCCGCCATGGCCATCGGCCTCGGTGCCACAGCGCAGAAGAGCACGGTGAACTGCACGTTCAACGGCCTCGACAAAGGCATGCGCATATTCCTCAACCAGCCGCGAGGCGGCCGTCTGACCCCCGTGGACACGCTCATTCCCGACGCCAAGGGGCGCATAAAATTCGAACGCCAGGTGGCCGACCCCACAATGCTGGCACTAAGCCTCGACAAGAAGGACAGCCCCATCGTCTACCTGCTCATCATGCCCAAGGAGAAAATCAGCCTGACAATGGACTATATGCCCGCCCTGAACCACCTCAACATCACCTCGGCCAAAGGGTCGGAGAACATGAGGGTGTTCAAGGAGTTCTCCAATATTCTCACCCGCGCCCATCTACAACCCGGCGTCGAGGGCTCAGTGAACGTACAACTTATCAACCAATGTCTCGACTCGCTCCTGCGGGCCAACACCGCGGTGCTGATGAGTGCCTTCATGGTCACATGGTTCGAGCAGGTCTTCGAACAGTATGCACCGCTCTACAAAGCCATCCGCGACGGACTGATCGGGCAGTGGCCTGAGAACGAATTCGTAAAACACTTAGACAGCAAGCTGCGCACCGCCCTTGTAGCCGGAATGGAAGCTCCCGACATCGAGATGGCCGACCGCGACGGCAACCTGCGCCGCCTGAGCGACCTGCGCGGCAAGGTTGTGCTCATCGACTTCTGGGCTTCGTGGTGCCGTCCCTGCCGCATGGAGAACCCCAACGTGGTGCGGCTCTACAACCAATACCACGCCAAAGGCTTCGAGGTCTTCAGCGTATCGCTCGACAGCAGCCGCGAAGCATGGCTCAGAGCCATAACAGAAGACCACCTCTCGTGGCCCAACCATGTCAGCGACCTCCGCGGATGGTCCTCCGCCGCCGGACGCCTCTACGGCATAGCCTCCATCCCCGCCACCGTCCTCGTCGGACCCGACGGCACAATATTGGCACGTAATTTGCGGGGAAGCGATTTGGAAAACAAACTGAAAGAAATATTCGCCCAATGATAACAACAACACAAATCGAAATGGCCTTGGGCCATGTCAACGATCCCGACCTCGGCCGCAGCCTCACCGAGCTCGGCATGATTGAGAATATCAAGGTAGACGGCAAGAAGGTGAGCTTCGACCTGGTGCTCACCACCCCCGCCTGCCCCATGAAGAAAAAAATGAGCGACGACTGCATCGCCGCCATCCATGAACTGGTGGACCGCGAAGCCGAGGTGGACATCAACCTCACCTCCAAGCCCCAGCCCGACCCCAAAGAGGAATTCAAGGAGGTCTTCTCCAAAATCCACAACATCATCGCCGTTGCCTCGGGCAAAGGCGGCGTGGGCAAGAGCACCGTGGCTGCCAACCTGGCAGTGTCGCTGGCCAAAACCGGCGCCAAAGTGGCCCTGGTCGATGCCGACATCTACGGCCCCTCGATGCCCATTATGTTCGACATCAAGGACGAAGAGGTCTACGGCCACCGCGTGGGCGACAAGACCTACATGCTCCCCATCGAAAAATACGGCATCAAGCTGATGTCCGTCGGTTTCTTTGTCGACTCCACCAAGGCCCTTGCCTGGCGCGGTCCCATGGCCAGCGGCGCCCTGAAGCAGATACTCACCGAGACCTGGTGGGACGAGATTGACTACATGGTGGTCGACATGCCCCCGGGAACGGGCGACATTCAGCTTACCCTCGCCCAGACCATCCCCGTCAGCGGCGCCATCATCGTCAGCACCCCCCAGCAGGTGGCCCTGGCCGACGTGGTGCGCGGCGTGGAGCTCTTCCGCAACGAGAGCGTCAACATCCCCGTGCTGGGCTTTGTGGAGAACATGGCCTATTTCACCCCCGCCGAGCTGCCGCAGAACAAGTACTATATCTTCGGCAAGGGCGGCTGCCGCCGTCTGGCCGAGGAGATGAATATCCCCCTGCTGGGCGAGATACCCCTGGTGCAGGCCATCGCCGAAAGCGGCGACAGCGGCAAACCCGTGGCACTCTTCAACCCCGACAAGACCCAAGACCCCGTGCGCGACGCTTTCGACACCCTGGCGCAGAACACCATCAGCGAGATTTGCAAACTGAAAATCAAAAAATAATTATAGAGTTATGACCGACCAAGAGAAACCTGCCGTAGAGCAGAAAGTAAAGAACGCCCTGGCCCAGATACGCCCCTACCTCCAGCAGGACGGAGGCGACGTGGAATACGTCGACATGACCGCCGAAGGCGTCGTCATCGTACGCCTCAAAGGCCACTGCGGCAGCTGCCCCCACGCCATGGCCACCCTCAAACAGGGCATCGAGAGCGCCCTGAAGAAAGTCATTCCCGAAGTGAAAGCAGTAGAAAAGATTTAGAAAATTAGAACAATGATATACACCAAAACAGGCGACCGCGGCACCACCTCGCTCGTAGGCGGCAGCCGTGTGGCCAAAGACGACAAGCGTGTGGAGGCCTATGGCACCGTCGACGAGCTCAACTCGCACATCGGCCTCCTGGCCGAGATGTTCCGCCCCACACAGGGCGGCTACTACGACGAGCTAAAGACCGTGCAGCGCAACCTCTTCACCATCCAGACCCTCCTGGCCACCGAGGACGAGACCCTCTACGCCCGCCTGCCGCAACTCGACGGAGAGGAGGTGGACCTGCTTGAGCGCCAGATAGACACCATCAGCGACCTGCTGCCCAAGCTGCAGAACTTCGTCATTGCCGGAGGCAACCTCACCGGCGCCCAGTGCCATGTCTGCCGCACCGTCTGCCGCCGCGCCGAACGCTGCGTTGTCACCCTCGCACGCAACACAAAAGTCGACGACGTCATCCTCCGCTACCTGAACCGCCTTTCCGACTATCTCTTCGTCCTCGCCAGACGTGCCGTCGTGGCCGAAGGCAAACAGGAAGACTTGTATATCAACTGATTTAAAAAAAAAATTTGCCAGTATAGAAAATTCATGTACTTTTGCACGATTTTTTATTTTGAGATAAAACACTGACAGGTAAAAAAGAATTTAGAATTTAGAACTTAGAATCATGTATTGGACATTAGAATTAGCATCGAAACTGGAAGACGCCCCTTGGCCCGCCACCAAGGAGGAACTCATTGACTACGCCCAGCGCACCGGCGCCCCCATGGAGGTGGTGGAGAACCTCCAGGAGATTGAGGACGAAGGAGACCAGTATGAAAGCATCGAAGACATCTGGCCCGACTATCCCACCAAAGAGGACTTTTTCTTTGAAGAAGACGAATATTAGTATTGTAGGCTCGGGCAATGTGGCCACCCATCTTGCCCTGGCCCTCCATGCCGCCGGACACACCGTCCGGCAGGTGCTCTCGCGCGAGTACGACCACGCCGCCCTCCTGGCGCGACGGGTGGGGGCAACACCCATCGACAAACCGGCACGCCTCGACGACAGGTCCGACGTATACCTCCTTGCCGTCAACGACGACGCCCTCTACGACCTGGCCCTCGACCTGCCCTCCCTCGCCGACAAACTCTTTCTGCACACCTCCGGCAGCACCCCGGCCGACGTGCTGAGGCGCCTCTCGCGCCACTACGGCGTCGTGTGGTCGCCACAGACTTTTGTGCGCGACCTCGCCATGGACTACTCCCGCCTGCCGCTCTGCATCGAAGGCAACACCCCCGCCGTCGAAACCACCATGGAAGAGCTCTTCTCCTCCATCAGCAACAATATCTTCCGTCTCAACTACGAACAGCGCCGCTGGGCACACCTCGCCGCTGTCTTCGTCAACAACTTCGGCAACGCCGTCAACGCCCTGGCACAGGAGCTGGCCTTCGCACACGGCATCGAGTTCTCCATGCTCCGCCCCCTGGCCGACGCCACGGTGAAGAAGATGGACTACGGCACCCTCTGGCCCCAGCAGACGGGGCCCGCCATACGCCACGACCAGAAAACCCTCGACGCCCAGCGCCGCCTGCTGGCCGACGACCCGCGCCTGCTGCAGCTCTACGACCTCATGACCGACCTCATTCAATCGCACAGCACCCCATGCTGACCTTCACCGACACCCATTGCCACCTTTACGACGAGGCCTTCGACAGCGACCGCGCCGAAGCCGTCGGCCGCGCCCTCGGGGCCGGCGTAACCACCATGCTCCTGCCCGACATCGACTCCTCCTCCACCCCGCGCCTCGACGCCCTCCAGGCCGCCTGGCCCGACCACTTCCGCTCCATGGCAGGACTCCACCCCACCTCGGTCAAAGAAGACTACGAGCAGGAACTCGGACTGGTGAGGCAGCGGCTGGACCATGCGTCGCACTTCATCGCCGTCGGCGAGATAGGCCTCGATTTCTACTGGGACCGCACCTTCGAGGCCCAGCAGGTCGACGCCCTGCGCCGCCAGCTGCTCTGGGCCGCCGAGCTGGACCTCCCCGTTTGCCTGCACATCCGCAAGGCCCACAACGAGGTCTTCGCCCTGCTGCGCGAGCTGAACCGCCCCGCATGGCGCGGCGTCATGCACTGCTTCGGCGGCAGCCTGCAGGAGGCGCAACGCGCCGTGGAGATGGGCTTCCACCTCGGCATCGGCGGCGTGGTGACCTTCAAAAACGCCACCATGGCCGACGTGGCCAAAACGATGCCCCTCGACCGCCTGCTGCTCGAAACCGACGCCCCTTACCTCAGCCCCGTGCCCCACCGCGGCCAGCGCAACGAGAGCGCCTACATACCGCTGATAGCCCAGCGCATAGCCGACCTCCGCGGCATCAGCCTCGACGAGGTGGCCGAGGCGACCACCGCCTCGGCCATATCCCTCTTCAAGCTGTAGCCTGCCATCCAGACCCCTCATCCCCCTGCCCGTCAACGGCATGGGGATTTTTTTTTGCCCCAGCCAAACCCCTACCCGAACCCTGCCCGAGAGGTGTCTAATACGGCCGTTCTTATATTGTTTACATATTGTTCGCATATTGTTCTTATATCCACAATATAGGAACAATATAAGAACAATATGTAAACAATATAAGAACAATATAAGATATGCCGTATCGGGGGCGAATCGGGTAGGGTTTCGACCCGGGTTTGGCACGCCGTGCAAAGATTGCCGGACGGATGTTTTTTTGTTGCATTTTATAAAAAAGTTGTATATTTGCATTATCCCCAATTATTGATAAATTGGGGTAATATTTTTTATATCAAGAAATTAACACTATGGCAAAAGAGATAAAATTCAGTCTTGTATACCGCGACATGTGGCAAAGCAGCGGAAAATACCAACCGAGAGTGGACCAGCTGGAGAAGATTGCACCGGTGATTGTGGAGATGGGGTGTTTCGACCGCATCGAGACCAACGGCGGCGCTTTCGAGCAGGTGAACCTGATGTACGGCGAGAACCCCAACCGTGCCGTCCGCGCCTGGACCAAAGCCTTCAACAAGGCCGGCATCCAGACCCACATGCTGGAGCGCGCGCTGAACGGCCTGCGCATGTACGGCGTGCCGAAGGACGTGCGCCAGCTGATGCCGAAAGTGAAGAAGGCGCAGGGTGTGGACATCATGCGCTCGTTCTGCGGACTGAACGACCCGCGCAACCTGGAACTCAGTGTCAAATACGCCAAGGAGGCCGGCATGATCAGCCAGGCGGCCCTGAGCATCACCCACTCGCCGGTGCACACGGTGGAGTACTACATGGGCATCGTGGACAAGCTGGTGGAGTTCGGCGCCGACGAGATATGCCTCAAGGACATGGCCGGCGTGGGCCGTCCCGCCACGCTGGGTCGTTTGGTGAAGGAAATCAAGGCCAAGTATCCGCACATCGTGGTGCAGTACCACGGCCACACGGGTCCGGGCCTCTCGATGGCCTCGACGCTGATGGTGGCCCAGGCCGGCGCCGACGTCATCGACTGCGCCATGGAGCCCCTGTCGTGGGGCATGGTGCATCCCGACGTCATCTCGGTGCAGGCCATGCTCAAGGACGCCGGCTTCACGGTGAAGGACATCAACATGGACGCCTACATGGAAGCCCGCAAGCTGACGCAGGAGTTCATCGACGACTTCCTGGGCCTGTACATCAATCCCGGCAACCGCGTGAGCACCTCGCTGCTGGTGGGCTGCGGCCTGCCGGGCGGCATGATGGGCTCGATGATGAGCGACCTGCGCGGTGTGCACGGCGCCATCAACATGGCATTGAAGAAAAACGGCAAGCCGGAGGTGAGCTTCGAGGAACTCACGGTGCAGCTGTTCCAGGAGGTGGAGCACATATGGCCCATGCTGGGCTACCCCCCGCTGGTGACGCCCTTCAGCCAGTACACCAAGAACATCGCCGTGATGAACCTGCTGTCGATGGCCCAAGGCAAGCCCCGTTTCAGCCAGATCGACAAGGACTCGTGGAGCATGATCCTCGGCCGTGCCGGCAAACTGCCCGGACCGCTGGCTCCGGAAATCGTCGAGCTGGCCAAGGCCCAGGGCATGGAGTTCTACACCGGAGTGCCGCAGGACGCCTATCCCGACGCCCTGCCGGAGTACATCAAGGAGATGGAGCAGAACGGCTGGGACCGCGGCGAGGACGACGAAGAGCTCTTCGAGCTGGCCATGCACGACCGCCAGTACCGCGACTACAAGAGCGGCCTGGCCAAGGAGCGCTTCAACAAGGAGGTGGCGCAGCTGCGCGCCGAGAAGGACGCCCCCAAGGCTCCCGCCACCGCCGAGAGCATCAGCCTGAACTACATCACCCCCAAGCACCCGGGCGCCACGCCCGTTGTGGCCACCGCCACGGGTCGGTTGCTGTGGGAGGTCAACTTCGACGACCAGAGCACCCCTCCGGCCCCCGGAACAGAGGTGAAAGAGGGCGCCACCCTGGCCCACATCGAGGCCCCGTATGCCCTGATGCCCCTCGTGGCATTGAAGGGCGGCAAAGTGGTGGACACCTGCGCCAAACAGGGCCAGATGGTGAAGAAAGGCGACGTGCTGGGATGGGTCGAATAAGGTTAATAATTAAGAGTTAAGAGATACGAGTTGAAAATTTATTTGGCCAGTTCGGAAAAAGTGTGTATTTTTGCAGTCCGAATTGTAATAAAAAACATTTGACTTATGACTGGAGTTTCTATATTCGCACTGATTATCGGCGCCATATTCGTGAACAACGTGGTGCTGGCCCAGTTCCTCGGCATCTGCCCGTTCCTGGGCGTGTCGAAAGATGTGAAGAGCTCGCTCGGCATGGGCGGCGCTGTGCTCTTTGTGATGTTACTGGCCACCATGGTGACCTACCTCATCATGCAGTATGTGCTGGTGCCGCTGAATCTGGAGTACCTGCAGACCATTGCCTACATCCTTGTGATTGCGGCTTTGGTGCAGATGGTTGAAATCGTGCTGAAGAAGATTGCCCCCGCCCTCTACCAGGCCCTGGGAGTCTTCCTGCCGCTGATCACCACCAACTGCGCCGTGCTCGGCGTGGCCATCCTGGTCATCCAGAAGAATATGAACTTCCTGGAGAGCGTCATCTACTCGGCCTCCATCGCCGTGGGCTTCACCCTGGCACTGGTCATCTTCGCCGGCATCCGCGAGCAGCTGGAGCTCACCGGCACCCCAAAAGGCATGAAGGGAGTGCCCATCGCGCTGGTCACCGCCGGTATCCTGGCCATGGCCTTCATGGGCTTCAACAACCTGGTGCCCCTGCCGTAAAAAGTGGCCCTGAAACAGAAAACAATGCCCCGCCGGACCTTTCCGACGGGGCATTGATTTTTGGTCTCCCAGGGATGGCCGGAAGGTTTTTTTCAGAGAAAACAAGGATTGAAAGGGTAGAAAACCGCAAATATATAATACTGACAATCAAGTCATTGCTTTTATTTTAGGAATTATTAGCACTTTATTTTTTAACATTTCAGAAATAAGTAGTACTTTTGCACCTCGAAAAAAGGAAATAAAAAGTTAAAAAACCTAACAATAAACATTTTAAAACTCAAAATGATGAAGAAAGTATTTTTTGCATTTGCAATCGCCGGTATGTTTGGTTTCGCCGCTTGCGGCAGCAACAACACCGAGACCGTTGACACCATGGCCGAGCAGCCTGTCGAGGCTGTCGCCACCGAGATGACCGAGGAGACCACCGAGGCCACCGAGACCCTCGCTGACGCCGCCGCCGAGGTTGCCACCGACGCTGTCGAAGAAGTCGTTGCCCAGTAAGTAAAGACCAATCGAACAAAAAAAGCCGCCCAGATTCTGGACGGCTTTTTTATTGTCTATAGCACCCCTCAGTTGCGGTAGCCGATGACGTGGCGTACCTCGGCGAGGGTGCGGGCGGCGCTGACATGTGCCTTCTCCTTGCCGCGGTCAAGAATACGGCGGAGTGCTTCATCGTCGGCACCGATCTCGAGGATGCGCTGGCGCAGGGGCTCGACGAAAGCCACCATGTCCTCGGCGAGTTGCTTCTTGAGGTCGCCGTAGCGTATCTGGCAGCGGTTGTAGAGGTCGTCGAAATACTCAACGGTATCGGGCGTGGAGACAGCCTTGAGCAGAGAGAAGAGGTTCTCGATCTCCTCGGGTTTCTTCTGGTTCATTTCCGTGGGGCCGCTGTCGGACTTGGCCTTCATGATTTTTTTGCGGATGACGGCGGGCTCGTCGGTGAGGAAGATGGTGGAGGCTTCGCCCTCACTCTTGCCCATCTTGCCGCTGCCGTTGAGGGCGGGTATCTTCACCAGCTGGCCGTTGGAACCCATGGCCTGCGGCAGGGGGAAGACCTCGGAGTGGTACATGTTGTTGAAGCGCTGGGCGAAGGTGCGCGTCATTTCGAGGTGCTGCTCCTGGTCCTTGCCCACGGGAACCTTGGTGGCCTTGTGGATGAGGATGTCGGCGGCCATGAGGGTGGGATAGGTCAGCAGGCCGGCATTGACGTTGTTGGGGTTCTGGCGCACCTTGTCCTTGAAGGAGGTGACGCGCTCGAGCTCGCCGAGGTAGGCGTTCATGTTGAAGAAGAGGTAAAGCTCGATGGTCTCGGGCAGGTCGCTCTGGAAGTAAATGGTGGCCTTCTCGGGGTCGAGGCCCGAAGCGAGGTACTGCACGAGGATGGCGCGGGCGTCGTTGTAGATACTGCCGGGGGTAGGATGGGTGGTCAGAGAATGGTAGTCGGCGATGAAGAAGAAGCAGTCGTACTCGTCCTGCATGCGGACGAAGTTCTTCAGGGCGCCGAAATAATTGCCCAAGTGGAGGTTGCCCGTGGGGCGTATGCCACTGCAAACTATATCTTTACTCATATTATCGTTGTTATATTCAGGTTGCAAATATACGAAATTATTTTCATTTGAGGGGTGTGAGGGTGGTGCGGCGGTTCTGCGCGCGGCCCTCGGGGGTGTCGTTGGTGGCCACGGGACGTGTCTCGCCGTAGCCGCGGTAGGTGAGGCGGTCGGCCTCGATGCCGCGCTCGATGAGGTAGTCGTAGACGGCCTTGGCACGCCGTTCGCTGAGCACCATGTTGTCCTCGTCCTTACCCACGGCGTCGGTGTGGCCACCCACCTCGAGGCGCAGGCGCGGATGACGCTTCAGGGCTTCGGCCAGACGGTCGAGGCCGGCCTTGGAAGCCTCGTAGAGTTCGGCACTGGCGGTGAGGAAGAGGATATTGTGCAGGGTGACGGTGTCGCCGAGGGTCAGCAGATTCTCGGCCTGCACGACGGGGTCGATGAAAGTGATGCGCTCGGGACGCGCCGGCGCAGGCATGACAAAGGAATAGAGGTCCTGCTTGCCATATCCGCCGAAGCGGTCGGAAGAGAAGATGGCCGTGCGGCCGTCGGGGGCCACGATGAGGTTGTTCTCCTCGCCGACGGTATTGATAGGATAGCCGAGATTCTTCACCTCGCCAAAAACACTATCGTTCATCCGCTTGGCCACATAGAGATCCATACCCCCCATGCCCGTATAGCCGTCGGAGGCGAAATAGAGCGTCTTGTCGTCGAAATGGATATAGGGAGCGGTCTCGTTGCCCCGGGTATTGATGGCGGGACCGAGGTTGCGGGGTTCGCTCCAACGCCCTTCTTCGAGGGTGCAGTACCAGATGTCGGTGCCGCCATAGCCGCCGGGGCGGTTGGAGGCGAAATAGAGCGTGTAGCCGTCGATGGACAGCGAGGGGAACGACTCCCAGTAGGGCGAGTTGACAGGCTCGCCCAGACTGCGCGGCTTGCCCCAGCGGCCTCCCTGGCGGACACTCATGTAGATGTCGCAGCCGCTATGGGCATTGCGCCCGCAGGCGGTGAAGATGACCACACGGCCGTCGTGCGAGATGGTCTGGGCACCCTCGTTGCCGTGGCTGTTGAGGGGCTCGGGCATACGGTGGGCCGGACCCCAGTCGAGCTCCATGGTGTCGTAGTCGGAATAGTAGAAATCCTCCTCCATGTCCAACCCGCGCAGGGTCTGCGCGTTGCGGGGCGAACGGCGCGTGAAGACCAGCATGCGGTAGTCAGCCGTCAGGGCCGGCAGGTACTCATCGTCGGACGTGTTGACGTTGGCTCCGAGATTGATGGGACGGAAAGGCACGGGGTTCTCCACGGCATGCTGACGCCAACGGGCAATGCGGAGCTTCTCCTTGACCTCCTTGCGCCAGCTGGGATTGTCTATATCCTGACACCGCTCATAGCTGGCGATAGCGTCGGCATAGCGTTCCATGGCCAACTGCTGGTTGCCCAGCACAAGCCAGGCTTCGGCGTAGCCGGGGTCGACGTCGAGGGCCTTGAGGAGCAACTTCTCCGCCTCCTCGTACTGTCCCACGATGCCTTTCTCCACCGCGCGCTCGAACAGCGGCGTGCTCTTCTTGTTCTGGCCCGCCGCCACTACAGGCAGCAGGAGCAGCAGGATGACGACAAAATGTTTCATACCGTTAAAACTCTTCTTTTCACCGTGTTTCCATTCATATAACACCATCATAACGCAACTTTTCCACAAATATTGTACGCCGCCCCCAACTGCCACCCGAAGGGTACATAAAAGGTATCCAATACGGCATATCTTATATTGTTTTTATATTGTTTACATATTGTTCTTATATTGTTCCTATATTGTGGATATAAGAACAATATGCGAACAATATGTAAACAATATAAAAACAATATAAGAACGGCCGTATCGGGGGCGTATCGGGTAGGGGTTTGACCCCCTGATGGGGTGAAAAAATATTTTTTTTGAAAAAAATTTTGCCGGTTTGAAAAATGTTTGTAACTTTGCAGCGCAAAGTGCTACTAAAAACATGGAAAACAAAGATGCCATACAAGACTTGGAAAGTATCCGCACAATGATGGAGCGGAGCTCTCGTTTCCAGACAATTAACGGATGGGGAGTGACCGCCGTGGGCCTCATCGCCCTGGTGGCGGCCGTGGTGGCCAACGGACTCTTCTACGAGGGTTCAGACTCTTGGTTCTCAACACTCTACGGCAATACCGACTACCTTTGGAGCCACAAGACCCAAATTGCCATCGTCGGAGCCCTGATTTTGGTCGCCGTGTGCGGCGGAATCGTCTTTTTCTCCTCCCTCTGGATGGCGAAAAGAAAAAACATCTCCGTCGCCCTCGACCCCAACATGCGCCGCACGATGCTCAACTTCGCCGTGCCGCTGCTGGCCGGCGCCGTCCTCTGCCTGGCCCTGCTGGTGCAGGGACACTACGGACTGACCTCCTCCATCATGCTCATCTTCTACGGTCTGGCACTCATCAACTGCCACCACTTCTCCCACCGCCTGCTGGGCGTGCTGGGCTACCTGGAGCTGGCGCTCGGACTGGCCGACTGCTTCGTCGTCACCCACGCACTGCTCTTCTGGGCCCTGGGATTCGGGGCGCTGCACGTGGTGTTCGGACTGCTGCTCATCGTCAAAAACCGCCGCGGATGAAGGTGTCGCTCATAGGATTCAACAAGGCGTTCGAGAACCGGGCGCGACTGGGCATCATGTCGGTGCTGATGGTCAACGACACGGTCGACTTCACCACCCTCAAGCAGTGGCTGGAGCTCACCGACGGCAACCTGGCCAGTCACACCCGCGCCCTCGAGGAGCTGGGCTACATCGCCTGCGAGAAGCGCTTCGTGGGCCGCAAGCCCAACACCACCTTCCGCGCCACCCTGCAGGGGCGCGAGGCCTTCCAGGAACACCTCGCCGCCCTCGAGCAGTTCGTCAAGGAACAGAAATGACTGGGACTTTATTTTTTTGTACATCAACTTTGAATTACAAAGTACTATTTAAAATATAAAACACAATGGAAACAATGGAAAACAACAACATGGATTCGCGCCGCGGGCGCAACGGCATCAAACTGGCCATCATCGTCGGACTCTGCATCCTCCTGCTCATCCCCTGGGCATTCATACGGTCGCTCATCAGCGAGCGCAGCACCACCGCCACCGGCGCCGAGAGCGAGGTGTGCGAGAAATGGGGCACGGCACAGGCGGTGAAGGGGCCCGCCGTCAAGGTGTACACGCAGAAGGACGATCAGTCGTTCTCGCTGCTGCCCGACCAACTGGACATCAAGGCCGAGGTGAACACCCGCAACCTCAACCGCGGCATCTACGACTTCACGGTCTACGACGCCGACATCGTCCTCAGCGGAACCTTCCTCCTGCCGCCGACCCTCACCGACGCTCAGCGTGCCCTGCTGGCGCAGAACTGCTGGCAGATGGCCGTGGAACTCAGCTCCCTCAAAGGGCTCACCGACAATCCCACCGTCACCGTCGGCGGCCGCACCCTCACACCGCAGGAGATCTCCTTCGAGGGGTCGCGACTGCTGTGGCGTGCCGACCTCAGCACCCTGGTGGCCGGCGCCGTCCTCCCGTTCGAGATCCGTCTGCCCCTGCGCGGCTCCAACGAGCTGAAGTTCGTGCCCATGGGCAACACCACGTCGGTGCAGATGCACTCCAACTGCCCCACCCCCTCGTTCGACGGCAACTTCCTGCCCGTGGAGCGCACGGTGACCTCCGACGGCTTCGACGCGCAGTGGCGTGTGCTGGCCATCAACCGCAGCTTCTCGCAGGTGGTGCCCAAGAACAGCTGGCACGGCACCAACAGCGACTCCTTCAGCGTGCAGCTGCGGCAGCCCGTGATGCAGTACCAGCAGAACGACCGCGCCTCGAAGTATGCCTTCCTCGTGGTGCTGCTCACCTTCGCCGTGGTCTTCTTCGTCGAGGTGCGCCGCGAGCGTCCCATCCATCCCGTGCAGTACCTGCTCATCGGCATCGCCGTCATGCTGTTCTACACGCTGCTGCTCTCCTTCTCGGAGCATCTGTCGTTCCTGGTGTCGTACCTCATTGCGTCGGTCATGACGGCCGGCCTGCTGGGCGTCTACCTCGGCGCCATCATGCGCGACCGCAAGGTGGGCCTCATCATCGGCGGCCTGCTGGCGGCGCTCTACGCCTTCATCTATATCCTGCTGCAGATCGAGAGCTACGCCCTGCTGGTGGGCAGCGTGGGTCTCTTCGCCCTGCTGGCGGTGGCCATGGCGGCCTCGCGGCGTATCGACTGGTACAACAACAATAAAAAATAGCATCTCTATGCGACGCACACTCATCATCTCCGCAATCGTCGTCGCCGTGCTCTGGGTGGCAGCAGTGGCCGTAAGGCTGCTGCTGCCCTGGGGGGCACACCTCGTGGGCTTGGCCGACATCATCCTCTACTGGGTCGCCGTGGCGGCCACGGTGGTGCTGACGGCCATGGTTTTCTACACCCTGCTGCACCGCCAGCCGCTACTCATGCGAATAGCCGGTTGGGCGTTCTACCTCCTGATCGGCCTGGAGGGCATGCTCCTCGCCGCCGCCATCGGCGGCACCACATTTCTCTTCAACGCCCTGCCCGAAGCCAAGGTCGTCGACATCGACGACCGCTACCTCGTGCGGAGCGATTTCTGGGACGGCTATGTGCTCTACGAGCGGCAGGGCTTGGTGGAGCGGCGGCTGACGGCCATCCAGTTCGGCTGGTACCTCGACGAGGAGCATGTGGACAACCTCCGCGTGGCGGTATGTCCGAAGCATGAACTGCTGCTCATCGAGTGCGACGACCGTCCCGAGGACCTCCCCACCGACGAGGATGCCGCTATGCCCACCTGCATCCACCACCGCTATCTGCAGTCGCTCGACGGCCGCCAATACGACGACGCCGAGACTATAGTCCTCCTCGAGAAATGTCCGGAGCTGCAAAGATGACGCGCCACCGTCTACCCTTATACGCCGCCTTCCTGCTGCTCTACCTGGCGGGCGACCTTCTTGGCAACCTGCTATGGGCGCTGACGCATTATGTTTTCGGCTTTCACTGCCTGCCATACCCAGGCCAGGTGCCGGAGCGCATTCTCGCTTCGGCCCTGGCGGGCATGCTGCTCGCGGTGGCACCAGCCTGGCTATGGCACCGTTGGCACAGCCGATGGGTAGCCATGCTGCCTGCCATACCCCTGCTGGCCTTCAACCTATGGCTGCACCTCTTTCCCGGCCCCCTGGGCGAAGGACAGGAACTTCTGTCAGCCCTTTGGGAAAGCTCCATGATACCCGTGGCCGAGACAGGCAAAGTATTGATGACACTATTCGACGGCCTACAACACCTCCCCTTCGTCTGCATCGTCGTCCTGCCGCCGCTCTACTACGTCCTCCTCGTCCTGCTGGCCACGACTGTCGCACAACGCAAATAATTTTTTTCCCCCGACAGTGTTATATTTCCGCCCCCTCTGCGTCTAACAAAGCAGAACACCAACAACCAACGCACCATGGAACACAACGACGAACAGGACGAATTCCTCCGGCAGCTGCGACGCAACGACCGGCTGATCTACAAGGTTTGCATGGCCTTCACCGACCGCCAGCCCGACAATGTGCGCGACCTCTACCAGGACATCGTCTGCAACCTCTGGGAGGGACGCCGCCAATGGCACGGACAATGTTCGGAGAGCACCTGGCACTACCGCGTGGCACTGAACACCGCCATCTCGCAGTGGCGACGACGGCGACGGCATCCCACGATAGTGGAGCTGACCCCCGAGATGGCCGAGCGACTGGCCGAAGAGCAGGGCGACACGCTGGTCGCAGAACTCTACCGCCGCATCGACCGCCTCGGCAACGCCGACAAAGCCGTCACCCTCCTCTACCTCGACGGCCTCTCGCAGGCCGAGATGGCCGACATCCTGGGCATCAACGAGGCCGCCGTCGGCATGCGCGTCATGCGTGTCAAAAGAAGATTGCAAACCCTTAACACCGAAGACCTATGAACAACGAGCCCCAACCCAACCTCACCCTCGAGCAGATGCAGCAACTCTGGCAGCAGTGCAACGAGCGCCTGACGCGTATAGCCACCCTGCAGGAGGCCACCGTGCGCCGTGCCCTCGAGCGCTCCCTCTCCTCCACCCACCGCCGCATGCTGCGCGACAAGCAGGCGCAGCTCCTCGTCGGCGCCGTCGTCCCCCTCTTCTTCGCGACGCAATACCGCCTCTACCTCGGCGACTGGCGCTACCTGCTGCCCTACCTCGTCTTCTTCCTCCTCTGGGCGTGGCTCCTCACGGCCGAGTACCGCCTCTACCGCCTCGTCCGCGCCCTCGACCCCCTGCAGCACACCCCCATGGAGGTGGCACAGGCCTCCGAGCGTCTCCTGCGGGCCGAGAAGGTCAATATGATTGGTTCCATCTGCTCCATCCCGCTGCTGATTGTCGACTTCGCCCCGCTGTGTGCCCGCCTGCGCGGACTGGACATCTACGCCTACACCGCCGACCACCCCCTGTTCCAGGCGCTGCTCTTCCTCGGCACGGCTGCCCTCAGCACCGCCCTGGCCGTGTGGTACTACCGCCGCTACCGCCACCTCCTCCATCGGTTGAAACAGGACCTCAACCAGTACGGCAACCTGCAATAAAACAACGGTCCCCGTCGGAACGCCAGCGGGGACCATTGTTTTTCTGTGATTGAAACACCTTTACTTCGTGACCAGCTTGTAGGTGTCGCTGGCGATGACGTACTCCTCGTCGGTGGTGACCACCACGGTGGCAACCTTCGAGTCGGGGGTGCTGAGGATGACGTCCTCGCCCATGGTCTTGTCGTTGAGCTCGAGGTCCACCTTGATGCCGAGGCACTCCAGACCTTCGAGGATGGGACGACGCATGAACCAGGCGTTCTCGCCGATGCCGCCAGTGAAGAGCAGCAGGTCGCAGCCGCCCATCTCGGCCATGTAGCCGCCGATGTAGCGTTTCACGCGCTGGGCGAACATGTCGAAGGCGTAGGTCGAGCGCTCGTCGCCGGCATCGCGACCGGCGCGGATGTCGCGCATATCCTGCTTGTCGCCGCTGATGCCGATGAGGCCGCTCTGCTTGTAGAGCAGCTTGGTCAGTGCCTTGCTGTCGTAGCCCTGGTCCATGAGGTAGAGGATGACGCCGGGGTCGACATCGCCGCAGCGCGAGCCCATGATGAGGCCCTCCAGGGCGGTCATACCCATGGTGGTGTCGAAGCTCTTGCCGTGGTCGATGGCGGCGATGGAGGCTCCGCTGCCAAGGTGGCAGGAGATAATCTTCAGGTCGTTCCAGTCGCGGCCAATCATCTTGGCGGCCTTCTCGGCCACGAACTTGTGGCTGGTGCCGTGGAAGCCGTAGCGGCGGATGCCGTATTTCTCATACATCTCGTAGGGCAGGCCGTAGAGGAAGCTCTTCGGCGGCAGGGTGCTGTGGAAGGCGGTGTCGAACACAGCGGCCTGGGGCACATTGGGCAGCACCTCGCGCATGGCGTAGATACCGGCCAGGTTGCCGGGGGTGTGCAGCGGGGCCAGGTGCTCAAGGCTCTTGATCTGCTCGATGACCTTGTCGGTCACCAGCACGCTCTCTTTGAAGAGCTCGCCGCCGTGGGCGATGCGGTTGCCGACGGCACCGATCTCGTTGAAGCTTTTGATGACACCCATCTGGGGGTCGATGAGGGCGTTGAGGACAATCTTGATACCGGCAGTGTGGTCGGGGATGGGCACCTGCTCGTAGTGCTTCTGGCCGTTCCACTTGTGGGTGAACTCACCCATTTCCAAGCCGATACGCTCCAGCAGGCCCTTGGCCATCACATTGGCGTTGTTTGCCATGTCGATCAGCTGATACTTGATCGAAGAACTTCCGCAGTTCAAAACTAAAACCTTCATATTCGATTTAATTATTTGATTTATATATTCTTTTATCTATTGGTAACTCTTTTAACGACCTCCAAAGATACGAAAAAAAAATGAACTGTGAAAATTTTTAACAAAATTAATCAAAAGCCACTGAAAAACAACCCGCTTTTAAACGACAACCCCGATCAGCTTCCCTAACGACAACACAGACAACACAGACAACAGGAAAAACGCAACATGCGTTTTTCTTTTAAAAACCACGAAACGCCATGTTGGCGTTTCGCCGTTGTCTTTGTTGTCTCTGTTGTCGTAAAAATCTTCGTTGTCGCAAAAAACTCTGTTGTCGTCCAATCAAGGCTCTTCGACCTCCACCTCGGCGGCGCCGTTGACCGTATACTGGCGGCCCGACGTCAGCTCCAGGCACAGCCAGCGCGTGCGGCGGCGCTCCTGGGCCTCGAAGAGCAGCGCGGGCTTGGAGCGCAGGCGGAAGCGCACGCCGGGCTGCAGCCGGTCGAGGGTCAAGGGCGCGGCCTCGGGCGTGTAGCCGGGCTCGAAGCGCCGCAGGGCCTCCTCGGCCTGGCGACCGGCGGCACGCTCCATGGGCACCCGCCGCGCAAAACGCGCCACCAGGGGCTGCACCTCCCCGGGGAAGAACGCCAGGTGCTCGCGCAGCAGACGGCAGTACTCCCCCTGCCACTCGTGGCCGTGGGGCTGCACGGAGTGGCCGTGGCGCAGGTGCGTCTCCAGGTGCGCCGCCTCGTGGAGGAACACCCACAGGAAACGGTACGGCCCCAGGTCGCCGTTGACGGAAATCTCGTGGAACGGATGGTCGCGGCCGCCCGCCGACTGCGGCCAGCGGTAGTCGCCGAGCTTCGAGCGACGCTCCTGCGTGATGTGGAAATGTACCTTGTGAAGGTTCAGATAGTCATACACCCAGTCCACCGCCCCGGCAGGCAGGTGGTTGGCCAAAATCCGTCTGTACCGTTCTTCCGTCGTCATCCCCCAACCCTTAACTCATAACTCTTAACTCATAATTAGAAAGACGGGCAGTCGCAGTGGCTGCGCGAGTGCTTGTGCATGTTCACACTGCTGCTGCAGGCCCCGCAAGCCACGCTTGCCGCCAGCAGCAACGCTATCAGTCCGATGATGTTTTTCTTCTTCATAACCACTTTCCATAACGGCCTTCCCCGACAAATATTGTGCACCCCCACAAAAAAACTCCCACCCCCACCCGAACCCTACCCGAGAGGGGTCCAATACGGCCGTTCTCATATTGTTCTTATATTGTTTACATATTGTTCGCATATTGTTCCTATATTGTGGATATAAGAACAATATAAGAACAATATGTAAACAATATAAGAACAATATAAGATATGCCGTATCGGGGGCGTATCGGGTAGGGGTTTGACCCGTTTTTTTTGCATGCGTGGCGTGTATGTTGAAAAAAAATCGTACATTTGCAATTCGATAAAAAAAAACATTATATGAGAAATACACACTCAATCAACCTTTTACCCCCCCCCCAGCACTACCCGAAACATACAATTTCTCACCAATGTGTCGTTTACAGGCTGGAATCGTGGGTGGAAAATATCGGATAGTATGATAAGAAAAGCTATTCGTTTTGCACTGCTTGTGGTGATGCTCGGATCAGGTAGGGTTACCGCACAGGTAACCGATGGCTTCTACCGCATCGTTTCCAATCAGGACCAGACCTACCATCTCTGTCCTGCACAGGATCCGGACAACCTCTCGATAGGCTATTGGGTCGGCGGCAACCTGATGCTCACCACCAAGAAAAATCCGCCGGAAGCCTATACAGTATGGCGCATCGAAGGCCGCTTCGAAGGTCATGCACTGGGCCTTGCGGAAGGTCACGCAAAAGGCCGAGCAGAAGGCCTCAAGGAGGTGGCCGCCAAGATGAAGCAGATGGGTATGCCCGTCGAGGCCATCGTGCAGGCTACGGGACTCACTGCCGATGAGCTGTCGCAATTATGAATATCAGACAAGGTTAAGTATGAAAAGAAAAGCATATAACAAAATGAAAAAAATGAGAACGATGAAGCATATAAGAAAACTGATGGTGCTGGCGGTGCTGCTGATAACCTCGCTGACGGCGGGGGCGCAGACTACCTACAACTATTATGCACTGCACGTCAACAGCAAGGGCTACATGAAACAGTGCAAGGGCAAGGTGTACAACGACGGATCATTCCGCTACGAAAATGCCTATGACGGCAATGGCTCTTCGATATGGATTTATTCCTCCGATGGCTATCTGCAACAGGAGATGTACTACCTCAATGTAGCCAACGACCAGACCCTCTACCTTTCCACCACACCTGTTACCCAGTGGGATTTGGTGGATGATGGCGGCAAGAACCGCTTTCAGTTGCATAACACCACCAAGGTATTAGGCTTGGACGGTAGTAAGAATGTGATTTTGAATGACAGTCCGACAGACAAGTACACTGCCTGTACGCTTGATGTTACCATGACTGGCAAGTGGGATGGCCCTAAGGATGTGTCGTGGACAGTCCAGTCGCCGCAGCTAATAACCTACTTGCGTGCCTATTACCTATGCAACATAACAGTCAAAATTATCAAGAACGATGCCGGAAGTGAGAATGTAACGGTAGTGTCTGGCAAAGATGCCCGTGCCCATTGCATGTTGACCTACAAGAACAGTTCCACTGGTGACAAGGGTACCAAATGGGACATCAACACCACCTCGCAGGTCATCTACAATATGCAGGCCAGTAACAATATTACAGTGACTGCCACATGCGATTTAACCCCGCTCAACCCCATCATCAGTGACACTAAAGGCATTGCTACAGACAAATCTGTCACCATCACAGTCACCCCAAAAGCCTTTGCACCCAACGCTGATAAGAAATACCTCATGTTCAACACCCATGAATCAAGCTATCGCTTTCCAAAGGCCACCTCATCAATATCAGAGGATGCCCTTTTGCCAGTTGATGGCAATCAAATCGACCTGACGGAAGCCGTCAATGGCGAGATTGCCTGGGTTGTAGAGGTGGATGCCGAGGGCTTTTACTCGTTCAAGAATGTCACCACTGAACGCTATTTCTATTATGATGCATCCGATTATTCCGTCAGCGACTATGGTGCTTTAAAGATTGGCTCCACCGCTCCAGCAGCCAGTGATACGCGATACAAGTTCCGGCTGTTCTCCGGCGGTGTAAGCCGCGATCCTTACGGTACATGCTTATATATCATCCCATACGATAAGCAGTTCGCCGTATGGAAGAGCAATGGCACCTTGGAGGAGTTGTACTTCGCCATCTACGTCAACAAAGCAAATGCCACCAAGATAGCCAGCATTTACAAAGCGGCCAATGACGCAAAATGGAAACTATACTCATACGAGTGGGAAAATCGTGTGTGGGACAACTTTAGCATAGTAGGCGATCAGATTGTTTACACTGCCGGCAATCATGCCTACACCGCCACCACTTGGTTCTCCCGCAACATAAAGGAGTCGCCTGAAAATACTGATGTATGTGCACAGGGTTCCAAGACCAAGGAAGGCATCACCTATACCTGGACCCTAACCGGTTTGGACGATTACACTGAGACTGCCGATGCCACCGTCAGTGGCACCAGTACCTTTACAGCCACTGTCACTTTGCCACCACCGAGTACACGAGCAGGCTCCTTGACAGTAGTGGCTGCCAAGAGCGGCAAGAGTGTTACTAAGACCATCCCGCTGACGCTCTACAACCTTAACCCCACATACACGGAAATTGATGAGTTATCTGATATCACCGATGCTAATGGTATCTATAGACTCACCGCTGACAACACCTATGGTGCCAGTTCCAACAAACCCGGTGTCGCCACTTTCAATGGCACCCTCGACTGCAACGGGCACACCATAAAAGGGCTTAGTGCCCCCCTCTTTACCGCTCTCACTGGTACGGTGAAGAACCTTGTGATAGAGAACGTCACTATCAGCAGTGGCACCACTGTGGGTGCTGTGGCCTGCACCGCCAACGGTGCGGCCCGCATCTACAACGTCGGCATCCTCTCCGGCTCGGTGGGGGGCTCGGGCGATGTCGGCGGTCTCGTGGGCCAGCTCGACGGCACCGCCCGTGTGGTCAACTGCTACTCCTACGCCAACATCACTGGTGGCACCAACGTCGGTGGTATTGTGGGCAACAACAAGGTGGCCACTGCTAGCAACAACCTCAAGACGATGGTCTTCGCCTGTATGTTCTATGGCGACATCACAGGTGGCTCTACCAAATCTCCCGTTTATGGTGGTAAGATCATCAGCAACGCGGGCAACACCGGCGTGAGCAACTTCAACTACTTCCGCCTCGAAGCTCCCTACGTGCAACCGACAGGTGTTACCTACAATTGCGCCCTCGGCGCCGAAGACCGTTTCCTGAAGCGCTTCGAGTTCTTCCGCCACATCCTCAACGGCCAGCGCAAACTGGCAGGCTGGTGGGCCACAGGCACCTATAGCGGCAGCGATATGCTGAAATGGGTGCTGCTGCCCGACAGCCTCGGCACCTCCCACCCCTACCCCATTCTGATGCAGCAGGGCAAGTACCCCTCGGTGGTGAACCTCGACGCTGCCAATGCCCAGGTCGGGAAGCCCCGCAACCAAGGCGGCAAACTGGGCGAGCTTGCGGTGCATATCCAGATGGGCGGCGGTGGTGCCGTGTATGGTCCTCCCACTGGCGCCACCATCACCACCTCCGACACCACCCTCATCATCACCGACAAGGACACCGCACACTTCAACTACAACTACTACAAGGTGCAGCTGCCCTACTACAACGAGGTGGGTACCAAGAACTACAACGGCAACCGCGTGGTGACGGGTTGGAAGATTGTCAGCATCACCGGCGGCACGCCCGGCACCTTCACCGCTTCCGACACCTGGGGTGGATACAACTTCGCCGACCGCCATTGTACCGCCAAAGACCTTTACAGCGGATCCAGTGCCACCGACCACAGCGGTCGCATCTTCAACCAAGGCGCCTACTGGGATGTACCCGAAGGGGTGACGGCCATCACCATCGAACCCTACTGGGCCAAATGCGTCTATCTGGCCGACCCCAACGCCGACAAGGTGTACAGTGCGGATATGGCAACCGGGTACAATGTATCCAACGTCGGTGGCGGACAGATATACACCAACGGCAGCAGTTATTCCATTGCCGGAGAGAACCAAGTGGTGTACACCACGATGGGCAACGCTATCGCAAGTTCGGGTACGGCACTTTTTTCGGGGGTGGATGCAAACAGTCACTCCGTTTATGACTATGCCGTGGTGCTTGTGGGCAACTATCACCATTTAAACTCCATCGAAGCAAGTAAAGCCAAACCCTATACGGTGACTTCCATTGACCTTGACGGCGACAATGAGCCCGACTATTCCTATATCCTGCGCTTCGACGGCCGTACCGAATGCCACCCCTTGAGGGTCGACTTTATCAATATCCCCGGCCTCGGTATGGCACAGAAGTCCACCGGCGGCAAGGGCTCCTACAACTTCGGAATCCTGATTCCCAAAGGATGGTACGAGAGTACCAATACCTCGCTCTTGCGGTTTACCCAGTTCGAGTATGAGCATTCGGACAGAAGCACCACTGATGCCATCATCGTGCAGGGCGGTGTGATGGAGCAATGGGTGAGCAACAACCAGAAAGGCACATCGAACAAAATACCATACATCCATGTTGGCGGCAACGTGTGGTTCAAGGAGTTCCACACGGGTTGCCACCAAGATAAAGATATTTCAACCTTGCATTCACCCATATCGGTGACAGGCGGCGACTACGACGAGTTCTACCTTACCGGCCTCTACCGCGGCGATGTGGCCAACAAAGAAGACAATGCCGAATGCTACATCAACGGCGGCCGCTTCGGCATCGTATGCGGTGCTGCCATGGAGGGCATCGGCAAAGCCGATGGTGCTGACAATACAGGCAATATCACCTGGCTGATACAGAACGCCGACATCCGCGAGTTCTACGCCGGCGGCCTCAACGCTGCAAAGCCCGTGACGGGCAACCTCTCCACCACCATCATCGACAGCTACGTGGACCTCTTCTGCGGCGGACCCAAGTTCGGCGATATGAGCAGCGGCAAGACCGTCACCACCACAGCTACAGGCTGCACCTTCGGCACCTTCTTCGGCGCCGGCTACGGCGGCAACTCCTACAGCCGCTTTGCACCCAGCAACCAAAACAACGTGACCAATATCAACTGGAACAACTGGGTAAGTGGGCAGTACACCCGGGCATACAACGCCACCTACAGCGGCGTCTCCACCCGTTTCCTCTACCAGTTCCTCCCCATGTCTGACAACAAGACCAACGTGGCCCGTATCTTGGTCGACTTTGTCAAATTCTCCCTCGCTACCACACGCAATGTCACCTCCACACTAACGAATTGTATCGTCACCGGTAACTTCTACGGCGGCGGCAGCCTCGGTAAGGTCGACGGCGACGTCACCTCCACCCTCGACTCCTGCACCGTGAACGGCAACGTATATGGCGCAGGCTTTTCTGCATCGCTGCCCACCGTCGAGGTGGACTCCATCGGCTTCCGCACCGAACCCTATTACTATGAAGCCCTTGGTACCTACCGCACCGGCGTCAAAGGCCAAACCACCACCTATACCTGGCAGCACGGCAACTCCATTGGCGTCGACAACCCCAACCATATCCTCTACACCACCGAAGACCTCACCACCCTCGGCACCGTCACCGGCAACGCCTCCCTCACTATCACCGGCGACAGCCGCATCGGCACCGTCGAGAACGACGAGGCCTCAGGCCATGTCTTCGGCGGCGGAGAGGAAAGCAAAGTCGACGGCAACACCTCCGTCATCCTCTCCGGCAACACCGAGGCCTTCGGCAACGTCTATGGCGGCGGCAACAAAGGCATTGTCGGCGGCAACTCTTCGGTCACGCTCCAGTAGGCCTCGATCCCTCCTCTTCCAACCACCCCGATGGAAGAAAAAAAAGAGGTGACAAACAGGGGCCGAATTATGTATCAGTTAGGAGTTATGAGTTAATGTAGAGACGCGGCATGCCGCGTCTCCACGGGAGGGATTGGTTATCCGTTCCTGTCGTCGGGGGCGGGGCGTTTCGGGGGCGTTCGGGGGCACATATTGAAAAAAATGTGTATATTTGCACGCTAATTGGAATAAGGATATGAAAGCACTGAGGACTTTTTCGATACTGATACTTACGCTGTTAGGCAGCGGTGCCGTGCATGCGCAAACGGTGGATTCGGTGGATGTGGTGGACTACGACATCGCGCTGGACCTTAGCGGCGGCAACACCCTGCGGGGTCACGCCGACGTGACGATGAAACTGCTGCGGCCCTGTCCGACGGTGGGCCTGGAGCTGCTGCACACGGTGGACTCCATCAAGATGGACGGCGTCGCCGTGCCGGTGGGCACCACCCTCGCGGCACTGCCCACGGCAGGCCGGCAGACGGGAGAGGCGTTCCACGTGGAGGTATGGTACCACGGCGGAAGCATGGTGGAGAGCTATGGCTTCGGCGGCATGCACCTCGACAACACGCTGAGCTACAACCTCGGCGTGGGCTTCAACACCGACCCCCACGTCTACGGCCGCTCGCTTTTCCCCTGCCGCGACAACCTCACCGACAAGGCCTCCTACACCCTTCGCATAGCCACCAAGACGGGCTGGACGGCGGAGTGCAGCGGCATGCGCCAGAGCGTGGAGACCGACACCGCGGGGTGCGAGCACTCGGTGTGGCGCATTGCGCAGCCGGTGCCGACCTACCTGGTGGGGGTGAGCCAGAGCTCCTGGTCACGCGTCGAAGACACCATCCACTCGCTCTACGGCGACTACCCGCTCACCGTCGGCTACCGCACAGGACGGGAAAGCAACGTGCGACAGGCTTTTGCCCAGCTGGACTCCGTGGTGCCCCGATATGAGCAATGCTTCGGCCCCTACCGCTGGAACCGCATAGGATACATAGCCACCCCCGAAGGATCGATGGAGCACGTCAACAACATCGCCCTGGCGCAAAGCTTCATAGCCTCGACAACGGAGCGCGCCCAGACCACCATCGCCCACGAGCTGGGCCATGCCTGGTTCGGCAACCTCATCACCTGCTCCGAAGGCGAGGACATGTGGATCAACGAGGGCGGCGCCTCGTTCTGCAGCGAGGTGGCCATGGAGGCCGCCCTGGGCCGCGAGACCAGCGACGACTACTACCAGCGGTGGCTGGAGTCGGTGCTGCGCACCACACACATCACCGACGGCACCTACCGCGCCCTGCACGGTGTGCCCCACCAGTACACCTACGGCTCCACCACCTACGACAAGGGATGGATGGTGTGGCACTCGCTGCGCGGATACCTCGGCGAGGAGCGTTTCTACAGCGCCCTCAACCGCCTGATGGCCAGCTGCGCCTTCGGCAACATCGACGCCTACGGTGTGCGCGACTCACTAAGCCTCTACACCGGCGTGGACCTGACAGCCTTCTTCGACTTCCACGTCTTCGGGCCGGGCTTTGTGGACTACCACGTGGAGATGGCCACCCCCGAAGAGGGATGCCTGGAGAACGAGGTGGAGGTGCACATACGCCAGCAGGGCGTGGGCACCGCGAACCGCATGCAACAGAACCGCGTGCCGCTGACCTTCTACGCCCGGCCGGGCTTCGACTCCACGTCGTGCAAGCGCGTGGCCGTCTTCGACGGCGAGGAGACCCGCCAGGTCTTCTCCCTGCCCTTCGTGCCAGCCTTCTGCGTCCTCGACGCCGACTGCGAGTTCTCCGACGCCGCCACCATTGGCAGCGAGGACCTGATGGGCGACGGCGCCAGCTATAACCTGCCCACAGCGCATATGAGACTGAAAACCGCCAACGGCGGACACTTCGTGGTGGAGCACCACTATGCCAAGCCGCTGGGCGACATGCCCGGAGGGGTGAAGCGCACCACCGGACGCTACTGGATAGTGCGTGGCGACTGGCAGCCGGATTCCAACGACCAGGCCTGGTTCCGCTTTGCCCGCACCAACGGCAACGGCACCTACGACGGCCTGGACCGCGGATTCCTCCACCAGAGACCCTCGGCCGACTCGCTGGCACTGATGTACCGCCGCGACAGCCGCCAAGGGTGGCACGCCGTCTCCTTCACCCACGACGGCGACCAGAACAACGGCTACATGACCCTGCGCGGCCTGCTGCCGGGCGAGTACACGCTGGCCATCGTGGACCGCGAGAACCTGGGCATCGCACGTCCCGAATACACGGAGGTGCAGCTCTTCCCCAACCCCCTGCAGCCGGGACAGCCGCTGACGGTGGAGGTGGCGAGCGAGGAGGCCTTCGAGGTGGCCATTTTCGACCTCGGCGGACGCCAAGTGTGGCACCAAACGGGCTGCCGCAGCGGCCAGAAACTCAGTCCAGCACTGGCAAAAGGAACTTATTTTGTTCGAATTGAAAATAATTTCATATCTTTGCAGTCGAAATTGATACAGTTATGATGAAGATAAAAGCAATCGTTTTGGCCGTACTGGTGGGCGTTTCGCTCACTTCGGCGGCACAGTATTCGCAGCTGGGAAAAAAGAATGAATTCATGCTCAAGGTGGAAGGCGGCTACGGCTTCTTCATGGGCAATGTGGGCACCGCCGACGAGGAGACGGGGCGCTACAACCTGGACAAGTTCCACTCGCTGGCCAACGTCAACGTCATGGCGGGCGTCAACATCAGCCAGGACTGGTTCCTGGGCGGCGGCGCAGGATTCTGCTACTACCTCAGCCCCAACCAGGAGACGGCCGAGTCGATGATGGGTGCCAACGTGTTCGTTGACTTCGACTTCCGCCCCATCTGGAAGGCCATCATGGGGTTGGACTACCAGCCCACCTCCATCAAGTTCGCCCCCCTGCTGGGAGCCCGCCTGGGCGGCAGCATGCTCTTCGCCGACGACATGCTGTTCACCCCCATGGCCGAGTTCTACGGCGGCCTGAACTGGTACTACTGGTACCACCTGCACGGCATGCGCAACATGAGCCGCAACTGGCACAGCTTCTACGCCACCATCGGCATCGCCTACATGCAGCAGACCGTCTTCCTGCCCATCCGCCTGGGCTGGCGATGGTAGCAAACTCCCCGCCTGACGGCGGAAATCTTGGAATTCGGAATAGAATCCCAGGATTTCCAAGATTTCACGAAGTGGGAAACGAAAACCGAGAATTGAAAAAATGCAGAGTACACGTCAAAATAAAATCTGCCGGCTGATACAGCAGGACATGGGCGACATCTTCCTGCGCGAGATGAAGGCGGTCTTCGGGCCGTCGCTCATCACGGTGACGCAGGTGCGCATCACGCCGGACCTCTCCATCGCCCGCATCTACGTGTCGCTGATGATCATCGGCGAGGGCACCAAGGAGGGCCTGCTGGCCCTGATACGCGAGAACACCTCCGACCTGCGCCGCCGTCTGGGCATGCGCGAAGGCAAGCAGCTGCGCATCATCCCCCAGCTGGAGTTCTACCTGGACGACTCGCTCGACTACATCGAGAACATCGAGCGGTTGCTGAAGCAATGAAGAGTGAAGTTCATCTCTCATCGTTCAATCTGGAGCGTCTCATCGCTGTACGCTACCTCTTCAGCCGCAAGCAGCGGTCGGTGGTCAACGTCATTTCGTGGATATCGCTCGTGGGGCTCATGGTGAGCACCATGGCGCTGATAGTGGTGCTGTCGGTATACAACGGCATCGGCGACGTCACCAAAAGTCTCTTCAACACCTTCGACCCCGAGCTGGTCATCGAGCCTGCCGAGGGACGCACCTTCCACACCAGCGACATCGACATGAGCGCCCTGATGAGGACCGAGGGCGTGGAGCGCGTGGCGCGCATAGTGACCGAGACGGCGTGGGTGACCTACGGGCAGAACCAGGCCATCGTCAAGCTGCGCGGCGTGGACACCAACTATGCCGCCCTGACGGGCATCGACACCCTGCTGGCCCTGGGCGAATACCGCCTCACGGCCGAGGGGACGACGACGCTGGTGGTGGGCGGACAGATATTCCACGACCTGGCCATGCGGCTGCCGTCGGCCATCCCCGCGGCGGTGCACATACCCAAGCGCGGCACCACCTCGCTGGGCCTCACCATGGACCAGGCCTTCAACATCGGCTACGCCTACCCCGTGGGCAACTTCTTCATCCAGCAGGACATCGACCGCCAGTATGTGCTGACCGACATAGCCTTCGTGCAACGCCTGATGAACTACGCCCCCGACGAGTGCACCTCGCTGGCCCTGAAACTTGCGCCCGGCGCGGATGTGGACGAGGTGAAAAGAAGCCTCACCCCTGCCCCTCTCCAAAAGAGAGGGGAGAGCCCCGCTCCTGCCCTTGTGGTCAAGGACCGGCATGACCAGCAGCCGCTCTACTACAAGATCTACCGCACGGAGCGCCTGGGCATCTACCTGGTGCTGTCGCTCATCGTGCTCATCTCGACGCTGAGCCTCGTGGCGTCGCTGTCGCTGCTGATCATCAACAAGCGCGACGACATCTTCATCCTGCGCTCCATGGGCATGGAGCGTTGCACCATCCGGCGGGCCTTCCTGGCCGAGGGGCTGCTCATCTGCGCCATGGCCGTGGTGCTGGGCCTGGTGCTGGGCTTCGTCGTCTGCTGGCTGCAGCAGACCTTCGGCATCATCCGCATGGGCGACGGCAACTTCGTTGTCAGCGCCTTCCCCGTCAGCATGCGCGCCGTGGACTTCCTCGCCACCTTCCTCCTGGTGATGGCCATCAGCACCCTCTCCGTCGCCCTCACCGTCCGGAGAGCCCGGGTGGAGTAATTCCATTTTTTTGACTGTCTGAGGTTACCTAGGGTACATCTACTTCTTTACGAGCTTGAGGGTGGTGCTGTTTTCGGCACTGCCGTAAGTTGTCTTGACGAGGACGGTGTAGACGCCGGAGGGGAGGTCGGTGATGTCGAAGGAGGCGGTTTTTTCGAAGGTCGCCAGCACACGGCCTGTCATGTCCAGGATCTCGACCGTGGCCGTTCGGCCTTGCAGGCCCAGTATCTGCACCGCCCCGTCAGTGGGGTTGGGGGAGAGCGTGACGGGCGACGGGTTGTCGACGCCGCCGATGCCGACCTGAGGGCAGACGGTGACCGTGTGGCTCCAGTGGCCGTATGCCACGCGGTGGCCGTCGCACAGGCCGCGGACGCGGAGCAGATGGCACTGGCTGTCGGGCAGGATGATGGTGGCGGTGGTGTCGGTCGTCTCGACGAGGGTGGCGTCGTTCCAGCTGCCGCCGTCGGGGATGTAGGCCAGCTCATAGCGCGGGTGCGGGAACGGGCTGCGCCAGGAGAGGGTGACCGTATGGCCCGCCGTTCCGTCGCACCACAGCGAGTCCACGCCGTAGCAAGGCTGCGGACGGCGCATGTCCAACGTGGAGTCGTAGAAGAAGGCCATGACGGAGGCATTCTGGTAGTTCCCGAGGAAGATGCTGTCGTACACCCTCGGTCCTTCTCCTGCCTCTCCGCGAAACACCCATCCGTTGCTGTTGACCGCCATACTGTTGCACACATGGGATGTCCCGCTGTAGGTTATCGGCGACGACCGCGTCACCTCCTTTGTGTACTTGTTGATTTTGCACAATTCATTCTTATGCTGAAAAAAGAAAGCTACATTCAATATCAACTCATCATCTTTAACTTCTAGAGAGCCGCGAGAAGTGTTCCTATTGAGAGTGTCTATCAAGTAATAATCAACAGGAACACCTGTGTCGCGATTGTAGGAGACAATGAGGCCAAAAACAGTAGGTTGAAGAGGGACCAAGGTGTTGTATGCACTGTCGATAGCGAATCTGTTGCCGCAAAGATCCGTATAAGGCACATAGAACGCATAGACATTTTCCTCGTCTAATGCGACATTTCCTACAAGATTTTGATAGATTGGTAAATCGTCCGAGTATCCAACGACATATAATTGTTGAACCCATACCACTTCGCCGTTTCTGTCCATTTTCAGCAGGCAGGGCATCGTCTCCCAGTCGCCGAGGTTGTCAATCCTCAGGTAGTGGACAGAATCCAGAAACACTTTGACGGGGAAAGTATCGGGATTGAAATAAATGTCGGTGCAAGAGAAAATGCCATGGGCATAGATGTAGTCACCCTCGACAATCGCCCGAGTGATTCGGATATTGGCCATTTGGGATCCACGGGGGGACCACTCCGAAATGCTATCTATCAAGAATCTTGAGCCAATCAGGTTCCAGTTTCTGTCCATCTTGTAGTATACCGTTTGGGAATAAGTATTTCCATTCTGGGTCCTTATGTTCAATGGGTATCTTCTGTTGGTGTCGCCGTCCACAATGATGTATGCCCGGTGCGACGAGTCTTCCCCGTAGAAATCACCCGTGGCAATAAGATGTACATTATCTTCTTCGTCAATCAACAAAGTGCCATTCGTCAATGCGCAATTAAAAAAAATATTATTGGAGTTTTCACAAAAAGCAAACAACTGTATCTCATGATAGTCAAGTCGGTTTCCATCCAAGTCAAAAGTGACAAAGTATGTTCTGATATCGGAGGTATGGACTTGATAATCTGGCTCTATCAGCATGGTATCAAAAAAATAGAACCAATTGCCCACTTCACCTCCATGTAAACAACTGAATGCAATGGTTATTTTGTCATCATCAACAACAATATTTTTGTACGACGCACAACCGGAATTCCTACTTCCATTACGGGTCGACTTGCACCACAGGAGATTTCCCAAAGAATCAATTTTGGCTAGGAAAACGCCTGTGTTGTTCCAATGCATATATCCATCAATGGAATCTATAGGACATATATAAGGACCGTTTCCTCCCATACGGGCACACAAGCCAAACTGTCCTAAGATATAGGTGTTTCCTGCACTGTCAACATAAGAATCCACCACCTTGTCCAATAAAGTCCCCTGATCTCTTTGTCCCTCGGACCATTTGCCCCAGCGGAAACCTTGCTGCTGGGCATGGGAGGCCGTCATCGGCATTAGGCAGAGCAGCAGAATGCAGACAAATAATGGCTTATTACTATATGTTTTCATCATCATTATATGTTTTATTGTTTGATTAATTTCAGATATTCATAGTCGCTATTCGATGTTATCACCTTGACAATGTAGGTCCCCTCTGGAAGCCGAGAGACATCGAACTGGCTCGAAGATTCCTGATACAATACCTTTTGTCCATTCATGGAGAAGACCTCAATCAATAGGATGTCGCCACTCGCCAGATTGTTCCTTTTGCGCTCGACGCTAACGATGTCGGTGGCCGGGTTAGGAATGAGCAGGAAGGTCTTTTCTTCTTCTCCGATGGACAGATTGCCTCCGGAATAATTCACCATCCTTGAACCACCTCTTGACCCCAATGCTTCGCAAATCTCCCACAATTTCCAATAGGGAATGCAATAGTCGCTGATGCAGAGTCTGTCGTTGTCGCAGCAAATGATATGGAAACAGAAATCGGCACTGTCAACCACCATCTGGGTCATCAGGCCATAGTCCATCATCAACAATCCGGAATAGGATGAGCCGGAATTGTTTCCATCGATGACCTGTCCCTGGTCAGACCAGACGGATATCACATTGCCAGACAGCGAAGGGAAGGTCAAAACGAAATTGAAGAATGCGGACTGGTTGGGATGGCTGAGTGTTCGGTCCAAAACAAACGAACCTGTCGCGTCGACCCTGCAGGAGTCGGGTCTGACACACTCCATCCAATCTGAAAGGTCCACCACAAAGGCTCCGACGTACTCTCCACCGCACCGCAAGCTGAATACAAACGAACCGGGAGAGGAGGGATCATAAACCATCTTGAAAATCACGTCCCGACATTCCCCGGGGTTCAGCGTCATGGGCAAACCAGATATTACCGAATAGGAAACCGTCGATGATGGATGCAAACCATCGATGCAAACAGGCTCGCCTGTATCATTGCATATCCTGACGATTATATCATACTTCAGTTCACATCCAATTTGCTCGCACCACTTTTTCGTAACAATGCCCCATACAGAATGTGAATTGTTGGGATGGACACTGCTTTTACATCCTTGCTTTTCAATTGTAAGCGTGGGAGACTCGGCAGTGCAACCTAAGCCATAGTCGGTAACGAGAAGCCGGTACTCGCCTTCTGACGGAATGATGAGAGAAGCAGGATTGGGCGGGAGGGTCCCACTGCTGATCGTGGAATTGAAGAGTCGCCATTTCCATGGCAAACTGTATATGCTACTCAAAGTAAACAGCGACAGGTCCACAGGCAAGTACTTCTCATCAATACAATAACAGCCCGTCAACAGGCCGTCGAAATCGGGGGCTTCAGGGATAAGTATTCTAGTGCCAGAAGATTGGCACCCTGTAGCTGTATCAATATAGTATGCTCCTACGGGACCATCTGTGAAAAACAAGGCAGAAGAGCCCTTGGTACCGTTGCTCCAAAGCAAATCCATGCCATTGGAGGAACAAATCTCTACCGGGCCTTGGGTGATGCAGGAGTTACCACAGAACTGCAACGCGGGGGCTGGGGGAATGGGATGGACATAGAACCCTGAGGTGTCGTAAGAGGAGCATCCGTTAGTGTCCGATACCCTCAATATCACCTGATGGTATCCGGTATCAATAATGTGGTACATATAGATTGCAGAGGTTGCAGAGTCAGAGAAATGCGAGTTGTGAATGTACCATTGATAGCTGTACTCGGAGCCGACATCGCCATTGAGTTCGGCCACATCGTTCCGGCAATAGGAATTGTTGGCCAAAATCGCTGCAAAAGGGCCGTTGGGGTACGGCACATTGATTTCGTACTGTTTCCTGCACTGCCCCTGGATGGTGGTGATGTCCACTATATAAGTCCCTGCCTCGTATACATTTGCTATATGCTCCGTAAATTGACTACAGGGATACCAGGAATACAGGTTGTTTTCGTCTCCTCTTGTCCGGATAACCGCACTATCGTCCGGGCAACTCGGATTGAATGTATTTTGTATCCTATATAGTATCTCATCTTCTAGAGGATTATTAACAATTCTCACGCTCGTCGTGGCATTGGCAGAGCAACCATTCCGGTCTGTGACTGTCAAATTAATAATGTATGATATATGTCGGTCAAACACGTGGTCAATATTGTTCCCATAATTCCAGGAGCCATCACCGAAGTCCCACATATAGGTCAAATCAGATCCCTGTGCATTAGCTGAGAAAGCGAAAGCCGTGTTTATGCACATCCTGCTGCCAACGTTGATGCTTTGGATGGTCGGTGCTGCATCGAAATGGACAAGAGTGTCGATATAGCAATCAGAATTTCCAAATACGGTGTGAACCTGGTACCAGCCGGAGTTTGGCATAGAGATACTAACATGGCCTAATCCTGAATCCGACCCAACGATAGTGTTGGATTGTGTTTCAGAAACACTCACGTTAATTGGTATTGCCCCCCCATTGACCTGATTGCCGTTTATCACCAGGTGTCCATGACAATCATTGGTTATCTGCATCCGCACAGCTTGCGTGATGGAATCACTGACTGTGCTGTAGTAGCACGAACCTCCATTCTTCCACGATATTTTTACGGTATAGCGACCGGTATCGGGCACCATAATATTATTCTCAGGACTGGTGACATAATAACTGTGGTCATGATTATGCTGTGATATAAAGACTGTAATAGGATAGCCCAATCCCGGACCAACGAGATTGGCGATGCTTATAATGTTATTGCAATGATGGGTAATTGTGAATGCGGAGTCCACATGGACGCATCCCGAATCCGGGACATACTGTTTGTAGGAAAACCTTCTTGTGCATCCGCAATCCGGGCTGGTGACTACACACCAGAAAGAGTCGGGAGAGGCCACAATGCCAGAGGTGGTCTCGCCAGTCATCCAAAGATAGCTATAGCCTGTAGTATCTCCATCGATTACCACACTCAACATATTGTTGCCTGTGTCTACATGCATATCAGGGAGTGGGGGGCAGGGGACAATGGTGTCATAGGTATCCGCCTCACAGCCGAATTTCGACACATAATGCAGATGCACTATATGCGTATCGGTATCATTAATAACAAATTGTGCCGTCGGGCCAAATTTTCGACTTCCCGTGTGATCGTCAATATACCAATATGTAGAGTCCCTATCAGCCTCGGCAGGATCAGGCACTGAGAAGGATGTGTTTTGTCCTGCACATACCAAGCCATGCGTGATTGTCGGAGCATCAATCTCCCCTATCCGAACATAAGCCGTGTCATATTGATAGGTGCCGCAGTACACCCGTTTTAGAATGGCTTTTGCCATTGCGGGAAGGTTGTTGGTGTAGTTGGCCGTCAAGGTTATGCCGGCGGTAAGGTGGGAGCCTTGGATAGACAAAACGTTGGCCGGGTGGACTTCCCACTCGTACAATACATCCTGATCGGACTGGTCTCTAAGACTGGAAAGAGTAATGGTCTGACCTTGGCATACTCGTATGGTGTCCGTGTAGGGCCACTCCGCCAGCTGAAACGGCGAAACATGATATACTGCAGCTTCGGAGCGGCACCCGGTCCTCCGGCTTACCTGATAAACATTTATGTCACTAACAGTATTGCCGAAAGTTATGTTCGCCTGGTTGCCGGAATATGTGTGGGTGGTGCCATCCACATCCCACTCCCAAAGGATATAGCAGTCCTGGCTGCTCGGAGTGGCAGAATACTCGGCCGTATACAGCGGGCAAATGGTATCCGGACCTGATATCAATGATGGGACAGACGGTTCACCTTTCACATGCACAATCATTGTGGCCTCTTCGCAATAGTTGGCATTCTTTGCCTGAACGACGAAAATTCCACTTGTGTCAAAGGTGTGCACCAAAGTGGGCGCATTCGCGGTGCGGATGATGCTGTCATTGAGTTTCACCGTCCACTGGCTGGCTGATGAAGTGTTGGTGGAGAACGACAGGGCTGTTCCTATACAGACTTCTTCCGCCGAAGGCGTAGACGAAATCGTTAGTGGACTCCGGACATTTATCGTCTTGGACACGGTATAAGGTCCACACCCCAAGAAGTCGCAGGCATAGGTTACAGAAACAGTGAATGTCCCGGCTTGGTACGGCATAAGCGTCAGTTTGTTATGGTCCTCCCAGATACCGATTCCGGTTGAAGGCGTTACGGTCCAGGAATACTGGGTGGCACCCCAAAGAGGAACGGAAAAAACATATTGTTCTCCATTGCAGAGGATATCCGGTCCATTGATATTGACATTGCCAGATATGACAGGTATCCTGATGCTTTTTCGGGATTTACACTCACAATCGCAGCCTGTACCATCGAGGTAGAGCGTGCCAAAGCCACTTTCGGGCGCATCCCATTGTACTACAACGTCCGGATTATGTTGAGGACTCACAATAGTCCCTCCTTGCACATTCCACAGGTAGTCGGAGCAAACGGGAGAAAGAAGAGAATAGAATTGTTCGGAATAGGCACATACCGTTCCAAAGCAAGACAGTTTCATGGGACAGTCTTCCTTGACGTTGATTTCAATGATTACCTCGTCATAGCATCCACACTCATTGTATACACGATGAACAACCTTAAAGTCGCCGGGATCCCTGGCAACAAACGAGATGGAACGGCTGGTCGAGCTCCCATAGGGGAACTCCCAATAATAATCTGTAATCGGATTATCAGCAGATGTGCTGTTGTCAACAAACGACAATGTGTCGCCAGCACATACCTCAATCCATTTCTTTTGCGGATCGCTGACATCGACAATGTAGTTCGGTATCGATATGACACCTGCTGTGGGTTTGTCACTTAAATCAATCCGAAGTTGACTTGTGCAAACGGAACTGTCTGGTTGTAACGCCTCGACAATAACCGTTCCGTTAAAGCCATTGCCCCACGTAACCTGGCAAACCGTGCCATTCTCTGCCAACTGATAGTCGCCACCGACAACAGTCCATTCGTAATTGATGGCAGACGGTGAGTAGGCACGATAATTAACAGTGTTTCCGCGACAAGCCCTTATCACAGAAAAATCATAGTTCATATCCAGGATGCACGGATTGTTGCCCTCTGGGACAAGTTGCAGATTGCACCCTTGCTGGGCAAATCCGTGTGCGGTAGATGCCAACAGGAAAAGGGAAAAAATAATCATTCTTCTATTCACCATGTTGACTTTTTTGAGCATTCCTTTGTTACAACAGGGGAATCGGAGCACATGCTTTTTCATACAACATATAATTTTGTTTATAAATCGATGTGCAAAGATAGTAAAAAAATTCGAAATACAAAAAAAAATTGAAATTGAGAAGTGCGCCTCACCATCCGCCTGCTGAAGCAGGCAGATGTGTTCGGGGAGTGATTGGGAACCGATGGGAAACCGTTACCGAACCAAAACTAAACCGAAACCAAACCGAAACTAAGACGGCGTTGTCTGCTGGTTGACATGGGGTTGACTACTACCTGAATAGTAACCAACAAACAACTTCTTCGACACCTATGCGGCATACGGGCAAAGCACATGTTGTGCTTTGCCTGTTGTTTTTGTTGTCTTTGTTGTCGTCAAGAAAAGGTTGCCGTCACCCATTTTTTGTGCACGACACAATATTATAAAAAGTGTTGCGTTATCATGGTATGATGAAGAAAATTGTGGTATTGACCGGCGCGGGCATCAGCGCCGAAAGCGGCATTTCGACTTTCCGCGACTCCGACGGGTTGTGGGAGCACTACCGCGTGGAGGATGTGGCCACGCACGAGGCCTACGAGCGCAATCCGGAGTTGGTGCTCGACTTCTACAACCAGCGTCGGCGCCAGCTCTTTGCCGCGCAGCCCAACGAGGCGCACCGCCAGCTGGTGAGGCTGGAGGAGAAGTACGACGTGCACATTGTGACCCAGAACATCGACGACCTGCACGAGCGTGCGGGGTCGAGCCATGTGCTGCACCTGCACGGCGAGCTGACCAAGGGGCGCAGCGACCGCAACCCCGACCTCATCGTGGAGGTGGGCGACAAGGACATACGCCTGGGCGACAAGGCGCCCGACGGCACGCAGCTGAGGCCCCACATTGTGTGGTTCGGCGAGGCGGTGCCCAATATCGAGCCTGCCTCCAAGCTGTGCGAGGAGGCGGATATTTTCATCGTCGTAGGCACGTCGATGGCCGTCTATCCCGCGGCGGGGCTCATCCACTATGTGCGGCGCGGCGTGCCGTGCTATGTGGTGGACCCGAAGGAGGTGCCGGTGAGCCACCCGGTGACTTTCATCAAGGAGGTGGCCACGAAGGGGGTGACGGAGTTGGTTTCAAAACTGATGGAAGAAGAATAGTCAGAGTTGTCGTTAAAATAAAAAAAAGGAATATGCAGATTTTGATTATTGTGGTGGCCATGCTGGCCACGATGGCATTGGCCGGCGGGATGATGTACCTGCTGGTGAAACGTTATTTCGACAACGAGCAGAAGGAGCGTCTGCTGCAGATGAAGATCGACGAGCGGCGCGAGACCTTGAAGGTGGTGACCCCCATCCGGCTGCAGGCCTACGAGAGGATGGCCCTCTTCCTGGAGCGCATCAGTCCGGACAGCCTGGTGCTGCGCTGCTACCAGCCGGGCATGGACCTGAAGCTGCTGCAGGGCGTGATGACCAAAAACATCCGCGACGAGTGGGAGCACAACCTCTCGCAGCAGGTATACCTGGCCCCCGGGACGTGGGCACGCATCCGCGAGGCGAAGGACGAGATGGTGAACCTGGTGAACTCCAGCGCCGTGACCCTGACGGACACCGACGACCCCACACGCCTGGCCGCCACCATTTTCGCCTCCGCCGCCAAGCACCTGCCCACGGACAAGGCCCTCGAGGAGCTGCACAAGGAAATCAACGAACTGTTTGGATAAAAGACAACCATGCACATTTTTTCGGAAGACAACAGGAAGGAATGCGTGAATGTGTTAATGCGTGAACGTGTGAGTGCTGACGCAAAGGCGCTATCTCTGTTGTTTGTGTTGTCTCTGTTGTCGTTAGTCTCCGCCTGCGCGCGGCAGGGCTACCCCACGGGAGGCCCCAAGGACGAGACACCGCCCGTGGCCCTGGGCACACGGCCTGCCAACGAGAGCCGGGGCTTCGACGGCAAGGAGTTCTACATCCAGTTTGACGAATACGTGGTGCTGAAGAACGCCACGGAGAACGTCCTCGTGTCGCCGCCCATGAAGGAGAAGCCGGAGTTCACCACCAAAGGCAAGGGTGTGCTGGTGAAACTGAAGGACACCCTGCAGGCCAACACCACCTACCTCTTCCAGTTCAAGGAGGCCATCGCCGACTTCACGGAGGGCAACCTGCTGCCGAGCTACGAGTACGTCTTCTCGACGGGCGAGGCCATGGACACCCTGATGCTCGACGGCCAGGTGGTCGACGCCCGCAACGGCAAGGCCTGGAAGGAGAACGTGACGGTGATGGCTTATAGAGTGGGGAGCGGAAAGACCCCTCAGTCCTTCGGACAGCTCCCCTCGGGGAGGGGAGCAACGATGAAGAGTGATACGATGGCCACTACGGTGCAGCCGGACTATGTGACGCGCTGCGACAAGGAGGGCAAATTCGCCTTCCACTATATCCCCGAAGGGCGCTACCGCCTGGTGGCTCTGGAGGACAAGAACCGCAACCTGCGCGTCGACGCCACCGACCCCGTGGCCTGGGACACCACGCTCGTTGCCAGCCACCCGCAGGTACGCCGCCTCCCGGCCAGCGACAGCATTCAGGACAATCTCCTGGCCATTAACGCAATCAAACAATCAAACAATCAAGCAATCACCCTCCGCCTCTCGGTCCCCGAGAACCGCCAGCAGCGCATCCTAAAGAGCGAATTCGCCGGGGCCGGACGCATCACCATCGTCAGCCAGCTGCCGATGCAGAATCCTCATCTCGAAGATGAAAGGGCGCAATGGCAATGGCGTCTCAACGAAAGGCGCGACACCCTCACGGCCTGGTGTTTCGATGCAAAACGGGATTCGGCCCGCCTCGTCATCTCCGACACCGGGCTGCAGGACACGCTCAAGCTGCGCTACACCGCCAGCCGCAAGGGCGGCCGACGCATGGCCGGAGCCAAGGAAGAGAAGACGCCTCTGATGAAAGCCCTCTGCGACGGCAACAAAGCCTACTACGACGACCTGCGGCTGGCCTTCGCCAACCCCATCGTCGAGGTGGCCGACAGCGCGACGGCCGAAGTCATGCTCCTCAAGGACAGCACGGTCAGCCGCTGTGCTGTGGTCCTCGACATCAACGGCATCGTGGCCCGCATCATGGCCACCGACATCAAGAGCGGCGAGCAGTACCGCGTGCGGCTGGCCGGAGGCCTCTTCACCGACCTCTACGGCAACCGCAACGACAGCCTCGTCTTCACCATGACCCCCAAGGACTACGGCACCCTGAGCATCGACATAGACAACCGCATGGGAGCCCCCCTGGTCGTCGAGGTGCTGGACAGCAAGGACACCGTCGTGGCCTTGCAGGCGCTTGCGCGCTCCGGCAACCTGCGGTTCCTCCACCTGCCCTCGGGCGACTACCGCCTGCGCGCCGTCGTCGACGCCGACAGCAACGGCCGCTGGACTCCCGGCGACTACCGCTGCCAGCGCCAGCCCGAGCAGTCCGTGCTCTTCGAGAAGACCCTCAGCCTGCGCGAGAAATGGGAGATGGAGGAGCGATGGACCGTCGAGCCGCCCAAGGCAAAAACCCTTGAACGGAAGACCGTCCTCGACAGCCCCAAAACACTGATGCCCGCCACCCCGGGCACGCTCCCCGTCCGGACCTCCAAACCCATGGGCAAACAATAAGAAACACCCCGCAGGCCATGCAGAAGAAGCTACTCTCCGGACTCTTTTGGGTGTTGCTGGCCAACCTGCTGGTGAAGCCCTTCTGGATACTCGGCGTCGAGGTGGGCGTACAGAACGCCGTCGGCAACGAGGTCTACGGCTTCTACTTCTCCATCTTCAACCTGACCTATATCCTCAACATCCTGCTGGACCTGGGCGTCACCAACTTCAACACCCGCAACATCGCCCAGCACCCCCAGCTCATCGGCAAGCACCTCAGCGGCATCCTCGGCATCAAGGTGTGCCTGCTGGGCCTCTACCTGGTGGTGGCCTTCACCGCCGGCGCCCTGCTGGGCTACGGCAGCCAGGAGTTCCGCCTGCTGGCATGGCTCACGCTCTGCCAGTTCCTCAACTCGCTCATCCTCTACCTGCGCAGCAACTTCGAGGGGCTGCTGCTGTTCCGCTGGGACAGCCTCTTCTCCGTCCTCGACCGTGTGCTGATGATCCTCATCTGCGGCTGCCTGCTGTGGGGACCACTGCGCGAGGGCTTCAACATCTACTGGTTCGTCTACGCGCAGGCGATAGCCTACGGGCTGACGGCCTTGCTGGCCTTTGCCATCATCGCCCGCAAGGCGCACTTCCGCCGCCTGCGGTGGGACCGCCGTTTCTTCCTCGTCATCCTCAAGCAGAGCGTCCCCTTCGCCCTGCTGGTGCTGCTCATGGCCAGCTACAACCGCATCGACCCCATCCTGCTGCGACGCCTGGCCAGCGACGCCGAGGCAGGCATCTACGCCGGCGCCTTCCGACTCCTCGACGCCCTCACGATGGTCTGCTACCTCGTCAGCGTCCCCCTGCTGCCCGTCTTCTCGAAAATCTTCGCCGACATGGGACGCAGGCAGCCTGCCTGCGACACCACTCAGCCACCCAGCCACTCAGCCACTCTCCACTCTCCGCTCTCCACTCTCCACTCTCCACTCCAAGACGCCCTCCGCCTCGTCTTCTGGCCCATGATGCTCTTCGCCACGGGCGCCGCCGCCCTTTGCGCCCTCTGGGCCGAGCCGCTGATGGCGCTGCTCTACCACGGAAGCGGCGAGCCATACGTGCCGGTGTTTCGCATCGTCATCTTCGGACTCATCCCCATCGGACTCACCTACATCTTCGGCACCCTGCTCACCGCTGACGGACGCCTGCGGCAGCTCAACCTCTTCGCCGCCAGCAGCCTGGTGCTCAACGTCGCGGTCAACCTCCTGCTCATCCCCCGTTTCGGCGCCGTAGGTTCCGCCTGGGCCTCCCTCGCGGCGCAGAGCTTCATGGCCCTCGCCCAGGTCGTCCTCTCCATCCGCCTCTGCCGCCTGCCCCTCTCCACCTTCCGCCTGCCGCGACCCGCCGACCTGCGCCAGCTCGTCGACACCCTCCGCAACCCATCATCCTAAAAAAGCGCACCCCCGCACAATAATAATCACAACTATCCGTTATTATAATAATTTGAGAACAAAAAAAATGTCGATAGCAATGAAACATTTCAAGATCACCGCCCTGCTGCTCGTCCTGGCCTCCAGTCTGCTGACCGTCGCATGCAGCAAAGAAGTTGAACCCTCCTTCTCCGAGAGTCAAATCGTTGGTGTCTGGCGCATCCCCCTCACCATCCCCGCCGACGTCTTCAGCGCCGCCGGACAGAAACTCATCTTTACCGAAGACCACATCGCCAGCTACAACGGCCACCTTTTCGCATCATGGAAAATCGAAGGCCGCGACATCATTTGCACCAACTACAATACGGACAACGGCTCCCGCGAACTCGACATGATGAAACTCACCGTCAACAGCCTCGACGATTCCATCATGATCGCCGAGGTGCAATACTCACACTCCGTGGATAACTACATCGACCTCAAAGGCGACTTCAGCGGCATCTACACCCGCATCAAGGAAAACAATCAAACCAATCAATAACACACACTACAAGAACAACACAATGAAAGCATACGTATTTCCCGGCCAGGGAGCCCAGTTTGTGGGCATGGGCAAAAACCTCTATGACGGCAGCGACGAGTGCCGCGCCATGTTTGAGAAAGCCAACGACATCATCGGCTTCCGCATCACCGACCTCATGTTCGCCGGCACGCCGGAGGACCTCAAGCAGACCCGCGTCACCCAGCCCGCCATCTTCCTCCACAGCGTCATCCTGGCCAAATACATGGGAGAGAACTTCAAGCCCGACATGGTCGGCGGCCACTCCCTCGGCGAGTTCTCCGCCCTCGTTGCCGCCGGCGCCATGAGCTTCGAGGACGGCCTGCGCCTCGTCATCGCCCGTGCCAACGCCATGCAGCGCTGCTGCGAGAAGACTCCCTCCACCATGGCCGCCGTGCTCAAGCTCGACGACAAGACCGTCGAGGACATCTGCGCCTCCGTCAGCGGCGAAGTCGTCGTGCCCGCCAACTACAACTGCCCCGGCCAGCTGGTCGTCAGCGGCACCAACGAAGGCGTGGCCCGCGTCTGCGAGCTCGTCAAGGAAGCCAAAGGCAAAGCCCTGCCCCTGGCCGTCGGCGGCGCCTTCCACAGCCCCCTCATGGAACCCGCACGCGTCGAACTGGCCGAAGCCATCGAGCGCACCACCTTCCACGCCCCCGTCTGCCCCTGCTACCAGAACGTCGACGCCCTGCCGCACAGCGACCCCGCCGACATCAAGAAGAACCTCCTCATGCAGCTCACCTCGCCCGTCCGCTGGACGGCCACCGTGCAGCACATGCTCGCCGACGGCGCCACCGAATTCATCGAGGTAGGCCCCGGCACCGCCCTGCAGGGCATGGTCAAGCGCGTCGACGCCAACGCCAACGCCCACTCCGCCGAGTAGCAATCCTCCTCATACAAAAAAAAGGGAGTCCTATTGGGACTCCCTTTTTTTGTTTACCCTATTGAGGATTAGCCTTCAATCTCTTTGCGGACCTTCTTGAAGGCCTCGATGCACTTGTCGAGGTGCTCGTGCTCGTGGGCGGCGCTGATCTGCACGCGGATACGGGCCTGGCCCTTCGGCACGACGGGATAGTAGAAGCCGGTGACGAAGATGCCTTCTTCCTGCATCTTGGCAGCGTACTTCTGGCTCTTAGCGGCGTCGTAGATCATGACGGCGCAGATGGCGCTCTCGCTGGGCTTGCAGTCGAAACCTTCCTCCTTCATGCGGCGCAGGAAGTAGTCGGTGTTCTCGTGCAGCTTGTCCTGCAGGGCGTTGGTCTCGCTCATCATCTCGAACATGCGGATGCCGGCGGCCACGAGGCCGGGGGCCATCGAGTTGCTGAACAGGTAGGGACGGCTGCGCTGGCGCAGCATGTCGATGATTTCCTTCTTGCCGGTGGTGAAACCGCCCATGGCGCCGCCGAAGGCTTTGCCGAGGGTGCCGGTGAGGATCTCGATTTTGCCACGCAGGTTGTAGCGCTCGGTGACACCGCGGCCGGTCTTGCCGACCACGCCGGCGCTGTGACTCTCGTCCACCATCACCATGGCGTCGTACTTGTTGGCAAGCTCATAGATTTTGTCCAGCGGGCAGACGTTGCCGTCCATGGAGAAGACACCGTCGGTCACGATGATGCGGAAGCGGTTCTTCTGGGCGGCCTTGAGCTGCTCCTCGAGGTCGGCCATGTCGGCGTTGGCGTAGCGGTAGCGCTGGGCCTTGCAGAGACGCACGCCGTCGATGATGGAGGCGTGGTTGAGGGCGTCGCTGATGATGGCGTCCTCTTCGGTCAGCAGGGGCTCGAAGACACCGCCGTTGGCGTCGAAGCAGGCGGCGTAGAGGATGGTGTCCTCGGTGCCGAAGAACTCGGCAATCTTCTTTTCAAGCTGCTTGTGCAGGTCCTGGCAGCCGCAAATGAAGCGGACAGAGGCCATGCCGTAGCCGCGGGCGTCCATGCCCTTCTTGGCGGCCTCGATAAGCTCGGGGTTGTCGGCCAGACCCAGGTAGTTGTTGGCGCAGAAGTTGAGGCACTTCTTGCCCTTCACCATAATCTCGGCACCCTGGGGGCTCTCGATGATGCGTTCGTGTTTGTAAAGACCGGCGGCCTCGATATCGGCCAGCTCTTTCTGCAGATGCTGTTGAAACTTAGTGTACATAATTACAATATTTTATCGTTATTTTTTTTATATTTTGCCTCTTTGTATCAACCTACAAAAATACAAAAAAAACTTTACGCTGCAAAAAAAATCTCCACACACCCCCTCCTGCATGCCGCCGGGAAGTGCACCGCCGCGCTCCCACCGGCGCTCAGCGCACCAGCAGCTTCTTCGTCGTGGTGCCCATGGGCGTGGCAACACGCAGCAGGTAGGCGCCCGCAGCCCAGCCGCGCACGTCGAGACCCACCTCCGTCCCTTCGCCGCGGAGCTCCGCCACACGCTGCCCCTCGCCATTGAAAACCTCCACACGCTCGATGCCGAAGCTCGACAGCACACGGGCCTCCGCCGTCGCCGGATTGGGCTGCACACACACGTAGCGGCTCACCATGTCCGCCACCCCGATGCCCGTCGTGTCGCCAGGCTCCTCCGTAGGGGCATTGGGGTCGGGCGTGAGGATGGGGAATATCAGATAGAACTTGTCCTGCGACGACGGCATGTTCGGCCACACCCAATGCACATCCCCTGAGCTGGGCCAGCAATACTTCCAGACATGATACTCATGCAGTCCCAGCCCCTCCATGACCCTCGGGGTGAAAGACATATGGATTTCCGCGTCCTGAGACGAGCGCTGCGTGGTTCCCACATAGAATTTGCCGCTCACGACTATGGCACTGTCGAAATACTTCTCGTACATTGCATAGACATAATTGGGGTTGAATCTCCAGTATTTGCCTGTCTCCACATAGTAGGCCGCCGTGTCGTATTTCCTGTGCACCATCACCTCGCGGTGCGGCACAAGATCACTGCTGCTGTCCTTAAGATAGATGCCGAGATACTCATAGCATTCATCCAGCGTGGTGTCCTGAAACCGGGACCAGAACTCCTCCCACCATTCCGACGGAGTCCAGTCTCCGCTTGCCGGAAGATAGGAATCGTCGAACTCTGTCATCAGGCACGCCGCCACACCGTATATCTTCAGCGAATCCTTTGCATGCATCTCTTTGGTCACCACTCCGCATCCATCCCCGTATATGGTTCCGTAACTGATATGCCAGTCACTCTCAAGGTTGGGAACCATGTCCATGAAATAGTTGTCTTTCAAACAACTCTGAACAGTGTCCTGAGCCCATCCCGCCGCCATCGGCAACATGGCCAACAAAATAATCGAAATCTTTTTCATAACTATGTTTTTTTTATTGTTTATTAATGTCTTCTTTCTGGCAGCCGACTGCCACCAAGCTCAGCCCTGCAAAAAGGGCAACGGTTCTGATTGTTTTCTTCATATATATATTTTTTTAGTGGGACATGTACTTATTCACATTAACTGTCAACTAATTACTCATTTATTATTGTTTTATAAAAGGTAATTCGTATTAAACAAAATAATTGAATATTATTTATGATTACCTAATCTATAGTTATAATGTGCGACAGCATTCATTTGGTCTTCTGTTTCTATATCGAAGACTGTTATAATCCAATTAAGGCGGGAAACTCCGATAACATTATTGTTCAACAAATCCGTGGTATCCATGGTAAGTGTCGGGTCGCTTTTAGGAGATAAGAAAACGGTTACAATATCTATTCCTTGTTCAATTTTTGCCTGTTTTCTTGCAGAAATCGGAAGAACCCGGAAGTCATTGACGAGGGTCTCCCAGCCGACGGAGTCGAGGGCGGTGAGGGTGGTGACGTTGACGGTCAGGGTGTCGTTGACGGGGAAGTCCTCGATATGGGCCACGGTGAGGTGGGGGTTGTCGGCATAGGTGCGGTAGAGGTCGCTGACACGGTGGGCGGCAGCATAGCGCGGCAACCACAAGGCAAGACCTGCGGCCGCAAGGCTGAGCGACACAACGAGTATCCAGTATAAGCGACGACGGTTCATGCCATGGGGTTGTTCTGGTTTTCGAGCACGTAGTACACGTCGAGGACGGCCTCACGGGGGTCGCCGGTGGAGGTGACTATGCCGTGGGACACGGTGAGGCGTGCCGCCGTGGGCAGGGCCACGGCGAGTGCCAGCAGCACCGCTGCCAGGGCCACTCGGCGACGCCAGGCGGCACACGAGCGGCGGTGCAGCCACCGACGATTGTCGGCGGCCAGCGCGGCCTCCATCTCTCCGACGGGGCTCCCCCCGGCACGCCGCCGGACAACACCGAGCGCCAGCCGGCGGAGATTCTTATCTTGCAATGCGTTGTTCATAGGTTCAGGTTTTTGTATCGTTGTTTCATCTTTTCTATCATGCGGCGGTAGCGCTTGGTGACGGCGGCAGGGCTCAGGGCGAGCTTCCGCGCGCTTTCGCCGTGGTTGTAGCCCTGCAGCAGGAGCTCCAGCAGGCGGCGCTCGCCGGCGTCGAGGTCCTCGGCCAGCTCGTCGACGCTCTCGCGCAGCTCTTGGTCGCTTATGTCCTCCGGCCACTCCTCGTCGAGGGGCAGCAGGCTGGGGTAGAACAGGCGGCGATGGCGCGTGTAGACGCCGCGGCAGCGCTCGCGCACCCACCGCCGCTGCTGCGCAGGGGCATAGGTGGGGTCGTAGAGGTCGATGGAGGCCCACAGGTCGCACATAACCTCGTGCAGCAACTCGGCAAAGAGGCGCTTGTCGGTGCCGGAATAGTACCAGCACCGTTCGCGTATCAGGTTGATATTGCTGTTGACCAGCTGTTTATATGTCTTCTCGGCATCCTCCATACTCCATAAGGAACCCCTGCTTATGAAAGTGCAAAATTGAGCCCACTTTAAAAAGTAAGGCCTGTTAAAAATGTTTATATTTCACGAAAATAATCTCTGCTTTATGCTGTTATCTGGAATATTTTTCGTATCTTTGCACCATCAATCAAACAGAATGACTATGT
>Ga0256405_10001503_pt1 | contig 62846 bp, 58 predicted proteins | sample RumenRJG_02DNA_FD_189096 | JGI IMG/M metagenome (GOLD analysis project Ga0256405, IMG submission 189096) | Bovine rumen microbial communities from Lethbridge, Alberta, Canada - RJG_02 | ecosystem: Host-associated > Mammals > Digestive system > Stomach > Rumen | place: Canada: Alberta... | reverse complement strand
CTGCCATCGGGAAAGTACTCTTTGAGAGGAAACCCTTAGGCGAGCTATTTGTTAAACCCAAACGTCCTCAGAATGACTCCGATGATGGTCAGCTGACCTTATGGTAAAATTTCTTTGGACAGTAGTGTTATTCTATATAATTTCTATAGATTAATCGTCAGAATTACTACTATCTGGTAGCAGATCTTCTATGTAGGCCCACAGAACAATATCTGTGAGTGCATATATTTTACATGGTTCTGCTACAACATGACCTTTATAAAAGAACCGATTACTATAAGTCACAACGTCCTTTGTCTTTCGTTTACTGATAACCAAACATTGTGCCTTATCCGCAGGTTCCTCGCTTGCTTGATGCCAGACTCTGTTACGATACCAGTCGGCACCATTCATGAACATGGTGACCTGCATAGTGTCACCGCTCTCTTTCGCAATCTTCTCGGCTTTTACGAGTAAAGCCTTTTTCGTTTGTACTATCATAGTCAGTCCTCCTTATTTTGTTTCAGGTAGCAAATCTTCCACATATGCCCACTTTTGAATAATATTTCTTTTTACACTATCATTCCAATCGAAATGGGGAGGATAGATGGTTAGGTTGACACCAATTTCACCACGGTACAGTACCTTTCCTGAGCCGGAAGGTTTTTGACTGGCATCATGCCAGAGAAGTTTTACGAAAAGAGATGCACCGTGCATGCAAGCATCTTGTGTACTGATAGGATAGTAGTATCTTCTACTGCAGCCTTTTCCAAGGCTTGTTTCATTTGTTCTGTCATATTATGTATTATATATTATATATTATTTATTACGATATATCTCAGGAATGGCTATCTCGCCATTCTTGCGTTCATAGCTCTCGAAGTACTTAACCAGGGCCTCTTCAATGATGCTGTTGAGCTGACGGCCAGTGTTGAGACCCAGAGAACGCAGTTTACCCATTACCTCAGGATTGAGGGTGATACTGGTACGTTCTAAAGGCTTTGCATGAACCTTTGGCCTTCCTGCAGATCGTCTTTCCGGAAGAGAACTGTTTTCCCTTTCATAAGACATTACAGAATCTTCGGAAGCAGCTCTGCCTTGAACATTCTTCATTAGCCCCTGAAGACTACCAGGTAGCTTTACTCCTTGCTTGTCATTTGCCATACTCAGTCCTCCTTTCTCCCGATTTTGAGTTTTCGATATATTCCTATGCAAAAACATAGAAGACTACTGCAAGCCACCAATCCCATTGAACAAGTACAAAGAATTGTCCTTGTGTCGCCATTATAAAAGTTTCCCTTATCAAATCCTATTATAAAGAAAGGAAATGTACAAACGATAGAAAGCATAAAATATACGCCCCAAATGAAATACTGTGTTGTAATAGTCGATTTTTTATTATCTTCCATTACTTTTGCAGTATATTCATCTTCAATTAATATGCTTATCTCGACGTCGCCATCGTAGCAGCGCTTACAATAGCATTGCTTCAGTTTGAGGGTGTCTGGAATCGTTGCTATTTTCTCTTTTAAAGCCGATATGTTAGAGACCTTACTTAATAGTTGAATCTCTTTGTTAATCTGTTCTTTCATACTGCGTCCTCCTATCTCTTTGTTATGCTAATAAGTCCTTCAAAAGCGTCTTTCACCAACTCTCGCTGGGAAGGGGTGATGTCGTAAGAGTTAATCCTCTCCAGGGCAGCACGGGATGGGATAGGAGGGAGAACAGTGCCAATCATGTTGAACATGTCCGCAACCTGCTTCCACATCTTTTTCTCTTCAAGATTTCCCTTACGGTTAATGTTGTTGGGAATGAAGAGAATGTGACCTTTCATTTCCGGCGAGGCCTGACGGATCATCTGTAAGGCACGAACAAAGTCTCCAGTAGATGATAAAGATACCTTGTCATAGCGGAACGGACAGATAATATAGTCCGCATTGGTAAACATTGGTATCAAACCATCCTGATTCATGTTACCTGGAGCATCCATCAGTACGTAGCCGTCTAACTGTTTGGAATTATTCATAAGCTGCTGCATTACTTCTGGAGTACTGATGTCGAAGCCTTGAATGGCATACGGCTCAGTATCACCATAGAACTCTTTATCATCCTTTCGGATCCCGACGATAGTCTGCTGGAGATCAGTATCGATGATGCAGACGTTTTCTTTCTTCCAATTCAAATAATTGGCAAGTAATAGGCATAGCGTAGATTTGCCTACACCACCTTTCTGATTGGCAAATACTATAATTCGATTCTTCATATTATATATTATATATTATTTATTACGGTCAAAAAAACAATTCTTGGTTGAACTCAATCTAAAGTCTTACTATCTCGCTCCAAGCGTCTATTACTGTGTTCAATGTATTCCTTCTCTCGTTTATTATTTTCGTATTTAATCTTGATATTTGCAATAATACATCCGAGGATGCTTCCAAGCGAACATCCTATAATTATATTTGGTAGTAAATTCATTATTATTTCCATATTATATTATTTATTATATATTACATAATTATCTATTTACAAACACTAAATAAGCTGATTTAGGGGGGGTATTGTTCAGGGAGTATGTTGGTCATAACTCCCTGAACGCCTACTTTTATTTGACATTCCACATCTTCGTAGTGCCATCGGCATTAAAAAGTACATCGATGTTGGCGCCATTTTTGGCGGCAATAATGTCCCAGGCTTTCAACTGTATAAACTGCTGAGTAGATAGCCCCATTTCATTCTGATAGGCCTTGTCGGCAACAGCACGTTGACGCTCAGCCTTCTCGCGGGCCAGCTGGACTTCTGCTTCTCGCTCCTGCGTTTGTTTAGCCTGCACGGCTTTAGCAGTCTTGTTCATCTCATCGAGCTGCTCCTTATTAGGAATGGCTTTACCTATTACCACCTGCTTTACATCAATCGGGAGTTCTCGGTCTTTTGATAACTCAGCAATATGTGCTCTAAGCTCTACTAATAGAATACTGTCAATTTTATTTAATACTTCTCGATTTGACATAAGATCGAAAGGACTATGCTGCGATACATGGTCACGAACACGATTGCAGAAAAAGTTTAAGACATTGTTGTCAAACCAGTTGTTTCCATAGTTTTCCAACAAAATAGGCGTCTTCCCCTTTTTAATCTGGGTAACAACAGCGGTATGAAAATCCAAAGGCGTGTTGTCATTACTAAAAAGATCGTCCATATTGACCTGCCACTTATATGGTGTTATTATATAAGTGACAGCATCAGTAGTCCACCAGCACCAAGTAAGACCGGTTTGTACTGGAGTCTGGTCAACACCACCATGCCCATAGAACCAAGGCTTATAAATTAGAACCGCCTCTTCGCCAGCGTTCGGGCGAACACCATGACAACTGAACAATACAATACATAATGTGGCGATTGCCATAATACTTAAAATCTTCTTCATAATAAAACCTCCATTAATTTAAAAGTGAAACAATAATCTTATTATAGCCTTAATTTGTTATGCTATTTATATTTTAGTTTGAACAGGACGAATCTGCAGTCCTAAATAACGATAGAAATAGCTAAAAGAGAACACTCTATAGCTAAAACTAAATCCTTTCACTATGTTATCCTGATTTGACATCCAATACTCTCCGTAATTCATATGGGACATCTCTCCGAAATCAAGTTTTACTCCTGTAGGTGGGAGAAAGATGCTGTTGCCATTCCGTCCCGTGAATCTGACCCCTTTGAAAATATTGTTATTGACTAATAATTCCATCTTACAATATCTTCTTAATTCTTTTGTCTGCCCTTCGGTGGGTATTGCCCATCCAGCGCCAAGAATTGTAGTTGCCGCGTCATATTCTGTGCCCGCTATGTTCTTGGGAAGTTTATCCAGATGATAGTCTTCGGATTCTTGAATAAACGGGACAACTTCCCCGAAACGGAAATAGTTTCCACATGCTTCAGGTATGTCTGCACCTAAGTTGCGGTCTGCCCAAAGTGTTCCACTGGGTAGCCCTAAATCTACAGCAACCGGGCGGTTTGATGCTGTATTGCCAGTTTGAATATTACCTGTTTCCATAATTGATAAAGATTAAGTTAATACAATATTATCGTCTTATTCCCTTGGCTCTGCCAAGATCTGGATTCTTTTCAAGGTCTCTCAGAATACTATCGAGACTGTGCAGCTGCTCTTGATTGAGCGCGTGAATGCAGTCGATGGCCACCTTCTGGCCTACGAGGTGACGCTTGCTGAGCGGGTCTGCGACTTTCAGAACGTCAGCGACATCCTTGGTTGTCACTTCCTCTGGTCTTGTTAGCCAGTACTCACATATGAAGTCATTCACGATACGGTCAATGTCTTCAGTTGTACATTGATCGGCAGGCTTGCCGGCAATCTCAGCCACCCATGGAGCTTTCTTCAGGTTCTCTACAAGGTCATCCATCTCAAAGCCAATGTCGTCAGGATCGAACTCGTTGGCCCCCATGGCCTCACATAGGTCGTTGAATGAATCGCTGAACCAGGCAATACCTGTGTGCATCCCTTTACCCGTTATATGCTCGATGGCATACTGGGCTGTCTGCTTCTGTAGCTGTTCAATTGTCTTTCTCATAATTATGTTCATTTACAACTTTTTATAATCTATCCTTTTGCGGTCGATATAGGTAATCTCGAAACCAAAATCCTTTACTATTGGATCGTTTTTTACATCTTCTGTATAACCTCCAACGTAACGGTCGTACCCGAAAAGTGTAACCCATCCATCTCTATTTTCTCCGTCCCTCATAATATTCATGAAATGTCGCGAAAGATCTTGTTTGGAATTGTGTCCAGGATGACAAATATTCTCATCTCTGAACATCATTACATACCCACATAGTATCATTTCATTTTTAAGATGTAGAGTATTAATTATCGCACTTCTCCATTCTGGGTTTCTACATAATTCAGATAGCCAGATAAGATCCTGCTCGTGCGAAGGTGTAAATTCCTTCTCCGGCAGTTGCTTGGGAGAATCCTGTTTTTCCTGTATCTGCTGCTCAGTTTCTGTCGAGGGCTCGTAAGTTGCGAGGGCTTCCTGCATCGCTTTAATAGCATATGCCGGAACACTTTTGATTTCTTTTTCGCTCAGCATAATAGTATCATAAAGTCTTTTTAAGTACTCCATGAAGAAATTGCCAGGGTTCGTGCGCCATATATTGGCAGCAGACTCATGTCCGTAGTTCTTATAATATTTGAGTTTGATAATTGTCACCAAATTCTTTCCCTTAATCTCGTCGAAACCAAGATTATTTTTGAGGAAGTTCTTTTCTTCGTCCGTTAAGTCGTCCAGCTTGAAAGATGTTAGAGGATTCATCTCTAAAAATAGATCTATACGCTTGTCAACTTCTGGATTCTTGTCGGGTTGATAGAAAATTAGCACTTTTACATAGTTGGCGGTGTAGCCACGACCTCTACGAGAAGGGATAGTACATGCAATGTCAACATATTCCTCAAACTCTATATAGAAAGGAGAATGTTCTTTTAAATCCTTAGCCACTTCGTTCAATACCCTTTTTCGGAATAAACTATAATCTCTATATTCTCCTGGAGCAATTTTGTCTTTTATGTAATTCGTAGACCATACTACATATCCTTTCTTTCTGTGATCAGCCAGCAGAATATAGATATGATACGATGCTTTGCACTCGAATTTAAAGAAACTGCTCAATTCAAAAATATGAACTCCTTCTTTCCAATTACAAAGGATTTTCCATGTCCTATCAGGAATGCGAAAATACACATAGTTCTCACCATTATATTTCCTGATCTCAGGATTCTCTATTATCTGATAAAGGCCCCAGACAATACCAGTGTCCTTACAATCCTTATCGAACAGTTTTTCCTTTAAATCTTTATTCTCATATTCTTTCGCCTTTGCCAAATTACTCAAAGCTTCTTTTATGCTATCATATCCCCTGAGTTTGTTTTCATTATTCCTGGACAGGAGAAAACTAAGAGGAAATTGAATCTCAATTTCAGGATGCCTGTATACACTGGGAAAAGAAAGTTCTCTCATCCTAATCTGGTCGAGGAAAGGTTTCTGGTCTTTTAAGTCCTTATCCTTGCTGAAATCAAACTTGTGGTCACCGAAGTCAGCTTGCATCTTTAGCATAATAAGCCCAATTATGCGCCACTCATATTTACTTTTAAGTCTTGTAGGTAAAGAGAAAGCAGAATTGGAAGCGTATATTTTATCGCTTCTTTTATTCACCTGCATTACACTAACTTCCGCGCGCATACCTTATTATTATTTAGATTTCTATTCTGTCTTCAGTGCTTTAATACTCTTCACTGTCTTATGTTCCTTAAAGAGTTTCATTGCCATATCCACATCTACCACTATTACTTTTCCCTGACGAGCTACGGCAGGGGTGATAATGGTGTCTACTAATTTGCGTGCAGTCGGGTAGCTGCAATTAAACAATTTCTTTATACCGCTCATACCATGAACGTATCTCTTGGGCTTGGAATCTGTAACACTGTCATTTTGCAGGGCTACCTCATTGAAGCGAGAGGATTTCAGCATCCCCATAAACTGGTCAACTGTAAGCTGCCAGATTGGTGTACTGCCTGATGGTATCTGTAATTTTTCCATACTCTACTATTTTTAGGGTTATTTTATTGTTACTTTCATAATTATTTTAAAAAAAATGTCTATCTTTGCATCCAGAAATATTATCCGGAGATCAAATCATAATGAAATCTGGGTACAAAGATAGTAAATTTAGAAACATAATCCTAATTTTACCTATCTTTTCTTGGTTTAATTAACTTTTATTATATATTTCGTATGAAAAATTTAAATCAAACCCTGTTAAATATAGGACAATTGATTGAAAAGAGACTGAAAGAAATACAGATGTCACATGCTGAATTGGCAAGGGCTGTAAATATGGATCAGTCTAACATGAAGAAGCTGCTCGGTAAACCATCAATGGATACGGGTAGGCTTGTACTGTTCTCGCAGGCCATGAGATATAACTTCTTTATGGACTTTTCCACGAACGAAGATTATAAAAAGTTAAAGGATGGTGAGTTTAAAATAGATGACTCTATCCATATCGGTGGAATAATCAAGGTTGTTATGCAAAGTCTGAAAATTACCCAGGAGGAGTTATGCGACAGACTGATGAAACTTGAAGAAGGAATATCATACAGGAGAGGGGATATCAGTAAACTGGTAAATAGAAAAACTATTGATACAAATAAATTGTTGAAAATCTCAGAGGCACTTGACATTAACTTCTTTGAGTTTTATTGCATGGATGCTTTTGAAAGAATAAGTTGGGCACAGGATCATTTTGCAAATCTTCCAGGATATAAAGAGGAGGATGACAGCTCAACCTTCGGTTTGGAAATGAAGAGAAAATCTAAGGAAACGGCTGAGATTGTCGAAGAATTGTCAAGGGTTAAGGCAGAATATGCTGTACTTCAATATAAATATAAGGTACTACAGAAGCGTTTGATGGATGCTGGAATGCCTTTCGAGGTAGAATAAGATCTTTAACTAAAATTAACCTCATAATGCATGGGGTTCAGCAACACTTCTCAAAAATTCCGATCAGTTTTACATTCTGTTTTTAATCCGGAAAATACAACAAAAAGGGGATGTGAAATGTTAATTTACCTTTAAATGCAACATTAATTATTTTGTTGTATTTTTACTTCTAAATCCCTTTTTTGTTGTATTTTAATGGGTGTAAATCCCATTTTTGTTGTATTTTAATGGGTGTAAATCCCTTTTTTGTTGTATTTACACCTTTCTTATATAAAAAAGAACTTTTTTTGATAAAGGGGAATGCGTCTTTACAGACGCTTTATATTTGACAAAGCATCAGGTGTGTATAGGTGTGCATACACATACCCACGCGCGCGAACACACAGGTGACGAAGGATGCACCTGGAAAATCAAAATCAAAAAAACAACCGACCCAGGTCGGAATAAATGAGCTTTTTCCTGCGCGTTAAAATTTGTATTATTTTGTATTAAAGTCTTTATTACCGAATAATGGATCTATGACTGGAAAAGAAATAAAGGATGCAGATAGTCATGGGAAGAAAAATTCAAATGATGAGAACTACAACGGTAGAAATAAATACGCACAGTTATACGCACTGGTCCCAGATAAAGTAGGGGAATAAAGATGGCTGGGAATATAAGATTGGGGTAAAAATAGTCATTTTGGCGAAAAGTGTGCGTAAATTTGTGCGTAAAATGAAATAACCCCCTGAAAATCAGAGGGTTATTGTAGTCGATAGGGGAATCGAACCCCTATGCCAAGATTGAGAATCTTGTATCCTAACCATTAGATGAATCGACCGAGCAGCGAGAGACATCAAATGAATTTGAATGTCCGAGTCGCGAGGGAGATGACTAAAAGTCAATCGACCCATGCTCTCGCAGAGAAATCCCCTCGGTGCGGAAGGAGGGGGATTCGAACCCCCGGTACGGGAACCCGTACGGCAGTTTAGCAAACTGCTGGTTTCAGCCACTCACCCATCCTTCCAAAAGGACCCTGGAGTCAGAAACCGTGGGGTTATCTCCTTGATTGCGGGTGCAAAGGTACTACTATTTTTTGAACCCTGCAAATTTTTGCGTGACTTTTTTCACTTTCTTGCTGTTTTTTCTCGTTCCCGCCCTGTTTTCAGGGGGGTAGAGGAGCGGAATACGGGACTCGAACCCGCGACCCTCGGCTTGGGAAGCCAATGCTCTACCAACTGAGCTAATTCCGCTTAGCTTCGGTATGCCCGAAGAATCGGGAAAGAAAAAGAGCCAGAATGGTTGTATCCTGACTCTTTTTGTTTGGAAAGTGAGCCGATAGCCGGACTCGAACCGGCGACCCACGCATTACGAATGCGTTGCTCTACCAACTGAGCCATATCGGCAGTCTTTCAATGATCGCTTGCTTTTTTCGAAAGCGAGTGCAAAGGTAATACTTTTTTTTGTAACCTCCAAATGTTTTAGCCTTAAAGTTTTGCTTTCAGGAATTTTCCCGTGAGGCTACGTTCGCAGGCTGCCACCTCTTCGGGTGTTCCTGTGACAACGACCTCGCCACCGTGGTCGCCGCCGTCGGGCCCCATATCGATGATGTGGTCGGCACACTTGATGATTTCCATGTTGTGCTCGATGATGAGGATGGTGTGTCCGCGTTCTATCAGCGCGTTGAAGGCTCTGAGCAGTCGGTCGATGTCGTGGAAGTGCAGTCCGGTGGTAGGCTCGTCGAAGATGAAGAGGGTAGGCTCCTGCTTTTCTTGTCCGATGAAGTAGGCGAGTTTTACGCGCTGGTTTTCGCCACCGGAGAGCGTCGATGAGTTCTGGCCCAGTTTGATGTAGCCCAGTCCGACATCCTCGAGGGGCTGCAGTCGTCTGACGATGACTTTCTGGCCGTGCTCGGCGAAGAAGTCGATGGCCTCGGAGATGGTCATGTTCAGCACGTCGTCGATGTTCTTGCCGTGGAAGCGCACGTCGAGGATGTCGCGCTTGAAGCGGTGGCCGTGGCAGGCTTCGCACTCGAGTACGAGGTCGGCCATGAACTGCATCTCGACGGTGATGACGCCTGCGCCCTTACACTCGTCGCAGCGTCCGCCGTCGGCATTAAACGAGAAATACTGAGGCGAAAAACCCATCTGCTGGGCTAACGGTTGTTCGGCAAAGAGGTCGCGAATGGCGTCGTAGGCCTTGACATAGGTAGCAGGATTAGAACGGGTGGACTTGCCGATGGGGTTCTGGTCGATAAACTCGACATGATGTATGGCGGTATAGTCGCCGTCCAGTCCCTCATATTCGCCCGGTGCATCGCACACCTCGCCGAGATGGCGCTTGAGGGCGGGGTAGAGTATGCCCTTGACGAGCGACGACTTGCCGCTGCCGCTGACTCCGGTAATGACGGTCATCACGTTGAGCGGTATCTCCACCGTCACGCCTTTGAGGTTGTTCATGCGCGCGCCGCGAACTATTATTTTACGGTTCCACGGGCGATGGCTTGGGGGAACGTCTATCTGGTCGAGGCCAGTGAGGTAACGCAGGGTGTGGCTCTTGGGAAACTGGGAGATGAGCGATGAGAAACGAGAAGTGTCTTCTTCCATCTTTCCCTCGTAGACGATTTCGCCACCCAAGCGTCCGGCGTCGGGACCGACGTCGATGAGATAGTCGGCGGCACGCATCACCTCTTCGTCGTGTTCGACGATGACGACGGTGTTGCCGATGTCGCGCAACTGTTTCAGTACCTTGATAAGCCGGTCGGTATCGCGCGAGTGCAGGCCGATGCTCGGCTCGTCGAGGATGTAGAGGCTGCCCACGAGTGAGCTGCCTAGCGACGTGGTGAGGTTGATGCGCTGGCTCTCGCCGCCCGACAGGGTGTTGGACATGCGGTTCAGCGTGAGGTAGCCCAGGCCGACGTCTAACAGGAACTGCAGGCGTGAATTGATTTCCAGAAGCAGGCGACGGCCAATCTGCTGTTCCTGTTCGGTAAGCTCCAGGCGGTCGAACCACTGCTTCAGCGTGACAATCGGCATCTGCACAAGGTCGGAGATGCTGCGTCCGCCAATCTTGACATAGTTGGCTTCTTCCTTCAGTCGGGTGCCGTGACACTTCGGACACGTGGTCTTGCCACGATAACGGCTGAGCATGACGCGATACTGGATTTTGTACTGGTTCTCCTGAACCATCTGGAAGAACGAGTCGATGCTTACGCGGTCGTACTTGTCGCGATGCTTGTCGGAGGGCAGGCCGTGCCAAAGCTGGTCTTTCTGTTTCTGCGTGAGGTTGTAGTACGGCTCGAAGATAGGGAAGTCGTCTTGTGCGGCCCGGCGGCAGAACTCTTCTTTCCACATGCCCATCTTCTCGCCGTGCCAGCAGACCACGCAGCCGTCGTAGACCGACAGCGCGGTATTGGGGATGACCAGATGTTCGTCGATGCCGATAATCTTGCCAAAGCCCTGACATTCAGGGCACGCTCCTACGGGCGAGTTGAACGAAAATAGCTGGTCGGAGGGCTCTTCGAATGTCATGCCATCGGCCTCGAAGTGCATAGAGAAGTCGTAAGTCAGTCCTGCAGGCAACACCATCAGACGCAGTTCGCCGTTGCCTTCATAGAAAGCCGTCTCGGCAGAGTCGACGAGTCGCGAGATGCTGTCTTTTGAATCGTCGACAGACAAGCGGTCGATGACCAAGTAGAATTGAGAATTGAGAATTGAAAATTGAGAATTGTCGGCCAGGAAGTCGTCGATGCGCACAATGTTGCCGTTGGCAAAGATACGCACATAGCCGTTCTGGACATAGAGCTTGAGTTGCTGCTCCATGGTGCGTCCTTCCGCCAAATGGATAGGGGCCATGATGACAAACTTGGTGCCGGCAGCATACTGTCGGCAGCAGGCGATGATGTCTTCGGTGGAGTGCTTGCAGACCTCCTGACCACTGATGGGCGAATAGGTGCGTCCGATGCGGGCAAACAGCAGACGCAGGTATTCGTAGATCTCGGTAGTGGTACCTACAGTCGAGCGAGGGTTGCGCGAGATGACCCGCTGTTCGATGGCAATAGCCGGTGGGATGCCTTTGATGAAGTCGCACTCGGGCTTGTTCATACGACCCAGAAACTGACGGGCATAGCTGCTCAGGCTTTCGACGTAGCGGCGCTGTCCTTCAGCATAGAGGGTGTCGAACGCCAGCGACGACTTGCCACTGCCCGACACACCGGCTATGACCACCAATTTGTTGCGGGGTATCTTGACATTAACATTCTTCAGATTGTTAACGCGCGCTCCCTTTATCTCGATGTAGTCACTCATTTACTTATTGTCTACTGCTGCCTGCTCGATGGGCAGACACTTCTTGTAGTTCTCGATATAACGCTCGAAGCCGGCGACATCCTCGGCCGTGGGGGCGATAGAGACACCTGTGTTGCCTGCGAAGACCACGTCCTCGAGGTAGTCGGCCAGCGACTTACCATTATTATTAATAAGGTAGCCAGCCAGCAGTGCAATACCCCACGCACCACCTTCGCCGGCAGTCTCCATGACAGAGATGGGGCTGTTGAGGGCAGCAGCGAGCATGCGCTGACCAACGCCGGCGGTCTTGAAGTAACCACCGTGACCGGTAATGCGGTCGACGCGAATCATCTCGTCCTTGAACAGGATGTCGTTACCAATCTTCAGCACGCCGATGGCACCATAGAGGTTGGCACGCATGAAATTGGCAAGGTTGAACTTGTCGTTGGCAGAACGAACGAAGAGGGGACGGCCGTCAGCAAGACCAGTGACAGGCTCACCGCTGACGTAGTTATAGGCCATCAGACCACCGCAGTCGGTATCGCCCTCGAGAGCCTTGTTGAACAGCTTGCCGTAGAGCTCGTTCATATCGACGGGCACACCCAGCAGCTGCTGATACTCCTTGAACAGGCCGACCCAGGCGTTGATGTCGCTGGTGCAGTTGTTGCAGTGTACCATAGCCACGAGCGAACCATCGGGCGTGGTCACCATATCGATCATCTCGTAGGGTTTGCTCAGCGGCTTCTCCAAAACAATCATCGAGAACGACGATGTTCCGGCCGAAACGTTACCTGTGCGCTGCTTTACTGCGTTGGTGGCTACCATACCCGTTCCGGCGTCGCCCTCAGGAGGACAAACGGGGCAGCCGGGCTTCAGATGACCAGAGGGGTCGAGCTTCTTGGTACCCTCGGCAGTCAGCGTGCCGGCAGCTTCGCCAGCGTTCAGCGACTTCGGCAGGATGTCGAGTAATCTAAAGGGTAAACCTTTAGACACAAGAATCTTGTCGAACTTCTCAACCATCGTGGCGTCGTAGGTCTTGGTGGCGGGGTCAACGGGAATCATACCCGAGGCGTCGCCCACACCCAGCACGAACTCGCCTGTCACCTGCCAATGAACATAGCCGGCGAGGGTGGTGAGATACTTGATGTCCTTTACGTGCTCGTTATTCTCCAGGATGCACTCATAGAGATGCGAGATGCTCCAACGCAGGGGGATGTTGTAGTTGAACAGTTCGCTCAACTCGGCAGCGGCCTTACCGGTATTGGTGTTACGCCAGGTGCGGAAAGGAACAAGGATTTCCTGCTTCTCGTTGAAGGCCATGTAGCCGTGCATCATAGCCGAGAAGCCGATGGCTGCCAGCGACTCAATCTCGCAGTCGTACTGCTTCTTGACATCCTGACGCAGGTCGGCATAGCAGTCCTGCAGACCACGCCAGATAATGTCGATGCTATAGGTCCACAGTCCGTCGACCAATTGGTTTTCCCACTCAAAAGCACCTTGAGCGATGGGCTTATTGTCCTGGTCGATGAGCACGGCCTTAATGCGGGTAGAGCCGAACTCGATACCCAATATGGCTTTTCCAGCCTCAATGGTTTGTTTTGCTGTCATATTACTTCAGGGCTTTGTTCAACATGTAATAAACTTCGTTGTTACGAAGGGTCTGCTTGAAATCGAAGGTGTTGGTGTCCTTATTGATCTTGACATACTCGATGCCCAGCATTTCGGCGAAGTCTTCCCAGTACTCTTCGGTGATGTCGTAAGAGAAGGCTGAATGGTGTGTGCCACCAGCAAGAATCCACGCTCCGGCACCAATCTCGAAAGTGGGCTGGGGCACCCAAAGGGCGCTGGCCACGGGTAGATTTGGCATGGGCTTGGGCTCGATGCACTCTACCTCCTGAGAAATCAGGCGGAAACGGTTGCCAAGGTCGACAACGGTGGCCTTGATACCACGACCGGTCTTCGAGGTGAACACCAAACGGGCGGTTTGCTGCTTGCGGATGCCGATGCCGAGGAAGTGAACCTCGAGCTTGGGCTTGTCGCTGGCAATGAGCGGACAAACTTCGAGCATGTGGCTCTGCAGGCAAGACGACTGGCTGCCAGCGAAATTGAGCGTGTAGTCCTCAAGGAACGAACAGCCGGTAGGCATGCCCTGCTGGATAACCCACAGGGTGCGATACAGACAGGCGGTCTTCCAGTCGCCCTCGGCACCAAAGCCGATACCCTCGGCCATCAGACGCTGAGAGGCCAGACCGGGAATCTGGTCGAAACCGCAGAAGTCGGGCTGGTTGATGTCAGCATCGCCCAGATCGTCGAAGTTAGTGGTGAAAGCGGTGGCACCATTGTCCTTCAGCACGCGGCGCAGGGCAATCTCGGCCTTGGCGGCATTGCGCACCTTCTCCCAATAAACGGCTTCGCCACTCTCGTCGATCTTGATGGTATATTCCTTCTTATAGACCTCAACAAGTTCGTCAACCTCAGCATCGGTCACTTTCTTCCAGTAGTCCATCATGGAACTAACGGGATAGTAGTCGACGTGATAGCCCAAACGCTGCTCGAACTCCACGCGGTCGCCATCGGTCACGGCAACGTTGTTCATGTTCATACCGAACATCAGACAGCGCACATTGTGAGCATCAGCAACACCGGCAGCTACACGAGCCCAGACGGCAATCTTCTGCTGAGCATCCTGGTCTTTCCAGTAGCCGCAAACCACCTTACGGGGAACACGCATGCGGGTACAGATATGGCCGAACTCGATGTCGCCGTGGGCGCTCTGGTTCAGGTTCATGAAGTCCATGTCAATGGTGTCCCAGGGAATCTCGGCATTGTACTGCGTGTGGAAGTGGAGTAGGGGCTTCTGCAACTTCTGCAGACCCTTGATCCACATCTTGGCAGGCGAGAAGGTGTGCATCCACGTGATGATACCTACGCACTTCTCGTCGTTGTTGGCAGCGAGCATCACCTGCTCGACTTCCTTTGAGCTGTTGGCCGTACCTTTATATATAATCTTTACGGGGATGTTGCCAGAGGCGTTCAGACCTTCGACCATCTCCTTGGAGTGGCTGTCGACGGCAACTACAGCGTCGCCTCCGTAGAGGAGCTGAGCACCAGTCACCCACCAAATCTCTAAATTATCAAATGCTTTCATTGTCATGGGATTGTTAGTGTTTCTGTCCTTTCTGTCCGTAGTAGGCGTTAGGACCGTGCTTACGCATATAATGCTTCTCGATGAGCAGTGGGCTCATGGTCAGAGCGGGATTCACGCTGAAGGCGATGAAAGCCATCTTGGCACATTGCTCCATCACCTTAGCATTGTAGACGGCGTTGTCGGGAGAGGTTCCCCACGAGAACGGGCCGTGGTTCTTGACCAATACGGCAGGAGTGTGGTCAGGATTGATCTTGCGGATGTTCAGAATCTCGTCAACGATGACGTTACCCGTTTCCAACTCGTACTGTCCCTTTACCTCGGCTTCAGTCATGTCGCGCGTGCAAGGGATATCCTTATAGAAGTAGTCGGCATGAGTAGTGCCGATGTTGGGGATATCCTTACCTGCCTGGGCGAAAGCCGTAGCGTAGGTCGAGTGGGTGTGAACCACACCCTGGATGTTGGGGAATGCCTTATATAATACAAGGTGGGTAGGGGTGTCTGATGACGGATTGAGGTCGCCCTCAACGACTTTACCACTTTCCAAATCTACTACTACCATGTCCTCGACCTTCATCTCATCGTAGCTGACGCCACTGGGCTTGATGACAACGAGACCTTTCTCGCGGTCTATACCTGAGACGTTGCCCCAGGTATAGATGACCAGTCCTTGTTTTACCAAGTCGAGATTGGCCTTAAATACTTTCTGTTTCAGTTCTTCTAACATAATTGTTTGCTTTTAAAGTTTGAAGTTCTTGTCTTCTTCGTAAGCCTTTTTGTTAAAGCGGTAGAGAAAGGCACCCCGCTTGGAAGTGAGCTTGTCAATCAGCTCGGTCTTTTCAATGAACTCCATCTCCTTGATACGCTTGCGGAAGTTACGCTTGTCGATCTCTTCGCCATTAACGGCTTCGTAGAGACGTTGAAGCTGGGTCAGCGTGAACAGCTTGGGCAGCAGCTTGAAGCCGACAGGTTCTGTCTTTATCTTGCTCTGCATGAGCTTGCGGGCCTTGCGAATCATCTCCTGATGGTCAGAGAACATCGGAGGTAACTCGTCGATATTGACCCATTCGACGCCATGCTCCTTCATCATCTTAGCGCTGTAGTCTTTGACGTTGATCAGAGCATAGTAGGCAATGCTGACTACGCGAGCACCCGGATCACGGTCCAGATTACCAAACGCTCCTACCTGACGCATATAGACATCGTGCATGCCTGTCAGCTCGAAGAGCGTGCGGTCTGCTGCTTCGTTAATGCTTTCGTCATTGCGAACGAAGCCTCCGTAGAGACTCCATTCGCCTTTACCGGGATCCATGGCGCGGTGACCAATCAGTATCTTCAACTTGTTCTGATCGAAGCCGAAGATGATGCAGTCGACCGATACCAGTATCTTTTGGTGTTCTATATAATACTTGGTCATGGTTGTTTGCTATAAGGGTTTACCACAAAGCAACATACAGAATGGTGAGAATGACGATAACGCCAACAGCACCGATGTTGAAAGTCTTGTCGGTCTTGAAGATGTTCAAGTCGATAGCTACCAGCTTCGGATCCTGTACTTTGTCAAGTGCGTTAGAACGCAGGTAGATACCGATGGTTGCTGTGATAGCTGCAAAGAAGATCATTGCACCCTCGAAACCGTGGACGTGCATGGTGTCGTTGAAGAAACCACCAATGAACAGCACGAATGAAACGGCAGCCACGCAGAACATGATAGTGCTCCAGCGTAATTGGGTCTTCACGGTGTGCTCGTCGAGCTCGTCGGCAGGAACAGCCTTCTTGCTTTTCAGCGAAATCCATACGAACAGTATGACCAGCGTGATGAAGACAACGCCAGAACGCACCAGGAATGGCATTTCGGGGAAGGCAAACTTATAGATGATAGAGAAGGCAAAGGTACCGATGGCGCAAACAACAGCAGCAGTACCGCTGGCGCGCTTCCACAGCAGACCAAGACCGAAGATAACTACCACACCGGGATATACGAAGGCTGAATATTCCTGAATGAACTGGAAGGCCTGGTCGATACCACCCATCAGCGGGTAAACAGCAATCAGGGCGATGATCAGAGCGGTGACAGAAGTCATACGGCCGACATTCACCAGACGCTTCTCAGAGGCGTTCTTGTTGATGAACTGCTTGTAGATATCCATCGTGAAGAGGGTAGAGGTAGAGTTGAACATAGAAGCCAGTGAAGAAATCACAGCGGCTGCCAATGCTGCAAAGCTCAGACCCTTGACAACGGTAGGAGTGAAGTTACGGATGAGGAAAGGATAAGCATCGTCAGAACGAGCAATAGAACCTGCCAGCGTCTCGCGCAAACCGTCGCACTCAGGAGCGGTCATAATATAGAAGGCACAAACACCGGGGATACAAACGATGAATGGAATCAAAATCTTCAGGAAGGCAGCAAATACCATACCCTTCTTGGCCTCTGCCAGAGACTTGGCAGCCAGACCCTTCTGGATGATGTACTGGTTGAAGCCCCAGTAGCCGAGGTTGGTCAGCCACAGAGCACCGAAGATCAGCACGATGCCAGGATTGGTAAAGAAGGGGTCTTCTTTCTGGATGATGTTACCAGCGCTGTCTGCAACACCGTTGATAACAGGATAGAGCTCTTCGTTACGGGTGACAACCAGATTGAAGTGCTTGTCGCCATCAATAGAAGCCAGATAGTCTTTGATATGTGACAGCGCATCCCATGCACCGCCTAAACCCATCTCGTCGCCAATGACCGAAAGTGCAGCATAGGCGGTAATCAGACCACCACCTACGAGGAAGGTCACTTGCATAACGTCAGTCCAGGCTACAGAAGCCAGACCGCCATAGATAGAGTAAACACCTGCAATAACGAACAGAGAGAGAATGATGCACATACGAACCTGGTCAATCTCAATGCCACCAACATTGATAATCATGTCGGTAGGCAAGCCCAGAATCTGCTGGATGGCCAATGCACCAAGCCAAGCGACAGAGGTCAGGTTAACAAAGACATAGAGGAACAGCCACAAAAGTGAGAACGCAAAGCCTACACCCCAATTATAACGCTCGCGCAGGAACTGGGGAATGGTGAAAATCTTCTTCTCAATCATCAGCGGCAGCAGGAACTTACCGACAACGAGCAGGGTGGCAGCAGCCATCAACTCGTAGGCAGCCTGGGCGATACCTGATGCGAAGGCGGATCCTGACATGCCGATGAACTGTTCAGCAGAGATGTTGGCAGCAATCAATGATGCACCTACAGCCCACCAAGTCAGTGTGTTACCGGCCAGGAAGTAGTCGGTAGATGATTTCTCTTCTCCTTTCTTGCTGCGCGAAAGGAACAGTCCCATGCTCACAAGAATAATAATGTACGCGATAAACACCAGATAGTCGGCTAGCGCAAAACCATTATTACTAAGTGCTTCTAAAATTTTGTCCATTTTGTTGTTATGATTTAATGATTATTGTTTTGTTCTTCAATAGGTCATGCAAATTATTTCACAGAGAATTTATATGCAGCATGGCTGTAGTACTTCTCGCCAGGATTCAGCGTGGGTTGTACCCAGTCTTTCTTGTTGGGGCTGTCAGGATACTTCTGGCTCTCTAAGCAGATGCTTACATGCTGAGGATATACGCCACCCTTGTGCTTGATGTTGGGTTCGTTGCCGATACCTTGGAAGTTGCCGCTATATACCTGAACACCAGGCTCGTTGGTGTACATCTCCATGAAAATGCCGGTTTTGGGGCTATAAAGGCTGGCGCATACTTGGGTGTCGTCGCCCTTACCATCCTTGTAGGTGTTCAGACACCAGTTGTGATCATAGCCGCCAGCGTTCTGAATCTGGTCAAACTCAGACTTGATGCTGTCGCCAATAGCATGAGCAGTACGGAAATCCATCGGAGTGCCCTCTACAGACTTAATTTCGCCAGTGGGAATATAGAGTTTGTCAGAAGGTGTGAAGTTGTCTGCATTCACGTAGAGCACCATGTCGTATCCGGGCTTTGTGAAGTCACCATTCAGATTATAGTAGTTGTGATTCGTCTGGTTGATGATAGTTGGCTTGTCGGTCTCTGCCTCCCAAGTGATGTCCAGCGTGTTGTCGGCAGTCACCTTGTAGGTCGTTACAGCAGTTACTTTGCCAGGGAATCCGTTTTCGCCGTCCTCAGCAACAATCGTTAACTTCAAGATAGAATCGCCAATCTGTTCAGCATCGTATACCTGGTTCATCCATCCCGTCGTTCCACCGCCATGCAGACAGTTAGGACCGTCGTTCTGCTTTAGCTGGTAAGTCGAATCATTCAGCGTAAACTGACCACCCTTGATGCGGTTGGCATAACGACCTACAGAGGAACCGTAGTCTGTTGGTGAGTTGAGCGTGTCAACGTACTGTGCAATATTGTCGAAACCCAGTACAACATCTGTCGGATTGCCATCTTTGTCGGGTACAACCAACGATACCACGCGACCACCATAATTAGTGATGCATACCTCCATGCCATTGGCATTCTTAAGCGTGTAAAGCTTAACGGGCTTTTCATTCAGGATGGTGTCGAACTTAGCGGCATCAAGACCTGACAATGTCAGTTTCTGCTCACTGTTGGAAACACAAGCGCTGAGCATAGCAACAGCTATTCCCAGACTACAAATCATAGATTTCATAGTTCTCATTTTTATAAGAGTTTTAAGTTATGTTAGATTTTGGGTGTAAAATTACGATTTATTTTTGAAACAACAATGAAAAAGTCAGAAAAAATCGAGCGTAAGGTGTTGTGCTTACACCAAACGCTCGATATTTAACGTTTTTAAACTAAAAACGGCCTATAACAATGGCTTTTCGTACACTTTTGTTTAGCAAAGTTTACGTGAACCATCTCCGATGACTACATCGTAGACCTTGGGCTCGTGGCCATATTTTGCATTGAACTTTTGTTTAGCGTCTTCAATGAACTTTTTGTAGAGGTCGTTGCGTACTAAGTTAATAGTGCAACCTCCAAAGCCACCGCCCATGATGCGAGAACCTGTAACTCCATTCTCCTTGGCAATATCGTTTAGGTAGTCAAGTTCTTCGCAAGAAACCTCATAGTCTTTTGACAGACCTTCGTGTGTCTGATACATCAGTTCGCCCACTTTTTCATAGTCGCCATCAGTCAAGGCAGCTGAAACTGCCAGTACACGATCTTTTTCGCCCAAAACAAATTTGGCGCGGCGATAGTCTTCAGAACCAACCTCTTCCTTAACTTCCTCAAGTTGTTCCCAGGTACAGTCGCGAAGGGTCTCGAATTTCCCCTCGGGGTGTTTGGCTTGGATGTGTTTTACCACATTCTCACAACTGTTGCGGCGATCATTATAGGGAGAACCAGCCAACTGGTGCTTGACGACAGAGTCGAGAAGTACGAGACGGTAGCCATCAGGTTTGAAGGGGAAGTACTCGAACTCGCGACTACGACAGTCAAGGCGCATCAAGCAACCTGCCTTGCCAAAAACAGAGGCGAACTGGTCCATGATGCCACAATTTACACCGCAATAGTTGTGTTCGGTAGCCTGTCCGGCCAGAACCATATCCCATTGCGATACCTTGTTGTCACCAAAGAGGTCGTTCAGACCATAGGCAAAACAACTCTCCATTGCTGCACTCGAAGACATGCCTGCGCCCAATGGAACATCGCCAGCAAAGGCAATGTTAAAACCTTTAACGGGTACGCCAAACTTCTTCATTTCAAGCGCAATACCATAGATATATCGAGCCCAGGATGTACGTGGACCTTTTGGGTCAGAGAGCTTGAAGTCTACACGATCCTTCAGGTCTATGGCATAAGCCATCACAGTGTCTTCTGTACCATTGATGCGCATTTCTGCCATCACACCTTTGTCCACTGCACCAGGGAATACGTAACCACCATTGTAGTCCGTATGCTCGCCAATCAGGTTGATGCGTCCTGGAGAGACATAAACGTTGCCGGTCTTTCCATCAAAGTGCTTGATGAAACGGCTTCTTACGAAATCAATTTCCATCATATATAATAAGGTGGGAAATGACTACTTAGCTATACCAAAGCGATAGATGGTCTTATGCTTATATTGCTCGTTGGGGTTCAATACTACCGAGGGGAAGTACGGACGGTTAGGACTGTCGGGGAAGTGCTGGGTCTCCAGACATACTGCACTTCTGCGTGGGAAGGTGCAACCATTAGCGCCCTTGTAGCCCGTGGCAAAGTTTGCAGTGTAGAGCTGCATACCAGGTTCAGTAGTGTAGCACTCCAGTGTACGACCACTCTTGGGTTCTGTAATTCTTGCAGCAAAGCTCAACTCTCCCTCTTCCAGCTTGTTCAATACGTAGTTGTGGTCGAAACCATGTCCAAACTTAATCTGCTCATGATCAGCCTCGATGTCCTTGCCAAAACTCTTTGGCGTGCGGAAGTCGAAGGGAGTACCAGCAACCTTCAGAATTTCACCTGTGGGAATAGCAGTCTCGTCAGTTGGCAGATAGAAATCGGCATTGATCTCACAAATCTGGTCCTCAATCGTAGGAGTGGGATCAGCTGCGCCTGCCAGACAGAAGAAAGCGTGATGGGTCAGGTTGACAATCGTCTTTTTGTTTGTAGTTGCCAGATACTCAATAACAAGTTCGTTCTGGTCGGTGAAGGTGTACTCAACCGTTACATCCAGTTCGCCGGTATAGCCTTCTTCGCCATATGAAGAGATACGATGCAGAGCCAGTGAGCGAGGACCCATCTGACGAGCGTCCCATACTTTGGCATTGAAGCCAACGTTACCGCCATGCAAGTGGTTTGGGCCGTCATTGAGTGCCAACTGATAGTCTTTGCCGTTCAGCGTAAACTGACCTTTGCAAATACGATTGCCCCAACGTCCAATCAATGTCGAAAGATAGGGCTCCTTGCCACTCATCAATTGTTCAATGCTACCATGTCCCTGGATAACATTTGCTACTTTACCGTCTTTGTCTGGCACCATGATGGCACAGATAGCACCACCGTAGTTACATACTGCTACCTCGTAGCCCTTGCGGTTCTTCAAGATGTAGAGATCCGTCTTCTTACCATTCACTGTGGTCTGGAAATCCTTACGATTCAGACCGCACAAATTCGCTGTTTCCGTTGTGTTAGCCATATCTAATTGGTTTTGGTTACAAAAATCTTTTTGCAAAGTAACCAAAAATAATTGAGAATGACAAAGGAAAAGCGGAAAAAAACGTTATGAGGAGTGTTAAAAACACCTAAAGACAATTTTTCAGGAAATCACCGACGATGTAACTGCTGCCTCCGATAAATACGACATCATTACGCAGGGCATGTCTCATCACTTCATTATATGCCTCATATACAGTGGGAAACGTTAATCCCGTGAGTCCGTGTTGTGCTGCTTTTTGTTGCAGGACATTTTCGTCGATTGCCCGATGGCTGTCTGCTTTAGTAAAATAATATGTAGCGTCATTTGGTAGCAGATTTAGCACACCATCAACATCTTTATCATCTACCATACCGAAAACAATATGCAGTTTTCTGTAAGGAGTTCGTTTTAACTGTTGACTGATATACTGCCATCCGCCAAGATTATGGCCAGTGTCGCAGATGACCTTCGGATTATCCTGAATGGTCTGCCAACGTCCCATGAGTCCTGTGCGTTCAGCAACATGTTTAAGTGCTTCGCAAAAATCAGAAAAGCCTTTCGCTTCGCTACCATTCCCTTTACTGATGGTCAGGAATCCCTGTTGTACCATTTGGTGCAAGGCAACAATGACCGTATTGAGATTTTTCTCTTGATAGATGCCACTCAGATCACCTGTCAGATCACCATAATGAATGGTATGATACTGCATGCCTCCATTAGGAAGGGGCTGGGCACTGATGACTTCCCTCTGATCTTCTGCAAAAAAGATAGGTGCTTCCATCTCCAAAGCCTTTTGTTCGAAGATAGTGTGCGTTTCTGGGATGGCTTCTCCGATGACAACAGGGATGCCTTTTTTAATGATTCCCGCTTTTTCGAAAGCAATCTTGGCCAGCGTATTCCCTAGAAATTGGGTGTGGTCGAAACTGATATTCGTAATTATTGACAGAATGGGCGTAATGATATTGGTACAATCAAGGCGCCCACCCAGTCCGACCTCCACTACAGCTATGTCTATCTGCTGGTCTTTGAAGTATTTAAAAGCCATAGCTGTTGTCACTTCGAAGAACGAAGGATGCAGAGGCTCGAAGAAGGCTCGTTCCTCGTTTACAAAGTTGACGACATATTCCTCGCTGATGGGACTTCCGTTAATGCGTATCCGTTCACGGAAATCAACGAGGTGGGGAGAGGTGTACAGACCTACGCGGTAGCCGCATTCCTGTAGAACGGCCGCAATCGTGTGCGAGACGCTACCCTTACCGTTTGTTCCTGCTACATGAATGGTGGCATACGCCTTGTGAGGGTGGCCGAAATGTTCGTCCAGTGCAAGCGTATTGCTCAGTCCTTCCTTGTATCCAGTAGCGCCCTGTCGTTCGAACATGGGCATTTGGTTGAACAGGTAATTGCAGGTCTCTTGATACGTCATAATAATATTTCGAAATTTCGATGCTTCGAAGTTTCGATGTTAACTAAAATAATTCTTGAACTTCTGGAAAATGCTGCGCTTGGTGGCTGCATCCCCCTTGAAATTATCGCTTTCGCGGAACTGTTCAATAGCTGTTTTCTCTTCTTTCGACAACGTCTTGGGAATGTATACGCTGACATTTACCACCAAGTCGCCGTTGCCGCGGCCATAGCCCTGAACGGCAGGCAGTCCTTTTCCGCGCAGACGCAGCGTCTTGCCGGGCTGTGTACCCGCTTCCATTTTGACCTTCAGTTTGGTGCCTTCAATGGTGGGAATCTCCACCTCGCCACCTAATGCTGCCGTCGGGAAGTCAAGCAACAGGTTGTATATGAGGTCGTTGTTGTCGCGAATGAAGGTGTCGTTCTCTTCTTCCTCAATGAATACCTGTATATCGCCATTGATACCTTTACGACGTCCGGCATTACCCTTGCCAGGAACGTTAACGACCATTCCTTCTGCTACTCCGGCAGGAATCTTGATCTCTACGACCTCTTCACCTTTGACGACACCCGTTCCGCCACATTCGTGACACTTGTTCTTGATGACTGTTCCCTCACCGCCACAAGTAGGACAAATGCCCTGTGTCTGCATCATTCCGAAGATGCTCTGTGTGGTATGGGTAATCACACCAGTGCCATGACACGTAGGACACTGGTCGTTAGTGCTGCCAACTTCAGCACCTGTGCCGTGACAGTGAGAACAGGTGATGTCCTTGCGTACCTTGAATTTTTTGGTGACACCATGGGCAATCTCCTCCAACGACAATCTGACTTTCAGTCGCAGGTCTGAACCTCGGTGCTGCTGGCGTCCGCGAGAGCCACCACCGCCAAAGCCTCCAAATCCGGCACGTCCGCCAAAGATGTCGCCAAACATCGAGAAGATGTCGTCCATATTCATTGAGGCACCTCCGAAGCCACCGAAATCGCCCATGCCTGGTCCACTGAATCCGAATTGGTCGTACTGCTGACGTTTCTGCGGATCGTGCAACACGTCGTAAGCCTCAGCTGCCTCCTTGAATTTTTCCTCCGCTTCCTTGTTGCCAGGGTTGCGGTCGGGGTGATATTTGATGGCGATGGTGCGATACGCCTTTTTAATCTGGTCCTCTGTGGCGTTCTTGTCTACGCCCAGCACCTCATAGTAGTCTCGTTTTTGTGCCATTATTGTCCTACTGCCACTTTTGCGTGGCGGATTACTTTATCGTTTAACATGTAGCCTGTCTGCAAACAGTCGATAACTTTTCCTTTCTTGTCGTCGCCCATACCCGGTACCATTGCCACTGCTTCGTGCAGGTCGGTATTGAAGTCGGCATCGGTCGTTTCCATCTTCTTCACTCCCAGGCCTTCAAGGGCCTTGGTGAATTTGTTGTAGATCAGCTCCATACCCTCACGGAGTACGGCAGGGTCGTCAGTCTTGGCACCATTCTCTATGGCGCGTTCCATATCGTCAATGACGGGGAGCACGGCCGATACAGCCTTCTCGCCGCCATTCAGTATCAATTCGGCCTTTTCCTTCAGCGTACGCTTGCGGTAGTTGTCAAACTCAGCGGTCTTATATAAAATCTGTGTCTTCAACTGTTCTATCTCCTCTTGAGCAGCTTCCAGTGGGTCTTTCTCCTCGGCAGGTTCTTCTGCAGGAGCTTCATTGACTGTTTCCTCGTCAACAGCAGATTTGTTGACGACTTCCTCTTCCTGATTTATCTTTTCTTCTGTCATAGTGCATTTAAAATTAGTTCTGGCAACCTGTAGGCAAATTCTATGCCAATATCAGGCGTACATCTCAGCTTTCTTCTCCTTGATGTTCTCGTCGTAGATGTAATCGTCGTATGTTGTCAGTTTGTCAATAGTTCCCTTTGGTGTCAGTTCAATGATGCGGTCAGCCACCGTATTAATAAACTCATGGTCGTGTGAAGCAAACAGGATGTTGCCCTTGAACGAGATGAGGTTGTTGTTGAAAGCCTGAATAGACTCCAGGTCGAGGTGGTTGGTAGGCGTGTCAAGAATCAGACAGTTGGCGTTCTTCAACTGCATACGTGCAATCATACAACGCATCTTTTCACCACCGCTGAGCACGCAGACCTTCTTCTGGATATCCTCGTCCTTGAAGAGCATACGTCCTAGGAACGATTTCATCATCACCTCGTTGCCTGTGCCAAACTGGCTCAGCCAGTCTACGAGGTTCATTTCCGACTGGAAGAACGACGTGTTGTCCAGGGGCAGATAGGCCGTTGTGATGGTGACGCCCCACTTATAGGTGCCCGCATCAGCTTTACGGTTACCGTTGATAATCTCAAACAGCGCTGTCATGGCCTTGGGATTGTGGCTCAGGAAGACAGTCTTCTGTCCTTTCTCAATGGTGAATGATACATTGTCGAATAGTACGGTGCCGTCGGCATCTACTGCCTTCAGGCCTTCTACTTCGAGAATCTGTGTGCCAGGCTCACGCTCCATTGAGAAGATAATGCCTGGATACTTACGTGTAGATGGTGTGATTTCTTCGACATTCAGCTTTTCCAGCATTTTTTTACGTGAGGTGGTCTGCTTAGATTTGGCCACGTTGGCAGAGAAGCGGCGGATGAATTCCTCCAGTTGCTTCTTTTTCTCCTCAGCCTTCATCTTCTGGTTCTGTTGCTGACGCAGCGCCAATTGGCTGGACTCGTACCAGAACGAGTAATTACCCGAGAACAGCGTCACCTTCCCGAAGTCAATATCTACTGTCTGCGTTGAAACGGCATCCAGGAAGTGGCGGTCGTGGCTCACCACGAGCACACACTGCTCCAGGTTCGACAAGTATTCTTCCAACCACTGTACGGTGTCGAGGTCGAGGTCATTGGTAGGCTCGTCCAGCAACAGGTTGTCGGGGTGCCCGAACAGCGCCTTGGCCAGCATCACGCGCACCTTCTCGTTGTTCGATATCTCGCTCATCTGCTTATAGTGCTGTTCTTCCTGAACACCCAGATTCTGCAATAGCTGAGCGGCCTCGCTTTCTGCCTCCCAGCCGTTCATCTCGGCAAAGGCCATCTCAAGGTCGGCAGCACGTACGCCATCCTCCTCGCTCATTTCCTCTTTGGCGTACAGCGCCTCGCGCTCTTTCATATTCTGCCATAGGGGCTGATGTCCCATCAGCACCGTGTCCATTACGGTATATTCATCGTATTTAAAGTGGTCCTGTTCCAATACGCTCAGGCGCTCGCCGGGCTGCATCTCCACCGTTCCCTTATTGGGTTCTAGTTCACCACTAATGGCGCGGAGTAGGGTAGACTTTCCTGCACCGTTAGCACCGATAATGCCATAGATGTTACCACTTGTAAATTTCAGGTTGACGTCCTTGTACAACGTCTTCTTTCCAAACTGAATAGCCAGATTTGTGACTGTTATCATCTCTTTCTTTTACCTTATTATATTAAAAACGGCTGCAAAGGTACAAAAAAACGATAATATTACCAAATTTTTGTGGGGCTTATCACTCTATATCATTGATAAGTAACTGAATATAGGGTCTTGGCCAGTCTTTCTCGTGATACCTTGCGTCGTTATACAGCATTAGATCGAGGTCTATGGTGACGTGTCCCCTGCTGCGATGTCCCTCCTTCTCAATCGCTTTCAGTGTCATTTCCAGTTCTTCTGCAGTCAATAGTGTCGTACCTGCCACCAGTTGGTTCAGATACATTACACCACGACCTTTGATGTCGGGTGTCCAGATGCATCGCGAGCATTTCACCTCTGCCAGCAGTGTTGATAAACGTTGTGCCGCCCAGGTCATATAGACGTTTGGGCGGCAGTTCGAACCAAGTGCAATCAATACATAAGCCATGGACTATTTCTTTTCCTTCAGGATACCATGGCGATAGGCGTACAGCAACTGCCGCAGGTCTTCTATCTGCGAACGCAACTCTTGGCCCTTGTCCGTGTCGGCCACGAGCATGCGATGGGCGGAGAGCTCCACCAATTGTGTGGTTGACTTGATATCCGTTCCTTTTTCGATAGCCTCTCTAACGTTCGTAAACGGTTCGTGTTGAACAAGTTGGAAACCGCGGCTGTGGTAAACCAAAGTATATCCTGCAATACCTGTCGTCGAGTGATATGCTTGCGAAAATCCTCCATCAATCACCATCAGTTTACCGTTGGCCTTGATTGGATTTTCACCTTTCGAAGCATGTACTGGAACATGTCCGTTGATGACGTGCCGATTGGCTCCTTCTACGCCAAAGGCGTCAAGGATGCGGTCAACGACCTCCTCTGAATCGCGCAGGCGGAAGTAGACACCTTTCTCCTCCTTGAACGTAGCTTTGTCTGTTAGGAAGTAACGTTCGAAGGTGGCCATCTTAGATTTGTCAAATAGGGGCGAGTCTTTTCCGCACCAAAGATATAAAAAGTAGTCTCGAGCGAAGAGTTTCAAATCTTGGTCTGTGTCGTTTTCGAAGGCCGCCCTTACCAGCATCCCAATGTTGTGCATCAGCTCCTTGCCACTGTAGCGCTGTCCGTTATAGAGTTCCACCTCCTTCAGTGATCCGTCTTCGTTGAGCGGAATAGATGCGTGGTACAGTAGGTTCTGGTTGCAGATGGTATACATACAGCCGTGTGAGAGTAGCATTTTGATGTGTTTCTGCAGTTTCTCACTGACGCGGAAGGAGTGATGTAGGCGTTCCATCAGCTGATTCTCCTCTTGTGTCAGTTTACATGGATTATTTGGATCGATAGTGGGGAAGTGGTTCGAGCGCATCTCGTATTCCTTTCCGTCAATGACTAGCACACCTCGTTCGTAGTCGATATGGTCGAGTAGACAGCGATCAAGCATACCCCATTCAGGACGGCGCTTGAAGATCTGTGCCTCCTTCTTGAACTGGATGATGGAGATGGCCTTGTGCATCTGTGCTGTCAACTTGATATACTTCTCTTCCATCGTATTGCCCGCCATCAACTTGGGAATAAATTCCTCACATGGGTCATCACCATAGAACTCCATGGCGAAAGTAGCCAGCGGTACGAGGTTGATGCCGTAGGCCTCCTCGACAGTTGCCAGATTGGCATAGCGCAGCGACAGACGTAGCACATTACAGATACAGGCATTGTTGCCTGCTCCTGCTCCCATCCACAATATGTCGTGGTTACCCCACTGGATGTCCCACGAGTGGTATTGTTTCATGGTGTCAAGAATAATATGTGCGCCAGGTCCTCGGTCGTAGATATCACCCAGAATGTGTAGTTGGTCAATGGCTAGTCGCTGAATGACGTTACAGAGTGCAATAATGAAGTCGTCGGCACGTCCCGTCGATATGATACTCTCGACAATGACGCTAACATAGGCTGCCTTGTCGATGTCGTCTGTACGTTCGTGCAGCAGTTCCTCCATAACGTAGGCGAATTCCTCGGGCAGTGACTTACGCACCTTTGAACGCGTATACTTGGACGAAACGTCGCGACAGACGCTAACTAGTCGGTGAATCGTGATATCGTACCACTCATCTATGTTTTCTTGTTCAGCCTCTTTTATGAGCTCTAACTTTTCTTCGGGATAGTAGATGAGGGTACACAACTCGCGACGTTCTGCTTCGCGGATATCGCCCTTGAAGAGTTCGCTGACTTTACGGCGGATGTTTCCTGAGGCGTTTTTCAAGACATGCTTGAAGGCAGCACTCTCTCCGTGCAGGTCTGCCAGAAAATGTTCCGTACCTTTTGGCAGATGCAGGATAGCCTCTAGGTTAATGACTTCTGTCGATGCTGCAGCTATAGTCGGGAACGTCGTTGAGAGCAATCTCAGATACTGCATGTCTCGATTAATGATAGTCTCTTTCATAGTTTATAATTTTAGGTGGTTATCTATTTGCTTTCTGATTCTTCGTGCCTGATAGTCGTTTCGGGGAGGGACTGGCATAAGCCCTTCTTCGAGTCCTGTCACCTCGTGGGTTACCTGCATGAGGCGGGCTGCCAACTTATACAGTCCCTTTTCCTCGAGGGCATCACACAGGCGATCCTCTTCTATCTGGTGGTGGCGCAACTCGCAATCGAGCTCTACGAGATGGCATATGGCCAACTGTCGCTGTTGTACCAGTTTGCGCAGGTGGCGGAAAGTGGCTATAAGCCGTTCGTTCTCTGTGGCAAACTGCATGCCTATGACACTCTCAATGCTCTTGGGCGTCTCATAGCCCTCGGGTATGAACCATGTCGACTGTTTGATTTCTGCTTCGATGTCAGGAGGTGTCAGCCTAAGTATGCTGATGCCGCGCTCGACGACTTCGCTAATTCGCTCTTGCCAGGCATAGCACAATAGGTGGTGCCACTGGTCTTGGTCGGTAATGTCCATGCATGCGCCGCCTATCCAGCGCTCGTCGCGCGTGATGCCTGCCTTGATGATGTCGCGCAGTGTCTTTCTGGTGTCCGCCGTCATCAGCTGCAACGTATTGGTGTTCATTACCTGACGGTAGATAACGTTTTTCTGCCGTTCAGCTTCCTGCGTGGTGATAGTGTTGGTGTAAAATGGGTTGCGGATGATAACCAGTCGCGGGTTCCAGCCTAACTGCCGCAGGCATTCTTCCTCCATCTTTCCTTGGATGATGACAGCATAGGCCTGCTGTACCATCCATTTCTGGAAGAGCATGCGCTTGGGCAGTTTGTCCTTCCAGTAGTGGCTCTTGACGACCCATGGCTCCAATTGCCCTTCGGGTGATACCACCAGTCGCGTGCCTTTGGTGATAGCCTGCCGTGCCATGCGCCACGCGCCAAAGTGCCAACAACCATACACATGCAACACGTCGTAGTGTCCCTCGCTGAGCATTTGTTGGGCTTTAGCGTGGTTTTCTGTAGTATCTTCCGTATGGTAATGTAGCACTTTCATGGTCTCCTGCCGTTTTAGTTAAACAAGTTCTGCCAGAACACGTGGAGGCGTAGCCTAGTAAGTTGCCATGGCCCGACAGCCTTGTCGAAGAGTTTGATGGCATCGTAAATCCGCTCTCTGTTGACGGCTACGGCGTCATACATGCCTCGGTGGTATTTCATCCAATGTCCGCAGTGTCCTCGTCCCGAACGTCGTTCTGCCTTTGTGATAAGTGCCGTGGCGTCTTCCAGCAGTGGGTGTTCCTGTTTGCGCCAGGTAATGCCGCTTTTCTTTCTGTTGCTGTAGGCCATCACAATCTCAGCCGTGCTGTCCGAGAGCTCCTGTAGCCATGATACAGAGGTCGGTGGACGGTTGATGCTGGCCAGCACGACACGCGGGCTCGTAGTAGCTTTTACGCCAATGGTCAGCGCCAGTCTCGTCTTACTGGGGTTGCGAACCGAACGGGGCAGGAAGGTCGTATACAGGTTGTCGTGTGCGGCTTTCATGCGTTTCAGTACGTCCGAGGTGTCGTCTGTCGAAGCCTCGTCAACCACAATGACCCTGTAGTGTCCATTGAACGGCAAGTTCAAGAATTTCTCCAGATGTTCCTCTAATTCTTGTGCCTGGTCGTTGACGGCCATCACCACTGCAATCTTGTTATCGTCTGTCTCAGTCATTGTCAACGCTTGTCAATATATTTGTAGTCCGGATATTTTTCGCGTGGGAATACGAAGGTGTTGTCGCTGATGCCGCCTGTCTTGAACTGACTGATTTTGATGGTGGTATGGAATACACCGACCTTGATACGCACGTTGATAGGGTAGTGGGTCTTTTTGTCCAGCAGACAGCGTGCCTCCTTGATGCCCTTGACGCCCTTCTTGGCCTTAAGTGTAATGTAATAGCCTTCCTGTGCATCTTTGATACTGTAGGTATAGTTGTCGGGCTCAAACTTGAACTTTGTGGCATATTTGTCGCGCTCGTCGGAATGTGCATCATAGATGACGATGGTGCTTTTCTTGCGTTCCAGACGATAGTACGTCACATCATCGTTCCAAGCGATATACCGTTCGTCTATAAATCTACTTTTCTTGCCTTTTGTCCAGATGGTGCCTTCGGTTTTGTAAATGCCAAGGATATTGACCTTATAGTGTAACTGTGAACCTTCAGGTCCATAAACCATCTGATAGGTTTCGTTGAACATACGGCGAGCCTGCTGGGCGTTAGGCGTTTCTTGCGCCCTCGCACTCAGCAGGTTCGTAAGTATGATGAGGAATGTTATTATCCTATTCCTCATTTCTGAACTGGAATCTTGTCCACACGCTTCTGGTGGCGTCCGCCCTCAAAGGTCGCGGTAAAGAATTCGTCCATGATTTTCTCGGCTGTCTTGTTGTCGATGAAACGGCCAGGCATCACTAGAACATTAGCGTCGTTGTGCTGACGAATCAGATGAGCAATTTCAGGAATCCAGCACAAGCCTGCGCGAATCTGCTGGTGCTTGTTCAGCGTGATGCTGATACCTTCACCAGAGCCACAGATAGCAATGCCAGGATAAACCTCGCCACTCTCGATACCCTCAGCCAGTGCATGACCGAAATCGGGATAATCGACTGATGCATCACTCCACGTGCCATAATCCTTGTAAGAATAGCCGTGTTCCTCCAGATACTGGAGAACGTATTTTTTTAATGGGTAGCCTGCATGGTCACAGGCTACACCAACTGTCTTTACTTCCATAGTGTTATGCTAAAAGTTTCTTAACTTGCTCATAAACATTCTGGCCAGTGAAGCCGAGCTTCTCGTCAAGCACCTTGTAAGGAGCAGAGAAACCAAAGCTCTCGAGTCCCCATACGGTACCGTCGGCACCTACCAGACCCTCAAGGTTGACGGGCAGACCGGCGGTGAGACCGAACTTCTTCTTGCCACAGGGCAGAACGCTCTGCTGATACTCCTTAGACTGGCTGCGGAACAGACCCTCAGAAGGTACGCTGACGATGCGGACCTTGACACCGTCCTCGCGGAGCAGTTTTGCACCTGCTTCCAGCGTGCTAACCTCTGAACCAGAAGCGAGCAGGATGACGTCGTAGTTCTCGTCTGAACCGGCAACAACATAAGCACCCTTAGTGGCCTGGTTGTAGTCGTTGCCCTCGGGCAGCATCTCGATATTCTGACGAGAGAAGATCAGAGCGGTAGGAGTATCAACGTTCTCCATAGCCATACGCCAGCAAACGGTCGTCTCCTCAGCATCGGCAGGACGAACTACCAATACAGAGTTCTTGCCGTGGTGGTTCTTTAGCTTCTCCATCAGACGAATCTGTGCCTCTTGCTCAACAGGCTCGTGGGTAGGACCGTCCTCACCAACGCGGAATGCGTCGTGGGTCCAGATGAACTTAACAGGCAGCTCCATCAGGGCAGCCATACGTACGGCGGGCTTCATGTAGTCAGAGAATACGAAGAAGGTACCGCATGCGGGGATGACACCACCGTGCAGAGCCATACCGATACAGCAGCAAGCCATGGTGAGTTCAGCCACACCAGCCTCGAAGAAAGCACCGCTGAAGTCGCCACGAACCATATCCTTGGTCTTCTTCAGGAAACCGTTGGTGTTATCAGAGTTAGACAGGTCGGCAGAAGCACAAATCATGTTGGGCACCTGCTCAGCCAGCTGACCCAGAACAGCAGCAGAAGCACTACGTGTAGCGCTGCCAGCCTTCTGCTCTACTTTACTCCAGTCAATCTTTGGAGCCTTACCGCTGAACCACTCCTCAAGCTGGGCTGCCTTCTCAGGGTTGGCCTTTGCCCACTCTGCCTTAGCGGCATAGCGCTCAGCAACAATCTTCTTCAGCTCCTCAGCACGCTTTGCATAGAGCTCCTGAACTTCGGGGAATATCTGGAATGGATTCTCAGGATCAGCACCCAGGTTCTTCATGGTGTTGATGTAAGCATCGCCACCAAGAGGAGCACCATGAGTTGCGCAGTTGCTCTCGTAGCTGCTGTTGTCTGCCTTGCGAGCACCCTTACCCATCACGCAGTGACCGATAATCAATGAAGGACGAGCTGTCTCCTTCTGAGCGTTCTTGATGGCTTCACGAATCTGGTCTACGTCATTACCGTCAATCTTCTGAACATACCAGCCCCAAGCCTCATACTTCTTGGCGGTATCCTCGCAGGTCACCACCTCAGTTTTTGTAGACAACTGGATATCGTTTGCGTCGTAGAACATGATGAGGTTGTCGAGTCCCAGGTTACCTGCAATACGACCAGCACCCTGAGAAATCTCCTCCTGAACACCACCATCAGAAATGTAAGCGTAGATAGTCTGGTTCATGACATCGCCCAGACGAGCTTTCAGGAACTTAGCGGCGATGGCAGCACCTACAGCGAAGGTGTGACCCTGACCGAGGGGACCAGAGGTGTTCTCGATGCCACGCTCAATCTCGCGCTCGGGGTGACCGGGAGTTACTGAACCCCACTGACGCAGGTTCTTCAAATCCTCCAAGGTGAACTTGCCAATCAAGGCCAGCTGTGAGTACAGCATTGGAGCCATATGACCAGGGTCGAGGAAGAAACGGTCGCGACCCTCCCAGGTAGGATTTTCAGGGTCGTAAACGAGAAACTCACTGTACAAGGTGTTGATGAAGTCTGCACCACCCATAGCACCGCCGGGGTGTCCCGACTTGGCTTTTTCTACCATCGAAGCTGCCAGAATACGGATGTTATCCGCAGCTCTGTTCATGATTTTGTTATCGTTCATAATAAGTTAAATATAATAAATGATTTTAGTTTTTCTAACGCATCTGCAAATATACTCATTTTTTTTCAAACCGCACGCTTTTTTCTTAAAAAAGTGATGGGAAGTAACGAAATATCGTTTTTCTGTGCCTTAATATCCATAAATCATTTGTTATGAAAAAAGGCAAACATCATTTGAGGTCTGCCTTTTCTTTTTTATGTATTGGAAATTATGTATACAAAAATCTCTTGATGCTACGCTTTGGCGTTTTCTCAAACTCTTCGGTTCGTATTTCTATTTCTGCAATTTTCTCGTAGGCAGGAAGTTGTTCGTTCAGTTGGATACGGTTTTGCTCCATGATGCTCTTGATGTCATCTTCATTGAAATTCATGTTCTTCGCCTCGTCATAATCGGGATATACCAGACCTACTAGTTTGGTGTCGCGCTGAACGACAACGCTCTCAACAATCATTGTCATCGAGTTGAGCTTGTCTTCGATTTCTTCTGGATAGATGTTCTGTCCGCTGGGACCAAGCAACATGTTCTTGGAACGGCCATTGATGAAGACGTTGCCGTCGTAGTCCATGGTGCCGAGGTCGCCAGTATGATACCAGCCCTCGCGGTCGAGGGTCTCAGCAGTCGCCTCTTCGTTCTTGTAGTAGCCTAGCATGGTGTTGAGCCCCTTGGCAAGAATTTCCCCAGGAATCTCGGCAGGATTCGTGGAGTTGATCTTGACCTGCATATGGTAGGCTGCCTGTCCGCAAGAGCCCTGCACGAAGGTGTGCCAGTCGCGATAGCAGATGATGGGCGCACACTCGGTGGCTCCGTAGCCCACGGTATAGGGGAACTCGATGCGCTTGAGGAACGATTCGACCTCCTGGTTGAAGGCGGCACCACCGATGATGACCTCGTAGAGCTCGCCGCCGAAAGCCTTGATGACCTCTTGGCAAATCTTCTCGCGTACCTTCTTGGAGATGACGGGCATGGAGAGCAAGAGGCGCATGCGGTTGTTCTGAATCTTTGGGAACACCTTCTTGCGGATAATCTTCTCGATGACCAACGGAACGGCGATGATAATCTTGGGTTTGATATCGGCAAAGGCCTGAGCAATGATGGCTGGCGAGGGGATGCGGTTGAGGTAGTACACATGACAGCCGTGTAGGAACTCAAAGACGAACTCAAAGGCCATGCCATACATGTGGGCCATAGGCAGAATGCTGATAATACGATCGCCACGACCGATTGTCTTGCCCAGCACGTGCTCAGCGAAGTCGTAGTTAGACCAGAGGGCGCGATAGGGAATCATGACACCCTTGGAGAAACCTGTGGTGCCGCTGGTGTAGTTAATCATTGCTAATTCTTCGCCATTGGCCTCCTTATAGTAGTCGACATGCTCCTTGCGGAAGTATTTGGGGAACTTCTTACCATAGAGCTCGTTGAGGTGTTCGCGGGCGTAAGTCAGCTTGTCGGTGCGTGATATCATCAGCGAGTAGTCGGGGTTGTTGATGATACCCTCCAGATGGGGCATCTGCATGGGGTCAATCTGGGTCGCCACATGGTCACCGACAAATAGCAGCTTTGCGTCAGAGTGGTTCACGATATTGTGAATCTGCTCAGCCATGAACTCATGGAGAATGGGAACGGCAACGGCACCGTAGGTCAGCGTGGCGAGGAAAGCCACAGCCCACTGGCTGCTATTGCGTCCGCAGAGGGCAATCTTGTCGCCCTTTACCACACCGCTATTCTCAAACAGTATATGCAGCTTTTCTATCTTGCGGGCCACATCGTGGAATTGCAAGGTGGCACCCTTATAGTCGGTCAGGGCATCAAGGTCCCAGTTATTGATGATGCTGTCCTGTATTAGTTGGTTAAAACTAGGTACGTTTTCCATAATATTACCTTATTTATATAAGTAACGTTTGATACTCTTCTTAGGTGTCTTTTGGAACTCTTCTTCCTGAAGTACAAAGGCTTGTAACTTGCTGTAGACGGGCAACTGGGCGTTGAGCTCCTGACGGTTTTGTTCCATGACCTGTTCCAGCTCTTCTTGTGAGAATCCCATGTTCTTGACTTCGTCCATGTCGGGATGGACGAGTGCAACGAGGTGGTCGCCACGCTGTACAATCAAACTCTCGCTGACTAGTGCCATAGAGTTGAGCTTGTCCTCGATCTCCTCTGGATAGACGTTCTGTCCGTTGGCACCCAGCAGCATGTTCTTTAGGCGACCACGGATAAAGATGTGCCCGCTTTCTGACATCGTAGCAAGGTCGCCCGTGTGGTACCAGCCATTGCGGTCGATAGCCTGATAGGTGGCCTCCTGATTCTTGTAGTAGCCCAGCATGACGTTTGGACCTCGTGTGATAATCTCGCCCTCAATATGTTGTGGATCTGCTGAGTCGATTTTGACTTCCATGTCGGGTAGGGGAATACCGCAGGAGCCTGGCACGAAGTCGTGGTAGTCGCAATAGGCAATGAGTGGCGCACACTCGGTAGTGCCGTAACCCACCGTGAAGGGGAAGTCGATGCTTTTCAGGAATGCTTCTATCTCCTGGTTGAGCGGTGCCCCACCGATAATGACCTGGTAGGCACGTCCACCAAAGGCATTATAGACCTCCTGACAGATGCGTGCCTTGACTTTCTTAGAGACGACTGGCATCTGCAGCATAATCTTGATAGCGTTGCTCTGTATCTTTGGGAACACACGCTTGCGGATGATCTTCTCGATAATCAAAGGTACGGCAATGATTACATCGGGTTTGACCTCTTGGAAAGCCTCAGCAATGATAGCCGGTGAGGGAAGACGCGTGAGGAAGTGTAGGTGATAGCCTGAACAGAAGGGGAACAAGAACTCGATAGCCAAACCGTACATGTGAGCCATAGGTAAGATGTTCAGCATATTGCTGAACTTCGGCATGTGGTTGGCCAGATTCTTGATACAGAAATCTACATTGCCCCAGACGGCACGGTAGGGGAGCATAACACCCTTGGAGAAACCGGTAGTACCACTGGTATAGTTAATCATGCACAACTCTTCTGGCTGGTCGATATGCCAATTGATGTTGTCCTTGCGGAAGGCGCGTGGATATTTCTTTCCGAACAGTTCGTTCAGTCGTTCGCGGGCATCTGTCAGCGATTCGTTGTGAGAGGTGTGTAGCGAAAAGTCGGGCAGGTTGATGATGCCTTCCAGTTTCGGCATTTCTTTTTCGTCAATGACGTTGACGATGTAGTCGCCGACAAATAGCAACCTTGACTCTGAGTGGTTGACAATGTTATGTATTTGTTCAGCATTGAACTCATGGAGTATCGGTACGATAACGGCACCATAGGTTAGCGTAGCCATAAAGGCTACAGCCCAGTGTGCGGAATTACGTCCGCACACGGCTATTCTGTCTCCCTTTTGTATTCCGGCGGCCTCCATCATGATGTGCAACTTTTCTATCTTTCGAGCCACATCGTGATATTGCAACGTCGTACCTTTATAGTCGGTCAGAGCATCCAGCAACCAGTTATCCTTGATGCTTTGACTGATGAGTGAATTGAAACTCGGTATATCGTTCATTGCACAATTTTCAAAATTTTGTGCAAAGGTAATTCATTTTTTGCACATTTCAAAAATTTTTGTGCAGTATTTTAATGTCAACATGTTTTTTTCTCTTTTCTCTTTGCTTTTCACTCACTTATTAGTACCTTTGCACCCGCTTATGAGATATTTTATATGGTTGAGCTATGACGGTACGAACTACCATGGTTGGCAGAATCAGCCCAATGGAGTGACGGTCCAGAGTGAATTGGAGCGTTGCTTGTCGCTTTTGCTGCGTCAAACCATCAGTATTGTGGGGGCTGGACGTACGGATGCTGGAGTGCATGCGAGAGTAATGGCCGCCCACTTCGAAACGGATGCTGAGTTTGATGCCCCGTTGCTGGTAAAGAAGCTTAACGGACTGCTCTCGGCCGACATCAGCATTGACCGTATAGAAGCAGTACCTGCCGACCAACATGCGCGCTTCTCGGCTATCGCACGTACCTATCATTATTATGTGCATACTCACAAGAATCCCTTTGCACGTCAGTATTCGCTGGAGTTGCATTACCGCCTAGACTTTGACAAGATGAATGAGGCGGGGCGTGTGCTGACGGAATACGAAGACTTTGGTGCCTTCTGTAAAGCAGGTAGTGATGTGAAGACCACTATCTGTCATGTGACACACGCACAATGGCATCAAACCTCGCCGACAACATGGTATTTTGAGATTACGGCCAATCGCTTCCTGCGCAATATGGTACGTGCTGTGGTCGGTACGCTGATAGAGGTGGGACGTGGACGGTTGACTATCGACGGGTTCCGTGCTGTGATAGAAGGTCGTCAGCGTACGCAAGCCGGTGAATCTATGCCCGCCAAGGCGTTGTTTTTGGAAAATGTAAGTTATTGATATGTGGCTTGTCTTAGCTTTCCTTTCGGCAGCCCTGTTGGGTTGCTACGATTCTTTTAAGAAGCAGGCGCTCCGTGCGAATGCGGTCGTTCCTGTGTTGTTCTTAAACACGCTGTTCTCGTCGCTGTTTTTCTTACCGTTCATTATTTTGAGTGCTACAACCAATACGCTCGACGGCAGCATCTTCCATGTAGCGTCGGGCGGCTGGGAAGTCCATCGCTATGTTGTGTTTAAGGCAGTAATAGTTTTGTCCAGCTGGCTGTTGGGCTATTTCGGCATGAAGCATCTGCCGTTGACCATCGTCGGACCTATCAATGCCACGCGTCCCGTCATGGTGCTGGTTGGTGCTCTGCTGGTGTTTGGTGAGCGTCTGAATGTCTGGCAATGGATAGGTGTCATGTTGGCTGTTCTCTCATTTCTGATGCTCAGTCGTAGCGGAAAGAAGGAAGGTATTGACTTTCGGCGTGACCATTGGATATGGATGATTGTCGGGGCTGCATTGCTGGGGGCATTAAGTGGTTTGTACGACAAGTTTCTGATGGCACCAGTAGAGAGTGGAGGTGTAGGTCTTGACCGCATGCTCGTACAGTCGTGGTATAATATCTACCAATGCGTGATGATGTTGGCTATGTTGCTGCTGTTGTGGTGGCCCAAGCATCACGAGACGACGCCATTCCATTGGGCGTGGTCGATTATTGGCGTCAGTCTCTTTCTGTCGGTTGCCGACTTCGTTTACTTCTATTCCTTGTCGTTGCCCGATGCCATGATTAGCATCGTCAGCATGGTGCGTCGTGGATCTGTGGTGGTGTCGTTCCTGTTTGGCGCTTTGTTCTTTCATGAGAAGAACCTTAGGGCCAAAGCTGTCGACCTGGCTTTGGTATTGTTGGGAATGCTATTCCTCTATATCGGTTCCGCGTAGGATAATGCTGGTAGCACCGAGGGTGAAGAGTGTGCCGTCTTCGATGATGCGGCGCTCGCGCGGGGCCAGCTCTACATTATCGACAAACGTGCCGGTGTTGCTGTTGTTGTCGCTCAACGTGTAGCGCAGTTGACCACGTTTGTCGCGGCTGACGGTAATGGTGCAATGGTTCAGATCAACACTAGGGTCCACAGTCTCAAAGGCAGTATTAATGGGATTGCCTTTCTGGTAACGTCCGATGACGTTGTCGCCCATACGTAGCGGTATCACCTGCTTATAGTGGAACACGTTCTCAATGACTACTATCGACCCGCAGCCTGCGGCATTTTCCTGTTCGTCTGGGTTCTCCTCCTTCTGCGTGTTGCGCAGTTTCGACACACCAATGCGTATGCCAAACTCTTTGCCACACTCGTTGCACTTGAATACCAACGACTGACCAGCCGAATATTTCGTCTCGTCAAAGGTAATATAACTGTCGCACTTGGGACATCTGACACGTTTCATGTGCGTTTATACTTCTGGTTTAAGCTTATAAACCCATGCCTCGGCAAATTGCTCCTGGTTGTTGATTTTGTTCAGTTGCCGGTAGGCCTCTGCCTCAGAGTCATATTCTCCGCAGAGGACACGAATGGTGTTGTTGCGTACATACACTTTTGCATCGGCATAGCCTTCTCTATGCAGACGCTCAACATATTCTTCAGCGTTGTTCTTTTTTACTTGACTGGCAACTACGATGCAATATTTGACAGATGGTGTAATAGATATAGTGGCTACAGGCAGTGTTGGCTTTTCAGGAGCAATTGCCTTGACAGCCTTATCAGGCAGACTGTTCTTTATGGTATTGGTAGTGACAACCGGTTCAGCCTTCATCTTATTGGTGTCCTGTGGTATGAGCTTATATAAGATGTTCTGTTGTAAATGGGTCATAGCTTGATTGCCCATATCACTATTGGTTACGGGAGTTGCCAGCAGAAAGAAAGCTACCACAGCAGCAGCTACAGCTACGGCATTACGTATCCACGACATTCTGATGCTGATGGCCTTGCTGTCATCGGAGTCTATGTCTGTAAATTCCAGCAACTGAGGCGCTAGCACCACTTGTTGAGCTTGGGACTCCTGTTGCTCTGATGCTGCTTTAGCAACTTTAGCTGCCTTGGCCGGAATACTGGAAGTGTCCTTTAGACGGTTAAACGTAAAGGTTCCCAATCCGAAGAGTTCAGGGGTCAAGATGCCAGCTTCACAAGGTGCAAATTCATAGTTACCGTCCTGATTAACCGTCAGCGTACCTAAGTCCTCCAATGTGTAGCTGCCTTGCTCGCTTAGCAAAGTCTTCAGTTCGGCAACTTCATCCTCAATACGTCTCAAGGCTTCGGGATAGCTGATATCGTAGGCTTCTACATACGACTGTACTAACAGCGAGTCGTTCATACGTAACTGTGGATTAAATCCCAAAGTACGCATGGGCGGTACGAACGAATAATCGCCTGTGTCGTAGTGAGCCGGTATCTGATGGGTCATAAATCCCCCAAAATCAGGCACTATCACACAATCGTTCGCCAAAAGCTGTATTTCTATGTGTCGTTGTAGTTCCATTTACGTCTGCAAAATTAAATAATTTTTGTCAAACAAACAAATAAAAAAGGGTATAAAAAACAAAAAAAATTTCTCTAATCCAATTTTATTTGTTACTTTTGCAGAGTAATAGAAAGTAACAAATAGGAAATGGAGTATAAGAAAACAGCGATTGAAGGTGTGTATATCATTGAACCTCGGGTGTTTAACGACGCTCGGGGCTATTTCTTTGAAGCCTGGAAACAACAGGAGTTTGAGGAGAATATAGGTCCTGTTCGCTTTATTCAGGACAATGAATCGAAGTCTTCATATGGTGTTCTACGTGGTTTGCATTACCAAAAAGGTGCATTCTCACAGTCCAAACTGGTACGTGTTATCAAGGGCCGTGTGCTCGATGTTGCCGTCGATTTGCGTCGTTCCAGCGCTACGTTTGGCAAGCATGTGATGGTGGAACTGAGCGAAGAGAACAAACGGCAGTTTTTCATTCCTCGTGGTTTTGCACACGGCTTCCTGGTGTTGAGCGACGAGGCCGTATTTACTTATAAGGTGGATAATGTGTATGCACCACAAGCTGAGGCAGGCATTCGCTGGAACGATCCTGAACTGGGTATTTCATGGCCCATTGATCCGTCACAGGTGTTGACAAGCGACAAGGATTTGATCCTGCCGCTGTTCCGTGATGCCGAATATTTTGAATAATTATTATCAACTATCTCATTCTCATTATTATTATTTATGAATATTGCTATTGTAGGTACTGGCTATGTTGGACTCGTTTCAGGTACGTGTTTTGCCGACACAGGTGCCAATGTGACCTGTGTTGACGTTGATGCTCAGAAGATAGAGCGCCTGAAAAATGGTGAAATACCCATTTTTGAGCCAGGTCTTGACGAGTTGGTTAAAAAGAATGTCACAGCAGGTCGATTGAAGTTTACCACAGACCTCTCGAGTGTGCTTGACGATGTGCAGATTGTGTTTTCGGCTGTTGGCACTCCGCCAGACGAAGACGGTTCTGCTGACTTGAAGTATGTGTTACAGGTGGCACGCACCATTGGCCAGCACATGAACAACTACCTCGTTGTCGTTACAAAGTCGACAGTACCTGTAGGTACTGCCCAGAAGGTGCGCAAAACTATCGAAGAGGAGTTGGCCAAACGTGGTATGGAGGGCTTTGAGTTCGATGTGGCCTCTAATCCTGAGTTTTTGAAGGAAGGTAATGCCATTAAGGACTTTATGTCGCCCGACCGTGTGGTTGTTGGTGTGGAGTCGGAGCGCGCCAAGAAAGTGTTGACGCGTCTGTACAAGCCGTTCCTTATCAATAATTTCCGCGTTATCTTCATGGATATCCCTTCAGCAGAGATGACGAAGTATGCCGCTAACTCCATGCTCGCCACGCGTATCTCGTTTATGAATGATATCGCTAACCTGTGTGAGCGGGTAGGGGCTGATGTAAATATGGTACGCGCGGGTATTGGTGCCGACACTCGAATTGGCCGCAAGTTCCTCTATGCTGGTTGCGGTTATGGTGGTTCTTGTTTCCCCAAAGATGTCAAGGCATTGATTAAGACCGCTGATCAAAATGGCTATTCCATGGAGGTGCTTAAAGCTGTCGAGCGAGTCAACGAGCGCCAAAAGAGCATCCTGTTCGACAAGCTGATGAAGGCTTTCGGATCAAAGGAAGCCCTAAAGGATAAGACCATTGCGATGTGGGGCCTTTCGTTTAAGCCCGAAACAGACGATATGCGCGAGTCAACGGCCTTGGTGATGATTCAACTGCTGTTGGAGGCAGGTTGTAAGATTCGTGCTTACGACCCCGTTGCCATGAAGGAATGTCAGCGTCGCATTGGCGATGTTGTAACATATTGTAATGATATGTACGATGCTGTATTGGATGCCGATGCCCTATTACTGCTCACCGAGTGGAAAGAATTCAGACTGCCTACGTGGGCTGTTATCCGCAAGGCAATGAAGAATGCGTTGGTTATCGATGGCCGTAATATTTTCGATGTCGAAGACCTCGAGGAGAATGGCTTCGAATACCATTGTATTGGTAAGTAAATGAACGAGAACTTTAAACATATCGTTTTACTCTCTCTTGTTCTGCTGGCAATCCTTAGTGGATGTCGGCAGAACACACGTTCCGCTGCCGATCTGAAGGAGAGTCGCGAAGCCAAGGCGCTTCTTCAGGGTGTGTGGACTAATGAAGATACCGAAGATGTGGCTTTTCGTATGCGTGGTGACTCGGTTTACTATTCTGACTCTACTAGCATGCCCGCATATTTTAAGGTGGTTGGCGATACCCTATATATTGGCTCTTCTGCCCGTTATCATATTGAGAAGCATACTGAACACCTGCTATGGTTCCTCAGTAGTGATGGTGAGCTGGTTAAACTTGTTAAAGATGCCGATGTAGCTGATGAGACTGAGTTCGTACATAATAAACCGCAAGTGCTCACGCTGACAGATGTTCTGAAACGAGACACCATTGTGAGATACGAAGACAAACGTTATCGTCTTTATGTCGCCGTTAACCCCACCAAATATAAGGTCGTTCGCCATACTGTCAATGAGGACGGATTCGACGTTGAGAATGTCTATTACGACAATATTATCCACCTGAGTATCTATCAGGATGCTAACTGCCTGTTTTCGCGAGACTTCCGAAAGGCATTCTATCAGCAGCAAGTTCCTGAAGCATTCTACCAGCAGGCTGTTCTGAACAATATGGAGTTTACCGGCTGTGATAGTCGTGGTATCCATCTGGACGTATCGCTATGTATTCCAGGTGACGCTAGCTGCTATCTCATACAGCATGTTGTCTCCTACACAGGTCAGTTGACTACCAAAAAATAAGGCTCCTTTTGATATTTCAGTCTATTTAATTTGCTTTTTTGCTTCCTTATTCATACCTTTGCAGATATGAAACATAGTATTTGCATATTTACTGGTGCTCGACCGAATTTCGTCAAGGTGGCACCTTTGATTCGGGCCATGCAGGGAGTGACTACGTGTGACTATCAGTTGGTTTATGCTGGCCGTGCCGACGACCCGACATTGGAGCCGTCGTTGTTTACTGATCTGCAGATAGACCGCCCTGATGTCTTTCTGAATGTTGACTGCGAGAACCTGAACGAACTGACAGGTCAGGTGATGGCAGCCTTTGAGCGTTATCTGGAACAGTATGCTGCCGATACCGTTATTGTGGTTGACGACTTGGCATCGACCATGGCTGCGGCTATTGTGACAAAGAAGCGTGGACTGCGTCTAGCTCATCTGGTAGCAGGAACACGTTCGTTCGATATCAACATGCCTAAGGAAATCAACCGTCTGGTCATCGACGGCCTGAGCGACCTGCTGTTTACAGCCGGTGTGGGGTCAAGTAGCATTGCCACTCGTGAAGGTGCCGAGAACAATAAGATATATATGGTAGGAAATATCTTGATGGACACACTGCGCTATAACCATCAGCGCTGGACGCGCCCAGCCTGTCTGGATGGTATTAGTGATGGCAGCTATTTGGTATTTACGCTGAACCGTAAGATGCTGTTGGCCGACGAGGAGAAGTTGAAACAGATGACCAGCGTATTGGCCGAGGTGGCTGGCGATATCCCTGTTATCGCTCCTCTGCGCGGCAAGGCTTACGAGACCATTGGGCGCCTATGCCCACAGTTGAGGCTTGTTGAACCGCTGGGTTATCTGGACTTTGGCTATCTGACGTCACACGCCAAAGGCATCATTACCGACTCGGGTAATGTGGCCGAAGAGGCAACGTTCCATCACGTGCCGTGTATCACGCTTAACTCCTATACCGAACACATTGAGACTGTGAAGCTTGGAACGAACGTATTGGTCGGCGAAGATGCAGGGAAACTGAAAGCGGCCCTGACCGATATGGTCGAAGGCCGCTGGAAAGTGTCGTCATTGCCCGACCGCTGGGACGGACGAACCGCCGAGCGCATCGTCAGCATTCTCATGTCCTAAGCTGTCGCGACGGCCTCCCGGCGTAGCCATCTCGCCCTCGATGGCTAGACTGTCTATACCGAGCGAGTCGGAGTCGGATGCAGCCTTGAAGTAACCTCCACAGCCGTAGTCTGCCATTGATATGTCGGCAGGCTTTTGGAACTTAGCATGATATTGTTTGAAGTGCTCATCCCCCAATACGCTCTGCAAGAAGTAGCCGCAGATAGGTAGCGCTGTACGGTTACCCTGGCCTAGTTCGCCAGTACGGAAGTGAATGCAGCGATATTCGCCGCCAACCCATGCGCCTACCACCAGCCGTGGCGTAGTGCCTATAAACCATGCGTCGGAGTGATTGTTTGACGTACCAGTCTTACCACCGAAGTCGGTATCTTTGGCATGTTGCCCAACATACCCCATCAGTCGTGAACTGGTTCCGCTCATGCCACCCTGCAGCAACTGCTGAACGAGGAACGAAGAGCGTTGCGACAGTACTTGATGGTCTTCATCAGGTTCAACATAAATCTCATTGCCGTCACGGTCAAGAATACGCGTTACAAGCACAGACTCACGGTGAATACCATTGTTGACGGGCGTACAGTATGCATTGACCAGTTCTTCGAGCGTCACGTCGCTGGAACCCAAAGCCAAAGCCGGCGTGGGGTCTAGGCGGCTCTTGATGCCCATGTCGTGGGCGGTTTTGGCGATTCGGTCAATGCCACACTCTTGACCTAAACGCACAGCCACGGAGTTGATACTCATGGCGAAAGCCTGCTTCAGCGTGATATTGGCTCCCGAGAAGCGTCCGTCGGCATTGGTCGGAGCCCACAATACGTCCTTGCCGTGGTCTTGAACCGTCATCGAGAAGTATTCATCCTTGCGAGTGTCACAAGGCTTAATGCCTTGGTTTATAGCTTCAGTATACACAAATAGCTTGAACGTAGAACCCGGCTGGCGCATGGCCGTCACTTTATCGTATTTCCAAGTTTTGAAGTCGATGTCGCCAACCCACGCTTTGACGTGACCAGTCTGGGGCTCCATCGCCACGAAACTGCAATGCATGAAGTGCTCCATGTAGCGGATGCTGTCAAGTGTTGACATCTCCTTTTCGATGGTGCCGTTCTCGTAGTCAAAGAGCTTGACCATATGGGGCTTGTTCAGATAATAGTCGATGCTGTCTTGGCGATTATTGAACTTCTGCGCTAACTGTTTGTAGTAGGGAGTTCTCTTGGCCAGATCTTCGATGAAGTGTGGAATTTCTACGTGGCGTTCGTCCTGCCAAGGGTTAGTGCTTCCCCAATGGGCGTTGAAGATTTTCTGTACCTGCTTCATCTGCTTGATGGCCGCCTCTTCGGCATAGCGTTGCATGCGGGTGTCGATGGTGGTGTAGATTTTCAGGCCGTCCTTATAAAGGTCATAGCCGTTCTTCTCGCACCAGTTCTGCAGATGGTTCTTCACGGCTTCGCGGAAGTAGAGCGCTTGTCCGTCGTAGTTGTTCTCAACGCTATAGTCCAGTTTGATGGACTTGACCTTCAGCGTGTCGTAGGCCTCTTGTGTGAGGTCGCTATGCTTGAGCATGTTGTTCAGCACTACATTGCGGCGGTTCAGCGAATTTTCGGGATTGATGCGCGGATTATAATAAGTGGTGGCTTTCAGCAATCCTACCAAGATGGCGGCTTGGTCGGCTGTCAAGTCCTTAGGAGTCGTGCCGAAGTAGGTCTTTGCAGCTGTCTTGATGCCAAAAGCGTTGGAACCGAAGTCAACGGTATTGGCATACATGGTGAGTATCTCCTGCTTGTTGAAGAATAGTTCAATCTTCACAGCCGTAATCCACTCCTTGCTTTTCATTATCAGCATCTTTACGCCAGGGATATAGCCCAACAGTCCTGTGGAGTATTCCGTTCGTACTCGGAACATATTCTTTACCAACTGCTGTGTGATGGTCGAGGCGCCACGGGCATCGTGATGGACCACATAGTCCTTGAAGGCAGCAAAGACGCCTTGGAAGTCGATACCGAAATGGTGGAAGAAACGTTCGTCTTCAGTATCAATTAATGCTCGCCAGAAGACGGGGTTGATTTCCTCGTAGGTGACTGGCGTTCGGTTTTCGCTGAAATACTTGCCGATAAGTACGCCGTCGGCACTATACAATTCTGAGGCTTGTACGGTCTTGGGGTGCATGATAGCATTGATACCCGGTGAACGTCCAAAGAGCCATAGGAAGTTGATGTCGACCATTACCAGGTAGAGTAGGAATGCTACCACAAACGAGGCAAAGCCTACGCCCAGTTTGGTGTACCACCGTCTGCCTTGATAGAGTCCTTTGTACCAAGGCCAGAAATGGCGTAATGACTGCAAGCCTTTTTCAATGTGTTTATTCATATTGCGAAATATAGTTCAGAATTTCTTTTTGTTGGTCAGGGTGAAACCATTTCATCGTGGCATCACGCTTAAACCATGTGAGTTGTTTTCGGGCATATCGGCGGGTGTTGCCCTTGATACGCTCTACCGCTTCGTCGAGTGACCATCGCCCGTCAAGATAGTCGAATAGCTCTTTATAACCTACTGTGTTCAGAGCGTTTACGTGGCGCTTGTCTAATAGCCCTCTAACCTCATCTAATAGACCGTCGGTCATCATTTGGTCTACGCGTAGGTTTATTCTATTGTAGAGCTCATTGCGGTCGCGATTCAGACCAATCTTGATAATGCGGAAGGGACGGACCTTCTTTTGCTGGGTGCGAAACGACGTGTATGTACGACCTGTTTGATAGCATATCTCGAGGGCATGAATGACGCGCCGGTAGTTCTGGCGATCTACGATGGCATAGTGCTCAGGGTCCAGTTGCTTCAAGTCTTCACAGAGAGTTTCAAGTCCTTCCGACTGGTAGCGTTGTTTCAGTTCCTCACGAATGTCGTCGCGTATGGTGGGTATGTCGTCGATGCCATTGCAGACCGCATCGATATACATCATTGACCCCCCGCTTAAAACATGGAATGTTGAGCTTTCACGGCTCAACAATTCCAAGACCTCCTGTTCATACATGGAGGCATTATAGTACTCGTCTATGCTCCTACTGCCTACAAAATAGTGTTTGGCCTGTTTCAGCTGCTGTTCCGTAGGACTTGCTGTGCCAATCCTCAGTTCTTTGTATATCTGTCTTGAGTCTGCGTTGATGACAGGTATTCCGTAGTGCTGTGCCAACTCAATAGTCAGAGCAGTTTTCCCTACGGCAGTAGGACCGGTGATGACGATAAGTGTCTGCATTCAGCTATCTGATGACGCCGCGCTTCGAATTCTCTATGAACGAACAGATGTATTCCACTTCCTTCGAATCGGGGTACTTCGCACGGGCCTCGGCAACACCATCTTTCATAACTCCCTTCGAGTAGATGATGCGATAGGCATCGTGGATAGCCTCGATGGTCTCGTTAGAAAAACCTCTGCGGCGCAGTCCTATTAGGTTCACACCTGCATAGCGAACGGGTTCCTTACCGGCAATGACGTAGGGCGGAATATCCTGACTGGTGCGTGTGCCCCCCTGGAACATGATGTAGCCACCCACGTGCAGGAACTGATGGAACAGACAGCAGGCAGAGATGATGGCGTTGTCGTCAACCACCACTTCGCCGGCAAATTTGGTGGTATTGCCGATGATGCAGCCGTTGCCAATGACGCAGTCGTGTCCGATGTGCATGTTCTCCATCAACAGGTTGCCGTTGCCGACAACGGTCTTGCCTTTCGAGGCTGTGCCGCGGCTGATGGTCACATTCTCACGGATAGAGTTGTTGTTGCCAATCTCACAGGTAGTCTCCTCGCCTTGGAACTTCAAGTCCTGTGGCTTAGTAGAGATGCTTGCACCAGGGAAGAACTCATTGTTGTTGCCGATGCGCGCACCGAAATGGATGGTAACGTTATTCAGAAATTTGTTGTTGTCGCCAATGACTACATTTTTGTCGATAACGCAGAAGGGACCGATGACATTATTGTCACCTAATTGTGCCTCAGGGTCTACAACTGCAAGGGGATGTATCTGATTTGCCATGATTATTACTTGTTCTTAACGATTTGTGCGGTAAATGTCGCTTCAGCAACTACGTGGTCACCAACGAAGATATAACCCTTCATCGAAGAGATGCCATGACGGACGGGGGCCAGCAGGTCAACCTTGAAAATCAGGGTGTCGCCTGGCACTACTTTCTGACGGAACTTTACGTCGTCAATCTTCATGAAGTATGTCGACCAGCGCTCGGGTTCCTCCAGTGTGTTCAGAACCAACAGTCCACCACATTGTGCCATAGCCTCAATCTGTAATACGCCAGGCATGACAGGCTCTTCAGGGAAGTGTCCTTGGAAGAAAGGCTCGTTGGCGGTAACGTTCTTAATACCTACAATCGTGTTGGCACCAAGTGATATGACTTTATCTACCAGCTGCATGGGGTAGCGGTGGGGCAGCAGTTCACGAATCTTGTTCACATCCATCTCCGGCTCCTCGTTGGGATCGTAGAAGGGTGCCTGAATCTCGTGCTTGCGAATCTCCTTACGCATCTGGCGCGCGAACTTATTATTGATGGTATGACCCGGTCGTGTGGCGATGATGCGACCCTTGATGGGCTTGCCAATCAGGGCCATATCACCGATGATGTCGAGCAGCTTATGACGGGTACACTCGTTTTCCCATACCAGCGGCTTGTGCTGGATATATCCCAGATCGGTGGCGTCGCGGTGCTCTACACCCAGCATGTCTGCCAGCATGTCCAGACGCTCTTGAGTCGTTTGGCGCTCATAGATGACAATAGCGTTGTCCAAGTCACCGCCCTTGATCAGATTTGCTTGCAACAGGGGTTCGATGTCGCGGACAAATACAAAGGTGCGGGCGGGCGCAATATCGGTGGAAAAATCTTCCACTCTGTTGATGGTGGCAAATTGTGAGTTGATGAATTTCGATTCGAATGAGCACATAACTGTCAGCGAGAACTCATCGTCTGGCAATATCGTAATGCACGAGCCGGTTCCCTCGTCTTTTACCTCTATCTTCTTGCGGATGATGTACCAGTCTTTGGGCGCATTCTGCTCCTCAATGCCTATCTCCTGGATTTTCTCCACATACTGGATGGCTGAACCGTCGAGGATGGGGAATTCGGGACCGTTGACCTGAATCAGACAGTTGTCTACTCCTAAGGCGTAGAGTGCTGCCAATGCATGTTCTACGGTAGATACACGGGCATTGCCTTTAGCCAATACGGTACCACGCTGGGTGTCAATCACGTTCTCTGCAATAGCATCGATGACGGGTTCTTCCTCCAGGTCGATGCGCTTGATCTTATAACCTGTGTTTTCAGGTGCAGGATTGAAGGTTACTGTCAGATTCAAACCTGTGTGCAGTCCTTTGCCAAACAGCGAAAAACTGCCTTTCAGCGTCTTCTGTTTCATATCATTTATATTTTCAGAATTCAATACTCATCTTCTCCTTGATGGCCTCTATCTCACGCTGCAACTGGGCTATCTGGCGATACATCTCAGGCAGCTTAGCATCAAGCGCTCTGGCTTTGAAGTACATCTTCGGATTGACTGCTGGAGCACCGATCAGCTGTTCACCATTGCCTTTGGTGTTGCTGATGACACCACTTTGGGCACCAACGAAAGTCTTGTCGGCAATGGTGATGTGACCAGAGAAGCCTGCCTGACCGCCAACCATACACCACGCACCGATCTTTGTTGAGCCTGCCATACCGACCTGCGCTGACATGACGGTGTTTTCGCCGATCTCACAGTTATGAGCCACCTGAATAAGGTTGTCCAGCTTGACACCTTTGTGGATGATGGTCTGTCCCATAGTGGAACGGTCTACACAGGTGTTGGCACCAATCTCCACGTCATCCTCGATGATGACGATACCCAGCTGAGGAATCTTCTCATAGCCTTCCTGATTGGGTGCAAAACCGAAACCGTCGGCACCAATCACGCTACCGGCATGGATGGTGACATTGTTGCCAATCTGGCATCCGTCGTAAATCGTTACGTGGGGGTAGATGCGGCTTCCGTCTCCAATCTTGACATTGTCGCCAATACAGGCAAAGGGGCCGATATAGACATCCTTACCTATCTGGGCCGACTGTGATACGAAGGCCAGTGGGTCAATGCCTTTCTTCTGAGGAATGGTAGCGGCATACATCTGCATGAGCTTGGCTACGCACTCGTAGGCATTCTTTACACGAATCAGCGTGGCGCTGACGGGATGTTCCAGTTCAACATCTTCGTTAATCAGTACGATGCTGGCTTTTGTTTCGTAAATATACTGCGTGTATTTCGGATTGGAAAGGAACGTAATTGCTCCTTCCTTACCTTCTTCAATTTTCGCAAAGGTGTTGACCACGGCATTCTCGTTACCTTCAACACGACCACCGATAAAATCGGCTATCTGCTTGGCTGTAAATTCCATGAATTACGTAATAAGTTTTAATAAACAACTGCAAAGATACGAATTTTTTCTTAAACTCGTTGATATGAGAGGTAATATTTACGTATTTTTTTCGAAAGTAGCTGCACATTTAGTATTTCTGAGGCCTCAGCGATGTCTTTTACGGTCCCATCTTTGTACAAAATACCAATGCTGTCATCGTCGGGATTATACATGTCTTTTCCTATTTCCGTGAGGCTCATCAGGTAGTGTGTGTCGTCCTCGCTGATGCCCATAGCATCGGCTATCCGTCGACGAATATCGGCAACGTGCTCCTCTGTTGGGGGCACTTCCGTCACCTCTACCTTGAACAGTCTGCGTTCCAGCAGGTCTTTGGCAAGTGTCGACAAAATCAAGTCATCGTCGTGCTTCCAGACTTTCAGCGCACTCCAGATGTCGCTGTCGTCGAGTTCTGCATAATTCGCCAAGGTCTCTTCATGTTGCTCAAACCATTGGCGGTCGACGTCGTTCTGCAGGAAATAGGACAGGGCAGGGGGGGCAAACAGCTGCTTGCCGCTGTGTACCAGGTCCTTGGCACGTGTCAGGGTGTTGACCAATATCTTCTCGTAGCCTACCGTGGTTTTGTGTAGATAGACCTGCCAGTACATCAGTCGGCGCGTTGTCAGGTAGTTCTCTATGGAGTAGATGCCTTTCGCCTCAACTACTAGCTTGTCGTCCTTGACGTTTAACATCTTAATGATACGTGCCGACCCGATATTTCCTTCTGTCACCCCCGTGAAGAACGAGTCGCGCCGCAGGTAGTCCAATCGGTCCATATCCAGTTGTGAGGAGATGAGTTGATGGAAAATTTTATTGGGATATTCGTCTTTGAAGATGGAGATGGCCAGATTCAGTTGTCCCTTCATGTCGCGGTTCATCTGTTCCATCATCATTAGCGAGATGTCTTCGTGTGAGATACCGTGAATCAAGGTGTTCTCTAAGACATGTGAGAACGGTCCGTGTCCGATGTCGTGCATCAGAATGGCTGCTTGTACGGCTTCTGCTTCTGAGTCGAAGATGTAAACGCCTTTCTCTGTCAGCGATTTTACTGCTTCCGACATGAGATAGAAGGCTCCCAGCGAGTGCTGGAACCTGGTGTGGCGCGCCCCTGGGTATACCACCGATGTCAGTCCGAGTTGTGAAATACGGTTCAGACGTTGGAAGAGCGGATGGCTCACCACGTCGTAAAGGAGTCCTGTAGGTATTTTGACAAATCCGAATACGGGGTCGTTGATAATCTTGTGTTCATTCATAATTTGCTGCAAAGGTACAAATTCGTTAAGGAATGACAAAGGAAAAAGGCGTTTTTCTTTCTTTATAGTATTAATTAGGTATACAAATTGAACCATAGAATAGGATTCTGACAGAAGAAAATCGCGCAATTGCTTTGTGCTTTGCCCGTTTTTTTGTAATTTTGCACCCGATTTTCGAAAATATAATATCATTGCAATGAATATATCTTATAAATGGTTGAAAGAGTACGTGGATTTCGACCTCACACCACAGCAGGTGTGCGATGCTTTGACATCGACTGGTCTGGAGGTTGACGCACTCGAAGAAGTACAAAGTATTAAGGGCGGTCTGAAGGGACTTTACGTAGGTAAAGTGCTGACGTGCGAGATGCACCCAGACTCAGACCACCTGCATGTGACAACAGTAGATTTAGGTAAGGGCGAACCCCAGCAGATTGTCTGTGGCGCTCCCAACGTGGCCGCAGGTCAGAAGGTTATCGTGGCTGATTTGGGCTGTGTGCTCTACGATGGTGACAAGGAGTTTGTCATCAAAAAGTCGAAGTTGCGTGGCGTTGAGTCGCTGGGCATGATTTGTGCCGAGGACGAGATTGGCATTGGTACTGACCATGCTGGCATCATCGTATTGCCTGAGGATGCTGTTGTCGGCACACCTGCCGCTGAGTATTACCACTTGGAGAGCGACTGGCTCATCGAGGTTGACATTACTGCCAACCGTGCCGATGCCCTCTCACATTGGGGTGTGGCTCGCGACCTGTATGCCTGGTTGAAGCAGAACGGCTACAAAACAGCCACTCACCGTCCTGATGTCAGCGGTTTTGCCGTCGACAATCACGACCTCCCTATCGACGTGGTCATCGAGAACACCGAGGCTTGCAAGCGCTATGCCTGTGTCAGCGTAACTGACTGTGAGGTAAAAGAATCGCCCGATTGGTTGAAGAACAAGCTGACCACTATCGGCCTGCGTCCTATCAACAATATCGTAGATATCACCAACTACGTGATGATGGCTCTGGGTCAGCCCCTGCATACCTTCGACGCCGATATGGTGAAGGGTCACAAGATTGTGGTGAAGACCATGCCCGAGGGTACGCCGTTTGTGACGCTCGATGGTGAGGAGCACAAGCTCTCTGAGCGTGACCTGGCCATCTGCAATGCCGAGGAACCCATGTGTATCGCCGGTGTCTTTGGCGGAAAGGGTAGTGGTACCTATGAGACCACGAAGAACGTGGTGCTGGAGTCGGCTTACTTCCATCCCACATGGATTCGTAAGTCGGCCCGTCGTCACGGCCTGAGCACCGATGCTTCGTTCCGCTTTGAGCGTGGTATCGACCCCAATGGTGTCATCGACGCTCTGAAGTATGCCGCACAGTTGTGTAAGGAGTTGGCTGGCGGTAAGGTGTCGATGGAGATCAAGGACGTTTATCCTGAGAAGATGGAGAACGCAAAGGTAACTCTGCGCTTCGACTATGTTCACTCACTCATCGGTAAAGAGATTCCCGTCGAGACCATTAAGAGCATCTGCGAGTCGTTGGAGATGAAGGTGCTCGGCGAGACTGCTGAGGCGTTGGAGCTGGAGATTCCTGCCTATCGTGTGGATGTTCAGCGTCCTTGCGATGTGGTCGAGGACATCCTTCGCATCTATGGCTATAACAATGTGGAGATTCCTACGCAGCTGAAGTCAAGCCTCGTCATCAAGGGCGACGAAGACCAGAAGCATAAGCTGGCCAATCTCGTCAGCGAACAGCTGGTGGGTGCTGGCTTCAACGAAATCCTGAACAACTCGCTGACCAAAGCTGCCTACTATGCTGAAGAGCAGCAGGCTCAGTTGGTAAAGATTATGAACCCACTGTCGAGCGACCTGAACGTCATGCGTGGTACGCTGCTGTATGGCGGTTTGGAAAGCATCGAGCACAATGCTAAGCGTAAGAATGCCAATTGCCGCTTCTTCGAGTTCGGAAATGTCTATAGCTTCGACCCTGAGAAGGAGAATCAGGACGATCCCATGCAGGCCTACAAGGAGCAGAACCACATGGCTCTCTGGATGACCGGTAAGCGCGTTGAGGGCTCGTGGGCTCATCAGAACGAGGATACGCAGTATGCTGAACTCGCTGCACATGTCGAGAACATCCTGGCACGCATTGGCGTCCAGCCAGGTATGCTGGTTCGCAAGGCCTCTGAGAATCCGATTTTCTCGGCAGGCATGATGTTGGAGAACCGTGGTGGCAAGCAACTCATCGAGATGGGTGTGCTGACGAAGAAACTGCAGAAGAAGTTTGATATCGATACGCCTGTGTATTATGCCGAATTCAACTGGACCGCCTTGATGAAGGTCATCCGCAAGCAGAAGGTGCTCTATACGGAGATCCCCAAGTATCCCTCTGTCAGCCGCGACCTCGCATTACTGATTGACAAGAGTGTCGAGTTCCAGCAGATTGAGCAGATAGCCCGTCAGACCGAGAAGAAGTTCCTGAAGAAAGTCGAGCTGTTCGACGTCTATGAGGGCGACAAACTGCCTGCCGGCAAGAAGTCGTATGCCGTCAACTTCATCCTCCAGGATACTGAGAAGACCATGGGCGACAAGCAGATTGAGGCAATCATGCAGAAACTCATCGCTCAGCTGACCGCCAAACTTGGCGCCCAGCTTCGCTGAATTTGACCATTTGACCATTTACTATTTGACTATTGGTATGACTGAACTCGAATTGAAAGACCGATTTAAAAGGTTTTCAGTAAGGATTATCAAAATGGTCGATAGTATGCCGGATACTGTTTCTGGTAGAGCAATAGGAGCTCAAGTGGTCAGGTCTGGTACTTCACCTGCTGCCAATTATCGGGCTGCATGTTTAGGGAAATCTGAAAAAGATTTTCTAAATAAACTTAAGATGGTTGAAGAAGAGTTAGATGAGACAAGTCATTGGATTGAAATCATTATGGAGACGGATATGCTTCCAAAGAGTAGAGTAGAACCTCTTTATGATGAATGTCTCGAGTTATTAAGAATTATAATTAGTTCAATCGTATCTACGAGAAAACATTTAAATAGTGAAATTGTCAAATAGTCAAATAGTGAAATTGTTAAATAGTCAAATAGTGAAATTGTCAAATAGTGAAATTGTCAAATAGTGAAATTGTCAAATAGTGAAATTGTCAAATAGTGAAATTGTCAAATAGTCAAATTAATCTATGGGAAGAGCATTTGAATATCGCAAAGCTGCGAAACTGAAGAGATGGGGCCACATGGCCAAGACATTTACCAAGATTGGCAAGCAGATTGCCATTGCCGTGAAGGCTGGCGGTCCGGAGCCCGACATGAACCCTGCATTGCGTGCTATCATCGCCAATGCCAAGCGCGAGAACATGCCGAAGGACAACATCGAGCGTGCCATCAAGAACGCAATGGGTAAAGACCAGAGCGACTACAAGGAGGTGACTTACGAGGGATACGGTCCTCACGGAATCGCCATCTTCGTCGACACGCTGACCGACAATACCACCCGTACCGTGGGCGATGTCCGTTCGGTGTTCAACAAGTTCAATGGTAACCTGGGTACTCAGGGCTCGCTGTCGTTCCTGTTCGACCACAAGTGTGTGTTCACCTTCAAGAAGACCGACAATCTGGATATGGACGAGATGATTCTCGACCTGATTGACTATGGCGTTGAGGACGAATACGACGAGGACGAAGAGGAGAACTCAATCACCATCTACGGTGATCCTCAGTCATTTGGTGCCATCCAGAAGCATCTGGAAGAAAACGGCTTCGAGGTGACTGGCGCTGAGTTCACTCGTATTCCTAACGACCTGAAAGACGTGACTCCCGAGGAGCGCGAGACCATCGACAAGATGGTTGAGAAGCTCGAGGACTTCGACGACGTGCAGACGGTTTACACCAATATGAAGCCCGAGGGCGTTGAAGAGTAACGGTTATTGGTTATAATCCGACTTACGGAACGTTGCTTCAAAGAGCTTCGTTCCTTTTTCTTTTGTCGAAAAGTAGGTATAGCGAAACGAAAAACCGGCGTCTTTATACAGCTTCATGTTCGTCGAGTTCTTCACCTCTTGTAGCAGTCGCTCACGCGGTTGGCTTTGGTTGATGACCGCTGTGTCGTCTACGACACCACTCAGCGTGTAGATATAGGCAATGGTGTGTGTCGCCTTGTCGAACGTCATGCTGTCCATTGCAATGCCTGGTGCCACCCGCAGGGGGCAGTTCTTCTGGGTGAAAGTCTTTGCCTCACGTTCACAACGCTCTTCCAGCGTTTCCTGACAGCTCGTCAGCACCACCATCATCATGGTTGTCAACAACAAAAAAGTCTTCTTCATATTTTTCTTCGCGTGTGCGTACATATTCATTAATTTCCTGCAAAATTACCCTTTTTTCCTGATACCGCCAAACTTTTCTCGCGATTTCATTAACGAAGTACATAAAGGGAATGCTTCTCTTTGTCTACTTTTGTGTCTTTGGATGTGCCACTTTCTGTCTTATTCCCAGCGTGGGAACAACTCGTTCCCAGCGTGGGAATAAAGCGTTCCCAACGTGGGAATAACAGACAAAGTTTAGGGTATGGTCAAATTGACACGAAGAACTGTTGGCAAAAAATGAGGACGTTTAGCAAAAAAGCCTCCATCTCTCCCGTCAACCCCTCGGAAGCCCCGTAAACAGGGACTTTCGCTGTTTTCATCTCTCCCGTCATCTCTCCCATGATCACTCCCGTCATCTCTCCTGTGACCACTCCCGACGCCACATTCCCACTTTCTTTTTCTGATTACTCGAAAAGCTTGATTTTTTTTGCAAAAAATCTGTGTATTTTTAGGGGAAAAACTTGCAAATCGCGATTTTTTTTTGTACCTTTGCAGTAATCTTGTGAAAGAGGAAAGCAAGCCGTGAAAAGCACGCTTATATTACGAAGGAAATAACCATAAGGAAAAAGTCCTAACTTAAAAATCCTAATCAATGAACGAAGGAAATCTTTTTCCTGCAGAGACTCAAGGAGCCTCTCAGGACGGAACGCTTGTTATCGAGCAGTTCCTCATGGCGAACTATCGTTTCCGTCGAAACATCCTGAACGGAAAGGTTGAGTTTGCGGAGCTTCCCAAGGCCGACAACAAGGCCGAAGGCAATACTGTCGAAGACGTCGACAGTCTCTCGCTCGCCTCAGAAAACGAGGCAGAATTGGAATATCGTGCGCTGACGACACCGGCACTGAACACCATCATCATTAAGGCCAAACGCGAACAGGTGATGGAGAAGGGTAGTCCCAAGACGGAAATCACAGAGTATGTCTCGTCGGAAGAGGTGCCTGAGTACAATCCTGTGCAGCAGTTTCTCAACAATCTGCCAACATGGGACGGCCAGAACCACATTGCCAAGGTGTTCGGACGACTGCCTGGCATCACCTCTGAACAGTTGAACTATCTCACCATCTGGCTGCGTTCTGCTGTGGCCCACTGGTTGCAGATGGACATGCTGCACGGAAACGAGTGCGTACCCACGTTCATCGGAGCTCAGGGCTGTGGCAAGACCACCTTTGTGCGTCGGCTGTTGCCTCAGCATCTGCGCGAGTACTACATGGACCACCTGAACCTGTCGAACAAGTTCGACAAGGAGATGGCGCTGACCAACAACCTCTTCGTCAACCTCGACGAGCTCGACGCCATACGGCCCAGCCAGCAGTCGTCGCTGAAGCAGACGCTGTCGGTCAGCAAGGTGAACAGTCGTCCCATCTTCGGACGAACACAGGAGGACCGACCCCGATTCGCATCGTTCGTGGCCACCACCAACAACCGCCATCCGCTGAAGGATGTCACAGGCACGCGCCGATACATCTGTATCCTGATTCCTGACGGGCTGCTGATCAACAATACGGGCGATATCAACTACGGCCAGCTTTATGCACAGGTCATGTATGAGCTGCTGGAGCAGAAGGCGCACTACTGGTTCAACAACGACGAGGTGGCGCGTATCCAGCAACTGAATCAGAACTTCATGGAGAAGAAAGACCTCGCCGAGATGTTCTGCGCCTGCTTCCGTCAGCCTCGAGAAGGCGAAGCGGTGAGGACGATGAACTGCGACGAGATGATCAGCATCATCCAGAAAGACTATCCTACGCTGGAGAACACCATTGGCAATCGTGTTCGACTGGGCAAGGCTATCGCCGCTATGGGATTCGAACGTAAGGAACACTCGCACGTGACCTACTACAAGGTAATGCCGCTACGGGCAGCATGAGGGTTGACGGGAGAGATGACGGGAGAGATGACGGGAGAGATCCTGGTCGTCTCTCCGCCCTCCGCCCCTTTGTACAAAGGCTTTTCCGGACATCGACGGGAGAGATGAGAGATTTTTTCAAAGAAACTATAAAATTATAAAAATATGGAAGAAAAGAAATTGACTTATCAGGATGTTCCTTTGGAATATCCGCTGTGCTTCAACCATGAATGCACTAACAAGGATTGTTGTATGCACTATCAGGCCAGCCTGCTGTTACCTGAAGGTTGCCATCATGGCCCTGCCGTCTATCCTACGGCGTGGCAGGATGGCGAGTGTAAGTGTTTCCGTGAAAAACGCCTCGTGCAGAAAGCATGGGGCTTCACAACGCTCTATGATAACGTTCCACACTACAGGCACGCAGAGGCCCGCCAGCGCGTCAGCAGTTATTTCAGTGGTGGCAATGGCCCATACTACCGTTACCATCATGGCGAGAATTTACTTTCGCCCAGGCAGCAGGCCGACATTCTAAACATCGTCGCCCAGTACGGCAGCATCGAGGGAATCGGCTTCGACCACTACGTCGAGGATTGGGACTTCGAATAGAAAAATGGGGGAAAAGCGTTGCTTTCCTCCCTTTTTCTCATTTTGCTGCCACTCTGCCACTATCTGCCACCATGCCTCAACTTTCATATTCTCAGCATGAGAATCACGGGACGGTTCTTTGATCCGAAGTTTGAACTCGTAGGCGCCATCGAGAAGCACCACGAGGAGCGCTATCGCAAGCTGCTGAAGAACATCGAGGATGCTGTGGTGTTCTCTCGCGAGGGTGATGTCATCTGGCAGTGCAGCAACTGCGGCCATATTGTTATCGGCAAGAAGGCTCCCGAGGTGTGTCCCACCTGCGACCATCCGCAGAGCTACTTCCAAATTAAGGCAGAAAACTTTTAGAGCAGTGAGAGCCGAATGATGCTTGCATCAATTTGGCCGAGTCGCGATAAAAAGTCATCGAAGATAACTATTGATGCATGACTACCCAGACAGGATGTCGCCAGAGCAGGCTCGGGCGTTTCGTGATGCCGTGCTGAACATTGTCAGCCAGATTCCTTGCGGACGGGTGACCACCTACGGCCATATTGCCGCCTTGGCAGGCTGGCCTAGCCATTCGCGCATGGTGGGCCGCACGCTTCGTTATACGCCTGGAGCAGAGTCATTGCCCTGTCATCGTGTGGTCAATAAGGAAGGCCGCACAGCCCCTGGCTGGAGCCGCCAACGCACCCTGCTTGAAGAGGAGGGTATCCGTTTCAAGGCAAATGGGCATGTGGATATGGCACGGCATCTGTGGGAGCCACCAATGGAATAAAACCGCTTTCCGAACGCCATTTTGCTGGTACACGTAGCCGCATTTTTTCCTACGTGTACCAGCACTTTTTTGTACGTGTGGGTTCAAGTATTAGGCGCTATGACAAGAATTTTTACTTAAAATGGGACGTTTCGGGCGATTTTGTTGCAAGGTCGTTGGAAGGTCGTTGGAAGGTCGTAGCAAGGTCGTTGGTAGGGGGAAGGAAGGGATAAGGCTTTTGTAATAAAAAAGGAAATCTGTTGGGCTATCGTAGCTATATCCAAGGTATATCATAGCGTATACCGAGCCGAGAGGTGGCCGAGAACAAGCCGAGACCTTCAAGAAAGGTAAGAGAAACCTTTGCGTCGGAGATGGCAGGCTATACCCATACTCTACTCATACTGTTTGAGTATGCCTAGAGTATGCTTAGAGTATGGCTAGAAGCAGGCTAGAGTATGGCTACAGTATGGGTAAAGCCTCATTTTCTTGAAAAAGATGGGCAGTTGGAGAACGGTGTTTTTATGAACATATGTTCGTGGGGCTTTCCAGATATGTTCATAAGGGGTGGGAACCTATGTTCGTGAACCAAAGAACATAGGTTGGGCGGAAAAAGGTATTGTTTGGAGCCGAAAAGATGAGAAAAACGATAATTTAGTGAGAGAATTTGTTAATTATCGTGATATTTTGCATTGGTTTCATGAAAAATAACTATCTTTGTAACCAATAACAATGAAAACATCCATTATGGACAAAGACATCAATCGCATCAAAGTGGTGCTTGCAGAAAAGAAGAGAACGAACAAGTGGTTGGCAGAGCAACTCGGTTGTGCGCCTACTACTGTTTCCAAGTGGTGTACCAACGCTTGTCAGCCTCCGATGGAGACGTATATAAAGATTGCGAAACTGCTGGAGGTGGAATTGAGCGAATTAGTGAATAGCAAGTTTGGTGATACAATTTAAAAGTAAGGAATGAAACAGGAGCTGATAAAGAAATTGCTCGATGCGCTCAAAGAATATGAGTTGTTGGGAATCGCTGATCAGATAGACTATGAAAAGTTCTATCTATATTCACTTATTACCCATTCCACAGCCATTGAGGGCAGCACAGTTACAGAGATTGAGAACCAGCTGCTTTTCGATGAAGGAATCACTGCAAAAGGCCGTAGCCTGCAAGAGCAAATGATGAACCTCGACCTGAAAGCAGCATACGAACATTCTATGCAATTGGCACATCAGCACAAAGACTTTTCTGTGGAAATGCTCAAAAACCTCTCTGCGCTTGTGATGAAGAATACTGGTGCTTCCTATAACACGGCACAAGGCTCTTTTGATGCTTCAAAGGGTGACCTTCGTTTGGTAGGTGTAACGGCCGGCATTGGTGGACGTTCATACATGAATTATCAGAAAGTGCCAGCCAAGTTGGAAGAGGTCTGTAAGCAACTTAACCAACGAAGGAGTGAACTGTCAAACCTCGATGACATCATTGATAAATATCTATTCAGTTTCGATGCTCACTATCAATTGGTGACCATTCATCCTTGGGTAGATGGCAATGGACGTATGTCTCGCCTGGTAATGAACCACCTACAATACGAGTTCGGATTAGTACCTGTGAAAATCGTCAAGGAGGATAAGGCTGAATATATCCAAGCCTTGATTGATTCCCGGGAACAGGAATCGCTCGAACCATTCCGTGAGTTTATGATGGAAGAGCACGTTCGAAATATCAGCAAGGAGATAGAGGAATACAAGAAATCGCAAGAAGATGACCCGATAAAAGCCTCTTCTGACCCGATAAAATCATTCTCTGACCCGATAAAAGAAAGACTTTATCAGGCTGTATTGCAAGATGGCACTCTCAACTATGCTGAATACGCAGCTATCGTAGGTGCCTCAGAAGCAACAGTGAAGCGTCGCCTCGGAGAGTTGAAAAAAGAGGGCGCTATCATTCGAGTTGGTAGCAAAAAGACCGGACATTGGGAGAATAACAAAGAGAAATGAGTGTAAGACATATATTAGGCATATCAAGCGGTAAGGATAGCGTAGACCGAGTCGAGAGCAAGCCGAAACCTTCGTTGTGCCACAGGGACAGGTGACTGACATGTTGATGCTGATGGTAGGGCACAATAGGGTCAGACCCCTTTGTGCCCTTCCGTTCGAGAAAACCTAAAAAGAAAAGAGAAATATGAAAGACCGGTCTTTGAACTTTAGAGTGGTTAAGGCGATTTTGGCATTGCCCGTCACTGTATGTGTTTTGATCCCCGCAATCCTATTGTACCTTTCTGGTTGGCAGTGGGGCGATGGCTGCCTTTGGAGATTGATGGTAGGGGCGATCTGTCTTCTTGCCGGTTTGACGCTGGCAATATGGACTATCAGACTATTCCAGAATAAGGGTAAAGGAACGCTGGCTCCATGGGACGCCACAAGACATCTAATCACTTCCGGCCCCTATGCCTATGTCAGAAATCCTATGATTACTGGAATCTTCCTGATTTTAACTGGCGAAGCGTGCTTGCTGGGCTCTTATGCAATCGGCATCTGGACTGTCCTATTTCTTGTTATCAACTTGATTTATTTCCCTTTGTCGGAGGAGCCGGGGCTGCGTGCACGCTTCGGAAAGGAGTATGACACGTATTGCCAGAACGTGCCTCGATACATCCCACGCCTAACACCATGGAAACGGATAGAAGT
>Ga0256405_10001502_pt1 | contig 62896 bp, 66 predicted proteins | sample RumenRJG_02DNA_FD_189096 | JGI IMG/M metagenome (GOLD analysis project Ga0256405, IMG submission 189096) | Bovine rumen microbial communities from Lethbridge, Alberta, Canada - RJG_02 | ecosystem: Host-associated > Mammals > Digestive system > Stomach > Rumen | place: Canada: Alberta... | reverse complement strand
GCTATGATGAGGGCAAGCGCTGTGCGGAAACTCTGGCCGCCGACTATCGGAGGGAGTACGGTGTTGATGTCCGCATGGTGCGAATCTTCAACACCTACGGACCTCACATGCATCCGAACGATGGACGCGTCATCTCCAACTTCATCATGCAGGCGTTGAACAACGAGGATATCACGCTTTTCGGCGACGGAAAGCAGACGCGCTCGTTCCAGTATTGTGACGATCTCGTCGAGGCGATGCGCCGCTACATGGATCTGCCGCGTCGGAAGATCGACGCTTTCGTAAATAAACACAAACTCGGCGCACCCGTAATCAACACCGGCAATCCAGGCGAGTACACGATCAAGCAGCTCGCGGAAGAGACGCTTCGCCAGATTCCGGAGTCCAAGTCTAAGTTGATCTACAAGCCGCTTCCCGCCGATGATCCCAAGCGCCGGAAGCCTGATATCACCCTCGCCAAAGAACTCCTCAAATGGGAGCCCAAAGTCCCGCTAAAAGTTGGCTTGGCAAAGACGATAGAGTATTTCCGTACACTGCAAGGTTAATCGTGTATTGTTTAAATAAGATAGTCGGATTTCTGGTCAGTCCCATTGGCGGAGTGATTGCTGGAATTGCTTTTGCGGCAGTGTGCGCGAAGTGGGGGCGTAGGCGCCTTGCTAAATGGATTGGAGGGCTGACTGTCGTCTGGCTGTGGCTTTGGATGACGCCGGTTATGACATGGGTAGTGGGTGTCCCGCTGGAAAAGGAGTTTTTGATCAAGGATATGGTGCCTGTGGTCGAAACATTCCCAGAAGCAGACGCGATAGTGCTTCTCGGCGGTAGCATGGGCATTGAAAATAAGCTAAGCCCGTATGCTGAGATGTGGACAAGCGCAGACCGAGTATGGCAGGCGGCTAGACTTTACAAGGCGGATAAAGCGAGAAAAATAATATCAACTGGCAATGGGGCCGTTGACACGACACTCCCATTGTTGCGTGATTTCGGCGTGTCTGGGAATGATGTCGGTTTTATGGATGCCCGCAACACAGAAGAAGAGGCGAGGGGGATTGCCAAAAAAGAATACAAGAAGGTTTTGCTCGTGACAAGTGCCTGGCACATGAAGCGAGCTCGTCTGATGTTTGAGAAGTATGCACCTGGAATCGAAATTATTTGTGCGCCATCTGACTTTGAGAATTCGGTGGTGGCGGCGAGGGGCTTCTCTTTGGTCCCAGATCCGAATGTCTTTGCTCTCAACTCTGTAGCACTTCACGAATGGGTCGGTATCTTCGGCTATATGTTGTTAAGATGAGCATTCCACTGTTTAGCTGCGTTGTCCCTGTAAGGGGAGCTCGCCCATTTTGGAACAAGGCGATTGAAAGCTTGGAGAGCCAAGGACTTGAATCGGCTCTTGAGATCGTTGTTCAGGATGGCGATGTCGAGCCGGATGCAGGGCAGAGCGATGCGTTGAATAAGGGATTCGCAAAGGCGAAGGGCGAGTGGCTGTTTTGGCTGAATGCGGATGATGTGTTGCTGCCAGGGGCGCTGAAGAAAGTTTTAGACAAGATTAACAGGATTGACAAGATTAATTGGATAGTGGGCGATACGGTCTATATCGATGAGCGTGGGAAGGTGTTAGAGGTTAGAACAGATGCGAAATGGAGGAGTTGGTTTGGGACGAGACTCAGCGTGTGGACTGGCGGGCCGAGCTCATTCTTTCGCCGTGAGTTGTGGGAGAAATGCGGGGGATTTGACGTTGAGTTGAAGTATACGATGGACATTGATTTGTGGACGCGTTGGGCGAAGGCGGGCGAGAGGTTCGTCGGACTCGGTGACTATCTGTGGGGATTCAGGATGCATGAAGAGTCCAAAACAGGTAGTGGTAGATTTGCTGCAGAACAGGCGAAGGAGCTATCTGCGATCAATGCAAGATATGGTGTGTCCACGATGGGCTTCTGGCGCAATCTGACGCGTGTTGCAAGTCTGCTGGACGGCACCTGGTCAAAGCGGCGGCGCGATTCAAAGAAGATGCGGGGACTAGAGTTGGCGCGTTGTGAGTTGTGAAACGAATCAGCATATATGGTTTGATGTGGTTTGCCATCGTGGCTATGGTCATGCCACTTTTGCCATTTCAGGACGACTGGACGTATCTGACCGCACCGAATCCTGAATTTGCGTGGTGTGATCTTTTGCCTGGCGCTGCGTTCTGGCGTCCGTTCGACGCGATGTGGGGTGGAATTCTCGGGCGCGCGCCTTGGCTGTTTCCGTGGGCAAACAGGATCGCCATAGTTCTGGGCCATGTCCTTTGTGTGTACTTAGTCGCTCGGATCGTAGACGAGCTGTGCGAGGAGAGGCGAGGAAGATTTTGCGCAGTCGGATTCTTCGCCGCCTCGTCGGGAATCACGGCAGTGATTGTGAATACCGATTCCCTGAATCTCGTGTGGAGCTGCGTATGGGGATGTGCAGGGACGATTGCCTTGCTAAAGGGTCGATCCTTGCTTCTTGTATTTGGCTGTTACGCTGTATCTGTACTATGCAAGGAGAGCGGCTTGTCGTGGTTGGCGGTTGGTCCGCTTCTTGCGTTTGGAAAGGATTCCGATTGGCGACGGCTTGTGAAGGTGGCGTGTCTGGGAGCGTGCGTGTTCGCGGTTTACATGTGCGCGAGATTTGCGCTACAAGGCGATGTGTCGCTTGGAAACGGAGGCGATTATGCGTTGACGCTTTCGCCATCAATCGTCGGTCGCAACTTTGCGATTTTGGTGGGCATGAGTTTGTCTGGCGTGGATGGACTCGCGATGGGAGTGAATCCAGGTGTGTTCTGGACGATAGCAGTGCTATCTGTTTGGGCGTGGTTGTCGTTTGCGTGGTGTGTTCGGTTCGGCCGCGGCGCAACTGTCGCGAAGTGGCTGTTCGTTTGTGCAGGCGTGATTGCGGCTTTTGCCGCGCCGCATTGTCTCTTCGAGAATCACCATCCGGCTGAAATGCACTTCTATCCTGTTGTTCTTGGCGGTGCGTTTGCGCTTGCCTTGGCTCCGATAGACACGACTCGGCGTATGCCATTCTATGCTTCGATCGCGGCGATGTGCATTGCCTTTGCAATGGGGTGGTATGACAAGATGTCGACAATGTATGTGACGAGTGGGAGGGCAAAGGGGCTGATGGCGGAGATCAAGGGCAAGGTTTCTGATTTCAACACCCCGATTGAGTACAAGGTAAAGGCGGTGAAAGGGTTGAGACCGTATTCCGCCTATTCGCAGAGCCCTGCGTGGTGCCTTGATCATGGTGGCGCTTTGCGTTGTCTGAACGGATGGCGGGAATCGAAGGTGAAGATTGTTGAAGAGTTATGAAACGACTGCATTTAGTTCCGGAGGCGAGTGAGGCGAACGGGGTGTTCCAGGTCGCGCGTAAGCTCGCGAAGCGCGATGGGGGCGAGTTGCGGGACATGGACGGCGTGCCGTATGTCATCGACGGGAAGGAGCTGAACGGACCTCTGGGATGGGTTGAGTTCGCGACTCCAGAGGGGTGCGGGCATCCGGTTGGGTGGTTTGACGAAGTCTGGGTTCATGGAATGTGGCTGCCGCGCGAGTGGGGCTCGTGTCGAATGGCGCTGAAGGCTGGGGCGAAGCTTGTCAGGATGACGCATGGAAGTCTGAGTCCGATATACTTGGAGCGGCAGAGTAAATGGAAGAAGCGCTTTGTGACTCCACTTGAGCGGCACTATTTTGCGAAGTGCGACCGGATCGTCGTTACCGGTGATTGGGAGGAAGAGTGGTGCCGGGCATGGGGGCTGAAAGGCCCATTTGAGACTGTTAATCTGAAGCGGTTCTTCGATCTTGGCTGTGAAGAACGCGCAGATACCGAAGTTGGAGATGAACTCCATTTGTTGTATCTAGGGAGGCGGCATCCACTTAAAGGTCTTGAGTATATAGAAGAAGCTGTAAGGCAGATACGAAACGACTCCGCTCAACCTACGTCTTTGCGTCTATGCTTTAAGACAGTCTCTTCTGCGTTTGGAGAGGAAAAAGAGAAGGTTTGGGATTGGTGCGATGTGCTGGTTCTCCCGACGCTCTCCGAGAACTTTGGTCTTGTTGTCGCCGAGGCGCTTGAGCGCGGCAAGCGCGTCATCACCACCGACGGTGCGCCAGCGTGGGGCGATGGCAACGACTACGGTGGGCGACTGATTTATCTCAAGGGCTTCCGTGATGGAACAGATGAAATGCGTATTCGTCTTCTCAAGGAAGCAATCGAGAAATGGAGGCAAGGATGAACGAGCTTGATATAATTGAGCTGGATTTCATAACGCGGATATCGAAGACGATGGAGGCGCGTGGAATGACGGCCACAGCTTTGGCTCGGAAGGCCAAGGTGTCGCATTCCGGCGTGTTTCGCGTGCTGTCTGGTGCGGTGGGGTTGTCTTTTGAGCGAGCGTACCAGTTGGCGGATGCCCTTGGGCTCGAGTTCTATCCGATGCTGCGGGCGAAGAAGGGCAAACCCAAGCTGAAGCGCGTGAAGGCAATCACTCCTTGGAAGAAACGATCTTCCAAGGTTAAGGCGAAGCAGACAATTCGCAAAGACAAGGACGCGACATGAAGGGGAAGAAATATAGGTACAAAGGCGAGTCTCTTACTGTAGGTGAGTGGGCGAAGCGTATCGGCGTTTCGACTGCTGTGCTGGGCATGCGCCTCCATTCCGGCTGGACGATTGCGCGAGCTCTGACGGAGCCGGTTATTCCGCGAAAAAGGAAGAATGCGGCGAAGCCCGACAAGAAGCCGGGCAAGCGCGGCAAGAAAACGGCGGAACCGGTTGAAAAGGCGGAAGAACCCGCCAAGAGGCGGCGCGGACGCCCTCCGAAGTCCGTGGCGGCGGTTCCGCCTTCTACGCCCGAGGAGCCCACACGGGCGAAGCTCGGCGCGACTGTGGCGAAGTCGGCGGAAGCAGTCTCCGAGCAACAGGACATCCCGGTACCGAAGCGTCCGATGTCGACGAACAAGGATTTCCTTCGCGGCATGGCCGAGGGGATTTGGCTGACGATCAGCTCGGTTGCCATGATGATGGCCGAATCCGGCGACAATGTGGCGGCGAAGAACCTGAAGCGCGTTGAGGATATGTTCAAGGGCGGATTTGCCGAGAAGTTCATTGCTGCTGCCTCGGATAAGAAGAAGGGCAAGTGACGAGTGCGTCGGCTTGTAAGGTACACGTATAAGGGCGTTTCCCTGCCTTTGGCTGGGTGGGCAAAGCGTCTCGGAACCACTCCAAAGGTGCTGGAGGCACGGCTGATAAGCGGATGGAGTGTGCGGAAGACATTGTCGACTCCGCTTGCGCCTAATGAACGCCCCAAGGAGCCGCCTGTCCCGTATTGCCCTCCCAGGACGAGTTATATCCTGGAGGGTGATGGCCGTTTCATGACCGTCAAGGCGTGGGCGGACGAGTTGAAGTGCAAAAAGCACATCATATACTACTGCCTCCGCTATAATCGTCCGTTCAAGTGTCCTGATGGGAAGCTGATCACCTTTAAGCGCCATCAGGCCTTTGAGCATGATGGCGTCGCATTGCGCGCCTGCGAGTGGGCGAAGAGATTGAACATAACTCCTGCACGATTCCTTCAGCGCGTCAGGGATCGGTTAGACGAGGAAAAGGTCTTTGAGATGTATCAGCCCGGTCGGTCGAAGAAGAGCCCGGAGGAAGTGGAGGCTGCGCACGTGCAGCAGCGGGCGCGTCAGAAAGCCAGGTCGACGCAGAAGGGTGTCGCAGAGGGCGTGGATGTTGTTTTGAACGTACTTGGGACGCTGTTCGATTAGAGGGTGTTTTTGTCTGTTGTGGAAGGTGGACGGGGCGGTTCAAGGGCTTCTCGGATGGATTGAACGCGCTCCGCTTTTTGGGTATCGAGCATTTTGAGTACGCCGTGTCCGAATTTGAGGACACGAAGAAGTGGATGAGGGCTTTTTGGCCTCTTTTCTTTTTGCGGGTTGCGCGGACGCTTGCGTTTTGAGAGTATCAATTGGACGCGCTCGAAGCTGTAGTCGTCCACAATTGCCTCGTGCTTCCCGTCGTAGAGGTTGCCCGCACATCGGCATTTGCCGATGTAGCGAGGATCTTTGAGAAGCGTCTTGACCATCCCTGACGACCACTTCTTGCCCGGTTCGCGCTCAATGCCCTGTGTGTTCAGAAACTTTGCGATGCGCTCGGTTGATTTCGAGCGTATGAAGCGGTGGAAGATGAGCCGGACGTTCTCGGCGTTCTTTTCGCTGGGGACGAGTTTGTGGTCAACGAGGTTGTATCCGTAGGGGACGCGCCCGCCCATGAACATGCCGAGCCGGAGCGAGGCGCGTATCTTGTCGCGAATGCGGTCTCGGATCATCTCCCGCTCGAACTGCGAGAACGAGGCGAGGATGTTCATGACCATGCGCCCGGTGGCGTTCGATGTGTCAAGCTGCTGCGTGACGGAGATGAATCCCACCTCGTTCTGCTCCAGGATGCTGTGTATCCGCGAGAAGTCGCCCAGGGATCGGGAGAGTCGGTCGATCTTGTAGACGACGACAATGTCGATCTTTTTGTCCCTTACGTCCTGGATCATCTCCTTAAGCGCGGGGCGGTTTGTGTTGCCGCCCGAGAACCCGCCGTCGCGGTATTCCTTCTCGAATCGCCAGCCATTGGCTGATTGGCTTTTGATGTACGCGAGGGCGGCGTCGCGCTGTGCATCGAGAGAGTTGTATTCCTGGTCGAGCCCCTGCTCGGTCGACTTGCGCACGTAGATGGCGCATCGTTTTGGTGTGACTTGCTCCGCCATAGCCGCTGGTTCCTTTGCTTTCAGGTGACGGAAAAGAAAGCGGCCACATCCTCATCCGACGACCGTAGTCTAGTGAGGCTCTTGGAAGGCCCAGCGGAAAACGGCACGCCAAAAGAGAATGTGGCCAAATCGCTGTTTGGCGCGCATTCGCTCTCGGTACAGCCCCGCTGAGATTTTCCAAGATTTCACTAGGGCCGACTTGGTTTAGAATTATATCATAAATTATGATTGCCGTGGTAATCGGAAATCAGATTTAGTATAATATATTACTGTAATGAGCGAAACTGTACTTTTCATAGGCCGCAAGGAGGCTCTTGCAGCTAAAGCGGACCTTCTTAAGGCTGTCGAGGCCTCCGAACTGTCGGCCAAGTGTGTTGAACTTGACCTGGCTACGCTGGGGCGCGGCTGGCTTGGAAAGATGTTCTCCAGGCGGAAGCTTCGAGCCATCGCGCGCGATTTTGGCAGGGACGGTGCCATTGTCCTGCTGGAATGCCCTGGCGACACATCGTGGACGGAGTGGATGGTCTATGCCGTCGAAGATGGACTTAAGCGTGTGGCTGTCCCTACTCGCCTTGTGGACGAGGGGAAGATATCCACCATCCGCAGCGGCGTCGAGCCCTACAAGAAGCTCGACACGCTCGATGACTTGAAAGAGACTCTTCGGGGGACGCTTTGGCAGGCGCAGAAGCTTGCCAGCGTGGTGTAAAATTGATACGCCAGACCTACAAGTACCTGGGCTATTGCCTGACGCTGAAGGGCTGGTCTGTCCGACTCGGTTTGGATTATGATGTGCTTCGGCTGCGGTTGAAGAATGGCTGGTCGGTGAAGCGAGCCTTTGAGACGCCCGTGGACAAGTCCGAGCGCGCCCCGGCCAAGGCGTCGCGGGTAAAGCGGTGTGCCGCGAGCAAGCAGAAGCCGAAGATTCTGGAGTACAAAGGGGAGCGCAGGACGGTATCCGAGTGGGCGAAGCACCTGGACATGCCCCGCATCACAATCGACAAGCGGCTACGGCAGGGCTATTCGGTCGGGCAGTGTCTCGGGTTGGAGCCAATCAAGTTTGATTACAGCTGGCGCTGCCGCAAGCTCACCTACAAGGGCGAGACGCTTACAACCCGCGAATGGGCGGATCGACTCCACGTCTCGCTGTGCCAGTTTTGCGTCCGCATCAGGAAGGGGCTCCCCGAAGACGAGCTCTTTGCCGAGAACTACCGCGTCCGCAAACGCAAGGAAATCGCCGCCCGCAAGCGCGAGAAGCTCAAGGCCCGCAAGCTCCGCGAGCGCGAGCGTGCCAAGCGCAAAGATCTCCACTCGCAATAGATAAGCGCAGTATGCGCTAATGCGGCCGCCGCCTGTGATGTTCAAGAAGCCCCGTTCGGTTTGTCCGAGCGGGGCTTCTTAGCGTTTTCAGAAGCATATTTCCCCACTTGATGTTCAAGGAACTTCGATATTATTGTCTGTTTGTCGAAGAATATTTTGCAAATATTTGGAAAAGATGTGTGTGGTAATTGACGTGGTTTAGCAAAATATGATATAATTTTTATATCGCAAGTGAAAGGAGTGCGTAAAATGGCTACAAAAATGGAAACGAAGCGCGAAAAGTTTGTCCGTATGGCGGAAGCCCGCACCATAAAGATCATATCTATGGTCAGGCTGCTGGGCAACTGCTCGAACAGACTGGCCTACGAATACTCTGACAAGGACGTGAACAAGATATTCTCCGCCATTGAGGGAGCCGTCTCCGACGCCAAAAAGCGGTTCAAGAGCGCACCTACAGGGAACTCACAGATATTCTCTCTCGCGTAAATGAGCGATGTGACTATAGCATGCCCGGCGGAATGGCCAACATTGCCTGGGACGAGCGATCCTTTTGAATGGAACGCGCCATCCTCCTGCGTCTCATGGGTGACCAAGAATCGCCTGTTCTTTTTTAGGGTTCAGTCCTGTCTTGGCGGGATGCCGGTACTGCCGCATCTGCTGATCTGCAAGTCCTCGGACGGCGGACGGAGGGCAGAACGTTTCCGTGTATCGGAGTACCGCTTCGCTGGGCGATATTTCATACAGGGTAGAGGTGGTGCTGTTGATTCCGATTTGAACTCGGTCTTTGTGGTTGTCGACCTTATTCGAGTCGAGAAGGCTGAGTATAATCTGCTCCGCGAAGAAGGCCCTGTCATCGCCAGGGGGCGCAGGCCGAATCCGATTCTCAGGATATCCAATTTCGCCGTCACCCCTGAAGACAGATCAATCCTGACACATTGGCTTCAGAATCCATTTGGACGGAACGGGCATCCTGTTCCTTACGCCGTGAGAGCGAGAGAGCTTCTGCCGGAAGATTTGTTCAATTTGTGTTCGCAGCTTCCAGTCGCATCTGATTTGCACCCGTTTTCCAACGACTTTCAGATGAACCTCCGCCTGCTTCCACGCGAGGAGCCTGAATTCGCCTTCATTGATCTGTTTGCAGGAATTGGCGGATTCAGACTTGCCATGCAGCAGGAAGGCGGAATTTGTACATTTGCCTCGGAGATCGACAAGAACGCCAGAAGCACATACGAGAGGAATTTTGGAATCGTGCCGTTTGGCGACATAACGGCCGCGACTACGAAGGCCATGATACCGACAGGCTTTGACATCCTTTGTGGAGGTTTCCCCTGCCAGGCGTTCAGCATGGCTGGCAAGCGCGAGGGATTTAACGACGAGCTTCAGCGAGGAACCCTTTACAGACAGATAGTTGAAATAGCGCAGGAACACCAGCCGAAGGCGATCTTTTGCGAGAACGTAAAAGGTCTTCTGTCCAGTGCCGAGGGGCAGGCGCTTCAGACAATCACGCAGGAGATAGAAGGTGTGGGTTATCATGTTGTGTTCGACACCATCCTAGACAGCATGAAGTACGGAGTGCCGCAGCACCGGGAGAGGCTGTACATTGTTGCCATCCGAAATGACCTCTACGAGATTGCGAGGGCAAGACACATCGAATTTCCAGCGCGCCCGGAGCCGATTCCAGGACAGCATCCCCGAAACATTGGCGACATTCTTGAAGAAGGCCCGGTGTCTAAATCCTACTACCTTGGACAGCAGTATCTTGATACCCTAATACGGCACAGGGCAAGACATGCTGGGGCAAAGAACGGCGGCTTCGGATACATCGTCCGCGACAGGGAAGACATGGCGGGCACTCTCATGTGTGGCGGTATGGGACGCGAGCGAAATTTAATACTCGACGAGAATCAGCCGGACTGGGAGCCTACACCTCGGATGCTCGGAGGCATGAACCAGCAGCATCTGCGGTTCCTGACGGTGCGGGAATGGGCACGACTGCAGGGGTTCCCCGACTACTTTGAAGTGCCAGATTCGATACAGGCGGGATACAAGCAGTTCGGCAACTGCGTGACTGTGAAGACGGTACGCGCCGTTGGCAGGGCGATTTTGAATTACATAGGACAGTGCGAAGCGGAGGCTCAGCCATGAACACAGAGAAAGGATGCAAATGGTTTTTCGGATTGGAGGGACCCGTGGAGAACGGCCCGACAAATCCGACCAAGGGGACATTCAGCTCGTCGCCGGACATTGACATTGTCCGTGAAGCACTGCAAAACTCTCTTGATGCCCAATACGACGAATCGAAGCCCGTTACTGTCAAGTTCTCTTTTTCAAGGATGCGGAGCGAGGATTTCCCTGCCTTCTTCCACATAAGAGACCATATAAAGGCGACGCTGAAGGCCTACGAGAATAATGATCGCGCCAAGGAGAAGTTCCCGACCATGATCGACTACCTTAGCGAAAGCCCTGGTAGCGAGGCGTTCGCCAAGGGCATAGATGTCCTCACCGTGGGCGATTACAACACAAAAGGCATGCCATACGAGAAAGGGAAATCAGCGTCTCCTTTTTATGCTTTTCTGCACTCTATCGGTGTGAGCGTGTCAAAGGAGAGCGGAGCTGGCGGGTCCAACGGGCTTGGCAAGGAGACGATTTACGAGCGCTCGGCGATCAAGACGTTGCTGATTTCTACCAGGACGGTGGCCGGAGCGGTCGCGTTCCAAGGGGCGGCGAGGCTGGCGACCCACCTCGATCCAGAGGACGGGACAAGACGCGTGTCGAAGTATGGCTTCTACGGCAAGGTCGAAGACGAGGCTATCACAAACGAAGACGAAATACCCGATTGCTTCAAAAGGAGCGAGCCTGGAACGGACATTCACATCGCCGGCCTGATTCCATTCAGCAGAGACGGAATACGCAAGTCCATTGTCGAGGCTGTTCTCAACCATTTCTGGCTCGCCGTCTACAGAGAAAAACTGATTGTCGATATTGACGGCGTGCTGATAGACAGGAACACTTTACCGACGCTTCTTGTCGAACACTTCCCGGATGTCAGCGACAAGCATTGGATAAAGAACTATGAGAAATGGAATCCACGTCCGTACTTCAACACGGTGGTAAACGCGGAGGCAAAAAAAGAGAAGACCGCATTCGAGCAGAAGGACAGCGAACTGCTTGGCCACATGAGGATGTACCTTGACTGGAGCAGCGACCAGCTGCCCAAGAAGGTTGTCTTCATGCGACAGCCCCGGATGGTCATATTCAAGGCCAGCAAGACTTCGTATCCTAATTTCGCGGCCGTCTTCGTCTGCGACCACGAGGTCGGCAACAAGGCGCTGCGATGCACGGAGCCGCCGGCGCACAACGACTGGGACATAAAGCAGTTCGAGGGTTCGGAAGCCGACCGTGAGACATATAAAAAGTGCATCAAGGAGGTAAATGACTACGTCAGAGATGTGCTGGACAAATATTTCAGGTCGGAATCCTCGCATAACGAGATAATCATACCTGGCCTTGCAGAACTTCTGCCTGACCTCGAGAAAAGCGACGAGGGCGTCCCTGGAACCGTCGGGAGCGGATCTTCCGACGGGCTGCAGCCGTCCGGCAAGATCGCAGCCAAGGAGACCGCCGCGCCGGTCTCGTTTATCGATGAAGACGCGGGAAAGGAATCCAAGGGAATGCTGCCGAATCCATCGAAAGGAATGGCGCGCAGTCTCGTAGAGGATATGGGTCTCAAGCAGGACGAGGGCGCGGACTCGCCGCGCGTGATTGAATTCGAGCATCCGCAGCCGGAACCAGAGCCAGGCGGCGGCGGTGGAGGTGGTGGCGGAGGAGGCGAGCCGAAAGAAACACCTCCCCAGAAGATGACTGAAAAACCCGGTGCGAAGACCCTCGTGCAGGTTCGCATTCTCTTCACGCCGATCAGCTACTTCAAGGACGGAGTGCTTCTTCACAGGCTTGTGCTGAAGCCCTCGCCCAAAGAGGACGCAGGTCTCTACAAGAACATCAGAATTTTCATCAAGACGGGGACAGACAACAACACCCAGGACACGGCGGACATCAAGAAGATCGCGAACCTGCCTGCAGGGGCGGAACTGCGCGGCAACGAGGTTCGCGGGCTCGACGTGTCGTCCGCCGTCAAACTCGACGTGCAGTTCGCGGACAGAATCAAGCATAGCGTAAAGGTGGTGGCTTATGCGAGCAAATGACCTCAACTTCCCGTTTCCCGTCCTCGGTATGCCGGGCGTTATGCAGGGCGAGCCGCCAAAAGTCTCTTATACGAGCTACATCCCCGACAAGAACCTGATTCAGGTTCCCTACAGATGGGTGTTCGACATTGACATAAAGAACCAGTGCATCCTCGACCTTATCCAGTCGGGCAAGGCGCAGTACATGTGCGAGGTGACGTGCTCTGCCACGCTCATGCGCAAATGCATCTTCTCGTCAATCCCGAAGATTGAGGTCGTCCTTGGCCGGAGGGAGGTCAACAAGCGTGTAGAGTTCTCGCTCTATGTTGTTGCCAAAGAGCATATCGCCGACTATGACAACGACGCGGCGAATGAGGATTATCGCGAGCTTGCGCCCTTTGACATCGACGTCGGCACCCCCTTGGCAGTCCTGTCATCGTACCGCTGGGATGCGGACCTCTGCTATGAGGATCTGACGTCGCTGCGCTCGATCCTGCAGGTTCTGAAAAACACTTCGGACCCCGCGCAGGAATATGTCACTCTGAATCTTGAACATGACTACATCCAGATTCTCCTGCCAGCGCAGCAGTACGATGCCTTCATGGAGAAATCGCAGACTGACGCGTTCGGCGAGGTCATAAAGTCGTCGCTGATTCTTTACGCGCTACAGGCTGCTTTGTACCAGTTTTCGCCCGAGTTGACGCATCGCTGGGAGCGCGCGGTGGATACATACATAAAGCAGGACAGCAAGTTCGAGGGGCTGTCGCTGGAGAACAAGGGGGATATACCGTTGATCGCGGCAAAGATGCTGGGAAATCCATTCAAGCGGCTCGGCGCTACGCTGTCGAAGCTGACCGTGCTTTCGCTTGAATCGGCTGAAGCGCAAGGCAGCGAGGACGAGGAAAACGAATAGAGGAGGCGGACATGTCCAAGCAATTTATTTTTTCCAAAGTGGCGGTTGACGAGATAGAGGCAGCCTTCAATGCGCCTGGAGGCGATGCGCCATATCTTAGCGCGATGCCTTTTGCCTCCACCTTCAAGACGCTGGAGTCTCCGATCGACGCGCCGCAGCAGCTTTCGTCCCGCGTCAACCCCGATAGTGATGTCGAAACGGCAATCGCGCTGTTCGAGGCCTATCCTGGACTGAATCCGCTTGAGGCTTCAAGCAGAGGCTTCTGGACTTATCTTACGCATGTTGATTTGTGGGACTATATGCGGAAACGGTTTTCGCTGTCGGCCGACATGGATGTTGCGGCGCGGAGAAACAAGATCAAGGACAAGTGGTTTCTTGGAGAGCCGTCTCAGGGAAATTTGATGCGTCATCCTCTTGCCGGCCTCTGGTGGGGCGTGAAACTGTCCGTTGACGAATCAAGGGGGAGCGGAAGGTATGACTTCACGAGGATACTTTTCCGGGATTTGGACTTCCTCACGAGAACGCTTGGAACGTATCAGCTGGGTCGTCTTCCAGCGGCGGTCAGGGGAATCCTCGGGTACATGTTCAATCATCAGGAAGATTTCAAGGGGCAGTTCGAGGACAAGACACGCTATATCATGAAGCACTTTAATTCGCTTGGCGGCGCATTGCATTTAGGGTGCCTTGACGAGAACTTTTATGCTGAAGAGCTGGACAGGACAAGGGATGAGTGGATAAAACCCATAAATAAAAAAACTCCAGATGCCCAGCCCGCAGCTACTGAAGCACAAAGCACATCACAAAACTCCATTCAATAACTGAAAGCAGAAAGGACAAAAATCATGTTTGACAACACCGACAACATGGCGCGGATCGAGCGCGAGATCGAGAAGAGAATGGAAGCCGCCTGCGAGAAGAACGGGTGGTATGTGGCCGTGGCGATGATGCCGCCGGAAAGCACAACTCTGCACATCGAGAAGTTCGGAGAGGAGCCTGTCACCGGCGAGGACGCACAGGCTGCGCTCGATAGTGCGGTCGCGTTCGCCAAGGCGGAGTTCGGAACCACGGCGACAGTCGAGCGGTTCGACGAGAAGATTCCCAACACCCGCGCACCATACCATGTGACGTTTCTCGTCAAGGTTGACGCATCGAAGCGCGTCGCGGAGCTGGCGGCGTAATATGAACATGGAGCAGAGAGCGCAGCAATATGCAGAAATCCAGAAGCTGGAGGGCTTGCTGGCGTATGCCGTCGCACACGGCGACAAGGCCGAGGAAGAGCGCATCCGCGCTGAGCTGGTGCGGAGGGTGGAGGCGTTGTAAGAGATGATGCGTCTTGCGAGAGTTCTGGTGATGATTGCCGCCGCCTTTGTGGGGGCGGAGGCTTTCGCCATGCAGATTTTCGTCAAGACCCTGTCGGGGAAGACCGTCACGCTGGAGGTCGAGCCAGGCGACTCCATCGATAACGTCAAGGCGAAGATCCAGGACAAGGAAGGATATCAACCCAGCGCACAAAGGCTGATCTTCGCGGGAAAGGTTCTTGAAGACGGACATACACTTGCGGACTACAACATCCAGAAGGAGGCGACACTTCATCTCATCCTGACGTATGGGAACGGCGAACCGGCCACGAGTTTCGCCTCGGTAGAACTGACGGGGGTAGAGGTAGACGCTGACGGCGGCGTTGCGCTGTCCTTAGATACCGTACTCTCGGAGGGAAACGCGGACACGCTTCTTGCCGATTACAACAATACGATCCACGTTGCCACGGCTTCGACGGTCGAGGGCCTTGCGTCAATTGAATCCTTCGATGCCTGTATAGGTCTGCACCTCGCCGTGGCGACAAACGCCGTCGCGTCTGCTTCCGGCACAGCACCGCAAAGCGTCTCCATCACGCTGTACCTACCGGCCTCATACGGGAACGCCTGGTTCTACAAAGTGTTCGCGCTGGATGAACTCCCCGCAAAGGAGGTCGAGTAATGGGTAGGACTTACACAGACTTTTCGCAGCTGACTAAGGGGATGTTCAGGAAGAGCGAGCTCGTGGTGGAAGTCAAGCAGATTCCGAAGGAGGCATCGGCTGGTGGGGACGACGCGCTTGCCTACTTCGGGCTGAAAGCGCCACAGCCGCCCTCTGGCGCGTCCGACGTGAAGGCGGGCAACGACGCCTCCGCCGCGCTGGAAGCCCGCGTAGGGGCTGCTGAAGCCCAAATCGCGGCGATTGGCGCGGAGAGGGACGCGGCGGAGAGAAGGGCGGCCGATCTTGAGGCGCAGTTGAAGCGGGAACACGACGCAAGGCTGGCCGCCGAAGCGGAGCGCGACAGGCTGCGCGATGAGGTCATTCGGCTGCGCAACGAGCTTTTAAGATGAGAGACGGATCGACAAGGCATAATGGATGTAAGATGAGGAACGCGTGGATTCGCGCTGTCCTGTGCCTCGTTGTCTTTGTGCATTCTTTCACAGTCAAGGCCGACATCGTAAGTAACTGTTTCAAGGTCGTCAGCTATGGCGTCAACTGGCATGTTGAATGCACTCTTGACGGATATTCTGATGCCGTCGATATCGCGATTGATGACAATGTACACAACGGCTGGCGTGCACTTGACCACGGCAGCAGGGGATTTGCGTATCTTTCCGGCGTTGAGTCGGGCGAGGTTGTCGATGCAGGGACGTTCATTCGCATGACAAACCAAGTCGAGTATGTCGACCAAGGCGACTTCATCGTGGCGTTCGCCATAGGGTGCAGCGAACCGATGCACATCAATGGCAACTTTGGCTGGGTGCATCTTGCATACGAAGGCGGGGCAATTGTCCTGAAAGGCGGGGCGATAAACACGACACGCGGTGTGGCACTCGTCGCGGAGGGAGGTGCTGCTCCCAGCGTCGTCAACCCCGAGACTGGATGCGAGACAAACACCTTCTACACGACAAGCGAGTTTACTCCACATATTCTTCACAGGAGAGACTCCGCTTTCGATTTCGTAATATTCAACTACACGGAAAGCTGCTGGGGAATTTCTGTAAACCACTCCAGCGGTCGGGGCTATGTCGCGGTTGTTCCCGCCGGGACATACGTGGGCGACGCGACATTCTCGCAGCAGCGCATCTCCGACGGTTACAGCGGCGACATGTTCTTCTTGGCGTTCAAGTGGTGGCCGGACGCGAACGACGCAACGCGCTATACGCGCTATGGCTGGATGGCGATTGGACTCAAGGACGGCGCTCCAGCGATCCTCGCAAGCGAGATGTCGGAGACGGAAGGTGCGCCGCTTGTCGGACGAGGGTTCGAGGGTGTTGACGATGGCCCCGACGCGGCCGTTGACGGTCTGATCTGGCGATGCAATTTCAACAACGGTGTGCAATGGATAGAAATCACGAACATGCCGGAAGTCGCCAGCCACGTCCTGCTGGCCGGGACTGACAATGAGGCATTAATCGACGATGGCAGATATTCCAGCAGACGCTGCGCACAAATTGCCGGTTCCTTGGGGGAGCGGGCGTGGTTCTCCGTAAATGAGAGATCGGGAGTTGGACTTGGGCCGCGCTATGTTCCCGCTAAATGGCAAACTCTCAAGACGTCTTTCAAGATGTATTCATTCCGCGCCTGGGAAGAGCAGGATGGCGGCTTGTATGCTGAAATGCCGCCGTCGCCTGGAGAAGGGAATACGAGGGGGATACAAATTGTCGCCGCCCCCGGAACCATAGTCAACATCGACGACAAGATTGCGCTGCGCTACTGCGAATACGAAGCGGAATACACTTATGAGATGGACGACTACTGGTGGGAGGTGAACGCCGGTATGACGAACGGCGTGGGGACGCTGGAGGCGCGGACTGTCAGGCTCGTCGAGAAGGATCGCGGCGACGAACCGACTTCGCCCATCAGGAACTGGGTGGCAATCGAGATCGAGGCAGTGAACGACGGCTCGCCGCAAGGCCTCGCGTACAGAATCTACATAGACGGAAAACTTGTCTGCTCTGAGGAGGACGGTGCAACCGTGTTCAGGGCGCGCCCCGAGGCTTCGGACAGAACGGGGGTCACGGCGCTCGGCATCGGCGGCGATGCGTTCATCGACGACGTCGTGTTCAGCAGCACGACGATTGACCCGCTGTCGGGAATAGAAATTTATCCGCAGCGGTTTGGAGTTGGGAATGTCGAACTGACTGACGACGAACTGGATAACCTCGCGGGCATCGTAGGCTTTGAGGCATTGAGCAATGCCGAGCGCATCATGATGTATCCCTGGGAGGACGATTCCGGCTGCGAGCCGCTCGACGCGCCGAAGATGTGCATCGACCTCGGAATATCGCCTTATCACAGAAAGCCCGACGACGGAAGGGAAGTGACGATGTTCTTCAAGTACCCTGCGGTGAAGGCGGTTGGAATAGACCCATCGTCCCGAACCGTCACCGGTCAGATCGTCCCCGCCGAGGGAACGCGGATCGTCCAGCCGCCCCTGCGGTTCATGTTCGGCATAAAGCATCACATGGACTTCGGCACCCCCTATGCCCACGCGGAGGAATACGGCTACGATATGTACCAGTATCCGGACAAGTTTCCGGTAGACACCTCGAACTACACGACATCCAACGGACTGTTCACGGTCACATACGACGAAAAGTTTTCCGAAGAAGCGTCTGCTTTCTTTTCCCTTTCGATCAAGGATTTCCGCTACTCGTGGTGACAGTGGAATGGGGCGTGGCAGAAACTGCGCCTACGCGGTCTCCCCGTGCCCCAGGGCGCGACTGATTCTTCTGAATGTACCCGTGGTGCTGCGGCCGATTCCGGTGATGACGCGGCGGAGGATTGGCTTTCGCGGAGTGAGGTCGAGCGGAAGGGTGATGGTGAAGGTCGTGCCATTGCCGGGCGCGGAGTCGCAGTCGATGGTGCCTTTGTAGAGTTCTACTATCGAGCCGATCATTGCAAGTCCGCATCCGATGCCCGGCCTGTCGCTGGTTCGCGTGGTGCGATAGTATTCGTTGTAGATGAGCTTCTGTTCGTCTTTGGTCATGCCGATGCCCGTGTCGGCGACGGTCAACGTGAACTTCGATTTCTTTACGGCAAGTGCGACGCATACCTTGCCCTTGTCGGTGTACTTCACCGCGTTTTCCACGAGGTTGGCGACGAGCCTTTTCATCTTGTCTTCGTGGGCGCGGACGATGACGGCGTCGGTGGGCCGCGAAACCACGAACTTGACGCCTTTTGACTCTGCCTCGTCGCCGAACAATTCCGCGTAGTCCTCGACGATTTCCGTGAGATCGACGTCAGACACTTCGCCCTTGTCGACCCCCGCGTAGTTCCGCACGATCTCGGCATTGAGATCGTAGGTCGCCAGCACGGATTCTGCCTTCGCCCTGACCGAAAAGAGAGCCGCCATCAGATTGCATTTCGTGTCGATGGCGATTCGGACGTCGTTCAGGATTCCGGATATGGGGCCGCGCAGGTCGTGGATTAGATCGCGGATTTTCTCTTGCATCCCGTCTATCGGACGGCAAACGAAAAATGCCAGTGCCGTCGCGAGTGTCGTGCCAACGATTGAATTGACGGCGAAAGCAATCCAGCTGCGATGCGATAGGAGCTTAACATGGTCGACAAGTGTGTCGATTGCCTCGAACGTGGCATCGGCCCGAGCATCGGAGATGGCCTTGGCCGTGGCCTCGCTCATGGAAATCATATCGATGATAGGCCAGACGAAGAACGCCATGCCGTTCACGGACAGGAATACAATCCAGAAGAGTCGTCTGGCGAGCGGGGTCTTAAAATAGCGCATATCCTTTTGGCTTCTCGTGGTGGATGGGGTCTCGTTCGCCGTTACTGGTAAGTTCTTCGCGCAGTCGGAGGATTGCCATACGAAGCGAGCCGTTCTTGTCCAGTGGGGCTGTTTCCTCGCACTTCGGCATGAGTCCGAGCGTGTCGCGCAGACGTGCGCTTGGGATAAAATCGCCCTTGGCGCGCATGAGGACGGTCAGCAGGTCGAAGCTGAGCCGCCGGAGCTTCAGAACCCTGTCGCCGCGCCGTGCTGTGCGGGTCTTTACGTCCAGTATGATGTCGTCCGAGACGAGATAGGTGTCCGTGTCCTGTCCGTTCACTGCCTTGAGGACGCGCTCTCGAAGTTCCGCAGGGTGGCACGGCTTCTCCATGTGGTCCGTGGCGCCTGCGCGGAGGTCGTTTGCGCGGTCGGCTGGTCCTCTTTTGTCGCTTACTCCGATGATGGGAGTCTTGACGCCAAGCTCTCTGGCCGCATGGATGATATCGCTGCCGGTCATCCTGGTCTTGAGGACTATGTCCATGATTGCGATGTCGAACTCTCCGCTCGACAGGTACTTGATTGCCATGTCTCCGATTGGGTCGACGACACACTCAAACCCCATGCGAGTGAGGATGATCTTGAAGCCCTCGGCCGAGTCAGGGTCGTCTTCAACAATTAGTGCTTTTCTCATGTTGCGTATTATATCATTTCTTCTGCAAATGCCGTAATTTGCAAGTGTCTGATATGCCCTCGCAAACTGCCGCACGAGGGGGTATATCTTCATTTATGGAATTCTCACGAGAGAGTCGCGCAAGGTTAAAAAGAGGGGATCGTCACTAAATGTGACGAATCGGCATCTCAAAATGACTTGCGTCACGCCATGTGACGTTGAAAAGTCCTCGAAATCATTAGACTATGCTCCATTGTGCCAACACAAGGACAAACTGGAGAAAATCTATGATCAAGAGTTCAATTGCATTGGTCTTCGCCGCGTGCGCCTTTCTGACGGCTTGCGCGGCAAAAACCATCGTTCTGCCGCAGCTCCCGGACGGGGCGCTGCCCGACACCGAGGTGACGACTAACATACTGCTGCGGGTGGACGCCGAGCGGCTTGAAGTGTTCAGCCTAAAGCTGGAAATTGAAGGCACGAGCGCGGAGAGCGAAGTGCTAGTAGCCGTAGGACACGACGCCGACGAGAACGGCGATCTCTCCTTCGAGGAGACGGCCTTCGTCTTCGGGTGCGACTGCGAGGAGCGGTATTTCGTGAACCACCAGACGGGGCAGGTGTTCACTGGGACGGGCGACACAGTTGCTATCAGCCACCACAACTTCGACCCAGCGTGGAATCTCGCCAAGGTCGTGAAGCGCGGCGAGGGCGCGGTCGGCGAAACCATAACGGAGACGGTGGAGAACAAGAGATTCTCGATAAGGATCAGGTAGCGATAAGGAAACACATCATGGAAAGCAATTGGAATATAGTCGCGCTGGTCGCAGGGCTGTTCTTCTATGGGGTGCTTGCGGCGGCTCTCTTGAGGAAGCCGCTCAAGACTGTATGGCGTCAGCTGAGAGCGCTGCCGCGAATGGTGCAGGCGCTACTGGCGGTTTTGACGGTTGTCGCTACCGTCGAGGCGCAGAAGCCAGGGAACGGCGGAGGCACGAATGAGCCGTCGGCCAACGCCCCAGCTCCGCGTGCTGGAATGGCTGGGATTAGACCGGGCGTGGCACAGCCGTCTGGACTGAGGATGGCGAAGAGGCTGAGCGCAGTTCGGCCATCAATGCTACGCACAGGGCTGGGGGAGCCGGAGGAGACGGTGACAGCGGAGGAGATAGCGCAGGGCTACAGGCTCGACTATGAGACGACCGAGACCGGATATTCGTTTGCCATGCCGTCGAACGCCGTGTACATCGGCCGTCTTCACCAGCATGGTGCCCGGTCGGACTTCGGAAAGCACATTGTTGACCTCGAAGCAATCGGCGGCGAGGCGGCGGGCTGGGCGTTTCCATACGGGCCGAGCAACGCGACTACCTCGGTCTTCTGGTGGTTCGTGGACGGAAGGCTCCAGAACGCGCTGTGTGGCCCTGTGTTCGCGGCGTCGGCGGGACTTGGGGATGTCCTCGCCCAGCAGGGAGAAAGCCGCCTGTGGGCGCACGCGGGCGAAGAGACGCGAACCGTCACGTGGGAGCGGTTCTTCGCGGGCGGAGACACGAACGAGTCCGTCAACGTGCAGATTGTCCTTGACGCGAGCGGCGACTTCACCGTGAGAAGCAACGATCTTCTGCGGGTGTTCCGGCGCATCGACCCGCACGACTGGGACGGCGACGGGATCGACAACCTTATCGACTGGTGGCCGACGGCATCTGACGGCGACTGTTTCGGAACCGGCATGAACTGGCTCAACGCCAACTGCGGCGGCGTTCTCTCGGCCGTGCCGACTAACGACGGCGGGTACGATATCGTCTGGAGCACGAACGCCAACGCCGCCGCATACTACTGGCTCTCGTTCACGCCGACACACGACAGGACGCGGATTGAGATAGCCTGCGACGGGGCGAGCAACCTCGGCGACTTGGTTGTTATCGCGAACGAGGGGCAGGTGTGCGAAGTGCCGCTCCTGATGGGGGCGAGGTATCATGTCGCGGCGAGCTGGCCGGTTGAGGGGATCGAGGCGAGCGATTCAGAGGCTGTGGTTAGGCTGAACGCAGTTCAGCCATCAAATCTGACGCAGCCTGGACTGCGGTTGTTGGGGGCTGGAGGCGGAGTCGGGCCGAGCGGCGACTTCGAGGTGGAGAGGCCGATAGACATCAATCTCCAGGGCGACGAGAACGGAGGTCATATCGCAAGCGATCCTGATATCGGGCTGGTGATCGGCTCGGTGACCGGAAACTGCTGCGCCGTCGAATGCACAGGCAGCAACTATGTGTGGAACTGCTGCGAATCCTGTCACTGTTCCGGCTACTCGCAGTGGTGGCATGTGACGGCGCTCTGGGAGGGGTATGCAAAGGGCTTCTCCTGGCAGACCCAGTGCGGCTGCCAGCGCGTGAACGAGACAAACTCATCGGCCTGGGTCTACATCTCGGCACCGAGCGTCGTCATGCGCGGCGGGAACAGCCACTACGTCTCGGGCGTGTACGACCCTCCGGAATCTGCGAATGCGGAGGCAGCTATGTCTATTGAATGCACGGCGGGGTCTGAAAAGATAACGATTCTTTCGCAGGGGAACGGCTGGATGGAGATTCGGGGCGTGGCCGTGAGCGACAGTGTCGGCGACGTGCAGTTCCAGCTTGTGAGCGAGATCGGCGGAGTGTCCCACACGAACACGGCGAGCCTCACGGTCGCCTGCGTGACGAATCTCGCGATGACGTGCGACTATGCAGGGGTGAGCGCGAACCCCCCGCCGTTCGACGGCGAGACGGCGTGTCCTTTCTCGATTACGAACAGCCTCGCCCCGGACAGGCATCTTGTGGTTCCGTTCTGCAATGTCGCGACGCTGGGCGACGACGGCTTCACGGTAACGAACTTCACGGTGCAGATGAGGCTCGTCCTCGCTCCGACGGGGGTGGGCGGCTCGTCGCTTCCGTGCGACTGGGAGGTCGTCGAGGCGAAGCCGCAGATGAGCGGATCGCTCTCGCACGAGGGCGGGCTCACGGCGCGTTTCGTGAATCCTGTGCAGGGAGGAGTGTACCGCTTCAGGGGGCGCTGCGACGGCTCTCCGTGGACGGAGGGTAACGTGGTGCTGCCGCTTTCGGGTGCGACTGTCGATGCGGTTTTTGAGAGCGATCTAACGAAGGTTGCAACAATCATGAACGGTCTCGTTGACAAGTACACATTCAAGGAGCGAAACGACGCCTACTTCGGGGTCAAGTGGTTTGTCATCGCAGGCTGCGGCGACTATCGCGGACGCGTGGACAGCGCACTGTGGCAGACCGTCTGGAGGTACAACCAGGTGGTAGACACTAACGGGCTTGGCGCAGTGGCGACATGGTACGGCTTCCCCGTCCCGATGGCGAAGCTCTCGAACTTCGTGTGCGGGTTCGGATGCGAGAAGCTCGGCGTCACGCATGAGAACCAAGAGGCGGCGCAGCGGATCGGAACCGGGAACGACGCTACGGGCGACTGGAGCTGGGTGGCGGGGCAGAGCCTTGCCGCAGGCGGAAACACTGAGGGCGTGGGCAGCCTTGTCGCGAGGCAGATGTGGCCGCTCCTCCCGCAGAAGGCGAGGAATCTCTGGCCGAACCCCACTCCAACCGACAACCACGTCGATGTGTCGCCGTTGACGGTGATTGACTATAACTACCACTTCAGGTCGCCTGAGATGATCAACCGTGGGCGCTGGGAAGGACTGATTCAATAATAAAGAAAGGGAAAACAAGGTGAATACAAGAAGCGTCATCGCCGTCTTTGTCGCGGCAGTCTCGATCAACGTCCTTGCCGCGCCTACGGCGGACAACTTCCACTCGGTCACCAACGACTGGTGGAACGGGAACTTCACGAATGTCTACGAACTGGCGCAGCAGAGGTTTGCGATGAACACGAACGACCTCGTGGCGGCGCACATCATGTGGGAGTACGACAGGTCGTTCTCCGGCCGCGAGGCGATATCGAATTCCGCAATGCGTCTCGTAAGGATCGCGGACGGAGTTACGCATCCCGCGCTTACGAACATATACGCAGCCGTCAGGAGCGGGATGATCCGCTATGCCAGCGTATATGTGCCGACATGGACTGACGCGGAGCTTGAAGAGCAGCACCAGCGAGCGCGTGCGCCGCACCGCACGATGAACTGCGACTTCGTGCTGGAGTTGATATCCGAGAACGGCCTATGGCCGCCGCTCGGCCAGTAGCGCAATGGTCGTTGTCTGTTAGGCTGTCTTATCCCGAGGCCGAGAGGCCCGCCTGTCAACCTTCAGCTGCATGAAGCGAGAAGCCCGGAGAGATCCGGGCTTCGTTGCGTCATGCGGTCATTGGTTTTCACGTCAACTTGAAACACTTATGAAGGAAACAGGAAATGCAAACAAGGAAACTGGGTGGAGCCGACATCCCGAAGGCGGGAGAGGCGGCTTCGCTCGCTGAAATCGGAAAGATCGCGCTGCGCATCTCGGGCAAGATGGACGAGGCCGTTCGGCTTCTCGGCAGCCTCAACAGGAAGGCAAGCCTTGTAACCGACGCGTACATGCACGGCGAGGACAGGGTGTATCCGTGGCACAGGCTGAACACCGTCCGCCAGCGTCAGGTGCTGGCGGTAAGGGAGTACATGGCGGAACACCCGGACAGGACGCCCTGGTTCGCCGCGAGGAGCGCGTACCGTCGCGTGGCAAACGGCTATCCGACATGGCAGGCGCTCGCGGCCTACTGCTACCACATAAAGATCGGGCACTACGTCGGCGGAATGCCAAGGTAGTGCCTGCGCCACAGCAAGGCGCTCTGGACCCGTCTGCGGAGTTGCCGCAGGCGGGTCTTTTCCTTTTGCATCCGCGAAGCCTACGCGAACTACACATTTCATGTAGGCGACTTTAGCCGCAGTTCGCGAGATTCGCCATTGCGTTTCGCGGGTCGCGCCCCCATGCCGCAGAAGACATAGTTCGTCGGGCGTGTAGGCGGCGCGAAAATTGACATCGTGACGCCCGACATCCGGGCGAACGAAAGGAAAACAACAATGGCTAACAGAAGGACAGGCGTGGGGATCACCCCAGGCGCAAGAGCGAAGATAAGGCGCTTCTACGAAGAGGTTGACCGCAGCCTCGCGGCGTGGGAGCGCGCGATGTTCCCAAGGAAGAAACGCCGCCGCAGGCACGGCAAAAGAGGCAGGCGGCACGGCGGGTGCATCCTCCTCCTGAAAATTCCGGCAGGCAACGAGGTGCGTCATGGGTAGGTGCCGCCACGCTCGCATCATGGAGGGCAAGATTCTGCGCGGCGCGACGTGCCGGGAGGACTGCGACTTGCTGGCCAGGCTTTTCCCCGCAGTGTATGTCGAGTCCGAGCTTTGCCCCGCCGAGCTCGACCTCGCCGCAGATCCCTGCGAGAGCGAGTTCGGGGCCGACGCCTTCGAGGAGATCGTGTTCGACGACGCCAAATACGACTCCCTGTGCATGGACTTGCGCGGAAGGCGGTTCTGGGGCTCGGCGAAGAAGGAGTCGGAGCCATGAGCCGATCCTATCGCTACAATCCCGACGGCGATTCGACGCAGAGCCGCCCCGCGTGGGAGCGCGGGGAGGGGAGCCGCCGGTCGGACGACGAGCTGGACTTCGGATGCGTCGTCGCGACGCCCCTTAAGCGCAGGCGCGCGGGGACGCGTTCCAGGTGCGAACCCGCGCCGATGACGCCCGAATGGGCGGTCGAGCTGATGCGGGCGCGCGTGTCTGCGGTGGTCGACCTGCTTGTGGTCGGCGGCGTCATCGCGCGCCATGAATACGAGGACTACACGCAGATCATCAACGCGCACATCTGCCGCATTCTCCCGCTCTACGACGGCGAGCGCAGGAACGCCAAGGGGCGCAAGGCGGGCGCGGAGCGCTTTCTCAGCGTCGCGGTCGACAACGTGGCCAAGAACATAAAGAAGCACGTCGCGCTGAGGCGGAAGAACGTGCCCACCGTCCCGATCGGCCCGCTTGAGGACGACGATGACGGAGGGGACGGCGCAAAGGACTGCGAGGGGGAGCCGTTCAGCGACCGGTGCAAGTGCTTCAGGGACCTATGGTTCCGCATGGACTTGGAGACGATGAAGCTCATGCTGGGCGACGAGGAGCTTCTTGCGCTTGACCTTCGGCTCGACGGGCTGTCGTACGCTGACGTGGCCGGCGAGGTGTCGCGGCGGCTTGGCGTCAACGTCGACCGCTTCCACATCATGAACGTCACGATGAGGGGCGTGAGGAAGGCCGCGCTGAAGTGCGGCTTCGAGCCGGCCGCCGGGCAGAAGGGAGAATTTCTTGAAAATTAATTCTCACAATTTTGCTTCGGCGGTTGTATATATTATTGTGGGGCTGGCGCGCATTTGCGGATCGGCCCCGCAAAGAGTCGGCACACGAGGACGGAGGCTGCGCCATTATTAAGGCACGGCCTCCGTTTTCTGTTTTCGCCCAAGAGAAAGGAAACACCAATGAACAAGCTGTCGTTCTTCGCGGACGTACCCGCAGACGAATACCACCAGGCGGCACGGGACGGAAAGTTCCTGTCGAGCCACCTCCTCGGCGACTTCAGGAAGTCCCCGAGGCTCTACCACAAGAAGATCAACGGGGAGATCGAGCCGACGGAGTCGGCCGCGCTCGCCGTGGGAAAGGCGGTGCACGTCCTCGTCCTGGAGGGGCGCGCCAGGTTCGACGAGGAGTTCCTCGTCACGGACGGTCCCGTCAACCCCAAGACGGGCGAGCCGTTCGGGAAGACCACAAAGGCGTACAGGGAGTGGGCCGCATCGCAGTCAAAGGAAGTCGTGGGCGGGGCGGACTTCGCGTTCATGTCGAAGCTCCGCGAGAGCGTCTGGGCGCACCCCGTCGCCCGCGAGCTTCTCGACGACGGCATCGCCGAGCAGACCGTGCGCACGCGCTACTGCGGCGAGCCGTGCCAGATCCGCATGGACTGGTTCCGCGCCGACTACGGCGGGCATCCGGCCATCTGCGACCTCAAGACGTGCGAGACCCTGGACTACTTCGAGGGCGACGCGAGGCGGTTCGGCTACCCGCAGCAGATGGCGTTCTACCGCGAGGCCTTGCGCACAGCGAGCGAGGGCGCTGTCGAGGCAGACTGCTATTTGATAGCCATCGAGAAGCGCGAGCCGATGCGATGCGGCGTGTGGAAATTGACCGACGGCATCCTCCAGGCTTGCGCACTCGAAAACGAGCGCGCGATTGCGGAACTCCGCAGCTGCCGCAGCGATAACGTATGGCCGACGCGCACCGAGGACATGAGGATTCTCGACATTTGAGGAGAGCGCATGAAGCCGGAAACAGAAAACGCGATCAGGAGCATGGTCATGATGGACCCCGAGGTCACGAAGGACATGCTGGAGCGGGCGATAGCCGCACTTCGCGGCAAGGCCGAATCGGACGACGACATCGTCCACAACGTCAGGTTCGGCGACGCGATGGAAATCCTGAAGGTCAAGCGGCGGACTCTCCGCCACTACATCTACAGGGGTTACCTCGACCGCGTCTACGGCGGCGGCTGCCGCGCAATCGGCGTGACCCGTGAGAGCCTGCTGAGGTTCATGACCCACAGAAGGGTCGAACACAGGGGCGAAGGCGGAATCACCGTCACCCACGGCAAGGCATGCGAAACCCCAGGGCGTTCCTGGGCGAGGGAACTGAAGTAACGAAAGGAGAACCAAATGGGTAACCTGCTGGAAACGATAACGACGGGGAAGGCGCAGCAGCCTCCCCGCATCATGATATACGGCTCGGAGGGCGTCGGCAAGTCGACGTTCGCCGCGTCCGCGCCGAAGCCTGTCTTCGTGCAGACCGAGGACGGCTTGAGCGAAATCGACTGCGCGAAGTTCCCGCTCTGCACCTCGTTCGCCGAGGTCGTGGAGCAGCTGAAGGCGATACGCGACGGCGAGCACGAGTTCCAGACGCTCTGCGTCGACTCGCTCGACTGGCTGGAGCGCCTCATCTGGGACCGCGTCTGCGCGGACTACGGCGTCAAGTCCATAGAGAAGGCCGACGGCGGCTACGGGAAGGGTTACACCTACGCGCTCACCTACTGGCGCGAGATCGTGAAGCTCCTGAACGAGATCCGCGCGAAGAAGCGAATGGCCGTCATCCTCGTGGCGCACGCCAAGGTGGAGCGATTCGAGGACCCGGAGCATCCCGCATACGACCGCTACCAGCCGCGCCTCCACAAGAGCGCGAACTCGCTGGTGTGCGAGTGGGCGGACGCTGTGCTGTTCGCGTCCCGCAGGATGCGCGTCGACTCGACGACCGGCAAGGCCGCTCCAGTCGGTGCGGACGGCGGCGAGCGCATCCTCCGCACGAACGGCTCGCCCGCCTGCAACGCGAAGAACCGCTATTCGCTTCCGAGCGAGATGGCTCTCTCGTGGCAGGCCTTCATGGACGGCATGAAGGCGGGATCGAAGAAGTAAGGACAACGGACGGGGGCTATGCCGCCCCCGCACCATAACCCAAGGAAAGGAAAACCAACTATGGCACAGCTGAAGTTCAACGCGGCCGAGGTCGACACGACCTCCCGCGACGCAATCCCCTCCGGCACCTACGAGGCGGTCGTGACCGACTCGGAGACGAGGGCCACCAAGAACGGCAACGGAATGGGCATCAACCTCACGTTCGAGATCCTCTCCGATGGCCCCGCAAAGGGGCGCAAGGTCTTCGCGTGGATCAACTACGAGAACCAGAACGCCAAGGCGCAGCAGATCGGGCGCGAGGAGCTGGCGAGCCTCTGCAAGGCGGTCGGGGTCACAGAGCTCGAGGACACCGTGCAGCTCCACAACCTCCCGCTTCTCATCGCCGTCGGCGTCGACAGGAACGACCCGACGAAGAACGTCGTCAGGGCGTACAAGGCGAAGGCCGCGCAGACGCAGCAGCCCGCGCAGAAGCCGCCGCAGGCGTCGGGAGCCGCGCCGTGGGCGAGGTGAGGGACGCCGAGTTCGACCTCCCCTGGCCTCCCTCGGTCAACAACTACTACCGACACGTAGGCCCTCGCGTGCTCATCAGCCGCGAGGGTCGAAAGTACCGCCGCATGGTCGTGAGCCGACTCGGGGGTCTTTTCCCGAAGTTCACCGGGAAGGTCCGCCTTGCGCTCGACTGCTATCCGCCCGACAGACGGAGGCGGGATCTCGACAATCTGCTCAAGTCGCTTCAGGACGCCCTCGTCAACGCGGGGCTCCTGGAGGACGACTCTCTCGTCCGGCGTCTCGAAATGGAGATGCTCGAACCAATCGAAGGAGGCCTCGTCCATGTACACGTTGCGCCCTTACCAGCAGGAGGCGGTTGACTCCGTCTACGCGCACCTCCGCGAGAAGGAGACGAACCCCTGCGTCGTCATCCCGACGGCCGGAGGGAAGTCGCTCTGCATCGCGCAGGTGGCGAAGGACGCCGTGACGCTCTGGAAGGGCCGCGTGATGATACTCGCGCACGTCAAGGAGCTGGTCGAGCAGAACGCGGGGAAGCTCCGCTCCATCTGCCCCGAGCTGAAGGTCGGCGTGTACTCCGCCGGGCTCGACAGCCGCGAGACGGACGCGCCGGTGATCGTCGCGGGAATCCAGTCGGTGTACAACAAGATCGATGCGTTCAGGCCGTTCGACCTCGTCATGATCGACGAGGTGCACATGGTGCCGCCTGACGGCGAGGGGCGCTACCGCACCTTCCTCGAGGCGGCCAAGCGGGTCAATCCCGCGTGAGGCTGATCGGCTGGACGGCGACTCCCTACAGGACGCAGGGCGGGCTCATCTGCAAGCCGGAGAACCTCCTCAACGAGGTCTGCTACGAGATCGGCGTCAAGGAGCTCATCAACCGAGGCTACATCTCGAACATCACCGCGAAGGCGGGGAAGCACTCGCCCGACACGGACGGCCTGCACATCCGCGCGGGCGAGTTCGTGGCGGAGGACGTCGAGAAGCTCATGGGAGAGGACAGGCTTGTCAGCTCCGCCTGCGAGGAGATAGTGCGGCTCACGAAGGATCGACAGGCCTGCCTCGTCTTCTGCACGTCAGTCGCGCACTGCAGGAAGGTCGCATCGACGATAAAGAAGCTCTCCGGCGAGGAGTGCGCCATCGTCACCGGCGACACGCCAGCCGACGAGCGAGAGGAGACGATCCGCAGGCTTCGCGGCGAGACCGTGAAGGAGGACTTCTTCTCGGAGAAGCCTCCGCTCAAGTACTGCTGCAACGTCTCCGTCCTCACGACGGGGACGGACATCCCGCGCCTGGACACGATTGCGCTTCTGCGCCCGACGAACTCGCCGGGCCTTCTGGTGCAGATGGTCGGGCGCGGCTTTCGCCTTTCGCCCGAGACCGGCAAGACAGAGTGCCTCGTCCTCGACTACGGGCGCAACATCGAGCGGCACGGCCCCATCGACATGATCAAGGTTAAGGAGGCGGGAAAGGGCGAGGGCGGGCCGCTCGCGAAGGCGTGCCCGCAGTGCCAGACGATAGTGAACCTTCCCGTCATGCTCTGCCCGGAGTGCGGCTACCAGTGGCCGCGCGGCGAAAGGAAGTCGCTCGACGCCTCCGCCGCGAGGGTCGGCATCCTCTCCGGCGAGGTGACTACGGAGAAGTTCCCCGTCATGCACACGATCTACCAGGTCTGGGAGAAGCGCGGCGCTCCGCCGGACGCACCCAAGACGGTGCGCGTGACATACGACGTCGACTACCTCACGCACTACTCCGAGTGGCTGTGCCCTGAACACACGGGGTACGCAAGGCGGAAGTTCGAGAAGTGGTGGCGCGAGCACGCGCACCCCGACTGCCCGCTGCCGCGCACGGCGGAGGAGGTGTGCGAGCAGGAGTTCGCGGGGATGCTCCGCGAGGTGAAGGAGATAACGGTGCGGTTCGTCTCGGGGCAGAAGTACCCTGAGATAACAGGCTGCGAACTTGGGGACTTCCCCCTGGTGGAGTCGGGCGGAAGCACACAGGGAGAGGAGGTTTCGGATGAAGACTGGGATGATATTCCCTTCTGACGACGAATACTGGGCGTGGCTGGAGAGGCGCGCGAGGCTCTACGAGCGCCTCTGCAGGACGGCGAGGTGGGCGGCTCTCCTCGCGGCGGGCACGCTCGTGCTGTTCGCGGCCCTGTACTTCTGCGCCCGCAGCATGGGCGCGGGTCACTATAACGCCTGGAGCGAGGCGCTGAACAGCTGCCGCTCGCCGGGCGGCTGACGCAACCACACAAAAAAGAAAGGAGGCCTCATGGCTCAAATACCCGTGGCGACGGCGATGGCGTATCTCGCGGCAGGCCTCTCGTGCCTCCCCGCGACGAAGGCGAGGAAGCACCCCGCGATAGGGTCGTGGAAGAACTGGCAGTCGCGACTTCCGACTGAGGTCGAGGTGCGCGCCTGGTTCTCGAACCCGCACGACGCGATATGTGTGGTTGCAGGGGCTGTCTCCGGGAATCTCGAATGCCTCGACTTCGACAACGGCGGGGAGCTGTTCGCCGCGTGGATCGAGAAAGTCGATACCGGGCTTCTCGCGCAGCTCGTCATCGAGCAGACGCCGTCGGGCGGCTACCATGTGTTCTACCGTTCGGAAGAGCCGGTGGAGGGCAACCTGAAGCTGGCGCGGGGCATCCGCGACGGGAAGCAGAAGACCTTGATCGAGACGCGCGGAGAGGGAGGGCTCTTCCTCTGCGCCCCGACCGAGGGCTACGTCCTCCAGCAGGGGGACTTCGCCGAACTGCCCGTCCTGACCGCCGTTGCGCGCAAAGCCCTCGTGGACGCCGCACGTTCGCTCGACGAGCTTCCTGCGGCAAACCGCCCGCCTGCCCCCGCCGGAGGCGACACGGGGCAACGTGGCTCGGATTTCGCCCCTACGGGCGGAAAGGAGGCGTGGGAGCTGCCTCCGGGGGACGACTTCAACGCCAGAGGCGACATCCACGGGCTTCTCACCGACGCGGGCTGGCAGTTCGGCGGCGTAAAGAGCGACGGCAACGAGCAGTGGACTCGTCCCGGCAAGGACCCGAGGAACGGGATGTCGGCGACATACAAGGACGGATCGTTCTATGTGTTTTCGTCGAACGCCGCGCCGTTCGAGCCGAACGTCAAGTACAGCCCGTTCGCGGTCTACGCGACGCTGCGTCATGGCGGCGACTTCACTGCGGCGGCCTCGGCTTTGCACACACTTGGCTACGGCAGGGCGAAGGAGCCGACCCTGGGCGTGACATTCAACTTGAAAGCCGGGGGAACAGGAAACGGGGAAGCGGCAACCCCGCAGGCAGAGGAAGGCCCCATTTCGCTTGGGGCGCTGAAGAGGCGATTCCCAGAGATGCGCCCCGTCCTCATCGACGGATTCCTCCGCATCGGCGAGACGATGAACATCATCGCGGCTCCGAAGACCGGCAAGTCGTGGCTGGTCACACAGCTTGCGATCTGCGTCGCGTCCGGAATGGACTGGTTCGGACACACATGCGCTCCGGGCAGGGTGCTTCTCATAGACAACGAGCTTCACGAGGAGACGTCCGCGAACCGCATCCCGCTCGTCGTCGAGGCGATGCGGAAGGTCAACCCCGCGCTTCCGAACGTGGACGACATGATCGACGTGTGGAATCTGCGCGGCAAGTGGAAGTCGATAGCCGACCTCGCCGCGTGGCTTCCGAGGTTCAGGGAGGCGGGGTACAGGATGATCGTGATCGACGCGTTCTACAGGGCTCTCCCGAAGGACACGGACGAGAACGACAACGGCTCTATCGCCGGCATCTACAACTTGATCGACACCTTCGCCAAGCAGGTGGGGTGTTCGTTTGTCCTCATCCACCACACGTCGAAAGGCAATCAGTCTCAGAAGTCCATCACGGACGTGGGCGCTGGCGCTGGCTCTCAGTCGCGCGCCGCCGACACGCACCTCATCCTGCGCGAACACAAGGACGACGGCTACCTCGTACTGGAGGCTGTCGTCCGCTCGTTCCCGCGCCAGGAGCCTATTGTGCTGCAGAAGGCGTTTCCGCTCATGGTGCCCGACTACGGCCGCAGCCCGGAGGATCTTGCGGGCAAGGCGGAGCAGAGGATGCCGAAGCACGGCGCGGATGCAGTCCTTGAGATCGACGAGCTTGCGACCCGCGTCGCGGATCTTGTGGACGAGGGTAAGCCGGAGCCGAAGACGAGCTTCGTCCTGAAGATACAGAAGACCTTTGACCTATCGCGGACAAAGGCGAGATGCGTGTTCGACGAGGCGCTTGCGAACGGCTACGTCATGTGCAGAAGGGGCGAGGGCTCGCCCTTCGGCGACGGCCCGGTGAAGCTTGTGTTTCGCGGCTCGCGGAGCGAGCAGAAGGAGGAATCATGATTTCATCGTTTTGCCGATTTGCGGGGCGGCCCGCAAAACGAGGGAGCGGTGTTCTGCGGTCGGCCCGCAAATCGCGGAAAATGCGGGATGAGATAGAAATTCGTCGTTTTGCCGATTTGCGGCCTCTCCCCGCAAAACGGCAAAACCGTCCGTCTGCCTGTCCCGGCAGCGGTCGGGATTCCCCGTTTTGCCGTTTTTACAGGGTATATAAATATACCCTGTGTAAAAAACCCGCAAAACGGGAATCCGATCCGAGCCGCTGCATACGGCGGCCGCAAAACGGCAAAACGGCAAATCGGCAAATCCGCGAAATGAAAGCGTCGGCCGCGACGGGGGACGAAAACCTTGGGGAAAGGAACCCCAAAATACCCCGGCGCGGCCGACGCGTCACATTATGCCATAGCGGAGCGCGACAAGTCAACGGCCAAAAGAAAGGAAAATCAAGCCCTGGGCGGGCGACGCCGCCCCGCCTCGGGCGGGTGGGACGATATGTCCCGCCGGGGCCACGGTTCCTCCCTAAAGCCCCCTCAAAGGCAGGGCGCGGGAAGGAGCCCCCCTACTAACCTAACTTTCTTTCTTCGCGCAAAAATTTTTCAAAGGCAGAAAAGGAGGCTCAGATGCCCACAGAGCAACAGGAACTTACATACGCGACGGTGTGCAGCGGAATAGAGTGCATGAGCGCGGCGGTGACGCCGCTCGGAGGATGGCGGCCCGTCTTCTTTTCGGAGATCGAGCCGTTCCCGTGTTCGCTTCTGGCGCACAGATACCCCGAGGTTCCGAACCTCGGGGACATGACGAAAATCACAGCCGAGATGGTCGGCGACGAGAAATGGAGGATAACGAATGGAACAGATGTCATTGAACTTGCCGGGCGTCTCGGCGTCCTCGCCGGCGGCACGCCGTGCCAGGACGTGTCGGTCGCGGGGAAGAGGAAAGGCATGGCGGAGGGAAGCGGCACCCGCAGCTCCCTTGCCTTCCACTTTGCGCGACTTTGTCGTGAGCTACAACCTCGATGGGTACTTTGGGAGAACGTGCCGGGAGTTCTCACCAGCAACGGAGGGCGCGACTTCGCGCACTTCGTCCGCTCGATTGGGGAATGCGGGTATTCTCTTGCCTACAGGACTCTGGACGCTCAATGGGTGCGAGTGGACGGGCTGCCCAGAGCAGTTCCGCAGCGCAGGAGGAGAGTTTGGCTCGTCGGTATGCGGACTGTCGGACATACTGGAGACGGTTGGCGAGCACCTGCGGAAATACTGTTTGAGCCTCAAGGCGTGCGCGGGGATACTGCGCCGCGCCGCGTCACGGGGCAAGGATTTACCCGTCCGCCTAAAGGCGGCTCTGTTGGCGCAGATCGCGCGGTTCCGACTAACGCAAACGGCGGAGACGTGATGCCGACGCTGAACGCCACCGACCTGACAAAGCGGATCACGGGGCAGGCCGACAAGTCCGGGGTGTTCGTCATGCAGCCGTCGGGGTTCGACCCCTACGAGCCGGGCGGCGTCAAGTCGGCGAGCCCGGAGGTGAGCGGGGCGCTCGTGAACGGATCGTCGCCCGGATACCACAACGCGGTGTGCTTCGAGAACCACCAGACTGACGCAAGGACGCAGGAGGTGGACGTCGCCCCGACGATGGGCGCTACGCACAACGCGCAGGCGGCGAACAACAACCCGCTCGTCGTCGTGCCGGCCGACGCCGTAGTCGCAATCGACATGGACAAGAACAAGCCGACGAACGCCGACAGGCCCGTCCGCAAGGGCGGCGCTGGATTCGGCGTCTCGGAGAAAGGCGCGTCCTATACGCTCACGGCGAGAGACCAGCACGCGGTCGCATACGCAATCGACTCGATGGGGTCGAACGCGATGAAGTCGAAGAACCCGAAGAGCGGATGCCGCGAGGTCGAGTGCGCTCCTACATTGACGACTGTCGATTCCGCCCCTGTAAAGCACCAGGGCGGAACGGCGGTCGTGGCGTTCCTGCCAGGAAACTCCGGCAAGGCCCGAAGTGTCGCCGCCGACGAGGAGGTCTCGCCGACACTCATGCGGACGCAGGGCGAATCGGGGAACAAGGTGGCCGTCGCCGCAGAGTGCGTCGGCGTGTTCGACATGGGGGCGAGGAAGACGGGCGCGGGGACCGACACGAGCGGGGTCTCGCCCACGATCCTCGCCCTGCACGGGACCGACCCCCACGCCGTGTGCATAGGCTTCGACGCGCAGATGGGCAAGATGAACGACAAGCCGAAGGACAACCTCAGCGAGACGCTTGCCGCCAGCCACAAGTGCGGCGTCGCAATCGGGCTCGACCGCGCCTCCTTCAACCAGGGGAGGAACGCGCAGTTCGGCTTCGCGGTCGAGGAGGAGTGCGCGCCCACGGTGGTCGCCAAGGGGCCGGGCGCGGTTTCGTTCGAGCCGGGAATCGCACGGCGGGAGGGGGCGTTGCACAGATTCGTTTCGGAGCTGGCGTCGACGCTCCGCTCCGACATGGGCGACAACCTCCTCGCCGTCGCCATTGACTACATCGTCCGGCGGCTGACGCCGCTCGAATGCGAAAGGCTCCAGGGACTCCCGGACGGATACACGAAGATCCCGTATCGCGGGAAGAGCGCGGAGGACTGCCCCGACACGCCGAGGTACAAGGCGCTCGGAAACGGATGGGCGGTCAACTGCGCCCGCTGGATATGCCAGCGAATCCAGAACTACGACAGGAAACACACAGAGGAGAATTGAGATGGAGACGAGCAGGATGAAGATCGTGAACGTCCCGGTGTCGGAGATCGTTCCATACGAGAACAATCCGCGTATCAACGATGGCGCGGTCGAGCAGCTCGCGAACATAATCGAGAAGCTCGGCTTCAGGAACCCCGCCGTCCTCAACAAGGACAAGGTCATCATCGAGGGACACACAAGGCTCCTCGCGGTGAAGAAGCTCGGCTGGGAGACGATGCCGTGCATCATCGCGACGGACCTCACGCCGGAGCAGGAGCAGGCGCTCCGCATCGCGGACAACAAGATCGCGGAGATCGCCGAGTGGGACGAGGACAAGCTGAAGGTCGAGCTGTCCGCTTTGCAGGAGGCGGGGTTCGACCTCTCGCTCCTCGCGTTCGGCGACGACGAGCTCGACGACCTTCTCGGCGGCGAGGCGGGTACGCACGGCGAGACGGAGCCGGATTCCGTTCCCGAGACGCCCGAAGTGCCGGTATCCACTCCCGGCGAAGTTTACCAGCTTGGAAACCACCTCCTCGTCTGCGGCGACTCGACGCAGCCCAACGACGTCGACAAGGTGTGCAAGGCGGACGAGGCCGACCTCTGGCTAACGGACCCTCCGTACAACGTGGACTACCACGGAAGCGACGGACAGTCGATCCAGAACGATTCGATGACGGACACGAAGTTCCGCGAGTTCCTGCGCGCTGCCTTCGGGGTCGCCGAGAAGCGCATGAAGCCGGGGGCGTCGTTCTATATCTTCCACGCCGACTCGGAAGGCTACAACTTCCGGGGAGCGTGCTTCGACGTGGGGCTTCGCGTGAGGCAGTGCCTCATCTGGAAGAAGCAGTCGCTCGTCCTCGGGCGTCAGGACTACCATTGGATACATGAACCCTGCCTCTACGGGTGGAAGGAGGGCGAGGCGCACAGCTGGTACTCCGACCGCTCGCAGACGACGGTCATGGAGTACGACAAGCCGAAGAAGAACGACGTCCACCCGACGATGAAGCCGGTCGACATGCTGTGCTACCTGATCGGCAACTCCTCGAAGCGCGGCGACGTCGTCCTCGACACGTTCGGCGGCAGCGGCTCGACCCTGATCGCCTGCGAGAGGACGGGGCGCGTGTGCCGCTGCGTCGAACTCGACCCCAAGTACTGCGACGTGATCCGCCGCAGGTGGGCGGAGTTCGTCCACGGCGAGGGCTGCGACTGGCAGAAGCTTACGCCGAAGTCCGGCGAAACGTCATCCGACACGTCGCCGGCGCCCGAAGCGGGGGAAAGCACACATGAGGGTGCTTGAACTCTTTTCCGGGACGGGCGTCCTGTCCGCCGCGTTCAGGGAGCGCGGGCACAGGACGCTTACCGTGGACTGGAGCGAGGCGCTTAAGCCCGACTGGAACGCCGACATAGGGAAGCTGACCGCCGACGAAATCGTCGCTCGGTTCGGACATCCCGACGTCATCTGGGCAAGCCCCGACTGCACGACGTACTCCGTAATGTGCATCTCGCGCCACCGCGACGGCACGAGGCCGAAGACGGAGTACGCCGCGAGATGCGATGCGGTCAACGCCCATGTATGCGACCTCATCCGCCAGCTGAAGCCGAAGGTGTGGTTCGTCGAGAACCCGGTCGGGATGCTGCGTAAGATGCCGTTCATCCTGGGCCTCCTCAAGGACACCGGCGGACGGCGGCACACGGTGACGTACTGCCAGTACGGGGAGAGACGGCAGAAGCCGACTGACATCTTCACGAACCACCCCGACCCGCAGTTCCGCCCGCCGTGCAAGCGGGGCGCTCCCTGCCACGACGCCGCGCCACGCGGGTCGAGGACTGGCACGCAGGGACTGAAAGGCAAGGCTCTCCGGGCGAAACTGCCCGCCGAGCTGTGCCGCCATATCGTGGCCATCTGCGAAACAATCTACAGTTGAATTGTGTGCTTCCGTGGCGTGTAGAGCGCGTGTCTACGTGTGGACTATAGTCGTCCAGAGACTGTAGACCAGTATGGAAACACACGGGATTAGGCGGGATATACGGCGAGAATCGGCGGTATTCCGCCGTATAGCGCCGTATTCGCCGGACGCGGCGGAGCTCCGGAGACGACTATACTGCGGGCCCTGATGGATCCTGTGTACACTCGCACACGATCCTGCGGACTACTATCGAAAGATCTGACAAAAGCCGCCTCCTTCCGGGGCGCGAGACAAGGAGAAAACCAGCAATGAAACCAATGAAAATCCAGACATCGGAATACTGCACGGTCGGGCATCCCGACAGGACGTGCGACTTCATCGCCTCGTACATCCTCGACAAGTACATCGAGGCCGACAGCCGCTCCAGGGTCGCGCTGGAGGTGCAGCTCAAGGAACGCTACTGCACGATATCGGGGGAGATCACCTCCAACGCCCCATACGGCGAGGAGGACATCGCCGACTTCGCGCGGGAGGCAATCGACAAGATCGGCTACACCGACGAGTACCAGGAGCGGTTCGGCGACGCGAACGCGATCTGCTTCGAGGAGGTCGAGGTGGAAACGCACATCTCGCGCCAGTCGCAGGACATCTCGCAGGGAGTCGACCGCGACTCCTGGGGAGACCAGGGGCTGGCGTTCGGCTACGCGGCGGACGAGCCGGAATACGGCTACATGCCCAAGGACTACTGGCTCGCCCGGAAGCTCGGGCAGTCGATTGCGGGAGTGTGCGGCGGACTGGACGTGAAGACGCAGGTGACGCTCGTCGACGGAAAGCCCGTCGAGTGCGTCGTCGCGATTCCGCTTGCGCCCGGCGACGACGAGAAGTCGGTCGTGGAGACGGCTAAGTCAATCGTCGGAAGCGAATGCGCCGTCGTCGTGAACGGCACGGGGCGGTACGTCGCGCACGGGTCCGTCGCGGACTGCGGGACGACCGGCAGGAAGCTCGTCGTGGACTTCTACGGCGGGAACAGTCGCATCGGCGGAGGCTGCCCGTGGGGGAAGGACCCGACGAAGGCGGACGTCACGCTCAACGTGTATGCGCGCCGCAAGGCGCTGGAGGGGATGAAGAGGTACGGGCTTCCCTCGATGCAGTGCATGATATCGTGCTGCATCGGAAGCCGCGACATCCGCGTGACGCTCCTCGACGGGGAGAACCGCGTCGTGGAGACGTACACGGAGTCGAATCCGGCGAGCCGCGTGATAGCGGGCCTCGGCCTCGATCGGCCCGTCTACGCCGAGATGTGCAGGAACGGGCTTTTCGGATACGAGGCCTGAGTCTACTTCGCGAACGCGAAGAGTCCGCGCCCGTCCTTGCGGAAGCGGGATTCGGAACCCTTGTCGCGTATCTCGCGGATGATCGCGGAGTAGAGGGTCTGCTCGGGCGTCTTGCCGCCGCGCGGCGTCCAGAGCCCCTGCGCCTTCGCCTCCTCGATCATCCCCTTGACCGCCATCGGAGCGTCGGATCGCTCCAGCACGGCGGCCGCCGCGTTGAGGAGCGAGAGTCCCTTCTGGGGCACCGCCTTGGACGAAGGGGCGGCGGGCGCTGCCTTGGCCTTCGCGCCTGCCGACTTCGCCTTTGCGGGCGCGGCCTTCGCGGGGGCGGCGGCTCCCGCCTCGCCTGCGGCGAGCGTCTCGCCGTCGGCGGTCAGGAGCGTCTTCGCCGTCATGGCCTTGCCTGTGCGGGAGGTGACGTTCCATCCGCCCTCGGCCCTGCCGTTCACGCGAACCTCGACGAGGTTGCGCCCCACCTTCACGAACGCGCGGTCGCCCGCGCGGATTCCTGCATTGCTGCTCATATGTGCTTTGTCCTTTCCTTGTCTTGAGTCCTCGTCCACCATGAACTCGGAACGGCGCACATATTCGCTCTTATTCCAGGAATAGTCAACGGGGTACCGGCGACTATTTCAACTATTTTCCCAGGAGGCAAGAAATGCCCGAACAGAACCGCGAACACATCTCGAAGGAGAACTTCGTGACCGCCATGCGAAGGGCGGGGTCGAGGACGCTCACGCTGGAGCGGCTCGAGTCCGACGTCGCCGCCGGCGCTCCCGTCAACGCGGACGGGACGGTCGACATCCTGAAGTACATCGCGTGGGTCGCAAAGGAGATGGGCGATGACGGTCAACGTTAAAAAGATGAAGCCCGTGGAGATGGTGCGGTTCCTCAACTCCACGGAGCTTGGTACGGTCATCACCGCCGCGATGGTCTACCGGCACTTCTCGGAGGCGGGATACCGCATTGCCTCTACGGAGGACTCGCGGTGCCTCAGCTTCTACCGCTACGCCGCGTGGCTCATCGACAAACGGAACACGCCCCCGCAGACGGCGGAGGCGAACCCGAACGCATACGAGGCGCACCGCGAGGCGGCGGCGCAGCGGCAGGCCGACCTCTCCCTCGCGGGGCGCGACATCGGCGAGCTTCCGGCAGTGGTCGATCCCGAGAGAAAGGAGTCGTGCCGCTTCGACTTCAGGAAGTTCTGCGAGACATACTTCCCGGAAGTATACAACCTCGAATGGTCCGACGACCACCTTCGCGCAATCGAGAAACTGCAGAAGGCCGTCCTCGAAGGCGGGCTCTTCGCGCTCGCTATGGCTCGCGGCTCCGGCAAGTCCTCGCTCACGGAGACCGCCGCGATCTGGGCGATGGCCTACGGGCACCGCGAGTTCATCGTCATCATCGGTGCGAGCGAGGGCGCGGCCCTCGAGATGCTCGACTCAATCAAGACCGAGCTTGAGGTGAACGAGCACCTCGCCGAGGACTTCCCTGAGATGGTGTACCCGATAGCGCGCCTCGAGGGGATCGCGAACCGCTGCGCGGGCCAGCTCTACAAGGGCGAGAGGACGCGCATCGCGTGGACGGCGAGCGAGATCGTGCTGCCCACGATAGCGGGCGCGGCTTCCTCCGGAGCGATAGTCCGCGTCGCCGGAATAACTGGGCGCATTCGCGGCATGAAGTACAAGCGCCCCGACGGACGGACGATCCGCCCCGAGTTCGTCATCGTCGACGACCCGCAGACGAGCGAGTCGGCGGGATCGTCCGAGCAGACGAGGAAGCGCGTCCGCGTCCTCGCGGGCGACGTCCTCGGCCTCGCGGGTCCGGGCAGGAAGATCGCGGGCGTGATGCCCTGCACGGTGATCCGCCCCGGCGACATGGCCGAGCAGATGCTCGACCGCTCGAAGCACCCCGAGTGGAACGGCGAGCGATGCCGGATGGTGTACAAGTTCCCGAAGAACGAGGCGCTCTGGAACAAGTACGCAGACCTCCGCGCGGACGAGCTGCGCGAGAAGGGGACGTTCCTGAGGGCGACGGAGTTCTACCGCCAGCACAGGGCGGAGATGGACGAGGGAGCGGTCGTGGCGTGGCCCGCGCGGTTCAACCACGACGAGCTCTCCGCCGTGCAGCACGCGATGAACCTGAAGCTCACCGACGAGGCGGCGTTCTGGGCGGAGTACCAGAACGAGCCGCTGGCCGAGGACCTGGGCACCGAGGAGCAGCTGACGCTCGACGGCGTCTCGTCCCGCGTCAACGGACACTCCCGCCTCGGCGTCCCCGTCTCGGCGACGCACCTGACCGCGTTCATAGACGTGCAGAAGACGATGCTCTTCTACTGCGTCGCCGCGTGGGACGACGACTTCACGGGACGGGTGATCGACTACGGCGAGTGGCCAGACCAGAACCGGCGGTTCTTCACGCTCGCCGACGCGAACGTGACGCTGCAGATGAAGTTCCCGCGTCACGGACTCGAGGGATGTCTTTCCGAGGGGCTCAAGAAGCTGACGGGCGAGATCCTCGGGCGCGAATACTTCCGCGACGACGGAGCGGCGATGCGGATCGAGCGGTGCCTTGTCGACGCGAACTGGGGGCAGTCCACCGACACCGTTTACCAGTTCTGCCGCGAGTCGGAGTTCGCAAGCGTCCTCACGCCTTCGCATGGTCGCTACATCGGAGCCTCGTCGAAGCCGATGGGCGAGTACAAGAAGGCTGTCGGCGACCGCGTGGGGATGAACTGGCGGATGCCGAACGTGCGCGGCAAGCGGGCGGTGCGGCACGTCGTGTACGACACCAACTTCTGGAAGTCGTTTGTGGCGACCAGGCTTCTCACCGCGACCGGCGACCGTGGGGCGCTGACGCTCTGGGGGCGGAGCGCGGACGACCACCTGCTCTTCGCGGAGCATCTGACCGCCGAGTACCGCATCAAGACCGAGGGCCGCGGGCGTCGCGTCGACGAGTGGAAGATGCGCCCGGACGCGCACGACAACCACTGGTGGGACTGCGTCGTCGGCGCGGCGGTCGCGGCTTCGATGTCGGGCTGCGTCCTCGCGGGGACGATGGCGGACGGCAGGCCGAGGACGGCGGCGAAGCCGAAGGTGAAGCTCTCGGAGCTAAGGCGGATGAGGAGATGATGGTATCGCGGCCGCCAGGGGTTTCGCTCTTTCGGACTCCGACGCAAAAAAGTGAAAAATAATTCTCACTATTTTGCTTCGGCAGTTGTATATATTATTGTGGGGCGCTGTGGCGCGGCCCTTGTCCTGACGAGTGCGTGCGGTGCGGCTTTTGTTGTTTTTCGCCGCAGCCGCCATCGGCAGGTTGCCGGCAGAGCGAAAGGAGGGGACGCCATGCGGTACGGTAGCGTGTGCAGCGGGATCGAGGCCGCGACGGTCGCATGGCGTCCCCTCGGCTGGCGCTGCGCGTTCGTCTCGGAGGTCGAGCCGTTCGCGTCGGAAGTCCTGAAGCACCGTCTGCCGGCGGTTCCGAACCTCGGCGACTTCACGAAGATTGAGAAGGGAGGCTACGATGGAACAATCGACCTCCTTGTCGGCGGGACGCCATGCCAGTCGTTCTCTTCCGGCGGGAAGCGCGGCGGGATCGCCGACCCTTGCGGAAGCCTCGCCATCGAGTTTGTCCGGCTGGCTGAAAGGGCAGACGCGAGATGGCTCGTATGGGAGAACGTCCCAGCCGTGCTTTCCATCAATGGAGGGCGCGACTTCGCAACCTTCCTCTCCAGGCTCGCGGGAAGGGACGTCGAAGTCCCCGACGGAGGATGGAAGAATTCGGGAATCGTCACCAACGCGCCGGGACGCTTCGGCGTTTCGTGGCGGGTGCTGGACGCGCAGTATACCAGAGTTCCCTCATTTCCTGGGGCGGTCGCGCAGCGAAGGCGTCGTGTCATCCTTGTCGGATTTCGTGGAGACTGGACCCGCGCCGCAGAGGTACTGCTTGGCGGCGAGCTATGCGGAGGCTCTGCTCCGCCGCGCCGCGAATCTCGGATACGCGATGCCGCCGATGCTGGAGCGCGTCCTGAAGCGGAGTGCTTCCCCATCGACATGATGAACCTTGAGGGGCGGACAGGTAATCTCAAGACGAAGTGCTACGACGAGGCGGGCGCGGCGATGTACACGCTCCGCTCCAGCCACGTGAACGTCGTCTGCACCCCGGCGCAGCTGCGGCGGCTTCTCCCCGTGGAGTCCGAGTCTCTCATGGGATTTCCGCCCGGCTGGACGGACATCCCGTGGAAGGGCAAGGAGCACGCCGCAGACGGCCACAGGCATCATGCGTGCGGCAACTCGATGTGCGTGAACGTGATGCGCTGGGTAGGAGAGCGCATCGACGCGGTCGAAAGCGGAAAGGAGTTTGAAGACTATGGATCAGTCAAAGATCGAGGAAATAGCGGAGAACCTCCTCCTCTCGCCGAAGAAGGTGGAGGTTGACGGGCAGGTCGTCGAGAACCACTCGGCGGCGGACGCCATCAAGCTCCTCAACTACTATGCGTCGAGGGACGCGTTGAAAAAGCGGCGTCTTCCGATCAGGATAGACAAGATGGCTGCGGGAGGGGCGATACTATGAGACTTTGGCCATCGAGGAAGAAGGGCGGCGGGGACCGGAGGAGCCTCGGCGGACGTCTTGTCAGCTGGATGCGCGCGCGCTTCGACGCCGCGCAGACGACGAAGGACAACGCGAAGCACTGGGGCGCTGCGGAGTTCCTCTCGGCGGACGCCGAGGCGGACTCGAATGTCCGCAAGATACTGCGGACCCGCGCCCGCTATGAAGTGCAGAACAACTCCTACGCGAGGGGGATCGTGAAGACCCTCGCGGAGGACACGATTGGAACGGGACCAAGACTCCAGATGCTCCTCGAGGACGAGGGGACCAACAGGAGAATAGAGCACGACTTCGGGGTGTGGGCGAAGAAGACACACCTCCCCGCAAAGCTGCGGACCATTCGCATGGCCCGCTGTCAGGACGGGGAGGCGTTCATCCTCCTCGCCCGCAACCCCGCGCTCAAATCGAACGTGACGCTCGACATGCAGCTCATCGAAGCCGACCGGGTTACGGATGACGAACTGACGAGCGATCCGAACTGCGTTGACGGCATCACGTTCGATCCATTTGGAAACCCCGTCTCGTACAAGGTGCTTAAACGGCACCCAGGCGGGACGGACTCGTTCAACACGGAGACGGTTGCGGTCAGGGCGGAGAACATGATACACGTGTTCCGCCAGGACAGGCCGGAGCAGCATCGCGGCATCCCGGAGATCACTGCGGCGCTGCCGCTCTTCGCGCACCTCCGCCGGTTCACGCTCGCGGTTGTCTCCGCTGCGGAGGCGGCCGCCGACTTCGCGGGCATCCTGTACACGGACGCGCCCGCGAACGGCGAGGCCGACAGCGTGGAGGCGATGGACACGATCCAGCTCGAAAGGAACATGCTCCTCACGATGCCGGGCGGGTGGAAGATGTCGCAGGTAGACCCCAAGCAGCCCGTCACCACCTACGGCGAGTTCAAGCACGAGGTGCTGAACGAGATCGCAAGGTGCCTTTCGATGCCCTACAACATTGCTGCGGGGAACTCCTCCGGCTACAACTACGCTTCTGGACGACTCGACCACCAGACCTACTACAAGGCGATCAAGGTCGACCAGTCCTTCATGGAGGCGGAAGTCCTCGACCGCGTACTCGAAACGTGGATGCGCGAGTGGGCCTTGGCGACGGCGGCCGACGTCGACCTCTGCGACTGCCGACACGTGTGGTTCTGGGACGGCGTGGAGCACGTCGATCCGGGCAAGGAGGCGACCGCGCAGCAGAAGCGGCTCGAGTCGCACACGACGAACCTCGCGATAGAGTACGCAAAGCAGGGACGCGACTGGGAGGTGGAGCTTAGGCAGATCGCCAAGGAGAAGGCGCTCAAGGAGCGGCTCGGCATAGGCGACGAAAAAAAGGATTCCCAAGACCCAAACGAAGGAGAAGAAGATGAAGACGAACAGTGAATACCTCGAAATAACCGCCGCGAAGGACGGCGGAGGGAAGCACAAGGTCTCCGGGCTCGCCTACTCTGGCGGCAAGATGCGGCTATTCGCATGGTCGAAGCCGGTTGTCGTAGACCTCTCGGGCATGACCGTCCCCGAGTCCGTGCCGCTTCTCGCGAACCACGAGAACCACACGCTCGGCCGCATCGGCGTCGTGAGCGCCAAGGCCGAGGACGGGCATCTCGTGATGTCGGGGGAGATCGTCGCGGACGGCGAACTCGCCGAGGCGATAGTCGCCCAGGGGAAGGCGGGCGCGGACTGGCAGCTCTCGATAGGAGCCGAGGTCGAGGCCGCAGAGCTCGTCCAGGAGGGGAAGCGCAAGGTGAACGGCGTCGAACACGAAGCCCCGTTCTACCACGTCACCAAGTCAACTTTGCGGGAGGTCAGCGTAGTCGCCGTGGGCGCGGACCGCTCGACGCACATGTCAGTCACGGCGAAACTCGAACTGAAAGGAAACTCCATCATGGAACCTGAAGTGACCAACAAGGAGACGAAGCCCGTCGCGGCGGCGGCTCCTGCAACTCCGCCGGCGGCCACAGCGTCTGCGCCGGCGGACAACCCGAAGCCCGTGGCGGCTGCTGCGCCCGCACAGCCGGCCGAAGCACCTAAGACCGTCGTCGCGGCAGCGCCTGCGGCGCAGCCCGCGCAGCAGGTGCAGGCGGCGGCGTCCGCCGCCCCGAACCCGGCTCCGAGCCAGCCGTCGATCCAGATGCCTGACGCGAAGGCAATCGCGGCCGAGGCGGTCAAGGCCGAGCGCGACCGCGTGACGATGGTCAAGTCGGTGTGCGGCGGGGAGTTCCCCGAGATCGAGGCGAAGGCCATCTCGGAAGGGTGGAACAGGGAGCAGGTGAGCGAGGCCGTGCTTAAGGCGTACCGCGAGAAGCAGCCTACGACGACTCCTCCGAACGTGAGCGTGAAGAAGGGATCTGACATGAACGCAAAGATGCTTGAGGCGGCACTTTCGCTGAGGGCGGGGATAGACGGCGACTCGCTCGCGCGAGAGATGGGCGAGGAGACCGTCGAGGCCGCGCAGCGCGACATGGACATGCCGCTCCGCGCCGTCCTGGGCGAATGCATGAGGCTTGAGGGCATGAGCGTCCCGCACACGTTCGACAACGCCGCGATAAAGGCCGCGTTCTCGACGGTGACGCTTCCCGGCATCCTCTCCAACGTCGCGAACAAGAAGCTCCTCCAGAGCTACAATTCGCAGCCGATCATCGCGACGCGCCTGTGCACCTCCGGCGACCTCACCGACTTCAAGGAGAACCAGCGCTTCCGCCTTACCGACATCGGCGACCTGAAGCCCGTCGGCGCGGACGGCGAGATCAAGGAGGGGGGCGTCTCGGAGGAGATGGCCGTCAACCAGCTCGACACCTACGCCAAGAAGTTCTGCCTGACGCGCAAGATGATCATCAACGACGACCTCGGCGCGTTCCTCAAGGTCCCGACCTCTATGGGCAACCGGGCGGCGAGGCTCGTCGACCAGCTCTTCTTCAAGCGCCTCCTGGCGAATCCCGTCGGGCAGGACGGCAAGCCGCTCTTCTCTACGGCCCACAAGAACCTCATCAGCGGCGCAACCTCCGCGCTGTCGTCCGACTCGCTCAAGAAGGCCATCCAGCTCTTCATGGACCAGACCTGCGCGGACGGACAGCCGATCAGCGTGGAGCCGTCGATCCTGCTGGTGCCGACCGCGCTCAAGTTCCTCGCGCAGGAACTGACTCGCGGCGCGACGCTCGTCATGTCCGGCGGAGCCGAGAACACCGTCCGCCCCGCGCTGAACGTGATCGCCGACGAGAACCTGCAGGTCATATCCTCGCCGTATCTCGGCAACAAGACGTACGACGGCGCGAGCGACGCGGCGTGGTATCTCTTCGGCAAGCCCGGCACGGTCGACACCTTCGAGATCGGCTACCTCAAGGGCAAGCGCACGCCGACCGTTGAGCGCGGGGACCTCGACTTCAACGTCCTCGGCATCTGGTTCCGCGTGTACTTCGACGTGGGCATCCGCGAGCAGGATCACCGGGGCATGGTCAAGTCCAACGGGGCGGCTGCCTAAAGTCTGCGGGCGGGGCCGTCCGGCGGCGGGTTTCTTTTATTGTTTCTTTTCCCGCTCCGGGCGGCCCCGGCCGCTTTTACTCAAACTTCAATCGAGAAAGGACTGCACACAATGGATGCAAGGTATGTTCAGAGGGGCGACGCCATCGACTACACGCCGACGGCGGACGTCGCTGCGGGCGACGTGGTCGCGCTGGGGGTCAGGTTCTTCGGCGTGGCGAAGCTCGACATCAAGGCCGGCGAACTCGGAGCCCTCGCGGTGACGGGCGTCTACGAGATGGCGAAGGCAGCTGGCGTCGCGTTCGCGCTCGGAAGCGAGGTCGCGTGGGACAGGACGAACAGAAAGGCCGTTGAGCCGGGGACCTCCGGCTCCGCAAAGATCGGACACGCCGTCGCAGTGGCAGGCGCTTCCGACGCGACCGTGTTCGTGCGCCTCTGCCCCGGAATCGAGTAAGTCCCGGGGTGGACGGCGATGGACGCGAGGTACGTGCAGAGCGGCGACTCCATCGACTTCCGCCCCGACAGGGACGTCGCGGCGGGCGAGCTTGTCGTAGTCGGCAGGCTCGTCGGCGTCGCGAAGCTCGATGTCAGGGCGGGGGAACTCGGTTCGATTGCCCTTGAAGGCCTGTTCGACATGAGGAAGCTCCCGAACTGGAGCTTCATCGGATGCGGGGTGGTCGGATGGAGCGCGGATCGGAATGGCGTGTGCGGCTGGACGGTGCCAGACGCCGTCCCCATCGGGCACAACGTCAAGCCCAACGTCCGGTCGTCGGAGGAGACGATTCCGGTAAGGCTCTGCCAGGGGGCGAAGTTCTCATGATACAGTCTGGAATAGAGCATCTCCGCGCGATCCAGATGCAGAGCGTCGCCTCCGAGGTCGTGTACAAACGGCTCGGAGGAGAGCCGCTCACCGTCAGGGCGGTAGTCGGGAGGACGGTGTTCCGCTCGACGGACGCGGACGGAATCTGGACGCGCGTGGAGACGAGGGACTTCATCGTCCCGAAGGAGCTTCTTCCCTTCGAGCCGCAGGTCGGCGACGAGGTGGAGTTCCTCGGGGCGACATACGAAGTCCTTGCGCCAAACGGGGAGCCGGCGTGGCGCTGGAGCGACGCGTTCCACACCGCGTACAGGATTCACGCCAAGCATACAGGAGGACAGGGTCATGGCTGAAAGGGAAGAACACAATCCGGGGATGCCTCCGGGCTTTCCGGAGCTGTGGGAAGGGGTGACGCGGGCGAGGATGGACATCGCGGAGCTGAAGGGCATGGTCAAGATGCACTTCACGGACTCCTCGCACCACACGCCGCCCTGCTCGACGGCGAGCGGGCTCCAGAAGACGCTGCACGCGGCGATGGGGGCGGCGATAATATCGCTCCTCTCCGCAGTCGCGACGCTCGTCTTCGAGGTGGTCAAGGGAATCGCGCAGTAGCGCGGGAAGGAGGATTGCATGGTCGACATCATCTCGCTCGCCCACGGCGTCGCCGAGAGGATCGGAGGCGCGGACGTGGAACTCGCGCCCGAATACTCCCTCAAGGACGTGAAGGAGCGGACGCGCATTGTCGTCGTTCCGGTGGGGATAAAGCACAGGATGCTGGCGCGGGGGTTCAGGGAGGACTTTCTCACGATACACGTGGGCGTCCTCCGCAAGGCGACAGAGGACGACCTCGTCGACCTCGTGAGCTACGCGCAGACGCTCGCGCTCGACTTCCTGCACACGACCGTGCGCGGGGCGAAGTGCGTCGAGGCGAACCATTCGCCGCTGTACGCCCCCGACCACATGAGGGAACGGCGGCAGTTCACGGGCGTAATCGAACTCCTCTTCAAGGAGGTGAACGAGCACCGCGTCGCGGAGGGCGGGTGATGAAGTGCGAGGTCGAGTTCGACGAGGACGGGCTCGTCGCGAGGATCGCGAGGGCGGGCCGCGACATCCTCCGCCGCGCGGGGGCGTACGTCCGCCGCGTCGCGCAGAGGAAGGTCGTGACGAGCCCGAAGCCATCGACGCCGGGGCAGCCGCCGCACTCGCGCAAGGGCCTCCTCAAGCGGGCGATACTCTTCGCCAGCGACGGAGAGAGGTCCGTCCTCGTCGGACCCGGCTTCAACTTCGTCGGCGAGTCCGCGTCGGCCCACGAGTTCGGCGGCAAGTACCGCCGCGAGCGGTATCCGAAGCGTCCGCTGATGGGTCCCGCCCTGAAGGAGTCTGCGCCCCGCCTCGCGAAGCTGTGGCGCGACGCGGTCAAGTGATTTAGCCGCAAAGATCGCAAAGAGCGCAAAGAAGAACTCTGCGCTTCTGCGTCTCTGCGCGAGAAAACCTCAAAAGGAGAAAACCAAATGGCATACAAGCTTGGATTGGATGCGCAGCTCTTCCACGGCACCGCCGGACAGACGGCAAGCTCGGAGATGAAGAACTGCAAGGACGTGACGCTCAACCTGGAGACGGGCGAGGCGGACATCACGACGCGCGCGGCCGAGGGCTGGCGCATCACGGCGGCGACGCTGAAGGAGGCGAGCCTCGAGTTCGAGATGGTGTGGGACACGTCCGACGCCGGGTTCAAGGCGATCAAGGACGCCTACTTCAACAACACCGCGATTGCGCTCTTCGCCTCCGACGGCGACGGCAACGGGCTCGACGCCGACTTCGTCGTGACGTCGTTCTCGCGCTCCGAGCCTCTGGAGGAGGCGCTGACGGTCAGCGTCACGTGCAAGCCTACGCTGGTGACGCGCGCGCCCACGTGGAAGGACGGCGGCGGAAACGGCGGCTGATAGCGGGACATCAGGGAGGAAAAGACGATGAAGGCATTTACGGACGCAAAGGGCCGCTCCTGGGAGATAGAGCTCAACATCCGCCAGATGAAGCGGGTGAGGGACATCCTCGGAGTCGACCTCGTGAACGTCATACAGACGAACAAGGACGGTTCAATCGCGACCGACACAATCGACCGCGTGGCGAACGACCCGATCCTCCTCTGCGACATCCTCTGGGTCCTCTGCGAGCAGCAGGCGAAGGCGGACGGGGTGACCGACGACGACTTCGGCTCGTCTCTTGCGGGGGACTCCATCGAGACGGCGACGAGGGCGTTCCTGGACGAACTCGTCGATTTTTTCCCAGGGGCGAGGCGGCTCATCCTGAAGAAGGCGGTCGGCCTCGCGAGGAAGTACGAAATGGAGAGCGCGGCGGCGGTCGCCGAGGCGCTCGAAAGCCCGGAGTTCGAGGAGCGGATGAAGACGCTCTTGAGTCCGCGTGGCGGCTCGCCGGAATCGCAGGGGTCGACCCAGGCCCCCTCACCTTGAGGGAGCTTGGGCTCATGGCCGACGGAAGGGCGAAGTTCGAGTGGGGGATCGCGTCGTCGATGATGGCGCTCCTCGCCAACCTGAACCGAGACCCGAAGAGGGGCAAGCCGCTCAAGCCGTCCGACTTCAACCCGTTCACGCCGGAGCCGCCGAAGGTGGTGCTGCGCGGCGAGGATATGAAGGAGGCGCTCAAGGCCGCGTTCTGCAGGGGAGGTGCGAAATGCCCGACATCGTGAACCCCGCATACGCGGTCGAGCGGCTACGGATTCTCGCGGAGGACATCCGCGAGGTGGCGGGATGGATGCGGGACAACCACCCCAGGGAATACGAAAGCCTGGAACGGCTGGGGATGCTCGAACACGCGGCTCGCGTGTTCCTCGAAGAGGAGAAGTGAAGGGAGGCGCTATGGCGGCTGCGAACAACATCAAGGCGGGACGCGCGTTCGTCGAGGTGACGGCGGATTCGTCGAAGCTGCGGAAGAGCCTCGGCGAGGCGCAGTCGCAGCTCCGCGCGTTCTCGCAGTCATGCTCCTCGGTCGGCCGCGAGCTTCTCGCGCTCGGCGGGGCGATGTCGCTTCCCTTCGTTTTGGCGGAGCGGTCGTTCGCAGGGTTCGACGACAGGATGCGGCTCGTCCAGGCGGTGACGGGCTCGACGGGCGAGGCTTTCGAGAGCCTCACGAAAACAGCGCAGAGGCTGGGGCGGGAGACGTCCTTCACCGCGCAGCAGGTCGCTGACGCGATGGTCGCGCTGGGTCGAATGGGATTCGACCGGACTGAGATAGAAGCCTCGATCTCCTCTGTTCTCAACTTGAGCCGAGCGACGGGAACTGAACTTGCGGAGTCCGCCGACATCGCGGCCAACTCGATGCGCATCTTCGGGATGGAGGCGTCGAAGATGACTCAGGTGACGGATGTGCTTACGGCGACCGCGAACGGATCGGCGCAGACCTTGAGCGACCTCTTTGAGGGACTCAAGATGGCGGGTCCGCAGGCGGCCGCCGCCGGCGAGACGCTCGACGAGCTGTGCGCGGCGCTGGGCGTCATGGCGAACATGGGCGTCAAGGGCTCATTGGCTGGCACGGCGCTCCGCAAGGCGTATGTCCAGTTCGCGGACGTCAAGATACAGAAGATACTCCGCGAGGTCGGGGTCGAGGCGACGGACTCGAGCGGCAACCTCCGCAGGATGGCGGACGTGATGCGCGACATCGCGGTCGCGACGAAGCAGCTTCCGACGGCGGAGCGGCTTGCCTTCATGAAGGACGTGTTCGACGTTCGCGGAATGATGTCCGGGATGTCGCTCACGAAGGACGTTAAGGAGCTGGACGCGTTCCTCGCGAAGCTCAAGGACGTGAGCGGCCAGGCCGACGCGACCGCGAAGGCGATGGACGCCGGGATCGGCGGCTCGTTCCGCCTCTTCCAGTCTGCCGTCGAGGGCGCGATGAACGCGACGGGCGAGGCCCTCAACTCGACGATCAAGCCGATGGTCGAGCGGATAACCGCCGTAATAAACTCTTTCACGAAGTGGATCGAGGCGAATCGCGGGCTCGTCACCTCAATCGCGGTCACGGCGGGCTCGATTGCCGCATTGGGCGCAGCGCTTCTCGCGATAGGCACCGTGAGCCGTGTGCTTTCGACCGGGATCGGCGCTCTGTCGGGCGTGTTCTCGGCGTTCGCGGGAGTCCAGGCGGCTCTCGCCGGGAAGGGCGTCCTCGTACAGGGGGCGTTCTCGCTCATGGCGAGGGCGTTTTCCGACTACAGGAACGCCGCGATCCCCGCGATGGTCGGGACGTCGCGGCTTCTCGCCGCGCTGAACCTTCCGATAGACAGCCGCGCGAAGCAGATCGCAGCGGGACTGGTGCTGATGGGCAACGCGGAGGCGGCGGCCGCCGCGAAGGCAGCGATTGCGTCGCGCTTCACGGCGGTCGCTGCCGCCCTGAAAGGCCTCAATTCGGCGACCATCGCGGCCACGGTCTCGGCAAAGGCGCATGCCGCCGCCGAAACCATCGCAGGAATCGCCGTGAAGGCCGCCACGGCGGCACACACGGCGTTCGTCGCGGTCGGCCGGGCGCTGACCCTAAGCCACGCGAAGGCCGCGCTGACGGCGGGCGTCGCGGCCACGGCGAACGTTGCCTTGGCAGCGACCACAAAGGTGGTGGCTGCGGGCTACCTCGCGGCGTCCGCGGCGGCTACCGCGTTCTGCGCAATCCCGATCACGTGGATTCTGATCGGCATAGTCGCCGCCCTGGGAGGCCTCTGCGCATACATGGCGTCGGCCACGAAGCACACGGCGGAGCTGTCCGACGAGATGTCGAAGCTCCGCGAGAAGGGCGACCAGCTCCGTGCGACCGACCAGCTCCGCATGGAGCGCCTCACGCAGCTCGCGGAGAAGGAGAGCCTCAACAACGCGGAGATGGCGGAGGCGGAGAAGCTCGCGAACCAGCTGAAGGGGCGCTACGGCGACCTCGGCATCGAGGTCGACCATACGACGAGGTCCATCTCGATGGCGGCGGACGCGCAGAGCCGCTTCAACGAGGCGATGAAGGCGCAGGCGATCCACCAGATCGAAGGCGAGATCGCGGAGTCGCGGAAGAACATCAGCGAGCTTCGCGAGGAAAGCGACTCGCTGACCGGCTTCTGGGTGAACTGCTGGAACACGGTGACCTTCAGGATGGGCAAGGCGGCGGAGGACATCCACTCCAACGGCGAGCGAATCAGGGAGGAGATGGCGAAGATCGCAGAGGCGAACAGGCGCATGGAGGCGATCATGGGCGGCGACGAGGACGCGCTCACCGGAGGCAAGTCGGAACACGAGAAGCTTGAGGAGAAGGTCGAGGGCGGAAGGTCGGAGCGGTCTGCTTCAGCCGACGAAGCGGACGGCGCGGCGAAGAAGGCGTCCGACATCGAGAGGCGGCTCATCCGCGAGACGCGCAGCGAACTCGAGAACGAGGTCTCGGACATCCGCGAGCTCCGCGACGAGTACAAGGCGCTCATATCGACGATGCTCTCCTACGAGAAGTCGAAGAAGGACAGGGACCTGGAGAAGATCGCCGACCTCGAAGGGCGGCTCGCCGAGGCGGACGCCACGGCGGAGCGGCGCATCAAGGTCGCGGAGGCGAAGGCTAAGCGCAAGTTCGACCGCGAGATCGCCGACCTCCAGGAGTCGTTCGACCGCACGGCGGAGGACATCGAGCGGCGGCGCTCCGAGGGCGAGACGGACCGCAGGGTCGAGTCGACGCTTAAGGACGACGCGGCGGCGGGGATGAAGATGCTGAACGACCTAATCTCGCAGTCCAAGGTCGCGGCCGCGTCCGCGAAGGCGGAGTTCCGAAAGGCGCTCGCCGACGCGCAGGCGGACGGCGACGTCACGGACGAGGAGGAGTCGCGCATCAGGAAGGCGCAGGACGCCTACTCGCTCGCGGAGGGACTCGTCGACAAGTACGAGGCGAAGCTCCGCTCGGCGCAGGAGGCGACCGCGAGGCAGACGGCGGTCACGAAGCCCCAGGGCACGTTCTACGCGCGGGCCGCGCAGAACCTCCGGGGCGACCGGCTGGAGCAGCGGATGCTCAACGCGACGCAGGAGATCGCGAAGCACACAAAGAAGACGGCCGAACTCCTCAAGGACGGAGTCGGCGGCGGGACCATGACGTTCCAGTAGTGTACTGTCAAAATGTAAACCAACAGTTGACATTTTGACAATTTCACATTGACAAGGGCGTACTTGATTTGCTATAATGCCCGTCGTTCTGACAAAAAGTAAACCAACAGGCTACATTTTGACGTGAAGAAGTACGACGAGATATGGGGCGTTGCCGAGGACAACTACGGCATCATAACCTCCGCTCAGGCAGCGGAGCTGGGGGTTTCGCGTCAAAACATGCGGAAGATGGAGAATGCGGGGATGCTGACGCGTCTTTGCCACGGCGTGTATCAAGTCAAGCACCATGTGCCTGGACCGAACGATGTCTATGCGGCGGCAGTGGCCATGGGAGGCGAGTCCGCCTATCTCCGTGGTGCATCGGTCGCGGCGCTCCTGAATCTTGCGCCCACCGACCCCGCGTACATATACATCGGTGCCGCGAACCGCGTAAGGCGGAGGTTGCCGGAAGGATATGTCGTGAAGGACATGAAGGCGGCGGAAACGACGTTCTACGACGGCATAAAGTGCCAGAGGGTCGCAGACGCGCTCCGGGAGGCAAGGTCGGAGGGCGTCATGGAGGCGGACAGGGTCTTCGCCGCCGCAGAGAAGGCGAACGAGAAAGGGCTTCTGACAGATGAAGAGAGTTCCGAATTCAAAGACTAACCTCGACAAGGCGATCCAGCGCTTCGCGGGCGAGATACGCAGGGCGAACGAACTCCGGACGCTGATGGCAAACGCCATAGTCGCGCAGATGATCGGCGAGGGCGTCGTCAAGGGCGGAAGCGGGCTGAGATTCCGCTACGGCGACAAGAGGACTCGCGCCACCTTGGATCTGGACACTGCCTGGAGAAGCGACCTCGACGCATTCCTGAGGACGCTGCGGGGAAGGCTGGAGGAGGGGTGGTGCGGCTTTTCGGGGGAGTTGCACATCCTTCGGCAGGCAAGCCCCAAGGGAATCCCGTTCGAGTATGTGATGCAGCCCTGTGAGGTCAAGCTGAGCTATCTGTCCCGCCCCTGGTTCACCGTCGAGCTTGAAGTCGGACACAATGAAATTGGGGATGCCGACGAGAGCGAGATGATAGAGGTGCCCCGCGTTCTCGCGGACCTCTTCGAGTTTCTTGCGCTTCCGAAACCCGCGCCGCTTCCGATGATGAAGCTCGAGTATCAGGTCGCGCAGAAGCTGCATGGCGCAAGTGCGCCAGGAAGCCGTCGGGCGCACGACCTTGTCGACCTGCAGCTGATCGTCTCGAACGGCGGCGTTGACATTTCCATTGCCCGCGACATCTGCCGCAAATTGTTCAAGTACAGGAAAGTGCAGGCATGGCCGCCAACAATCGTCAAGGGCGAAGAATGGGAGAGCATATACAACGGCCAGCGGCGCGGGCTTGAGGTTCTTCCGACCGTCGACGAGGCGGTCGCATGGGCGAACGAGCTTATCGCGAAGATAGACAAGGCCTGACGACAGGCTGACAACCGGCGTGCCGAAAGAAGCGCATCCCGAAAGGGGTGCGCTTCTTTCGTCATGCCATTATTCGCCATGCGGAGAAAGGAGTTCCAATGGCTGCGAAGGTAGAGGAGGCGTACTCCGAGCGCACCGAGAAGGTCAACGCCTCGGGCGAGATAGTGGAGATCGAGATACACTACCTCGTCTTCGACGCGGCCGACGAGGACGCGGCTCTCGAGGCCGCCCGGACGAAGGCGAAGGCGAAGACCGTGACAGGCATGTCGTTCGAGTCGGTCGAGGTCGAGGAGCGCGTCAACTCCACGACGTGGAGGGTCAAGGCGGAGTACGCGTCCACGGGCTCGTCCGGCGGAGACGATGGAGGGGACGGGGAGGACTCGTACTCGACCTCGTTCGACACGGGCGGCGGGACGATGCACCTGAACCAGTCGCTCGGAACGTCCGCGAAGGCACCCAACGACGCCCCCGACTTCGGCGGGGCGATAGGCGTCGACGGAGAGGGGAACGTCGCGGGGGTCGACGTCACGATGCCCGTGTTCAACTTCGAGGAGACGCACACGCTCTCGGGAACCGTCGTGACCAACGACTGGAAGAAGAAGGTCGCGGCGCTCACGGGAACGGTCAACAAGGCGGCGTTCCGAGGCTTCGCCGCAGGGGAGGTTCTCTTCCTCGGCGCGGCCGGGTCGAAGCGGTCGAAGAAGGCGTCGGCCAACTGGGAGATCACGTTCCGCTTCGCGGTCTCCGCGAACCAGGCGCAGCTCAAGATAGGCGACCTCACCATCGCGAACAAGCGCGGCTGGGACTACCTCTGGGTAAGCTACAAGACAACGGTCGCCGCGAACGGGAAGAGCCTCGTCAAGAAGCCGGCCGCCGCCTACGTCGAGAAGGTCTATCCCGACGGGGACTTCGGAACGCTGGGGATATAGGGAGGCGTCTTATGGAGAAGGTTCACCAGGGCGAGGCCGTGAACATCAAGGCCGCGACGTGGAACTCGTTTCTCGACGCGGCGGAGTTCGCGAGGAGGGCTCGCAGGCTCGTGGGCGCGGAGGCGGTCCCGTCGGGCTTCGGCGGCAACATGGTCTACGTCCGCAACAAGTGCGGCGAGACTATCCCGCGCTTCGGCGCGGTGGTGCTTGCCGACGCTGTGATCCCTCACGACGCGGCGTCCGAGGATATCGAGTGCGAGACTCCCGCGTTCGACGGCGTCCCCGCAGACGGCGGCGGGGAAAGCGAATCGGAGGATGAGACCGAGAAGGAAGTCCGCCCCTTCGCCGTCGCCGTGGAGCCGATAGCGGACGGCGAGATCGGACGCGCCCTCGCGCTCGGCGTCACGCCCGCGAAGGTCGAGATCGTCCACGAGGAGGATCTGTGCGCGGAGCCCGTCCCCGGCTCGACTTCCGGCGCGATGCGCTCGACGAACGTCGGCTACGCGCGGATCGTCTGGAAGGAGGACGGCACGGGCGAGAAGTGGTGCTTCATAAGGCTCGGCGCCTCCGAGCCGAGGGCGGACGAAAAGTCCATCGACTTCGCCGTCCGCGACCCGGAGACAGCCGAAGACGAGGACGCCGCGAAGACGGAGAAGCTGGAGATCAAGGGCTTCTCGTCCAAGGAGGCCGAGGAGGAGACGCTCGGCGAGCTGCTCTCGAAGGCGGAGGAGCCGAAGACGGGACCCGAGGAGGAGGAGCCGGAGGACGAGGTGATCGTCCGCTCCGGCGACAGGAAGAAGGTCAAGTTCCTGAAGATCGGGCGCGGCGCGGCGTCCGTCGAGGTCGACGAGATATCCGTAGACTTCGCGAAGAAGGACGCGGAGAGCGAGGGGTCCGACGAGAGGACGAACAAGGTGCAGGTCTACGGGTTCGACTCGAAGGACGCGGACGAGACGTCGCTCGCCGACCACCTCGCGGAGCAGGACGTCGAGTGCGAGGACGAGGTGGTCGTCCGCGCCGCCGACAGGAAGGCGCTCAGGTACCTGAAGATCGGCGGGAAGCTCGCGACCGTCCTCGAGGCTGGCGACAACGTGACGATCACGCGCGAGGGCAACACGATCACGATCTCCGCCGAGGGCGGGGCGGAGCCGGGCGACTTCGTGACGAGCGGCTACTCCACTGCGGAGGGAGGGAGCGACGTCGAGATCGCGGCAATCCGCTACTACGAGCACCAGCTCCAGGTGAAGAAGGCCGTGAAGGTCTACGAGAACGGGCTTCTCAAGACGCGCGTACTCGGCGACTGGGAGACGTTCACGACGGCGGTGGAGGAGACGGTATGAGCGACCTCGGCAAGCTGTGCCACAAGGCGAACGCAGCGCCCCTCGCGTACAAGGCGGGGGGCGACGCGCTCATATACAAGGCGGCCGCCGTCCTCAAGACGCTCGTCACGTTCTCGTGGGACGCGGCCGGGCGCGACCTCGACATCTGCGGCTACTGGCTCGGGTGCCCCGACGAGAAGATCGGCTACTCGTACTCGACCGCGAGGGCGCACGACGTGGGCGCGTACCACATCGAGTATTCGGGCGACATCACGCAGGCCGGGGGCGCGGAGTGGGCGAGGCTATGGATGACGCCGTGGAGCGCAGCCGCAGACGAGCGGAGGTTCCGCGTCCACTTCAACTTCTACGGACACGACGAGGAGCATCCGACGGGAGTCTGCACGGTGGTCGCGAACCTCCCCGGCGTGAGGACGCTCGTCAAGCACGACCAGCCTTGCGGGACGACGCGCGGAAGCAAGGCGACGACGGACGATCCGTTCTGCACGGTCGTGTTCGACGCGTCGGGAAAGCTCCTCAGGATCGAGTGACATAACGTTGAAAGGAAGGAGGCGGAGTCATGGCCTGGATGACAGTCGGCTTCGCCTCGCAGATACCCGCGTCCGTCACCGTCACGCGCAAGGCGAGCACGCCCGCGACCGAGACGATCAATCTCAACGCCTACCGCTCCGACATCGGCGGCTACATCCACGACGCCACTTACGGCATCTGCGGGATCGTCGCGCAGGACACGGACTCCGGCAACATCGCGGCCCCCTCCGTCCCCGGCTACACGTTCGACGGGTGGTACACGTTCCCCGCAGACCTCGCGCGGACGGACTCGATCCACATGGACGACGCGACGGTCAGGATGACCTCGTCCAGCACGATCTCGTTCACCTACATCCTGCGCAACGCGAAGAAGTGGGCGACAGGCGTCGAGAACTACTACATGGTCTACGCGAAGCTGAGCGCGAGGACGTACAGGGTCAACTTCTACGCGAACGGCGGAACGGCGAGCCCGACCTACAAGAACGTCACCTACGGGCAGCCCTACGGGGAGCTTGCGACGGCGACGCGCGACGGCTACACGTTCAAGGGGTGGTTCACGAAGTCGGACGGCGGCGACGAGGTGACGCCCGATACGGTCGTCGCGATCACGTCGGGGCAGTCGCTCTACGCGCACTGGGAGGGGCTTCCCTACACGGTCACGTTCGACCCGAACGGCGGCGAGTGCCCCGTCGCCTCGAAGACGGTCAGGTACTACGACAAGTACGGCGAGCTTCCCGTGCCGACGAGGTACGGCTACGCGTTCGACGGATGGTACACGGCGGCCGACGGGGGCTCGCGCCGCACCGAAACGTCGACGATGAACAGGGCCGAGGACCACACGCTCTACGCGCACTGGTCGACGGCGCAGGTGAAGGTCAACTTCGACTTCAACGGCTCCGACCAGCAGCCCGACTACAACTACGTGTACTTCGGCTCGAACTACTCGTGGCTACCGTCCGGCTACCGGGACGGATACGAGCTTGTCGGATGGTTCACGGAGAGGGATGGCGGCGCGGAGGTGACGCGCGAAACCGTCGTGGAAAGGGCGGAGGAGCACACGCTCTACGCGCACTGGCGGCACGCGCAGTTCAGCGTCTACTTCTACGGGAACGGCGGCAGCGTCTCGGAGTCCGAGAGGACGGTTACGTTCGCCGAGCCATACGGGACTCTCCCCACGGCGACGCGCGAGGGGTACACCTTTGCCGGGTGGTTCACGCAGTCGAGCGGCGGCGACGAGGTGAGGGCGGAGACGCCCGTCTCCATCCCCTGGAGCCACAGCCTCTACGCGCACTGGCGCGGGAACGAGTACACGGTCACGTTCGACCCGAACGGAGGCTCGGTCGACACCGCCTCCAAGACCGTCGTCTACGGCTCGAAGTACGGGACGCTCCCGACCCCGGCGAAGTACGGATATTCGTTCGACGGGTGGTACACGGCGGCGGAGGGCGGCTCGTGGCGGGACGCGGACTCGACCGTGAACACGACTGCCGACCACACGCTCTACGCGCACTGGCGCGCAGCGGCGCACGTCGTGACGCTCGACCCGAACGGCGGGACGGTCTCGACCGAGACGACGACCGCCTACTACGGCTACACCTACGGCTGGCTTCCGACGCCGGAGCGCCCCGGCTACAGGTTCGACGGATGGTTCACCGAGGCCGACGGCGGCGAACCCGTCACGAACGACACGGTCGTGGCAACCGCCGAGGACGAGACCCTGTACGCGCACTGGACGGAGACCTCCTACACGGTGTCCTTCGACGCGCGAAGCGGGACGGTCTCGCCGACGACGAAGGAGGTGTGGTACGGCGAGGCATACGGAGAGCTTCCGGTTCCGGAGCGGACGGGCGCGACCTTCCTCGGATGGTTCACGGAGACGGGCGGAGCGGGGACGCGAGTCACATCCGACACCGTCGTCGCGACGGGCAGGAACCACACGCTCTACGCATCGTGGGAGCTGATCCCGTCCGTCGTCATCGCGTTCAACCCCGGCGCGGGATCGCTCCCGTCTGCGAACGACTACCTGAAGACCGTGTTCTACGGTACGCCCATCGGGACTCTCCCGACTCCCGCATGGGATGGGCACGAGTTCCTCGGCTGGTTCACGGCGGAGGAAGGCGGCGTCGCGGTGACGGGAGGCGAGGTGGTCGGCGCGGACACGCCGACGGAGCTTTTCGCGCACTGGTCGGACGGCGAGGAGCCTCCCGAACCGCCGGAGCCCCCGGAGCCAGCGCTGCCGCCGAAGCACACCGTCACGTTCGACCCGAACGGCGGCACGGTGAACAGGCCGACGCGGGAGTACTACGAGGGCAGCAACCTCGGAAGCCTCCCGAAGCCGTCGCGCCCCGGCTTCAGGTTCCTCGGCTGGAGGATCGGGAGCGGCGGGGACTTCGCGACGCCCTACACCAAGGTGGCGAACGGCATGACGCTCGTCGCCGAGTGGGAGGAGAAGGCGTCGACGAGCTATGTGTATCTTGTACTTGCAAAGAAGGAGGACGGACAATGACTGCTGCAATCGCGCAGATGTTCGCAGGCGGCGGGCCTCTCAACGAGGATACCGTTTTCGACATCGAGTTCACGGACGAACACGTCGCCGACGGCGTGTACTGCCAGGTGCAGTTCAGCTTCACCCCGCTCGGCGGAAACGACGCCATCGGCGTCGACTGGGGCGACGGGACGAGGCAGGACTGGCCGAAGGCGCAGACGCTCCTCGCGCACAACTGGGACGCCAGGGGGAGATACCGCGTCAGGTTCGACAGGCGGCTCAAGTGGTTCCGCTTCACGACCGCCTACGCAATCGACGCGGCGACACGGCGCATACGCGCGACGGTGCGGCCTCTTGTCTACCCCCTGCAGTGGGGCGACTTCGTCGAGTCCGCGAACGGAACGTACTGCGGCTGGCGCGGCGTGAGGGGGACGGTCCCGAAGTGGGGGCGCTCGATGAAGGACGCGCTCTGCTGCTACCAGTACTGCGAGGGACTTACGGGCGGCTTCCCGAAGTGGGGTCCCTCGTTCACGGACTGCACGGGAGTGTACGACGGCTGCACGGGACTCGGCGGCGTGATCCCCGCATGGCCGAAGGCGATGACCGCGTGCGACCAGTGCTACAAGAACACCCTCGCGGAGGGGACTATCCCCGCATGGCCCGCGAACGTCGCGTCCGGGCGTTCGTGCTACGAGGGCTGCGCGGGACTGACTGGCGCTTGGACGGACGACCCCCTGCTCCTTATGCCCGAGACGATGAACGGACAGGAGGGATACGTCACCGACCACGACGACGTCGTGAAGGGGACGGGCGACGCGCTCCGCGCCCTCTTCTACGAGGACTGGGGCGGAACGAAAATCCGGGAATAGGAAAGGAAACACATCATGGCTTTCAACGGAGACGAAACCGGGGAAGGGGTGGAGCCCCACAAGCCCAACTCGTACTTCGAGGCGTTCGACGGAATCGTGGCGGCGCTCGACGCGCTCGCGAAGGCGGTGACGCCGGACGGGGGCGACGACGGGACGCCGCCGGAGGAGGGCGCGCGTCCGTGCTGCAACTCGTACTTCGCGTCCTTCAGGAACATCACCGACGCGCTTGCGCGCCTCAAGAGCGCCGTCGAGGAGCGCATCGCGGCTGGCGGCGGCATAGACGAGGAAAGCGATCCCGTGTTCAGGAAGTGGCGCGACGAGGGATACTCCATCGGTCTCGGAAAGGGCGCGAACGTCACGTCGAACGGAGTCGCCATCGGGTGGAACTCGTCGGCGGGCTCCGGCACGGGATCGGGCTCGAACGACTCTGGCGCGGTCGCTGTCGGCAAGGCGGCGCAGGCGTGGGGCATCGGCGCGGCGTCCCTCGGCAAGGGCGCGGTCGCGGGCTCGACGTCGGCGCGGACGACGCTCCCGACGGTGCAGCTCGGAACGGGGCAGAACGCGGAGAACGGAACGCTCCAGTTCCGCGACTGGCAGCTCGTGGGCGCGGACGGCGCGATCCCCGCAGAGCGGCTTCCCGCCGGGTTCACGTCGTTCGACATCAAGACGCCGTTCATAGACCACACGGGAACGCAGCTCTACGACAAGGCGGTCAACGTCCTGTCGCTCTACGGCCCGTCGACTTCGCAGAACTTCAGGATGCCGCCGAAGACGGCGGGCAAGGCGCGGAGCTTCATGCTGCGCCTCACCATGACCGTCGCGACCGAGTGGACGCTTCCGCAGGACGTCCACTACGAAAGCGACGACGAGAGCGTCTTCGCGGAGATAGAGGCCGGGACGACCGCCGTGTTCATGTTCACGGAGACCTCGGACAACCTCTTCATGGTCTCGCGCAAGAACGTAAGGCTCGTTTCGAAAGGATAACCGATGAAAACACAGATCGACTGCTACGGGTTCGAGGCGACGAGCGAGCACTTCCAGCGGCGGAAGCTCGAGGCGTACCTCGTCAAGGAAGACGGAGGCATCGTATACGCGTGCTTCGGCACCGGCGAAAAGCGTCCGATACACAGGATCGACAAGGACCCCGACGGGTGCGTCCGGATCATGTGGGCATACGGGAGATGGGAGGAGGCCGAAGACCTCTCCTACGTCCCGATCAACGAGACACTTGAAATCGAAAGGGAGGGCTGACGGATGGAACTCGTTTACCTTGTCAATGGCAACGGATCGGGCGGAGGCTCGGGCGGTGGCGGCGGAGAGGGCGGACGCTCGGCGGGCTATCCTCTCGTCAAGGCGGTGGTCACCGACGGCGCGGTGGGGCTCCAGGACAGGAGCGTCACGCGCGTCGAGCTGAAAACCTCCGACCCGGTCAGGATAAACTTCCCGCCGAGGACGGCGGGCGTAGCGCGCGACTTCCTGCT